>Ga0193716_1000655_pt1 | contig 20835 bp, 23 predicted proteins | sample U2c1metaG_FD_145901 | JGI IMG/M metagenome (GOLD analysis project Ga0193716, IMG submission 145901) | Soil microbial communities from a riparian zone of the East river system, Colorado, United States - U2c1 | ecosystem: Environmental > Terrestrial > Soil > Riparian zone | place: USA: East River...
TTGCAATAATAATTTTTGCTATCCCATTAGCAGTTTCCTATAAGTGATTATGGCAATCTGTGCCATTACACTGTATAAGGCTTCACCGTGCCTGACACTGTGTAACAGAATATTATGACACCACCACTCCAGTGTCATAATTGCATTATGTGCAGTCAAATGAGTCACTGTAGTTACAAGACTTGTCTATAAAATCAGGTTGACTTTCCACACATTATGATAACAAGTTATCATCGGACAACCAATCAGATATGCTGTCATAATCTTCCTCATAATTTAAAATATCTGAAAGTTCACAATTAATCTTTGTGTGGCTTACAAAGTCTAAATTTGGGATTGGATATGCTAGAAAAATATTATATATATATATATTTAGTGTTCTTCACATATTCTTCCACAAAGTCAAAGTCTGTGATGGGATTTGCTCTGCCCACGAATTTGTTCACTACTTCGGAAAGTTTTTGCATAGGTTTTACGATCTACACAAAAAGGGTTCTTGCCTCCGGTGTGTGGGAACCGGGTGTATATTGAATTGATGTTACCCAATACATGCAAGAGCCGGGCCGATTCCCCGAGAGGGGCTCTCCTGAAGGAGGTCAAGCTAAAAAAGGGGACTGTGTTGCCATAATTGGAGTTAATGAACAAGTAGAAACTTTTCTCCATCCTCTCCCTCTCCCTCCCTTGACTCCTCTGGGTTAATCATATCCGGAGACGCTGTCGTACGCGACGACTTCAGTATTCTTCCGGCCCCTAGGGCCATTGGCGATCTCAACCCTGTACCCAACGGGGTACTACGCGAGTTGTCAATACGTCCCAACTTAAAACAAATAGAGTACTCACATTAACGCCCCCTGAGTATCTAGTCTCAACGCATTTGAACATTCCTATGTAATTGACCCCCTTGTGCTCAACGCGGACGACCTGTCCTGGCTAACAACGAACGTTCGCGCGTACGACGAACGACGAGTAAAAACGCTTACTGCGTACACCGTTACTTCTTCAATCTTTTTGGCGGCTCCCTCCGCCCGAATTTCCTTCGCCGACTTTTTGGCACGGGATGCCTTGGGGGCGCGCTTAGACTTTGTTTACGTTTTAGTTGTTGAACGTAAGAATAAATCAGCATCTGTATTGTACTTACCTTCGGCATTGCTGAGACACAGAGATAGCTGATGTTTTGAAAAATATGACAGGAGGATGAATAAATTGTAGTATGTGGCTGCGCTCGCGGGAACGAATCCAACTTGAAATTGGGCGCTTATGCTTCCCTACTATGAATCGTTTCCTTTCGAATAATGCAGATCTTCATTCATATTCTTGCGTGAAAATTACATCCGTATGTTGGTGATTGTATTCTACATTTGTGACTATTAAGATTCGCAAAGCCCTCCGTACGACTCGGAATGGAGAGATATCTAATACCAGTCCGGCACTAATGAATTTGGCTCGGATGTCGTTACAGATGAGCTGTGGATATAACTCTTGATGTGAAACGTTTGCAAATATTAACGAAAACATTGGCTCAGACGCCCATTCCTAGTACTAGTAAGCGCCCAAATATCCAAATATTCCCGTGGCGCTCAGGCAGAGCCTGAGGATGTACTTGCTGAAAGAGGGTCTATGCTTCGCACGGCAGAAACGAGTCCTTCGCATTATTTACCTCATTTGTATACAAACATCTTCTAGCTACCAATTTACCACCTGTTGAAAAAGTTCGTAATGGTTTTCTGACACTAGCTAACAATTGCCTTAAACAAACCATTTTGAAACCGAACATGCATACCGTACCATTTCGACCAAGTGTTCACGGGGTGTGACACATGAACACTACCTGGCAGAGTTCACAGGCGAAATTTGGCTGTGACAGGTACCAAAAATATTTATTTTGCACCTAAATATTGCGGGTAAGCCGCAAAATTACAGAAAATTTGACCTAATCAACTTGTTCACGGCGCATGTGACCGGTACCCGTGATGAAACACCTCGAGGCTCAACTTGAAGTGCTCTCAGTTCACAGTCACTAGTCACTCGTGACCCTCTGTAAAAAGGAGAATTCGTGTAAAAGTCAGGCTTACTAACAAAGGTCTGATAGGGTATATCGGTGCTTAGTCTACTAAGAGCTTGCATTATAGTCCAATAATTATGGTAAGTTGATGATCCCTGGTCAGCCGCTATCGGAAAATCGGGGCGGTGCTGGCATGACCAGGCAGAGTTTGTAAGTTCAGGGCGGGGCTTGTAATTGACGCTCAAGTCTTGCAAAGCAAGCTTTGGATCGACACCAAGAATATCCAAAACAATGCGAGGCGTAGTACGGTCATCCCCACTACTGATGATGTTGCCGTCACAAATGATGAACAAGAGTTTGCGCTTGTCGTCGTAGTCAAGCGCTGCTAGAGAATCGATTGTACGACGCAAAGAGTCTTCACCCTCGGAGTCTATTCAAGTTGAGAATGCCTGATATGGCTGTCACAGCCATCTGTGGCTGAAGCCAAGGAATGTCTGTAGAATGTCTGTAACTTAACACAATGGATATTTGACACCTCTTAACAGGTTTTGATACATGGGGAAGTGTTTAATACAACTTATCATCTACTAAATAAATCAATTTATGAGCTCTAATAGCTCTGAACAATTACAAAGTCGGCTCAGCCACAGCAGTGCATGTGGCACGTGATGCACTTTAATCGGGAGTTCTTCACCTATGGGCAACGCCTGACAAATGGTATCACAGTGTACAGCTCGCTTCCCTATTGTATAAACATTTGCTCTCTGCCCTTAGTAGGAGGTGCTACGTGGAAACCCATACGAGAAGGTAGGTAGGTATGTTGTGGGCCTGGAAATTAGTGGGATGCTGGGCTATTGCAGGACCATGTACGGCAGCCATGTTTGTCTTGGGGGTGTGTTAGACGCTAGTGCGTACTTCACTGTCAAGCAAAGACCGGTAAGAAATGGAAAGGTAGAATTAGGGGAACTATAAGAAGAGCCGAAAGAGGTAGACAGTGGGGTGCTCATCTAAAGTATGTAGTCGGCGAGACTACTTTTCTACTCTAATCTTGAGTCTGACACCACTAGAACTGTAAGATAAATAAATCGTATTGCGAGCAAAGGAACTTGTAGAGTGAAACCCCAGCCGTCTTAACATAACCACCGTGCATCAGGTAACATATAATGAACGACATCGGACAGATTGAAGTTGCAAAAGGGCCAGGCACATGAAGACAAACAAAAATTGGAAAGCAATACACAATCATTAGAACGCGTACATAGCTGTAATAGGACTGGAAAACAAAATGCAATGATAAGTAAAAACTGTAGTGACTGATTCGAACAGGCATCTGACTCCTACTATACACGGTCATAACTCCCCATCCGCCCTAAATATTGGTCCTGACGGCATGCATACATAGCTTCGCCCTCCAAGGACCTCTTAGAGCCTGATGGTGTAGCTTCTCCACTATAAACATAGAAATGTCAGCTTTGTATACAATGCTACTTAGAACATCTGCACCGCCTAAGTACGACACCTCATGACCGAATCAATGCCATTGGTTATGGGGTTACTGCTCGGAGACGTGCAGCCACTCCATCATTGCCGGCCGAAACCGACAACAACTTCTCAGCAGCGAGTGGTTGGCAAGATCCATCCACAACCGACAAAAGAAACGAGGCACGAAATACGCACACCAGACAGTACAAGAGGGCAAAGTCAAACAAATAAACTAACCGAAATAAACTTGCCACAACGTGCACATAAAGGCAGAAAAATCAAGCGATCATTGGGGAAGGGTAAAGACGGTGAAGGAGAAGTGAGAAAGTGATCAAAATATAATATCATAATTGGAAGCCCTTATATAGAGTGGGGGCGATGCACGGACCATCCACGTTAGGCCGGTACCGATCAGGAAATCGGGGCGGTGCTGGCATGCCAGGCGGAGTTTGTAAGTTCAGGGTGGAATTGACGCTCAAGTCTTGCAAAGCAATATAAAATAATAGATAACGTCCTCAGTGTGCACAGATGTCTATAGGGCACTATACATTTCGTGCATACCAAGGAATGCCTCATCCTCACTTATATCACTGTGCACAGGATTGGCATCCCAGCCATCCATATCGAGATCATCCTGACCGAAAAATGACTCCTCAGAGTCAGATCCTACATCAACAGCAGTCATCATGTGGGAACCGGGGGTGGCGGATTCAAATTCCTGGTCATCCTCTCTCAGTGCCCCACCAGTCCCGTCAGTTTGCTGGTTGATGTCGAATGAAGTTTGGCCATAGGTATATGTATGCCCGACAGCTAGACCGACATAGTATCGCATCAACATATCACGGTCAACGAAGCTGCAGAGCCATTGAGTTGACTGGTGGCTGTTTACACCAACTGCAACTGCGAAATTTACAATATCTTAAGTATTGACTAAGTATTGACGCCATTGCAAGTGTAAGTAATCAAAATTTAAACTGCATCGCAAATGAGCAGCAACTGGAAATGCATTGTGAATACGACATCCTTATGGAATTTAGAACATTGTGTCAAAGTTTGTATCCGTTGCGGTCCATGGGTTATCCAATGTTAGGTTCACATCAGATGAATTATCACTTCAATATTTGATCTCACAAACGATTGAAAACATAAACTATGAGCCCTCCGACTGCCATACATTTCTTGAATGATAACCCCCTCTACCAAATCAGCTGAGTCTATGCCGGAACGACGTACGGCTTTCAGTGCGATCCCTTGCAAAATATTTAACTGTGGCACGAAGCCATACTCATTACAGAATGCTGACGCCATAATCATTTTGGCTCGGTCTCTTTGGGTTTCGGTTGGCCGTAATCATAAGTGCCCGGTTGCAAAATGACTCTAATAGGGGCATTCAATTGCTCTCATCGTTTCCTCGTTTCGTTTCGTTTGCGTTGTTTGGGCTTGATAAAAGCGCTTAAAATTGGCAGCAGTAAAAACCCCGGGCAAAGAAAGTTACACCTCTGAAGAGATTTTGCTATGTATCAAAATTCAGACTTATCACAAACATTTTAAGCAGTTAGAGGGCTTTCAAGTGACATAAATATTGCTGCGAGAAGGCGCAGAGAACGGAAACAGAGAAAAGGCTGTTGGGTGAGTTAATAAGGTTTTCTCACATCAGCACTTAAGCGAAAAGATACCGATGGACGAGGAAACAACGAAGCAATTGAATGCCCCTAATGGGTAATGAGGACTCGGACTTATCCCAAGTTCAATTTCAACTATAGCACCCGATTTCCTATTTGAGAAAGGAACCCGTGCGGCCGGCTGGTTCCGAAATCACGCTATGTAAGCCCAACATCAATGTGCTCACTCGTCAACGCCATCATTCAGGACATCACATACTACGGCTGCGCTCGCTTTATTTCTGGACCAAGTGGTCATCATACAGTTGTCTGCGGCTTTACCCAACTCCATCATGGTTGTCTACGCCGAAGATGTATCGGGTGAGTTATCTGGTCTACTTCCATTCTTTCGCCGCATTGCACGCATATTTTCCGCGTCTCCTGTAAGATTTTCTAGCACTTTCATGCGTTTAAGTGCTGATGATATTTTAGCATCTCGCGTCTTTCCATCGTGCTTTTACCGCTATTCTACCGCTTGGAACATCCCGGACACGCAGCTCGTTGACAGTAGGGCAGAGCGAACCCGTGCAATGCGCGGAAAGTAGCGACTTGCCCGAACCCACAGCTCAAGACCCAGTTCTGTTCGCTTCTGTACTTTTTCCGCTATTCTATCGTTTGGAACGTCCCGGACACGCAGCTCGTTGACAGTAGGGCAGAACGAACCCGTGCGATGCATGGCAAGTAGTGATTTGCCTGAACCCGCAGCTCAACACCCAGTCAAGCCTCGTGTTCGCTTCATGCTTGAGCGACTGGCAGTGCAGCTGCTCATACATGGACCGCACACCGGAACAATAATGGGAAGCATCAATATTTCCCTTGATTGCAGCTGAAGGGACGAGTGACATGCAGGCTCTCTATAGCTCATCGTCCGATGCTGTGCGGAGGCGTTTCTGTCCGCTTTGACAGCGCATCTAAGGTCCAGACCGCAGCCTCCTCACACACAGCGCAGGCGCCCTCCGACAATTTCAATGTCACCTTGATACTGACATCTCCTCAAAGCACATACTTATCACCACTAAATACTGATTCCCAACTCAATCACGCCCATCTATTACTCTCCACATTCGATATCGGATAATCGTCACTAATTTTCACTGTTGCTGCTGAACCAATGCGCGGAAAGTAGCGGAAAGTAGCGACTTGCCCGAACCCACAGCTCAAGACCCAGTTCTGTTCGCTTCTCCTTCCATTGTACTTTTTCTGCTATTCTACCGTTTAGAACATCCCGGACACGCAGCTCGTTGACAGTAGGGCAGAGCGAACCCGTGCAATGCGCGGAAAGTAGCGACTTGCCCGAACCCACAGCTCAAGACCCAGTTCTGTTCGCTTCTGTACTTTTTCCACTATTCTACCGTTTAGAACATCCCGGACACGCAGCTCGTTGACAGTAGGGCAGAACGAACCCGTGCAATGCATGGCAAGTAGTGATTTGCCTGAACCCGCAGCTCAACACCCAGTCCAGCCTCGTGTTCGCTTCATGCTTGAGCGACTGGCAGTGCAGCTGCTGCTCATACATGGACCGCACACCGGAACAATAATGGGAAGCATCAATATTTCCCTTGATTGCAGCTGAAGGGACGAGTGACATGCAGGTTCTCTATAGCTCATCGTTCGATGCTGTGTGGGACATACTAGTTCAGAAATATGCATGCGCGCAACGATCCAAATTAGCACCTGTCTTTAATGACCTATTGAGGTGCATCCATTGCATAACTGCGCGAGTCTCTTCTCCGCATTGTAGATTCAATGGTAAATCATTATTACACACCATTTATATGGATATCTTCCCTTTGATGATATGTCGTTGTTGGTCTGTCTAGTCGGAGAGGGTGAAGAGATCGAGAGCGCTGGGCTGGTGACTGTATTGGCCGGCAAAATGGAACAAGTGTTGTGCAGACGAATAACATAAATGACTCACGTGACTTTACGGACGGGAGATTACGAGTCCTTAAATGGTAATTTAAGACTCGTTCTTTTAAGCCGGGGTTCTGAGAAACTTTGATATCCCTAACGCGAGTGTCGTATAGAAAACTTACCTCTCCAGAGCAGGAAATGGTTCAATCATGGAGAATTTATATGCCAGGTAGTCGTTCGAAATAACAATTTGGGTATGAAGGAGGATTTACTTGGTTATCACTTACTACCAACTTCAAAATCGTGCGCCAACGTTAATCTTGCAAACCACAAGGTTAGTTTCGTATTTTTGGTACTACTATTATGTCTCTTACGTGTCCATTATAGTAGTACCTCAAATATGAGTTATGTCAAATCAAGGTGGGTGGCGAGTCAACTATATAATATATTTGAGCTTCAAGGCAATAAGCTACTGGAAGAAGCCACGAACCTCGACGCCTGTCGTTCCAATTTTAATTTCTTTGGCGATCAGACCATCATTTATGCAAACATGGTAGTCATCGTCGAGAAGGTAGTGGTTGTGCAACTGCCAGCCATCACTAGCCGCCTCGCACCAGGACGAACCCTTGAAGCAATGGGTCGCGGATGACCGCCTCAATGAATATTTAGAGACGAATGAGAAAGTCTAAGTATATTTTTACTGAACCATATTGTACACCAAGTCGCCGCGGTCCACGGGCTCACTCCACCTCTCCCCGCGATTCCTCGTCTATCCAGTCAGTGTCATTCTCCCACACTTCGCGTGTTTCCCTTGCGGTTTGCCCTTGCGAGGATCCCTGAGAAAAGGCTGTCCCCGAGTTGGCTTGAGAAGATGGACCAGACGTGGAGTCATTCAGGCGTGCTTGCGAAGCGCCAGGCGCAGGAACCCACCCGGACTCGAAAGCGGTGGATGAATATGGTGTGGGATTCAGAGGAAATTGGTATGGGGATCCACCCGCGTGCGGTTGGGGGTTAAGATCAGATGTAGGATCGGATGGTGATGATGTCTCAGCAAAATTCATGGCGAAGTCAGCATCCATCTGTGTCTCGGAATACCAGTTGATCGGGTGCTGATTGGAGTCGCGCTCGCTATTTGGATCTCCCAGAGCTGGAACGAATGGTGGCTGGTCGGGCCGCATGATGCACTCGAGCGCTCCTGTCATGATGCCAAAAGCTTCCCTAAACTCGCGCATTTCCACCCTCACCACACTCATCTCTTCCCTCACCGTGCGCATCTCTACGCTCAATGCTCGAACCATATCAAGCAGCGCTTGATTAACGTCATTGGCTGCCGGCTGCAAAGAATTTGTTGCTGACGGTGGCGAAGTGAATCAGCGGTTTAGGTAAGTCCTATCAAATTTTGCTTACTTTCCGAGGCCTTCCCCGGCTTTCCAGGCCGCTGGAATGATTTGTATTTCGCGAGGATTTCAGGTTTGAGCTTCCGAGTATCAAGATACTCGTCGTCGCTAGCATAGGTTAACAACTTTTCGTCCACCATTTTTTTATGGTACTGGGTGGCACTGAGTCCCCCTGTCCAGCAGCCAAACCTCGCCTTCTTGCAAGGCAAACAGGGGGTCATGCCCTTATGGCCAATACACTGAAGTTTGCGCTCCTTACAACGAGCGCACTTGGAAGGTCTGTTCTGCTTGCTTCGTTAATTCTACTCAACAACCTTCGGGTGTTTTACTCACATAAGTTACTCGGCCCCACTCCTCAGTTCCTGGCGTGTGGAACGGGTCGTTCTGTGTGGAGTTCAACTTTTCTACTCTACCCCCGAAAGGAAAATGACTCACATTTTCAGATTCTTCGGACGCGGAATCCGATTCCTCCTGGTCTGCTGAGGTAAATAAATGCAGTCAGTGCCAGGGGACTCTAATGAACTCAGAGCATACCCGATGTGCTCTCATTACGAGTCCTCGTTCTCGTACGCATAGCGCTCCCTGAAACAATGTGTTGGTAAGTTTTTCATAAGAAAATTGCTGCTAAATTTACCAGTGGACACATCTGGGCGGCTGGAGTCAGTGGTGGGGTGGACGCCACCTGATAACATAAGAATCCTTTGGTCAGATACGGATACTCGAGACCAATTAAAGTATTCCATGTTGTGGTTGCTAGCCTCGAGTTCTGCCTGGGCACTTAGCATCAGAGAGGGGTAGTGTCCGTCATACCCCGTATTTCTCAGCGCCGCCATAAACTCCTAACCAAACGACAGTGAGTACATCCTCAATTATATGCAGAGACCTACTATTCCGGCGAGCATGTCATTCGTTCGTTGCCTTTGGATTATCGTTGGAAATTCAACCGCCCAGGTATGTAGTGCAGCGGTTTGTGGATTCATTTCTTGTTCTGTTCTATGGGTTGGACTGAGAGACTAGACGTGGAACTCAACTTTGCGTATATCATATCGGCCTAGCCTTCCGTACTCCGTACGTAACAGGGACTCATGCAGAATTCAGGAAAACCTGACGGTTTCTTCAAGGAAAACCTGACGGTTTCTTAAGGAAAGCCTGATGATTTCTTCAAGGAAAACATGTCGATTTTGATGGTCACGTAAAATACGTGCCGGGCGCTAAATGTGCTCCATATGTCAGAAGCAGCTGTCTATTAAGGTTTTGCACCTTTGCTATTCACAGCATCACCCAGTTAAACACTCCATTATTCACAGCGGAGATGTGAGTGTTTTACAGAATGCATGTGACAGTGCTGGATAGCCTAGCACTGTCAGGAAAACTACAATCCTACTTCAATTTTGATGAGCAAATGTCATAGTACTTATTCACTCCTAAATGCTTCATAAATTGCTCCCAACATATTTGAGAACTAGGATTCAAACTCTCAACGTCACTTGTGCGTGACAGTCACGGTTGTTGAACTTCGGAGTCTTTCAATTGTTCTTCTTGAGGCTATGGCGGATGATTATCCGCTTGATATTTGTCACCTGAGAACAATCGGATCGTGGTCGGACTCGGATGTATGACAGCTAGATACAAATCGGCCCCAACTTACGACAGACTTTCTTGCATAGTACGGACATTATATATATTCCTTTCCCTATCCGTCTGAAGCCCGGGCACGAGATGTTAATTATTTAAACAAGTGATTTTGTGGCTCAAATTGCCGTCCAGGTTCGGTTTGCGTTGTTTGGATGCTTCGCAAGGCAAACAAGAAAAGTCGATTTGTATCTACTGTAGCTGGATTTCGTCCACGGATTCTGACAGAATTAAAACAAAAATATAGAGAAATCGAGGGGCTACATAGGTACGCGATGCTGATACAATGTTAAACTAATAAACCCTTCCTCACGCCGTGTTGGATAAAGGCTCCCCATATTCTACCTTGATTCGATTCTCGATGGCAAAGGTGTCAAGCGATGTTCTTTAAGCAAAGCAACAACTTCTTGCACCTGCGCTGCCATGTGACTGGGGGGTACATCGTTTCTGTAACTATAACTATCAGCATCTCTCGAATGATGGCCATGGGTGTTCTTACCTCAAAGGTTGAGCATCGCAGGGCAGAGCCGAAGATTTCCTGCGGCCCTCTCGCATATTTCGGCATTGATCGCAAGCAAATGAGGGATAACCCAACGCCTGCTTAGCAAAAAAAACCCGTGGAACTATAAACAGAAAAAATGAGCTTGATGGTAACGGTGCATATTGTGTAGTACCGTTGCAAATATTATAGTGCCGGGTGTAAACCAGTGGTTGGTACCAAGAACTAGCTTTAGCTCGCTGATCATTTTCAGAGATTTGGGAAAGTCTGGGCGTGCTGCTGTCATGTGTACGATAGGCACGATCGAATTCCGCCGATGCACTGAGTAGTATAGCGGGCACATGCATCAAAACGTTGTTAATCGTGGCCCCCCGAGCTATTTCAACTGCCTCTCGCTATATATATATATTATTTTAGATTATATCAGTAACAACACGAATAATCGACCTACTACAATGTCTCCAATCTGTTTGATAACGGCTTCCTCGGGTAGGTCAGATGATAGTAGCCTAACCACGTTACTGGCGTGGTTATACATTTTCTGCTGGTCTGAAGACATGTTAAGGTTCAAAGGAGTATGGAGTTGATAGGTGGTGGTGGTGGTGATGCAGGGGATGGGGGCACAGAAAACAACCTTCTGTCACCTAGCATATACTTCTTCTGAAGCGGAGTTGGAAAGAAATTGATCGGAACGCCACTTGAAAACAGTAGTTGTGCCGGATCTGTGGCAATGCCTGCCTTTTTGGGTAAATAAACGCCCGTCTTGAAACACGCAGTCTTTTACCCTTAACTCTGAATGGAATGTCAAAAAGGTCCTTTCGTGCCGATTTTATTATTGTTACTTTTTTGCCTGGAAGGCATCAGTGTCGAAGATAAATAATCTTAAAAGCTTGAAATTAGAATGCGCGTTTCTGTCGCCGATAAGTTGTGCCTGGAAACAAGTCGGACGTGCTGCCAGCTCAATGGTTAATCCACCAGTCAGAATCCATTCTTCTCAGTCGACCTATTTCCACAACCTGTGCATAGCTATCTGCAACAGCTTTGATATGGTGGGCGATCAAAGCAAGTTGAAACAGATGAACAAGAGCCCCGCGAAGCACTTCTTGTTCCCGATATCAACAAAGCTTCTCGGCGAGAGTTTTTATTTTCAAACATCAGGAACAGATAACATCCGTGCGCATCAGACTCTCACCTTACACAGATGTGCGGCCAGTCGTTAGAACTCAAGCAGTTCATGTCATATTAGCCGTTTGGCCAAATTGATGTCGTTGAAATTGTTAAAGCTGTCGATCGATTCACGAAGAGTCTTACAGTCCTCGGCATCGAACTGTCGAAAGCTTTGTTAGTTCTGCAATGGACAGCGAGTTCCACGCCACACTCACATACTGGACAGCAATAAGATAGGAGCGAATGAGAGGAATGTGATAGATCTGGCGGAAAGTGTGGACAACGCGAGAATGGCCAATTCGAGGAATAAGAACGGTCGGTCAGGAGGGTCGGTTGTTCTTGGGGGTAGAACATCAAAGACTCGCAATAACTGTCAGTAGACATATTTTTCCAACGATTCCGAGGCTTACATCTCAACGTTGGCAGCTCGCATGTCCTCAAACTCGTTGCATTCCCAGGCGTCAGCAGAGTGCTCGACCATTGCCAAAGCCGCATTATCCTAGAAGCTGTCTTCCGACATAAACCAGCGAATTACCAGTTCCTGCCGGAGATGTGCTCGCTCCGTAGCTTCAATGATTTAGACAAAGTACGTTTACATGCCTTCCTTCATAACAAGGCCAAGTATAACTCACCTTTGATATTAATATGGGCGATGAAGAGCTTAAGGTATTCCATCACTGAAAGGGAATATCCAGGAAAGATAAGACAACTCACGTTTTCCAGGTTGGTATTTGCTATACAGGATCGACAGTTCTGTGAAGACACCCACCTGGCGGAGTATGTAAGTGACAAGAAGACACCTGTTAACCAATGCACATACTTGAGCCCATTCCAGACTTAAGTCAGCCTCTAACAATGACAAAACTTCATCAAAATACCACGACGCATGTAGATTACGAGGAGGGCGGGAAGTTCCTCATACGAAGTCAAGTTATCAGTGTATGCTTGCGAGAGGGTGTCAGAATTACTTACGCCATGGATAATGATATTTAGACCACAGATTTGTGTCTGGAAACGAGCACGTTAGATCAAATACCATTAGCTCAACGGTCATGGCAAGTTGGCATCAAACTTCAGGCTTGTTGACTTTGTTGGCGTAATCCAATCCACGATCAATAGACCAGTGCTCTACGAGAATATCGCATGATGATCATACATTATGTAGATTGTCAGCGCCTCATATAAACCATGGCCGGTGGCGATCTTGTCAATTTTGGCAGCATCACAATTTTCCAGCTTATTGATATAACCTACTAATCTGCCAAATTCATTAGGGAATGAACAAAAAAACTGGTAACAATGTCTTACTTGATAGGTGAGCTGGCGACTATGAGGTTTGTCGGAAATAAGTGCTTGGTCCACCGTAGCTCTGGCTGGCAACGTTTGACAGTCTCTTTGTGGAACACCTCGGGGTTGCTATTGCTGTCAATGTAGATCTTGGCTGCTACCTTAGACACGGGCTTCCAGCTATGGGAGGATCAACTTCAGTTCATTCGGCACTTGTCGATGTATGCTGACTCGTGAAGTATATAATGCTCGGTTTTATTGCCGGAAGCATTTGCAGCGGAGTAGCTCGTGTAGAATTCCCACGATTTGGAGCCAGAGCGACTCGGACCAGGCACAGTTTTCATCTGGATTGACCATGCCTGGCACTGTGGTGCATAAAATCCGACCTGCTGTAAAACGAGTCGAATTCAAGGAGAAGTTTACAACTAGAGGAACATATTTCAAGCAATCCACAGTGAAGCCAAAGCCCTCACCATCGCGTACTCCTTCGAAGCGTCCGCATCCCCCTGAGGTAGGAAGGTTTGAGCAAGGCGGTGGATTCGACGAGCCCTTACTTCAAAGCAAAGGCAAAGTGAGTCCAAAATTGGGGTATGGTGCAGCATAAGCAGCTGATCTGGAGTTGGGTGTGCAGTCGCAGAATGATTACCTCAGAGAGTTTTCGCCCATTATTGACAGCATTCTGGGCATATTGCTGCAGATGGAGGCGCCTGGAAACGATGGTATATGCATGTCATGCAATGTTCGCCAGACCATGTGGAGATGCTTCGACTGTGTTGGGTGTAACAACTTTTGCAATGACTGTGTTCGGGTTCGTCATTGCTCGTCCCCATATCATCGTGTTGAACATTGGACCGGCACATTCTTCGAGCCTGCTTGGCTTTGCCAAGCAAATGTGGTAATCCATTTAGGCCACGGGGGTTTGCCTTGCCCTAATAATATCGGATTTGATTTCGCGGCCAGCTCTGATTCGGACGACTCCGCCCATCCTTTGAGCGACGGTGGTACAATCTTTGGAAATGGTCTCCCGAAACTCAAAGGGCGCGACTATCACGTAGTCGTCGATAAATCCGGTGTCCATCGAATGAGGATCATACCTTGTGGTTGCCCCAGCGCTCCCAAAGATGACAGCAGGTATATACATTATCTGCAGATGGGTCTGTTTCCTGCGAGCCTGCAGAACATCAAAACTGTTTTTTCGTTTGGTGTTCTTGACGATTTCCGGATGGATAACCTGGAGTGCAAGACGGCAGGACTAAATTATTGGCACAAAATTGTTCGGCTCACTTCCAATGAATTTCCGAAGTCGGTTCCTGTGAGTGCCCAGCCATTCGCGTCTGAGCAAAGTTAACCCTTATTTACAGAACCGATACCGGGAACTTCTGAGAACTTCTCGCTTGTGGAGAAACATTAAATATCGCAAGTGGAATGGCTTTGGCCATGGCGATCTCAAAAAACCAGGCCCGGGAAGCTTGGCTTTGTTCTGTGCGGCCTGCCCCCAGCCTGGTATAAACTTGCCTACGGGGTGGAGCGAGGACCCAGTGACGTAAGTTGATCTACTTGGGTTTTTTTAATTTGCAATTGACTCGTATAAGGTGGAAGTATATGCGCGGTTTCATGTTCGATGGAAACTTTACGGCGGAGCAACTCAAGATGAAGGTTCCTGGGGACGATGTCCATCTGACAGATGGCGATGCATTCTTCACAACTCGCAAGCCATATTACGACCATCTCAAAGTGGCAAAGGAAATTCGACAGGTACATGTTAACCTTTTCAGTTCGGAACTTGCCACAGAATACTATATATTTATTTAGCAAAGAACCTGTAACGATTATACGGCCATCCACAAAGCCAACATGCTAAAACACCACCTGCTGCATACGGGAATTGGGGCTGCAGCATGTCCTCGACATGGATGTTTCGTTCCCCATTCAGTTGTAGATTTTCAGAAAGGAGAGCGGTGCGTCTTGTGTCTCTGTCACGGAAGTTTGCTTGCCTAATTCGTATCGAGTAGACAAAGGAATATGGACTTCTGTCTCAGCGAGGCTGCGAAGTATAATATGGAGGGCATCAAGCAGGCGTTGTTTTCGTATGATCTAATGTGCCAGTTCTGGCAAAATCTCAAGAAGCGTTTTGAAGGCAATCCTTATTTGACATTTCCCCATGCGGTAGAAATTCTTCGAGCTATCGGCCTTTTCCATGTTCATGGCCACGTAGATCACTGCTATGCTCGGTATGCACCAACATTTATCCCTGGAGCAGGGATGGTCGACGGCGAAGTGCTCGAGACGCTTTGGGCCGCTCTCAACAAGATTGCTGACAGCACTCGTAGCCAATCCACGGCCCACCGCCGTGAAATGTTCGACGATCATATGAATGACTCTAATTGGAAAAAGCTCGTAAACCTTAGTAAGTCATGCATTTTGTCTGGACGTGCGATTTTTCTGACCAACCTTAGTCGATAGACTTTGCGAAAAGTTTCCGAAAGCCGGAAAATCGGCTAAGAGCAGTGAGCGGGCGTTTGATGCGTTGAGTAGCACCGCTGATCAAGGCCTTGTCCGGGCCTGGGAAGAGCAAGAAGCTGCTGCTTTGATGGGTAGGAACGCGCGTCCGGAGTCGATGGATATATATGATCTCAAGGTTAAAAAAGGTTTGAGCCGTTAGAATCATCTGATCGTGGCGACTGATAGTATATCAGGTCCATCGAAAGAAGAAATGCAGCTTCAACTTATGAACAACGAGAGAGCCAGCGCTGGCACTAAAGGAGGTGTGACTTTAATTGGTCAGGGTCTGAAAGTCGAAGAATCGCAGTAAGTGATCGGAAACCCCGTGTTAGATGTGCACGCTCATGGCCATTCTCAGAGTCTTCCTGGCAACAATATCACGCAGACTTGGCCGGAATGCGTCTACTAAAGAACGTCTGGACCTAGCGGAACGCCAGCTGCGCTTACAATCGAGAATCGATGACTTTCACGTCGGCGCTGCACAGCTATGGCCAGTCGATGAGGAAGATCTTTGGCTGGAAGGAGGGGCGGTCGATCCGCTTGATATTCTTCCGACGGACTCAGAAGAAGAGGAAGAGGAAGAATTCTTCCGGACTCGTCAGTCCGTTGCTCAAGAAGGCCCCGAAAAGGCTCTTCTCCTCCTTCCATCAAACATCGGACTAGCTAGATGCATTGCTCTTGGATATGAATCTTTTGCCCAGCAAGAAAAGGCTCTTCGAGTTGGGCAAATGAATGACTCGTTGCACGGTCTCAGGCTGGCGATTAGTCGCAAGGCCGTTGTCTTTCGGGACGGTTTGAGGAGTGCAAGAAGCAAAAATAAGAGGACAAGATCTTGGGACGAGATTCTGCAGGTGGATGGTAGCGTGCGACACCATGCTCGGGTATACTGCCGTGCACGCGCTGCTTTCATAAGGCTGGGAGCAGACGCCTCAGAGGTAGCGAGGTTCCAGCCGCTAACTCGTGCGCAGCTCAGCGTAACAACTGCCCGTATAGATCCATCGTTGCGTGGTCAGAGGGATTCATCACTGGCTTGGTTCTGGTCTATGGATGTCCAAGCTGATGGACAAATAGCCCACGGCATGACTGAATGTGAGTAATCATCTAAATCAATTATAATAGTTCCTTTCTGCTCACGGTAGCATGGCAGTCTACCGCGTACATTGGTTGAAAGCTAAGTCTAGACGAGATCGCTGGCGAGAGGAGCAAATTTTACTGGCATCGGAAATGCAGTGGACGGAGCTCTTCTTTCGCCATCGGGCATCTCGCTGGAAAGCTTTAGCTGCTGAATCATCCGCCGTTGCTACATCTCACGATACAAACTCCAGCCAGCCACAAGGCTTTCAGACACGCCCAACACACGAATTCCGACACAGCAAAGGACACATATGCTACGCGCTCAGGCTGGAGAGTATGTGGAACAGGCTGGCTCAACAAGCGGCTGTGCAGTTCAGCGCTGCTAAAGCTGAACATAGACCAGGCCTGCAGCCCATCACGAAGCCTTGCTTGCCATCAAGCTCATCGAACAATCTGTCTTAATAGTTTATATGAATGACAACTTGTGTAGTCTAAAGCTGATCTGTCATTGCTGTCGTATGTTAGTGTCCACTCCGAAGCACATGTAGGCCGATCCTTGATGTAATGATTCCGCGCGTCGGAAATATTATGGGCTGTCTTTTACATAGGATTTCATCTAACCAAAGATAGGCTCATTGCATTCTTGAATTCAGCGTGCAGAATTTAGTCATCACGGTTTTCTGAAATCATGATCGGAAATCTGTCAAGACAGAATTCGTCAAGGATTCCTGAAATCATCTTCGGAAATCTGTCAAGACAGAATTCGTCAAGGATTCCTGAAATCATCTTCCGATGTAAGCGAGGAATCGACGATTTTGTTTGTATTTAAATACCAGAACTACTGTCGCCAGATTTGACACTGTTCAGCTAGTCATGACCGTTGCGAATATTTGTAGTGGAGTAGCATGCACGAAAGCGTGTCTTGCCCCTCGTATCATCAAACACATCAAAGAAGAAGGGTATTTACCTATTCTCCTTTCACCTTGCAGAAATACTCCAGGTACTCCCTACTGGATATGGGCCAACAGGTATCAGGGCGACCTTGTCGTGATAGATGTAGATGCGCCTAAGTATCCGCATATCACCACTAAATGGAAGGTCTGCATGTGTTTCCCAGCTACTGCGCGTTTGGTACTCATGACATATAGAAACCTGCTGTCCATATGCCAATCGACATTGTCGCTCAGATTGTTAGGTGGATGGATGTCGGAAGCAACCTCACTAACATGGCGCTCGTTCAACGGTCGTGGTGCCACCCAGCGCAGTCCGAGCTCTTTGGAACGGTCATTTTGAAATGCCCTATTCGCACTCAGCTCTTCGTCGAAGCCTTTGTACGGAACATTGGGCCAGGAAATCCTCTTCGTCGCATGGGAGTCGATCGCGTGCACCTGGAGAACTTCGTTCGTCACATCTACGTGGACATTCCTGAGAACTACACACAGGGACGCTTTTACGGCAATCTTGTAACAATCCTACCTCTTTTGAGAAATCTTCGCTCGCTGTACCTCGTCATGAGACGCTGGAATGATCATATTTGGGATGTGGAACTTGGTAAGTTCCTTCCAGAGCATGCGCCACCGACCTTGAACCGCCTATGTATTGAAGTGAGCAAACATTGTGATGTAGAAATAGCTTGCTCACGATAGCATTCCAGATTCCAGCAGGCGATCCGAATGCTCTATTATTCGCGCGTCGGCCAGATATCAACCGATGGAGGAGTTGGTTTAGTGCATGGAAGCATATTCGGATCCTAGCCTTCGTCTGCGAAGATGTCTGGTGGCACAGATCATCAAATACACCCATATCCCAAGCATCCCAAGTTGCAGAGAAGGTTGTGCGTGAGTGGTTGGCCAACGCGTCGACGTCGCTAGAGTGTTTTGAGCTTTGGTCCGGTGCCGATAGCCTCCAGCTGTCTCGGCAGCTTCAAGTTGCGTACGCCAGGTTTCATAACATCCACAAGACTGAGCCTACTCGCCATCGGTATTCGTTCAAACGTGATGAAAATACGAGGACGTGGGCACTATCTCCGGCAGCGGTACTAATGCGCTCCGCTGTGTCTCAATTTCGCGAGCATGTCTGCGTTGACGGATGTTGGATATGTCTTGCGATGGAGGAGGATGAGGATGCAGACGACGTGATTTCATATTTGGACGATATAAGGCAGGAAGATTGGCAGGATAGAATATTGGACATGACACTTTGGTCGCAGCTGGACCGTGATTCTAGTTACAAATTGTCGATGTAGCCTGCTATGTAAAACAGACTCTGCGGCGATACACGGGGGTACTACATCCAGTGGGTATTCAAGGTATCTATCTCGCTATAAAAGGAATTCTCACTGGGCATGTACCACTTTGTGGTTATTTTCTTCCTCACGCTTGAATCGTCTTTGTTTATGAATTATAGAGGTTTTATAGGTCAATTGAAACTCCGACATATTCCGAATTTCCAGCGCCCTCTCGCTCCAACATCACAAGTACATTAGAGTCAAGGGGAAAGCACAATTGTTGCTTTGGTAAATTTTCACTCCCCACAGTCTCATCAAATGGCTGGATTGAAGGTTTTGCAGCATAAACTTTCATGTTCACAATCCACACAATCTACAAGAATTCAATTGTCCGAAATGGCGATCTTGCAAGAGAAACCCGGGCCGCCCGCCCTCATCAATCAATTCATTCCCTTCAACTACTGCATTTCTGTGGGCAGGAAATTTTTTTGGTGCATTTGTATATTCAGTCAATTGATCCCGCAGGTTGACATGTTATGGTGGATCCTCTCATGCACAGGCGTACCTGTACTACCTTTGTAAAGTATGCAGTAATATACTGTCCATGGCTTTATAAATCACCTGTGTAAATTGCAGTACATCAGAGAAATTGATGCCCGGGAAATAACGAATAATAATGTCTTATAATATCTGTAACGTGAAAAAAACTTAAAAGACTTGATACTAAGTTTTGTCAATGACAACAGATGCTAAATTTGTTGTAAGGCAATTACAAGGCGTGAAAATGCTGCTTTGAACATGTGACAATTTACAAGAAGGCTGACAATGACTTGATATAATGCAGTCTTAGCACTCCGGAACAGCCGCTAAAATGTGATTTCACACCAAGCAGCCGCTGTAATATGACCTAAGAGAATGATTCTAGTGGTATAATGGCAAATAGGACTGCTCGCCGCATAGCTGATTATAAAGGAACTTGTACTATTTCATTATTTTTTCAGCCCCGATTCAGCCCCAGTATTTGTGACATTTCCCCCCACCCTCCTGTGCGCACCTATGCAAACTGAACACATGAAGTACCCACCCGCTGAGGGCAAAAAGTGGCCAACACTGGCAAATGGTCAGCATGAGGTCTTTCAGTCAACCTTAACTGCTCACATACCTGCTGAGCGCGGAAAGTGGCCGCGAGATGGTCAGCACGGGGCCTTCCGGTAAACTGCACAGACAACTTACAGGCTGAAGGCGGAAAGTAGCCGGGGGATGGTCAGCATGGGGTCTTCCGGTAAACCAAACAGATGATGTACTCACTGAGGGGGGAAAGTGGCCGGGAGATGGTCAGCATGAGGTCTTCTAGTCAACTGAACAGATGACGTACATGCTGAGGGCAGAAAGTGGCTGTGAGATGGTCAACATGAGTCTTCCGGTAAACCAAACAGATGGCGTACATGCTGAGGGCAGAAAATGGCCGCAAGATGGTCAGCATGGGGTCCAGTAAAACGAGCAGATGACATACAAACAAGGGCGGAAAATGGCCAGGAGATGGTCAGCATGAGTCGTCCAGTAAACCAAACAGATGACGTACACTCTGAGGGGAAGAATTGGCCGCGAGATGGTCAGTATAAGGTCATCCAGTAAACCGAACAGATGATGTACAGGTTGAGGGCGGAAAGTGGCCACGAGATCCGCCCCTCCTGAGATGGAAGAGCAGATACGAGACGCCAAGGTCACTACACCAAACAGTAAGTAAGTTAAAAAATTTATTGTGAAGCTCACTCACGAATAGCAACCAATCATAGAATATTGGCGCCAGAGCTTCACCTCATCGTCAGCAGTTCTTCTTCTTTTCCCAAGAGCGTCATCATTTGGTGGGTCTCGGTGCCTCGAAGCATCGGGGCGAAGAGGCAGACCACGGCTATCAGGCCCTGGAGGGACAGCATTAGTAGGAGTTTCGCGACCCACGAGATCTCGCTCTTTTCTGACACCCCTGTCGCGGTCTTTATCATCTCTGCGATGTCGATCCCTATCCCGATCGCGGTCGTGAAACTCCTACT
>Ga0193716_1000657_pt1 | contig 20788 bp, 21 predicted proteins | sample U2c1metaG_FD_145901 | JGI IMG/M metagenome (GOLD analysis project Ga0193716, IMG submission 145901) | Soil microbial communities from a riparian zone of the East river system, Colorado, United States - U2c1 | ecosystem: Environmental > Terrestrial > Soil > Riparian zone | place: USA: East River...
GCGAAGCTCGACATACGTTTTATTCTACCTGCCGAACCCGCTTGTTTCGAACACACGATCGAGCGAATGTTTGATGACTGACAGCAACGAAACAATCTCAGTGAGATCGCCGCGGCACCCGCACGCGCAGCCGCACGTTGAAATGCTTCCACCAGGCGCGTGAATCTTGTTGAGATCACGTCAGTGTGTGCGGGAGAGGGCGGGTTCAACCAGAAAAGATTGGCATGGAAGGAAAGTGCGTGCGGGGGTAGGCCCAGCCACCTCGATCACCGCCGCCAGAATGCATGTCTTCCTGGCCCAGTCTCATCCTTGGTGCGCAACCCACTGCCCGTTGCCGTGCCTCGCCGTCGCTGCGCACCCCGTCGGAAAGTACCGGCGAGGTGCGGCTCCGATCGCCCCAGCCATCGGACCCCGCAACCACGGCGCGATCGTCCCCGTGTAACCAGCGGTAAGAGGCCGATAAGCGAACCGAGCCGAGTGCGGTGAGCAGCTCGGGTGAGCTGCGCCTCCGGCCCGACAACGAGCGGACCGCGTCGAACGGTCCTACCGTGAGGGCATGCCGGACATCACGAGCCTGATCCTCGACGACCACGAGTGGTTCCGACGCCAGTTCGCGGCGCTGGACGACCTGGACGACCCGCAGGAGCTGGCCGCGGTGTGGGGGCCGCTCGCGGACCTCCTCGACGTGCACGCCGCCGCGGAGGAGGAGATCTTCTACCCCGAGCTGATCCGCCGCGGCGACGACCCGGAGGCCGAGACGCTGGACGCGATCGGCGACCACAACGACATCCGCGACGGAGTGCGGGACGCCGCGCGGGCGCCCGTCGGCAGCGCGGAGTGGCGCGCGGCCGTGCGCAGGGCCAGGACGGCCAACAGCGAACACATGGCCGAGGAGGAGGACGACGGTATCGCGGACTTCCGCCGCAACGCCGACGCCGACCTGCGCGACCAGTTGGGCCACCGCTTCCTGGCGTTCAAGGCCGAGCACAAGGGCACCCGGGGGCTGGACACCAGCGACGTCGATCCGCGGCGCTACGTCGAACAACGTGAGATGGAAGCGGGCCGGCTCAGCGTGGACCCGTCGCTGCGCATCGGCAGCCTCAAGGAGGAGTGACCGGATGAACCACCTGACGCGAGAGCTGGCGCCGATCTCGGCGGCCGCCTGGAAACAGATCGACGAGGAGGCACGAGAGCGGCTGACCCCGCACCTCGCCGCCCGGCGCGTCGTGGACGTGACCGGACCGCACGGCTGGGACTACTCGGCCACGAACCTCGGACGCGTCCGGCCGGTCAACCATGCCGGCGCCGGCATCGCACTGGTGCGCCAACGGCAGGTGCTGCCCCTCGTCGAGGTGCGGGTGCCGTTCACGGTCGCGAGGGACGAGCTCGACTCCGCCGACCGCGGCGCGACGGACCTGGCGTTCGACGACCTGGACCGGGCCGCCCACGACGTCGCCGTCCTCGAGAACAAGGCCGTGTTCCACGGATGGGACGAGGTCGGCTTCACCGGCCTGGCCGCGACCTCGACGGGCGCGCTCGGCACCGATACCGAGAGCTACCCACACGTCGTCGCCAAGGCCGTCGACGTGCTGCGCGAAGCCGGCATCAAAGGTCCCTACGCGATGGCGATCGGGCCGCTCGGACACCGACGGATCGCGGAGAGCACCGAGCACGGTTTGATGGTCCTCGACCACCTCCACCGCATCCTCGGCGGCGGCACGGTGCTCCGCGCCCCCGGCGTCGACGGCGCGGTCGTCGCCAGCCTCGACGGCGGCCACTTCGTCCTCGAGCTGGGGCAGGACATCGCCGTCGGCTACAGCCACCACGACGCCGACGCCGTGACCCTCTACCTCGAGGAGAGCTTCAGCTTCCGCGTACTCGAACCGGACGCCGCCACCGCGCTCACCGAGTAGGGACCCTGCTGTCGAGCCGGGCCCGCACGCGGGCGATCACGGAGTAGTAGTGGGTCGGTGTGATCCTGGCCAGCGCGTCGAACACGTACGCGTCCGGGCCGACGAGGATGCGTGCCTTGCCCCGGTCGAGGCCGGCGTGGATGATCGCGGCGGCCTTCTCCGGCGACGTCATCGTGATGGCCTCGAACTGCGCGGCCATCTGTTCCTTGGTTCGGCCGAGACCGTCCGGGTCCTTGCGCATCCTGGCGTTGCGGACGATGTTCGTGGTGATGCCGCCGGGATGGACGTTCACCGCACGGACCCCGGTGCCGCGCAGCTCCTGGCGCAGCGAGTCGGTGAACCCGCGCACCGCGAACTTCGCCGCGCAGTAGGCACTCTGGTTCGGCATGCCCACCAGCCCGAACACGCTGGACGTGTTCACGATGACGCCGTCGTCCTGCTCGACGAGGATCGGCAGGAACGCCCGTGTGCCGTTGACGACACCGTGGAAGTTGATGTCGTGCAGCCACTCGTCGTCCTCCGGCACCGTGTCCAGGACGGTGGACGTGACCGCGACGCCCGCGTTGTTGAACACCGCGCCGAGCGGGGCGGGGAGCCAGTCCCGCACCTCGTCGGCGAACCGGCGCTGGTCGGCGGCGTCGCGCACGTCGAGGACCCTGGTGAGGACGCGGCCGGACAGGGTCGCGGCGGTGTCCTTCAGGCCGGACTCGTCGATGTCGGCGATGGCCACCGGGGAACCGAGCCGCGCGAACCTCGTTGCGAGCGCTCGGCCGATGCCCGACGCGGCGCCGGTGATCATCACGGGCCGGCCGGCGAGGTTACGGCGCGCTGCCATCGGGACTCCTTGTCGGCGCGGCGGTGCGGGTGTTGGCGTCGATGAGGTCGACGAGCGTCGGCCACGCGTCCTTCGGCAGGTCGTGGCCCATCCCGGCGATGGTCTCGAGCCGGGCGCCCGCGATCGCGCGCACCGTGGCCGCGCCGCCGGTCGGGTGGACCATCCGGTCGCGGTCGCCGTGGATCACCAGGGTCGGGGCGGTGATGGCGCGCAGCAACGGGGTGCGGTCGCCGGAGCGGATGATCGCGGCGAGCTGACGGCCGGCGCCGGCCGCCGACGAGTTGCGGTCCCAGGCGGCGCCCGCGCGGTCACGTACCCACGTCTCGTCGAAGGGGAAGCCGCGCGACCCGATGTGCCGGAACATCCGCACGGCCTGGTCTGCCGCCTCCTGCCTGGTCTGCGCGGGGCGGCCGGACATCCTCCGCCAGGTCGACAGCGCGGGGCGGCCGACCCGCCGCGACCCCGTCGTCGACATGATCGACGTGAGGGTCCGCACCCGCTCCGGGTACCGCGCGGCGATCGTCTGGGCGATCATGCCGCCCATCGACACGCCGACCAGGTGCGCGGTCTCGCAGCCGATGGCGTCGAGGAGGCCGACCGCGTCGGCGGCCATGTCGGAGAGGTCGTACTGCTCCGGCGGCCAGCGGTGCAGCAGCGTCGCCGTCGGTGACGGCGGGCGGTAGGTCATGTGCGTGGACGAGCCGGCGTCGCGGTTGTCGAAGCGGACGACCCGGTGACCGCGCTCGGCGAGCGACTCGCAGAACGCGGTCGGCCAGCTTGGTAGCTGCTGGCCGAGGCCGGCGACGAGGAGGATCGGGTCGGCGGACTCGTCGCCGATCTCCTCGTAGGTGAGGGAGATCCCGCGCCCGACGTCGGCGGTGCGTTCCGTCATGTTCGTGCTCCTCCTGCTGTCGCCGGTGCCGATGGCGTCGCGTGGACCGTGCCGCGCCGCACGACCGCGAGGCCGCCCTTGGCGGGCGCGGTCGCGATACCGCGTGAGTGCCAGCGCTCGTCGCGGTCGGTGGTTGGCTCGAGTGTGTAGTCCCGCAGCATCGTGCGCAGCACGACGTTCATCTCCATGTTCGCGAACGCCGCGCCGAGACAGCGCCTGGTACCGCCGCCGAACGGGACCCAGTTGTACAGATCGGGCCGCGTGCCGACGAAACGGGACGGGTCGAACGTCCGCGCGTTCGGGAAGACCGCGTCGTCGTCGTGGATCAGGCCGATGCTCACGATCACCGCGTACCCCTTCGGCACCGTCCACCTGCCGAGGGTGAAGTCGTCGGCCTTCACCTGCCGGCCGACCATGTCGATGACCGGCCGGACGCGCTGCACCTCGAGGACGGTCGCCTCCCGCAGTGTCGAGCCGCCCTCGGCCACCTCGTCGACCAGCGCGCGCAGCACCTCGGGGTGGCGGCGCAGCCGCTCCACCGCCCACGCCAGGGTCGTCGCCGTCGTCTCGTGTCCGGCGGCGAGCAGGGTCAATAGCTGGTCGGCGATCTCGCTGTTGCTCATCGGCGAGCCGTCGTCGTAGCGGCTCTGCAGCATCATGGCGAGGACGTCGTCACGGTCGTCGAGATCGTTTCTGGCCGTGTCGATCAACCGGTCGATGACCGCGTTGTACTCGCGGCGCATGGCGCGGAACCGGGTCCACGGACTCCAGCGGCCACGCTTGGGCACCGGAAGCACGGCGAGGCGCGAACCGAGGCCGACCATCTTCGGCAGCAGCGCACGCAGGTGGTCCAGCTCCGCGCCCTCGGCGCCGAACACGGCACGCAGGATGGCGTTGAGCGTGATCCGCATGGTCGACGGCAGCGTCGCGAACGGCCGGTCCACCGGCCACGACGCCATCTCCCGCACCGTCTCGTCCTCGACGATCCGCTCGTAGGCGGCGAGCCTGCGGCCGTGGAACGGCGGCACGAGCAGCTTGCGTTGCTTGCGGTGGTCCTCGCCGGACAGCGCGAACAGCGAACCGGGGCCGAGTATCCGCCCGAGGTTGGCATCGAGGTTGTCGACCGTGTCGGCGCTCGTCGTGAACAACTGCTTGATCTCGGCGGGGTCGCTGATCACCACCGCCCTGCCGAAGATCGGCATGTTGATGGTGAAGGCGTTCCCGTACCGGGCCCGCAGCCTGCGCATCCCTCGGAACGGCGTGGCCAGTGCGTAGGCGCCCTGCACGAAACGAGGCGCGGATGGGCCAGGAGGAAGCATCGCGGCAACACACCTTCCATTGGTACGCGACCGTACCATTCGCACGGTACGCCGCTGTACCATTCCCGACAAGGCTCGTCCGGACGAGAGGAGCGGCGTGCCGACCACCGATCTCAGCGGCTTCCGCGAGCGCCTGCTTGGCAGCCTTGCCGAGTCGATCGCGCGGGACGGCTACCGCAACACGACCGTCGCCGACATCGTGCGGCGCGCCCGCACGTCACGGCGCACGTTCTACGAGCACTTCGCCAGCAAGGAGACGTGTTTCGTCGCGCTGCTCACCGAGGCCAACGCGGCGATGATCCGCGAGATCGTCGCCAAGGTCGACCCGACGGCACCGTGGTCGAGCCAGGTGCGACAGGCGGTCGAGGGGTGGATCACCTGCGCGGAGGACAAACCCGCGATCACGCTGAGCTGGATCCGGGACGTGCCGTCCCTCGGCGCGGCGGCACGCGAGCTGCAGCGGGACACGATGGCCGCGTTCGTCACCATGATCCAGATGTTGTGCGACACCGGCGAGTGGCGGTCGGCGGGTGTTGGTCCGGTGTCCGACCAGTTGGCGATCATGCTGATCGGCGGTTTGCGTGAGCTGATCGCGACCACCGTCGAGGACGGCGGCCGCGCCAGCGACATGACCGAGGTCGCCGTCCGCGCGTCGATCGCCCTGCTCCGACCGGCCTGAGTCATGGTCACGGGATGACGACGGCCGTGCCGCCGGCGTCTTTGGCGTCGACGCCGGTCCAGGTGCTCCAGTTGTGCGTGTAGCTGCCGCCCCACGCGTAACGCCTGGCGTTCAGGCCACCGTCGGCGGCGGGGATCTTGTAGTCGTTGCCGATGAACTTGTTGTCGCCCTCAGCGTCGAAGGCGTGGCCCCAGTACGGCGGCTTGTTCGGGTTCTGGTCGCTGACGACACCGGTGAGAGCGAGGCCGAAGCCGTTGGCGCACCTGGTGCTGTCGATGGTGTTGTCGACGACGCGGAGGTGTTGCAGGTGGAGTTCGCGGCCCCGGCGTTCCTGGCCGCCGATGGCGTTGTGGTTGCCGGACACGATGTTGTTGGAGACCTCGACGCTGACCGACGAGTTGACGTCGATGCCGGCGCCGTCCGGCAGGCCGGCGATCGGTTGCGGCCCTCGGCGGCCGAGCAGGTCGCAGCCGTTGCCGGTGACGGTGTTGCCGGAGATCTTGCCGTTGCTGCTGATCTCGAACCGCACGCCGTCGGCGGAGTTGCGGACAATGGTGGAGTTCTGGAACCGCAACGAGTTCGCCACGGCCGGGTCGCCTGCCTGGCCGTCGGCCCAGAGACCGATGCCGAAGTTGTCGTGGACGTTGGCATAGTCGACGACGCCGGTCGCGCCGTTGGTGACCTTGATGCCACCGGACTCCCAGTCGCTGACCCAGTAGAGCGCCTGGGCGTTGTTGTGGTCGATCTCCACGTGGGCGATGGCGAAGCCGCGCCCACCGTTGACGCCGCCGCCGAGCTGACCGTTGTAGGAGGACCGGCCCGCGGTGAAGGACGCGTCGTTGCCGACGACCTTGAAGCCGAGTGCGTGGTTGTAGCTGGTCTCGACGCTGACGGCGAGCCACCGGTGACCGAGCTCGAGCGCACCGAGTTGGCTCGGCGACGCGAAGTACCGCACGCCGAGATCGCGGACCGTCACGTCGGTCGCGGTCCCGACGGCGATCGCTGTCGGGGTCCGGCCGATCTGCATTGTGTACCCGGCCGGGTTGTCCCGGACGTAGACCCGGTTGGCGGCGTAGTCCGCGTAGAACTTGCCGGGCCCGAGCGCGGCCAGGGTGGCGACCCGCAGCAACTGGGTGCTGTTGCGGAACACGTCCTCGAACTTGAGGCAGAGGTTGGTCGAGAGGTCCTCGCACTTACCGTTCTTGTCGGTGTACGCAGCCGGCAGGACACCGTTGACATACCAGTCGGCGCCGGCGGCGGTCCAGCCGGTCAGCACTCGCGCGCCGGAGAGCATGGTGCCGCGCGTCGGTGACGGGCCGGCACCCCACAGGGTGTCGCCGGTCTTGAGCTTCAGCGGCGCCGCCAACCGGTAGAGGCCAGCGGCAAGGCAGTACGTCGTACCGGCGGGGTGCGCGTTCACCGCGGTCTGGATATCCGCGCCAAGGGCGACGCTCACGCCCGCGCACGTGGCGGCCGCGGACTGTTCCACCGCCTCCGCGCCACCCGTCAGCCCCACCGCCGCTGTCGCCACCACAACGCCCGTCAGCGCCAACCGAAACCTGAACACGTGGCCTCCTCTGACCCGGCCGGCCGCCGTGGATTGCGGTCGCGACCGGAATGCGCGCAGCGTAGAACGCGCACGCGGCCGCCACCAGATCAGGAAGGTGCCCGTGTGCGGGCCCTGTGCTGGGACACACGGGTCGTGGGTTCGGGCAGTCGGGCCAGCAACGTCGGGGTGACGCGGCGGTAGGCCGCCGGGTTCACCGGGTTCAGCCAGTGCGCGGCCCGGACCCGCTTCGGGATGTTGACGTCCAGGTCGGCGAGCACCTCGTCCACGTTGTGCATCGAGAACGGGATGATCTTCGTGTGGTGGCAGTGGTGCCGGTCGGTCGCCTCGTCCATGAACGCGAGCTGCTCGGCGACGGCCGTGCGCATCGCGTCGTCGTCGGGCAGCGGCACCGCCCCCGCGAGGTCCGCCGCGATCCACAGTGCCGCCATCTCGGCGTTGAGCGGGCTGAAGAACGACGAGTTGTAGCCGTTGAAGTACAGGCCCGGCACGCCGACCGGCCGGATCTGGCGGTACAGCAGGAAGTTCCCGCGCTCGTCGAGCACCTTGGCCCGCACATCGGCCGGCAGGAACGGCACGCCCTGGGTGAAGCCGGTGGCACACACCACGAGGTCGGCGGGCAGCTCGGTGCCGTCGGACAGCTCCGCGTACGGCTTGCCGTCCCGCGCGAACAGCCTGGTGATCACGCGGTCGCGGCGGACCGTGATCGACCCGTCCTCGACGCCCTCGAAGAACCCCTCCGTGGCGAGGCCGATCGCGCCGCGGACGATGTCCTCCATGTGCCCGCCGGGCACCAGCCCGTGCTTGCGCAGCCCGAACTGCCGCACCGACACCGAGCCGATCGAGTTGATCATGCTGCGGCGCATGCCGTTGCCGGGGCCGTGCAGGAACTTCTCGAACCCACGCAGCCGCACGTACCGGAACAGGGCCTCGCCCATGCGGGTCAGCAGCAGCATCTTGAAGTTCAGGAAGCCGCCAATCTTGCGAGGCACCTTCCACAGCGCCTGCCGCGCGATCACGTCGGTGCTCGCCGCGACCAGGCTGACCGGGACGGTCACGTCGCACGCCGACTTGCCGTAGCCGACCACCAGCACGTGCTTGTCGCGCGCGTCCTCGGCGTCGTGGAACTCGGTGCCCGCGCACAGCCGTCCGCCCGCCGCCGCGAACTCCGCGCGGCCGGGAAAGTCGGGCACCGCGGGCTCGCAGAACACGCCGTTCGCGACGACGAGCCGGTCGTATGTCTCAGCCGTCTCGCCGGTCTTGACGCGCCAGCCGTCCAACAAGGGCGTCACCGCGGTCACCGTCGTGTTCAGCCGCAGGTGCGGGGTCAGGCCGAACTCCGTGGCGTACGCGGCGAAGTACGACTGCACCTGCGCACCGGTCGGCCACTCCGGGAAGTCCTTCGGCATCGGGAAGTCCGACAGCGAGTACTGCGCCTTCGGGCTCTGCGTGGTGAGCCCCGGGTAGCGGCGGGTCGCGCTCCACACGCCGCCGACGTCCGGGGTCCGGTCGAACACCGTGACCGCGTGTCCGGCCGCCAGCAACACCTTCGCCGTGGCGAGGCCGGCGACGCCCGCGCCGATGATCGCGACGCGCATGACTAGCTCACCGCCGGCGGGAGCTGGAGCACGATGCCGAAGTCCGCCATGATCGACTTCAGCATGGTGATGTCCTTCGGACCGGGCGGCAGGTCCGCGAGCGCCTGGTAGTAGCGCTCCAGGCCGGCCGGCGAGACCACCGAGATCACCCGCGCCTCGTCTTTGTACGAGTTCTTGAACGTGTGCACCACGTCGCGCGGCAGGAACAGGTAGTCACCCACCTCCAGCACGTAGTCCTGGCCGCCGAGGTGCACGTCGAGCCGGCCGGCGAGGCAGATGAACGACTCGTCCTCGCGGGTGTGCACGTGTGGCGGCGGCCCGTTGGTCTCCGGGGGGATCGCGTACTCGAACAGCGAGTAGGCGTCGTGGGTGGACTTGCCGTCGGTCTTCTTCGTGATGCCAAGCCCGATCGCGGGGATCTGTTGTCCCTCGCGCGACGCGAGCATGTAGCCACCGCCCAGGGTCACCGTGGTCTCCTTCGACGTCGCCGGATGCGTGTCCGCGGTCACAGCTTGACCATCACCGGGACGGTGCCGCAAACGCGCGTCCCGCTCAGCGGGACAGATTAGCGGCGGGTCGAGTACGCCCGGGAGGCCGCGGCAGCGGCCATGCGCACGGCTGGTCCGATCCGGTCGGCGCGCACGATCTTGCTCGGCCCGGTGACCGACAGCGCCGCGACGACGTTGCCGAGCGGACCGAAGATCGGCGCCGCCACACAGGTCACGCCGATGTTGCCCTCCTCGCGGTCCACGGCCCAGCCGCGCTCGGGGATCGCGGTCAGCTCCCGCACGATCGCGACCGCGCTCGTGAGTGTGCGTGGCGTGCGGGCGGGCAGGTCCGCGTCGAGCACCGTGTCGATGACGGCCTGGTCGGAGTAGGCGAGGATGGCGCGGCCGAGACCCGAGCAGTACGCGGGGATCGTGCCGCCTGCCTGCGACAGCATCGGCATCGGCCGGTGCCCGGTGATCTTGTCCACCACCAGCACCTGTGCGCCGTCCAGGACGCCGAGCTGCACCGTGGTCCTGATGGCGTTGTGCAGGTCCTGCAGGAACGGCAGTACCGCCTCGCGCAGCTCGTGCCGGATCGGCGCGAGGCTCGAGATCTCGAACAGGCGGTTGCCGATCCGGTAGCGATCTGCCGGCTTGTCCAGCCAGCCGAGCCGGATCATCTTCTCGGCGGTCCGGTGCGTCGTCGACCTCGGCAGGCCGCCGCGGGCCACCAGCGCGGCGAGCGTCAGCTCGCGGTGGGTCGCGTCGAACGCGCCCAGGATCGCGGCCGCGCGGTCGAGCCCACCCGCGCTGTCCCGCTCAGCGGGACTCATCGTTGGCTCCGTGCCGTCATGCGAGTCAGGCTAACCCCGGAACCAGCCGACAGGGGAGGTCGCCATCAGCATCCGGACGGCAGTAGTGGGCGGCGGCTCGAGCGGGATCGGCCACGCGACGGCCGAGGCGCTCGCGGCCGCGGGGCACCGCGTGGTCATCACCGGCCGCCGCGCGGACGCCCTCGATGCCGCGGTGGCCCGGCTGCGCGAGCGCACCGGAGCGGTCGTGGACGGTGTCGTCGGCGACATCGCCGATCCGGACTCCGCGGACGCCGTCGTCGGAGCGGTCGAGGGTGGTGTCGACGTGCTGGTGCTCAACGCGGGTGGCCCTCCTCCCGGCCAGATCCTCGACCTCGACGACGAACGCTGGCAGGACGCGTTCGACCTGCTGCTGCGCGGCCCGCTGCGCCTGGCCCGACGCGTGCTGCCGGGCATGGCGGCCCGCGGCTTCGGCCGGCTCGTGTTCGTCACCTCGACGGCCGTGCGTCAGCCACAGCCCGACCTCGCCGCGTCCGTGGTGCTGCGTGCCGCCGTCACCGCGGCCGCGAAGCTCCTCTCCGCCGAGCACGCCGCCGACGGCGTCACCGTCAACTGTGTCGCGCCCGGCGCGACCGCGACCGAGCGCCGCGAGCAGATCCTCACCAACCGCGCCAGGATCACGGGCACGAGCTACGCCGACCTCGCGGCGGCGGATGCCGCGAGCATCCCCGCCGCGAGGCCCGGCGAGCCGGCGGAGGTCGCCGCCGCGATCGCGTTCCTGTGCTCGGCGGCGGCGAGCTACGTGAACGGGACCGTGCTCACGGTCGACGGTGGAAGGACGGAGACGATCTGATGGCCCAGTCCGGAGAAGACTTCAGCATGGCCGAGTTCCTCGGCGCCATCTCGGACACGGTGCGGCCAAGTACCGCCCGGCCGGTGGTGGTGCGGGCGACCGAGTTGGAGCGGCTGCCCGCCGACCAGGTGCACAACCCGACCACGCTGTCGATCGCCGGCAAGCTGCCGACCGCGACGTTCGAGATCTTCCGGCAGACCATCCCGCCGGGCGAGACCTCGGACATGCAGCGCCACCACCACGAGACCGTCCACTTCGTCATCGCCGGCACCGGCCACAGCGAGGTCGAGGACGAGACGGAGTCGTGGGCGACCGGCGACTTCGTCTACACGCCGCCGTGGACCTGGCACCGCCACTACAACGACTCCGCCGACGAGCCCGTCGAGTTCCTCACCATCGAGAACTCCCGCCTGCTGGGCCTGCTCGGTGTTGGCCGCCGTCAGAGCGCCGGTCTCGCCACGATGGCGGAGGCCCGCGCTCGCTTCGAGGAGGAGGACAAGTCATGACACCCCCTGTGTCAACCTCACATCACTGCTCAGCCCGAAGTCTGCGTGAGCCGCGCGGCTCCCAACCGCGGCTAAGGGGAACGGGACGCGACCCAGCCACCGGCACGTACCGAACTGGACGGTACCAACCCAACGCAACCAACACTTTTAATTCCGGGGAGGCGGACTAGTGCACATCAGCATCTGGGGCGAGTTGGCCACCGTCGACCACGAACTGTCCCATGTGGACGTCGCGATGCCGTTCGGCACGGTGCGCACCCGCGTGCTGCGTGCCGGGTCCGGCCCGGACCTGGTGCTGCTGCACGGCACCGGCGGTCACCTGGAGGCCTACGCGCGCGACCTCGCCGGCCTCGCGGCGGACTTCCGCGTCACCGCGTACGACATGGTGGGGCACGGCTGGTCCGATCTGCCCGACCTGCCGTACACGATCGATGTGCTGTCGGATCACCTGATCGGGCTCCTGGACGCACTTGGTATCGGAAAAGCGCACCTGTCCGGTGAGTCGCTCGGCGGCTGGGTCGTGGCGTGGACCGCGGCCCACCACCCGGACCGCGTCGACCGGCTCGTGCTCAACACGCCGGGCAACATCGCGAACAAGCCGGCGGTGATGACGCGCATGCGCGACAGCACCATGGCCGCGGTGCGCGACCCCAGCGACGAGACCGTGCGGCGCCGGGTGGAGTTCCTGTTCCACCACAAGGAGATGGTGACCGACGAGCTGGTCACCCTGCGGCGTGCCGTGTACTCGAGGCCAGGGTTCGTGCAGGCCATCACGAACACGCTCGTGCTCCAGGACCCCGTGGTGCGCAAGGACTTCGCGTGGGACCCGGCGTGGGTCGGCAAGGTCGCAGCGCCCACGTTGTTGCTGTGGACCGAACACGACCCGACCGGCGGGCTGGACGAGGCCGCGATGCTCCTCGAATGGCTGCCCGACGCACGGTTGCACGTGATCGCCGACGCCGGTCATTGGCCGCAGTGGGAGAAGGTCGGCGAGTACCTGTCGACCCATCGTGACTTCTTGTTGCTGGAGAAGGACCCGTCGTGAGTGAAGTGATCGGGCTCGTCGCGATGTCGCACTCGCCGTTCGCGACCATGTTGCCGCCCGCCGACGCGACGGAGCCGGGTGGCCGTTTTCTCGCCGACACCCGCCGCGTCGCCGCCGCGGTGGCGCGGCTCGCGCCGGACGCGGTGGTCGTCGTCGGCCCGGACCACTTCCACGCCAACTTCTACGACGTGATGCCCCCGTTCGTGCTCGGCGTTGAGGAGGCGGTCGGCTTCGGCGACTTCGGCAGCCGCGCCGGGTCGCTGCCGGTCGCGACCGGGCTGGCGTGGGCGGTGCGCGACGGGCTCGCCGCCGCCGGGTTCGACCTGTCGCTGTCGTACTCGCTGACGGTCGACCACGGCGTGGTGCAGAGCTACGAGATGGCGATGGGTGGCTTGGACGTGCCGATGGTGCCGCTGGTGGTCAACACGGCGGCGCCGCCACTGCCCACTATGGACCGCTGCGTGGCGCTTGGCGAGGCGCTCGGCGCGGCCATCCGTGGCGCCGACGCCGGCGGGCGGGTGCTGGTCGTGGCGAGCGGTGGCCTGTCGCACTGGCTGCCGTCCAACGACCCGAGGGACCCGTCGGTCGCGGGGGAGCGGCGGGCGGCGGTGATCCACGGGCGCAAGGACACCCGCGCGTTCGCCGCTGCCCGTGAGCCCAAGGTGCGCGCCATGGGCGGCGACCCGAGTGCCCGCGTGAACGCCGACTGGGACGGCTGGTTCCTCAAGCAGCTCGCGGCGGGCGAGCTGGCGCCGGTCACCGCACTGGGTGACGTCGGACTGGAAGAGCACGCGGGCAGCGGCGGACACGAGATCCGGTCCTGGCTCGTGGGGCTCGCCGCGGTCGGCGCGCCGCTCGCGTGGACCAGCTACGAACCGGTGCCGGAGTGGATCACCGGCATGGGCATCGGCACGACGTTCGAGGTGAGCTGACATGGAGGCGGTCGGGAGACTGGCGACGGCACGCGCGACCGGGGTGCCGTGCGCGCCGGTGCGGGACACCGTCCGCGACGTCGCCGCGGCGTACGCCGTGCAGTCGGCGTGGGTGGCGGACCGGGTCGCCGCCGGCGCGCGGGTCGTGGGCCGCAAGATCGGCCTCACGCACCACGCGGTGCGGGCACAGCTTGGCGTCGACGAGCCCGACTTCGGGTTCCTGCTCGACGACATGGCGTACGGGTCAGGTGCGCGGGTCGACGTGACCCCGCTGCTGCAACCCAAGGCGGAGGCCGAGATCGCGTTCGTGCTCGGCGCCGACCTCGACGCGGCCGACATCGGACCCGCCGACGTGGTCGGGCAGGTGGTCGCCGCGCTGGAGATCGTCGACAGCCGGATCGCCGACTGGGACATCACGATCGTGGACACCGTGGCGGACAACGCGTCGGCTGGTGTGTTCGTGCTCGGCGCCGACCCCGTGCCACTGTCCGAACTGGACCTGCCCGCGTGTGCGATGACCATGTGGCGCCACGACGACGTGGTGTCCAAGGGCTCCGGCGCCGACTGCATGGGCGACCCGCTCCGCGCGGTGGCGTGGCTGGCGCGCACCGCACACCAGCTCGGCGCCCCGCTGCGGGCTGGCGACGTCGTGCTGTCCGGGGCGCTGGGTCCGGTCGTGCCGATCGTCGCGGGCGACGTGTTCCGCGCGGAGATCACCGGGATCGGCACCGTGTCGGCGGAGTTCCGGTCATGAAGGTGGCCGTCATCGGGTCGGGCAACATCGGCACCGACCTCATGATCAAGGTCCTGCGGCTCGGCGAGCATCTGGAGATGGGCGCGCTCGTCGGCATCGACCCCACCTCCGACGGCCTCGCCCGCGCGGACCGCCTCGGGGTGCCGACGACAGCGGCCGGCGTCGAGGGACTCCTTGCCATGCCTGGCTTCTCCGACGTCGGGATCGTCTTCGACGCGACGTCGGCCGGCGCGCACCATGCCAACGCCCGCGCGCTCGCGGGCCACGACGTGCGGCTCGTGGACCTCACGCCGGCCGCGCTCGGCCCGTTCGTCGTGCCGGCGGTGAACCTCGACGCGCACCTGGACGCCAAGGACGTCAACATGGTCACCTGCGGCGGCCAGGCCACGATTCCCGTCGTCGCGGCCATCGCGCGAGTCGCGCCCGTGCCGTACGCGGAGATCGTCGCGTCGATCGCGTCGCGCTCCGCGGGGCCGGGCACCCGCGCGAACATCGACGAGTTCACCGAGACCACGGCGGCCGCGATCACGTCGGTCGGCGGCGCGGCCCGAGGCAAGGCGGTGATCGTGCTGAACCCGGCGGAGCCGCCGCTGATCATGCGCGACACGGTGCTGTGCCTCGTGGACGCGCCCGGCCCCGCCGCGCGGCGGGACATCACCGACTCGGTGGAGCGGATGGTCGCGACGGTCGCCGCGTATGTGCCCGGCTACCGGCTCAAGCAGCCGGTGCAGGTCGTCCCCGTCACCGACGACGTGGCCACGCTCGTCGGCGACCGGTCGGTGTCCCACCAGGTCAGCGTGTTCCTCGAGGTCGAGGGCGCCGCGCACTACCTGCCCGCGTACGCCGGCAACCTCGACATCATGACCTCCGCCGCGTTGCGCGTCGGCGAACGAATGGCGGTGCGGGCATGAGTAGCCGACTGTTCGTCCAGGACGTGACCCTGCGGGACGGCATGCACGCCACCCGGCACCGCCTCGAACCCGCCACGGCCGCGCGGATCGCGGCCGCGCTCGACGCCGCCGGCGTCGACGCCATCGAGGTCGCCCACGGAGACGGGCTCGCGGGCGGCAGCCTCACCTACGGGCCAGGCAGCAACACCGACTGGGAATGGCTGACGGCGGTTGCGGCGGTCGTGACCCGCGCGCGGCTCACGACGTTGCTGCTGCCCGGCGTCGGCACGGTCGCGGACCTGAAACGGGCGCACGGGCTCGGGGTGCGGTCGGTGCGCGTCGCGACGCACTGCACGGAGGCCGACGTCGCCGCGCAGCACATCGACACCGCGCGGTCGCTCGGCATGGACGTCGCCGGGTTCCTGATGATGAGCCACCTCGCGCCGCCCGACGAGCTGGCGCGGCAGGCGAAGCTGATGGAGTCCTACGGCGCGCACTGTGTGTACGTCACCGACTCCGGCGGCAGGCTCACCCCGGGCGGCGTCCGCGCGCGGGTCCGCGCCTACCGCGAGGTGCTCCTGCCCGAGACGGAGATCGGCATCCACGCACACGAGAACCTGTCGCTGTCGGTCGCGAACTCCCTTGCGGCGGCGGAAGAGGGCGCGACGCGCGTCGACGCGTCGCTCGCCGGCCACGGCGCGGGCGCCGGCAACTGCCCGATCGAGGCGTTCGTCGCGGTCGCCACGCTGGCGGAGTGGGAGCACGGCTGCGACCTGTTCGCGCTGCAGGACGCGGCCGACGACCTAGTGCGGCCACTGCAGGACCGTCCGGTGCGCGTCGACCGGGAGACCCTGACGCTGGGCTACGCGGGGGTGTACTCGAGCTTCCTGCGCCACGCGGAGACGGCGGCGGCTCGCCACGGCGTCGACGTGCGGGAGCTGCTACTGGCCGCCGGCCGGCGCGGTCTGGTCGGCGGCCAGGAGGACCTGCTGGTCGACATCGCGCTGGACCTGGCGGGATAGCCGGCTCAGACGACGCGGACAACCTGCTCGGGACCGGTCCCGCACGCCGCGTGTCACCTTTGCCGCGTGATCTATCGCGTGAACACCCAGATGATCGGCGCGGCCGGCGCCGCCTTCGCGCTCGGTGGACTTGTACTCCTCCTGCGGCTGTCGGCCGACGACATGCCGGGCGGCGGGCTGGTCGCCGTCGGGGTCGGCTACGTGCTGTTCGTGGGATGGATGATGGTCCTGCTCATCCGGTCGTCGACCACGATCGCCGACGAGGGCGTCATCGTGCGGAACACCAGGAACACCACCGTCCACCCGTGGGCCGAGATCGCCGACATCCGGTTCGAGCTGGTCGCGACCGGGCGGGTCACCATGCGCGGCGCGGTGCTCTACGACGCGCGGCTGCGCCGGATCGTGCTGCCGTACGTCAACGATCGCCGGCTGGGCGGGACCCCGGCGGCGGAGCGGGCGACGACCGAGCTGCGGGAGCGCTGGGAGGCCGCGCGCGGTCCGGGCTGGCAACCACGCACGGCCGAGGTCGAGCGGAAGGTCGCGACCCGGCAGGGCCGGAGCCGGCTGTGGGCGCACGTGTTGATCGCACTGTGCGGCGGATTCGTACTCGCCATCGTGATCGTGGTCGTCGTGCTGCTCACCGCGTCCACGGAGTTCGTCGACACCGACCTGTTCGGCGCGATGCCACTGCTGATCCTCATCCTGCCGGCGCTGGCGTTCGCCACCACCGCGATCGTCGAGCTCCTGCGCAGGCGCTCGTAGGACGTCACGCACCCAGTTCGGGACCTGGTTGATACTGGCGGCGGCGCTCGATGAGGACGGTGTCGTGCCAGGTTCCGTTAAGCTGGGCGATGCGTTCGCGGACGCCGACGGTGCGGTAGCCGGCGCTGTGGTGCAGGGCGATGCTGGCGCGGTTCTCGGTGAAGATCGCGGTTTGGAGTGTCCAGAGGCCGGCGTCGTCCGCGGCCACGACCTGTTGCCGGATGAGTGCCTTGCCGATCCCGCGGCCACGGTGGTCCTCGGCGACGTAGATCGAGCTCTCGGCCACGCCGGAGTAGCACTCGCGCGCCGAGACGGGGGAGAGCGCGGTCCAGCCGACGACCTCGCCGTCAAGCTCCGCGACCCATCGGTGGCCGGGGAGCCACCTCACGTCGAGCGCGGCCCGGTCCGGGACGGTGGTCTCGAACGTCGCGACGCCGGTGGCGATGCCCTCGGCGTAGATGCCGCGCACCGCCTTCCAGTCCGCCTGCGCCAAGGCGCGGACCGTGACGTCCGCCGGCACGTCGTCCGGGCAGCACGGACGGGGCGCGAGGAGTCCCATCACCGCGTCGGCCGCGTGCGGCAGGCCGACGCAGCACGCCTGGTTGACCGTCACCCGCGTGCTGGTGCCTTCCTTGTGCAACTTCAGGAAACCGACGTCGGCGAGTTTGCGCACGTGGTGGGAGCACGTGGACTGGCTGATGCCGAGCACCTCGGTCAGCGCGCCGACGGAGATGCCGGCCGGCGTGGTCGCCACGGCGTGCAGCAGTCGCACGCGGGTCGGCTCCGAGAGGCAGGCGAACCACTCGGCGTAGGTCGCGGCTTCCGCGTCGGGCAGGACCTGGGCCGAGGGCGGCGCGATCGTCATGCCAGCCATTATCGACGACAGTCGATGGTTGCGTCAATCGATGGCGATCGATACAGTCGGCGAGTCAATCGAACTTGGTCGATGAATGGAGCCGAAGATGGTGAAGCTGCCCGTGGTGGTGGTCGGCGCCGGTCCGGTCGGGCTGGCCGCCGCGGCCGAGTTGCTCGAGCGTGGGCTGGACCCGATCGTGCTCGAGCGCGGCGCCGCGGCCGGCGCGGCGGTGGCGCGGTGGCACCATGTGCGGCTGTTCTCCCGGTGGGCCGAGCTGGTCGCCCCGGCCGCGCGTCGGCTGCTCGAGAAAGGCGGGTGGACGCACCCTGCCGAGGACGAGTACCCGACCGGTGAGGAGTGGGCCGGCCGCTATCTGCGCCCGCTGGCCGAGGCGTTGGGGGCGCGCGTTCGGCTCGGCGCCGAGGTGGTGGGGGTGGCGCGGCGGGGCCGTGACCGGGTGGTCGACGCGGGCCGGGACACCGAACCGCTGACCGTGCACGTGCGCACCACAGGTGGCGAGGAGCGGATCACCGCGACGGCAGTGGTCGACGCGTCCGGGACCTGGGGCTCGCCGAACCCGCTCGGCGGCGACGGTCTGCCGGCGATGGGGGAAGCCGCCGCGGCGGACCGGATCGCTTACCAGGTACCGAATCTCGGCGACGAGTCCGTGCGGGCCCGTTATGCGGGACGGCACGTGGTCGTCGCGGGCAGCGGCCACTCGGCACTCACCGCGCTCGTGGCGTTGGCTGCGGTCGCGTCGTCGATCACGTGGCTGCTACGCCGGGGCGCGGTCGGTTCGACGTTCGGTGGGGGCGAGTCCGACCAGTTGCCGGCGCGCGGTGCGCTCGGTCTGGCCGCGAGGGCCGCGGTCGAGTCAGGACGCATCACGGTGGTGACCGGGTTCCGCGCCGAGCAGGTCGAGCGGGACGCGAACGGGCGGCTGACACTGGTGTCCGCCGACGCGCAGCGAGTGTCCGATGTGGACGAAGCGGTGGTGCTCACCGGGTTCCGGCCGGATCTGTCGTGGCTCTCCGAGCTTCGCCTCGACCTGGACGCCACGCTGCAGGCGCCGGTCGCGCTCGCGCCGCTGATCGACCCGAACGTCCACTCGTGCGGCACCGTCTACCCGCACGGCGTCAAGGAGCTCGCGCACCCGGAGCCGAACGTGTACCTGGCCGGGATGAAGAGCTACGGCCGGGCGCCGACCTTCCTCGCCATGACCGGCTACGAGCAGGTCCGTTCCATCGCCGCCGCGCTCGCCGGCGACCGGGCCGCCGCAGAACGCGTCGAGCTGGTCCTGCCCGAGACCGGGGTGTGCGGCGGCGCCGGGCTGTTCGACGCCGAACCGGACAGTGCCGAGTCCGGCGGGTGCTGCGGCGCGGGCTCGACTCGGTTGTCGGCAACGCCGCCGGCCGTTCAGCGCAGCAGAGCCGCCACGGTGGTCATCGGGTCGTAGGTGGCGTAGGCACTGCTCAACCGACGCGCCGCCTGGCGGTAGGTGGAGTCGCCGAGGATCGTGGTGACGGCCTCGACGATCTGCTCTGGTGCGGGCGCCGCTGTGCGCAGGTCGATGCCGACGCGGTGGTACGAGACGTGGGCGGCGATCATCGGCTTCTCCTCGGTGGTCCCACACATCACGACCGGGACACCCGCGGCGAGAGCCTGTTGCGTACCACCGAAACCGCCGTTGGTGACGAGCAGGTCGGCTCGGGGGAGGAGCTCGTCGAAGGGCAGGTACTCCACCACCCGCGCGTTGTCGGGCGGGACGATGCCGAGGCCGGCCGGGTCGCGGCCGAGGGCGGCGACGACCAGCACGTCCTCGTCGGCGAGGGCCCGCAGCGCGGGTTCGACGAGCTGGCTGAAGTCGCCGTTCGCGATGGTGCCCTGTGTGACGACGACGACCGGGCGCGCCGAGTCGAGTTCGTCCCACCACGCCGGCTTCCGCGAGTCGGCGGCCGGTCGGGGCGCCAGCATGCCCGCGTAGGTGAGCGACTCCGGCGGCGCGACGCGTGGGAAGTCGAACTCGGGCACCGTGAGGGCGGCGATGGCGTCCGGCAGGAAGTACATCGCGTCGTAGAAGGGCGGCATTGGCTTGGTGGCGCCGAGTTCGTCCAACATGAGCTGCGCGGCCCGCCGCGTCGGCTCGAGGATCGCGTTGAACTCGTCGTTCGCCGCACGGTTCGCCAGTACCGCGTCCTCGCCGGTCAGGCCGGGGACGGGACCGGTGGCGGTGGTCGCGTCGTCCCCGATGAGGATGGGGTTGGCCACCACGGTCACCCACTTGCGGAAGCGCCGACCGGGAACACCCAGCGCGACCGGCCACGCGCCGACGAACAGCGAGTTGCAGAGCAGCGTGGCGTCGGGGTCCTCCTCGAGGAGTTGCTGCAGCGCCTCGTGCTGAGCGCTCATGCCCGCCAGGAACACATGGATGAGATCCCAGTTGAACTGGTCTGGACCAGGAGTCATGGCGGATCGCTCTGGGTTGGCGCCCAACAGGAGACGGTCGTCGAAGTCGGCGCCGTCGGGCAGCGGCACGTAACGAGCGCCAACCGCCGCGACAGACTCGGCGAACCGCGAGCCGGCCAGCACGGTCACCGAGTACCCCCGCGTCACCAGGCCCGCCGCGAGCTCCAACAGAGGCTTCATCTCACCGAACACCGGTGGTGAAGCAACAATCACCGAACCCACGTGACAACTCCCCCGACAGACACTGGTGTTCGTCCCGCACCATGGTCACCCAAGCGTCAACTGATCTTACCCAGCCGCGCGCGGGCGGAGTCGGGGTCGGGTCGCTCCTCGATCGAGACAGGTGGCAGCGGTCACGGCGGGCGTTCGGATTGCGTAAAGGCGTGTGTCTGTGGCGTCAAGGTGCCGTCATGTCCGTTCCGTGGCTACCTGTGTGGGTGCAGGCTCGCCTGGTTCGGTCGCCGTTGGGGTGGCCTCTTGTGGAGGGGGCTTGGGCTGATGGCCGATCTGGCCTTCGCTGTGCTGCTGATCGCCGGCTTCCTGGTTCTCGCGTTGACCTTACGTGGGTTGGAGAAACTGTGAGCGGGGTCGGCGTTGTG
>Ga0193716_1000658_pt1 | contig 20724 bp, 20 predicted proteins | sample U2c1metaG_FD_145901 | JGI IMG/M metagenome (GOLD analysis project Ga0193716, IMG submission 145901) | Soil microbial communities from a riparian zone of the East river system, Colorado, United States - U2c1 | ecosystem: Environmental > Terrestrial > Soil > Riparian zone | place: USA: East River...
TGCTGGAGTACGTAGCAGTAGGCGCCAGTGCAGTACAGGTCGGTACGGCCAGCTTTGCTGACCCTACGGTCAGTCAGCGACTTGTGGAGCAGTTGGAGCGAGGCGTTTTCGATGGTAAACCGTTTACTTTGAGAGAGATAAGAGAGAAATTTGCCATTGAAAATGGTTGACATAACGGGTCCCAGGTGCTACACTTTTTAGGATTTACGTAGCATAAAGAACACACTATGAGACATAAACTTTTCATGCTCTGGGCAGCACTTCGATGGGTTCCCCTGATGTTCCTCATCGCCCCCGTGATGGAAGCTCCGCTCGTAGCGCATTTGAGCGAACCTGCTAAACCGATCAAAGCTTGGGTAGGAAATGCCAGCTGGTATGGGCACGACTTTGACGGCAAGACGACCGCAAACGGGGAAGAGTTTGACTCCGAGGCGTTGACCGCGGCCCACCCGAACCTTCCGTTTGGCTCGATCCTGCGGATCGTAAACCCGAGAAACGGGAAATTTGAACTAGTACGTATCAATGACCGCGGTCCCTATCAAGAGGGACGGGAAATTGATGTATCCTATCGCGTAGCCCGGAAGATTGGTTTGCTGCATTCGGGCGTGAGCCAGGTCCGGCTGGAATTGCTCGAACTACCCAAGCGGAACTAACCCCGATGCGATCGGGGTCATAACCAATGACCTTCGACGCCCATCCACGAAGCAGCCTCATCGTAGCCCTCGATTTTGACTCGTTGTCCTCTGCGCTGAAATTCGCCAAACAGGTTGCCGATCTGGTGGGGATGTTTAAGATCGGCAATCAATTGTTCACGGCCGCAGGACCCGCTGCGGTAAAAGAAATCACAGCGCTCGGCACCGATGTATTTCTCGATCTGAAATTCCACGATATTCCGAACACCGTAGCGGGAGCAGTTCTGTCTTCGGCGGCGATGACCGGCGTGCAACTGATCAACGTGCATGCACTGGGCGGGACCGCCATGTTGCAGGCTGCCGTACAAGCCGTAAGCGCCGGCGTTCCAATGGGCGCGGACCGGCCGCGGTTGCTGGCCGTGACGATTCTAACGAGCATGGATGAGCGGTCAATGCGGGAAGTGGGAATTGGCGGCCCGCCGAAGACCCGCGTCGTGAAACTGGCGGAACTCGCAAAAAAAGCGGGTGTCGACGGCGTGGTGGCTTCGGTTGAGGAAGCCAAAGCGATTCGCAAAGCGTGCGGGCCGGAATTTTTAATTGTTACGCCGGGTGTGCGGCCCGTCGACCCGTCTGCTGCCAAGAAAAAAGACGACCAGGCGCGCACGGCGACGCCAACCGAAGCGATTCACGCAGGAGCGGATTTTATTGTAGTGGGCAGGCCGATCATTGCGGCAGCCGATCCGCGGGCGGCGGCGCAGGCGATTGTGGATGAAATTGCCGCGGCGAAGTAGTTCCGCTGGTTTGCTGGTTTCTTCTTTTGTTCTGTAGCATTTCGAAAGACGCACAAGAGCACCCGTTTCTCGCGCCTGGTCCGACTGGGACGCACACGTCCGTGCGCTCCCTCCGGAGAAAATTTAGAGCGTCCGCATCCCGAGAGCTATGTCTGAGCACACAAAGAGCGTGATTGTTGGAACGGCTGGTCACATTGACCATGGGAAGTCGGCGCTGGTCGAGGCACTGACGGGTACGCATCCCGATCGGCTGCCGGAGGAGCGGAAGCGCGGGATTACAATTGATTTGGGTTTTGCCTTTCTTGAACAGAGCGGTGTGCGTTTTGGATTTGTGGATGTGCCGGGTCATGAGCGGTTTGTGAGCAACATGCTGGCCGGGGCCGCCGGAATGGATCTCGTGCTGCTCGTTGTTGCCGCCAATGAATCGGTGAAACCGCAGACGAGGGAGCATTTTGCGATTTGCAGACTGCTCGGAGTCGAGCGCGGGATCGTGGTGCTGACCAAGTGCGATTTGGTCGATCGCGACACCGCCGAACTCGCGCGAATGGAAATTGCCGAGCTTTTGCGGGGATCGTTCCTTGAGAATGCGGCGATTTTAGCGGTGAGCGCAAAGACCGGCGCCGGACTCGAGGAACTGAAAACCGCTTTGCTTGCGACGGCACGGGAAGTTCGCGGCCGGGACGCGACGCGGAGTTTTCGTCTGCCGATTGACCGGGCGTTTGCCATGAAAGGATTTGGCACGGTCGTGACCGGGACGCTCGTGTCGGGAAGCGTGTGCCCGGGCGATGAAGCCGAACTCTTTCCCGGCAAAGAGCGGTTGCGGGTGCGCGGAGTGCAGTGCGGCGGGAAGACTGTCGAGCGTTCCTATGCCGGGCAGCGGACGGCGGTAAATCTGGCCGGGATCGAACATACGGCGGTGCAGCGCGGGATGGTGCTCGGCGCGCCGGGAAAATACCGGACGACTTGGCGGGCCGATGTGCGACTGGAGCTGCTGGGTTCAGCGCCCAAGCTGAAGCAGCGTACGAAAGTTCATTTTCATTCAGGAACCTCAGAGACCGTAGCGGAAGTAATTCTGCACGGAGTCGGCGAACTTCTGGCCGGGCAGACGGCCTGGGGTCAATTGCGCTTTCAGAACGAGGTCGTGCTGCAGCCGGGAGATCGCTTCATTGTGCGCCAGCTCTCTCCGGCAACGACGATTGGCGGGGGCCTGGTGCTGGATGCGCTGGCGCGCCGGCCGATGGCCCGGGACACCGGGCGGGCCACGTACCTCGAAACACTGGAATCGGGAAAGCCTCTCGAGATTTTGGCAGCCATGACGCTGCGGTCGGTCCTTGGTCTGCAACTCGACGAGATTGCGCTGCGGACGGGTTGGACGGAGCAGGAAATTCGGGACACAGCCGAGAAGCTGGCGCAGTCGAAGAGACTTTGCGTAGTGGCTGACGAGCCGCTGGTCCTGGTTTCAAGCAGCGTGTATGAAGACACGCTGAAGAAAATCCTGGCGAGGGTCGAACGCTTTCAGAAGGAGAATCCGTTGCGGCCGGGAATGGCGCGCGAGGATTTGCGGACAGCTCTTGGACGGCGTGTGAAAACGGAAACGTTTCGCGCGGCTGTTGGCGAGCTGCTCGCGTCGCGGAGACTCGAAGTGCAAGGGGACATTGTACGGAAGGCGGGAACCGCGATTGAACTGCTGCCCGAGGAAGCGACGGCCAAAGGTCAGATCGAAGCCGCTTTTGCCAGCGCGGGACTGGCGGTGCCGGCGGTGACGGAGGTTTTAAAGGGGCTGCCGGTTGAAGCAAAACGCGCGGAAAAGCTGCTATTTATCCTGCTGCGGGAAAAGAGCCTGGTGCGGGTGACACCGGAATTGATTTTTCATCGAGAAGCGCTAAGCCGGCTGAAAGTGCAGCTCCAGGAGTACAAGAAATCACATGGGGCGGCGATAAGTGTGCCCGCCTTCAAGGAGTTGACGGGGATTACGCGGAAATACGCCATTCCCTTGCTTGAGTATCTGGACCGCGAACGGGTGACCCGCCGGGCCGGGGACGAGCGTGTTATACTTTAGATTTCCGTCAAAGCGGCCCAATTTGCAGCGGCGAACTGGCGTGTTAGAGTTACGGGAGCAGAGGCAGGAGGCAACATGGAATTCCCAATGCACTGGCTGATCATTCTGGTGATCGTGCTGGTAATTTTTGGCGGGCGTAAGATTCCGGAACTGATGCGCGGGATGGGCGAAGGCGTGCGCGGATTTAAAGAAGGTATGCACGGCAATTCGAAATCAGAGCAGTCTTCACAGACCGTGCAGCCGCCAGCGACCCCGGCGGAAAAGCCGGTTGAGGAAAAGAAAGTCTAGTTTCAGCAAACGATCCTGTTCCGTGTGAGAGATCGAGTGAGCGGCCCCCGGGGGTCGCTCTTTTTTTTGTGCCGACCCTCCCGAGGGTCGCAACTTTACTCGCCGGAGCGGGTATTAGAGGCAGCCCGAGGAAAGCCCTCAACAAAAACCAATTATTGGAGAAAATGACCATGAAAAATTCGTGGATGAAGTGGTGTATTTTGCCAGCGGCAGCACTGGCGGCGGCGACTGTGGCAATGGCGCAGGAACCGCCGGCCGAGCAACAAGATCCGACGATTCACCAGAGAAAAGAGAATCAGCAGGACCGCATCGCGAATGGAGTCAAGGACGGGCAGCTGACTCCGGGTGAAACGTCGAGGCTCGAAACGAGGGAAGCGGCGATCAATGCCGAAACGAGGGCGGACCGGGCAGCCAATGGCGGGCGGCTGACGCCGGCCGAAAAAGCCAGAGTTACCCGGCAGCAGAATCACGTTTCACAGCAGATTTATAAGGACAAGCGCAATGCGAGCGCCGCGCACTACGGGACGAATGAAGTCGACAGCCGCCGGGAAAATCAGCAGAACCGCATTGCCAATGGCATCAAGAGCGGCCAGATGACGGCTGGCGAAGCGGCCAAGGCGGAAAATCAGCAGCGGGGCATCAGCCAACAGGTACGTGCCGACCGCGCCGCCAATGGCGGGCGGCTGACGGCGGGCGAGAAGGCTCAGGTAAATCGGGAACAGAACCGGGCGTCGCGGAATATTTATAACAAAAAGCACAATGCGCGGACGCAGGGTGGGACCAAGCCGAAAAAGTAAGGGCTCAGCGATCAGAGTACAAGGCGAGAGGCGCTCTCAGGCGGGGGGCGCCTTTTTCGAGTAGACGCGCCGCCGCGAACCAGGGCGGATGGTTCGATTCTGGAGGACCGGCGATTCTACTCTTCCGACCAGCCGAGTTCGACCAGGCATTGCGTGACGCGCGAGATGGGGAGGCCGACGACGTTGAAGTAGCAGCCTTCGATGCGGGAAATGTAGCGGCTGGCGCGACCTTGAATCGCGTAGGCGCCGGCTTTGTCGGATGGTTCGTCAATGGAGATGTAGTTGTAGATTTCATCAGACGCCAGGCGCACGAAGTGGACGGTGGTGGATTCAACGAACGTGCGGCGTTCGCCGTCGGGCAGGCGAACCAGGCTGACGCCGGTGAGAACTGTGTGCGAGCGGCCGGAAAGTTGTTCAAGGATTTGACGCGCGTCGTCCGAGGTACGTGGTTTGCCAATGATACGGCCTTCGAGGCAGACGACGGTGTCGGCGGCGATGATCACAGCGGGACCAACAGCCCGGCCGACGACCAGTTCGGCTTTGGCTTCGGCCAGACGCTGGACATGATCGTGTGGAGATTCGCCGGAGAAAGGAGTCTCGTCGACGGCTGAGGAAAGCACGGTGAACGAGTATCCGGCAGCGTGCAAAATATCAGCGCGGCGCGGGGACGTGGAAGCGAGTATGAGTTTCATAAGGCCATTCGCAGGGTAGTGACAATAGGGAACTGCAATTCCTCCGGGTCAGCCCGAAAAAATACGCACTACGCCAGAGTGGAAACTCCAGCCCTAAGTGAAACGACGTGGCCTGCCGGGTTCAGATCAGCAACAGAATACTACAAGGAAAGCGCGGCTAGGGCTTGAGGTTTTGTCCACGCGAAAAGGCGCGCAATGTGAGCAGGAGCGGCTCCCGGATACAGCTCGACGTATTTTTGGGCTAGCGCCGTACAGGCCTGGTCACACGAAATCGTGGCCGCCCGGGCGAATTGCCGGGGGAAGCGGCGGGCGACGAGGTCGAAGCGGTTGGAGGCCCAGGATTCGGTTTCTTGCTCGGCGCCGGAGTGGGTGACGATCAGGAGTTTCTGGAGTTCCAGGATCGCTTTCTTGAAGCGTTTGTTGCCGGCCTGCGTTTCCATTTTGCAGGCGTGGCGAAGTTCGAGGGTGGGCATGGGGCCGAGTCTTGCGAGGGATTGCCAGAGTTCGAGCGCGTCACGGGAGACGCGGCCCGCGGCGTAGAAATCTTCGGCTTCGCCAGGGGGAATAGCGGAGTCGTTCATAGCCAGAAAATGGGCAAGTGCTCGAGAGAGATGAATGTGCCGCGGCCCTTGAAATATTTTCCGTAAAAAGCCTGGCGTTTTTCCGGCAGCTGGTCTTTCCATTTCCAGATCAGTTGCGCGTAGCGGTCCCAGTGGGCGCCGGGTTGTTTTGCCGCTGCGTAGTACAGGGATGCCAGCGCCACTGTTTTTACCGGGAACAGCGCGCAAAACCCGACGTGATCGATGAAGCGAACCGCCTGGGCGGCAGTCGTTACGGGTGGGGGATAGGGAATCTCGAAGTGCAGCGCGCGTTTTTTAAGTTTCCAGTCGGTCATGCCTGGTCCCTTCTCGCCGGTCCATTTTAGGCCGGGCCTCCGGGTGCGCGCTAGACGCGCAGCCATCTCCCTACCGCCCGGCTCCGGCAAAACAAGGATCTAGATTGTGACGGATTCCTGGTATTCGCCGAAGATGTGGCGGAGGGCGTCGGAGATTTCGCCGACCGTAGCATAGTGTTCTACGGCAGTCAGGATGGCGGGGAGAAGGTTTTCTGTGGTTGCCGCGCGGCGTTCGAGTTCGGCAAGGGCGGCTTGCACTTGCAGGTTGTTGCGTTTTGCGCGGAGAGCCTGGAGGCGCGCAACTTGGGAGCGTTCGATTTCGGGTTCGATGCGGAGCGTGGGGACTCCGCGTTCTTCTTCGGCGATGAAGTCGTTTACGCCGACCACGATTTGCTCTTTCTTCTCGACGGCGCGCTGGAAGTCGTAGGCGGCTTTTTGAATTTCTCCCTGGACGAACCCGGACTCGACCGCTTTGAGCATGCCTCCCATGGCATCGATTTTCTCGATGTAGGCGACGGCGCCTGCTTCGATTTCATTGGTGAGCGATTCGATCGCATAGGAACCAGCGACGGGGTCGATGGTGTTGGTGACGCCGGTTTCGTTGGCGATGATTTGTTGGGTGCGCAGGGCGATTAGCGCGGAGTCTTCTGTAGGGAGTGCGAGCGCTTCGTCCAGCGAATTGGTGTGCAGCGATTGGCAGCCGCCGAGGACGGCGGCCAGCGCTTGGATCGCGACGCGGACAATATTATTTTCTGGTTGCTGCGCGGTTAGCGAGGAGCCGGCTGTTTGCGCGTGAAAGCGGAGAACGAGCGAGCGCTGATCTTTGGCGGCGAAACGGTTCCGCATGATTTTGGCCCAGAGGCGGCGGGCGGCCCGGTATTTGGCGATTTCTTCAAGGAGATCGCTGTGCGCATTGAAGAAAAAGGAGAGTTGCGGCGCGAAATCGTCGACCGGAAGACCGGCATCGAGAGCGGACTCGACGTAGGCGATGCCGTCGGCCAGGGTGAAGGCCACTTCCTGGATGGCGGTCGAGCCGGCTTCGCGGATGTGATAGCCGGAGATGGAGATGGTGTTCCACTTGGGAAGTTCGTTGCGGCACCAGGCGAAAATGTCGGTGACGATGCGCATCGCGGGGCGGACCGGATAGATGTAGGTGCCGCGCGCGATGTATTCCTTGAGGATATCGTTTTGCACGGTGCCGGAAAGTCTTGCCAGACTGGCGCCCTGCTTTCTGGCGACGGCCACGTACAGGCAGAGGAGGATGGCGGCGGTGGAGTTGATGGTCATGGAGGTGGAGACTCGTTCAAGCGGAATGTTGTCGAAAAGAGTTTCCATGTCTTCGAGTGAGTCGATGGCCACGCCAACCTTGCCGACTTCGCCAGCAGCGAGTGGCGAGTCCGAGTCCATTCCGATTTGCGTGGGAAGATCGAAGGCCACCGAGAGGCCGGATTGCCCTTTGCTGAGCAGGTAGCGGTAGCGCTGGTTGGATTCACTGGCGCTGCCGAAGCCGGCGTACTGGCGCATGGTCCAGAGGCGGCCGCGGTACATGGTGGGATAGATGCCGCGGGTATAGGGAAATTCGCCGGGGAAGCTGAGAGCGGACAGGGGATCCCAGTCGCGGAGATTTTCTTCGGTGTAAAGTCGATCGACGGGGATGCCGGAAAGCGTAGTGAAACCTTCTTTGCGTTCACCGGACGGACGGGTGTTGGATTTGGGTTCGGACATTGGATGGGCGGGCGGCTGCGGACGGCTCCTCTAGAGTCTGCGCGATCGGCGAAACGTGGTTACGGCGAAACTCATGAACAAAACGGCGACGCCCAGGGCCGTCCCGATAAGCCAATGAGCCACGTCGCGGGTCCAGGAGCGGAACGCGGCATTGATCCAGGCCAGGGCCAGAATGGCGAACAAGGCCGCAACGATTTCAAGACCAAGCTGCTTGAGAGCCCGCCAAAAACGCGGGAATCCGCGGAGTTCAGGAGCGGAATTGGCAGTGGGCGGCACGGACTTCATGATATCGCAAAGACCCGTGGTTTCGGGAAAAGGGACGCGGCGGCTGCCGCCGAACCAGGCAAGACGCCAGCAAAAACCTGTCCCAAGGGCCTATGAACGAATTGGAGACAAACGAACGGAAGGTCTCTTGTATCCAGAGAAACGCAGGCCTAGAATGGCAAAAGAGGTAGGGGAGAACCAACCTTGCAACTCGACGATCACCTGAAAAACCTGCTGCGTGAATTGGGGCATGCGATCAACGATACAGTGTCGGAATCGGACCGCATCACCGGAGCGATAGCAGGAGTGCGCGCACATGGCTTCGATATCGTACTAAAGCTGGACGCGACGATTGGCTTGGCGCGGCGTGACGCATCGGCGGTGGAATCGAGTTTGACGACGCAGGACCGGCGTTTTCTCGAGTCGCTGCGGATTCAAGTGGATCAGGAATCTTTCGGGGAAGAATCAGAAAAAAAACCCGTGGCGAAATTGACGATGACGCCGCAGGATTTGCGATTTTTGAAGTCTCTGCGAATTGCAACGGATGACAGCGAATGAAGATGAGCTACAAATTCGGCGGACGGATTCTGGCCGGCGTTATTTTCTCGGCCGGATTTTTCTCCTTCCCGGCGGCGGCGCAGGACCCTGTTATAACGCCCATCATTCTGGATACCGCTGTGCCCATTATCATCAACGCGGTGAAGCCGAAGCCGACCGGACTCGCGAAATTTGAAGGAACGTATCTGAACGGCAACGTCGCGCAGATCACCCTGAAGGCCAAAGGAAACGACATGGCCATTCAAACCTTCACCCTTACCAAAGATGCTTCGGCAAAGATGCAAACGATCGTCGACAAGGGTGGCTACCAGTACGGCGACAAAGTAACCCTGTTCTATGATCCGGCAACCGTCCAGGTCGTCAAGTTCAAGGGCAAACCTTCCAAGCCGGTGTGAGCTTTATTCTCCCTGCCTTCCGTTCCATCTCCCGTTTGTTCTGAATTTTCCGGTGCCTTGGTTTTGTCTGCAAAAACAAAAAAGCGACTCCCGCTGTGGAGTCGCCTTTTGTTTCTGGCTAGATCGATTGACTAGTGTGGTCGGCCGCCGGAACCGGACGATCCGCGGGGAGCTGACCCGGTGGACGGAGAAGAAGGACGAGAGGAGGCGCCGGACGGGAAGCCGCGGCCACTGCCGGAATTGCCCCCTGAGGCGCCGCTCGAGCCGCCGCGCACCGCAGTTGTCGAGCGCGGAACCGACGGCGGAGTGATGGAGCGGCGCGGTGGCGCCGTTGCTCGTGCCGACGGTGTTGCCGGGGCACGCGACGGAGCGGCGCCGACACTGACTGTCCTTTTCCCGGCTACACTCGAAGCTCCGGACGCTGCAAGCGGACCCTTGGCAAAGCGGCCAGCCGGCGTGTTGTCTGCCGCGACGCTGCGCGTTACTCGCGTAGGAGCGGTTGCGGCGGTGAGGTTGCTTTTCAAAGATTCACGCGGAGCCGACTTTACGACTTTCCATTTGTCTTCTGCGCCTACCGGAGTTGCGACGCCCAGTCCTCCGTTGCGGACAGGCATTACCCCGTGGGTCATATTGATTGGCGTTTTGCCGCGCGCGTCAAGAGGATGAACCGGGACCACGCCGAGCCCGCCGTTTCTTGAGCGCATCCAAGTTCCCGTTGCGCCCCGCCAGCTGCCGTAGCCGCCATATCCGAAACCACCAGGCAGCCAAGCCCAGCCGACGCCTGGATCAAAAATCCAGCTCCCATAGTGATAGGGCAACCAACCCCAGGGCGCTGAACCAAAAAAGGACCAGCCGAGCGTCGGGTCAAATCCCCATCCACCGTTGTCAAAAGGCGACCAGCCGAGTCCGACGCCGTACGGGCGCCAGCCGTAACCATACCCGCCCGCCGAAAACCACGAGCCGTAGGTGTAGAGATCACCAAAGCCGGAAGAGTAGTAAGGAGAATTGGCGTAGCGCATCGACGCATTGGTGGCCGTTGTGACGGAGTCCACGCGGCCAGATGCCCAGCGATCAAAATCATCCGGCGCGTTGGCCTGCGAAACCTGGACGGAGTCCTGGCCGGCAGCCGTGGAAAGCGCTTGGCCTTTGTCGAGCGGAGTCGAGGCTTTCTTGTGGGCGACGGTGATGTGGCCTTTCGAGACGTCAACGGTGCTGCCGTCGTCGAAATTGTCGACCCGGAAAGCGGCTCGTCCGGTCACTTCGGCGGTGAAGTCGCCCCCGGTCACGCTGAAATAATCACCTTTGGCGGAAGCTACGGAAAACGAAGCCGTACCCTGGCGAAGAATGAGGCGTGTCGTGCGCGCGCCTTCTTCAATCGACAGGTCGTAAAATTCCAGGACGGTATTTTCATTCAGAAATGCCATGGCGCCATTTTCGAATTCGACTTCGGCGCGGCCGTGGTCGGTCGCGAGCACATAGCCCTGGCGAACGGGCAGATTCAAGACACCCGCTTCCCACAGGGCTTTGTCATCATTGAGCGGATCCCCATGCGTGTCGCGTGAAAAACGCACGTCACCCTGGACAAAGCTGAGCCGGATGATGCGAGCATGGCTTGCATCGGCAGACGCCGGGCGCGGGCCGGCAATGAAGGCGCACACTAGGACAAATATGATAGACCTGACGGCAGTACGTGGATTCATAAGTCACCCCCTCACGGGGACGCTGACAGGAACTGTAGATTAGACGTTCGAAATTTGCATCAGGTTGCGGGGCGGCTGGACCTGACTCAGCTTTGATGGTCTCGCCGCCCGGCTCCGGCGTCAAGTAAGGTTTTTGTCAAATCTGGAAATCACGGAAAACAGAAGCGGGCAGGAGCCGTCAAAAGGGGAAGCGGGGCCGATACAAAGAATGGAAACTTTGCGTGCTTCGTTTCTTGACACGCCTAAAGTGAATCGTTAGTTTCAACTGGGGTGAGTGTTACGACACACTCACAAGCACGTCCATACGTTGTGGTCCTTCTAGAGCAAGGACGGCTGAGAACCTGGGTGGGGTTCTCCGCAGACACTGTGGGCCTGTAAGTTCATTCTCGAGGGGGAAATCGTGAAAAGCACTTATAGAATGATATTGGCCGTGGTGTTCCTGCTGGGGGCACTGGCCGGCAGGACCGCGCACGGGCAAGGCGGCGCCACCGGGGCCATCAGCGGATCGGTTGTAGATTCGAGCGGCGCGACGATCGCCGAAGCCGACGTACAGATCATAGACGCGCGCACCGACCAGCTGGCGCGCAAACTGCCAACCGGCGGTGATGGAACATTTGTTGCGGTACTTCTTCCACCCGCGACCTACTACATCGTGGTGAACAAGTCGGGTTTTGCCGAAGCCAAAGCCTCCGGCATCGAAGTGCGCATCACGGAAACGACCCGCGTGACGATTCCCCTCAAGCCCGGCGCGGTCACCGAAAGAGTGGAAATCACGGCCGACATCGCCGCAGTGGATACCACCAGCGCGACGACCGGCCAGTCGATTGGCGCCAACACTGTTCGCACTTTGCCTCTCGCGACGCAGAACTTCCAGCAATTGCTGACGCTGTCAGCCGGCGCGCAGAGCGACCTGAACAACTCCACGCAACTGGGACGCGGTGATGTGCGCATCATCGTGAACGGGCAGCGGGAAGACAATAACAACTATTCGATTGAAGGAATCAGCGCGACCGACTACAACGTGGCGGAACTGACGAACACTCCGCTGCCGAACGCCGACGTGATTCAGGAATTCAAAGTGCAAACGTCGCTCTATGATGCCAGCCAGGGCCGCAACGGCGGCGGAAACATCAATGCGATTTTGAAGACCGGGACGAACAAGTTCCATGGCGACGCGTACGAATTTTTCCGCAACGACAAGCTGAACGCCAACGATTTCTTCCTGAGCGGCCAGGGACAGGCCCGCCCGGTGCTGAAGCAGAATATTTTTGGCGGCAGTGTGGGGGGGCCGGTAGGAACGGACAAGCTGGGCTTTTTCTTCTTTAACTACCAGGGTTCACGGCAACGGAGTGGACTGTCTCCCGGCACATTTATCAGCACGTTTATTCCCGAATTGCCGACGGACCGTTCCGCGGCGTCTCTGGCCAGCACCTTCAGCAATCCCGCCGAGGGATTGTGCCCGGCTCTTACGATTGATCCGGCGCAGATCGACCCTGTCGTCCTCGGGCTGCTGAATGCGCAAAGCAACCAGTTTGGGGGAGCGACGAACGGTTTGCTGATTCCGAGCGTGGGAACGAATCCGGGGATTTCTTATGTACAGACGTCCGATCCCAATGCTTCAGGATTCTGCCAACCGGTCGTAAACGGCGCGCAATTTACCTATAGCAAAGCCGGTTCCTACACCGACAACCAGTTTACGGCGAACTGGGACAAAGAATTCCATGGTGGCGCCGATAAGCTGTCGGCACGTTTCTTCTATTCAAACACCAACACGTTTGAACCGTTTGGAGCTGGCGGTTTGCAGGCCTCGCTCGGCGGCAGCATCGCGGCTTCGGATTTGAATTTCCCGTATACGCTGCCGGTGCGCGACCGCTTCCTGGGCCTTACCGAAACGCATTTGTTTTCTCCGACGCTGGTGAATGAATTCCGTTTTGGCTTCGTGCACATCAACAACCAAGCCACCAACGAAGCGCCCGTCACCGCCGATGAATTGGGAATCAATCGTCCGACCAGCAACATCACCGACAGCATTTACAAATTCACGTTTGCCAGCTCCGGTTTCCAGATCGGGCCGACGCCGCAAGCCGACGCCGCCAACGAACAGAACAACTACAACTTTGTGGACACCATTTCCTGGGTTCACGGATCGCATGTCCTCCGCTTGGGCGGAGAATTCACGCTGGTGAATCTCGATAAGCGGTTTCCGCAGGTGTTCAACGGGCAGGTATTTTTTGCCAACACGGCAACCGGCGGTCCGCTCAGCGACAACATTGCGACGACCGACTTCCAGAACTTCCTGGTCGGCGACCCGCAATTCAGCTTCGGCGGCGGTGGCGTGTTTGATCACCAATACCGGCAGAACAACTACGCCGTCTTTGTGCAGGACGACTGGAAGGCAACCAAAAACCTAACCGTGAATCTGGGGCTGCGCACTGAAGTGCTGGGCGCGTGGAATGACGGCGCCTGCCACATCGGCAATGTGGACTCGGCCTTGACCTTGCAGGACGAAAATCCGCTGGTTTACCCGGTGTGCGTAAACAATCTCGGCGTCCCCGGGCTGACCGGCACTGCGGACAACAGCACCTTCCACAATCGCTACTCGACGGGGCTCGGTCCCCGTGTGGGATTTGCCTACGACGTGTTCGGGAAACACCGGACCACGGTTCGCGGCGGCTACGGCATCTACTATGTTCGCGAAGACGTGGGAGTCATTGACCAGCTCAGCTTCCAATCGCCGTTTCTGCCGATCGTTTTTGGCGGAGGCAGTGTGGGCAGCCTGGCCAACTTCTTTGCCACTCCGCCGAACGCGGTTCCCCCGGCCGGAGTGCTCGATCCGACGTTCATCCCCGTGTTTTCGCACTTGACGGGTTTTGCAGGGGGCGATCCGAACCAGGCTCCTTCCTATGACGGAACCACGGTGGGACTTTTCGCTCTGGAAGTACCGCGTAATTTCAAGGTGCCGAACACCCAACAATGGAACCTGACGCTGCAGCATTCACTCGGCAAGCAGTGGGTGGCGGAAGTTGGCTACATTGGAACGCACGCCATTCACCTGCGGGAAACCCGAGACGGAATTCAGTCGCTCGACGCCACGCCGAGCAATCCCGTCGTCGTGACGGACAGCTCGGGTAACACCTACAACATCACCGCGAACACATTTGCCAACGCGATTGCGCGGACGCCGACGCCGGGGCTCAACGGATACAACGGCTATCAGTTGTTCGCCAATGACGCTTCGTCGTACTACCATTCGCTGCAGGCCACCGTATCGCGGCGCTGGGACCGCGGTTATTTCCAGGCGGCCTATACCTGGTCCAAGTCGATTGATACGACGTCGACCGGCAACACGGCATTCAACACGGCCTACAACGACCAGAGCGACATCAACGCGTCGCGCGGTCTTTCCGACTTTGACCGTACCCACCGCTTTGTTGTCAGCTACGTTTACGATCTGCCGTTCTTCACTCACGCCGAGGGCTGGAAGCACACCGCACTCGGGGGCTGGAGCGTCAGCGGTGTTTCGATCTTCCAGTCGGGCACGCCGTTCTCGATTTTTGATTCCGGCGCAGCTACGGCGTTCCTTGGCGCGGGCAGCACTCCGTTGCTCGGGGCGAGTCTGGCCGAAGGCGCGACGATCCAGAGCGGCTACACCAGCGGAAACGTTCATGACCGTCTGAGCGGCTATGTCGACATCAACAACTTCGTCCCTGCGGCTCTGCTGTATCCGACGCAATGCGACCAGACCAATTTCCCGGCCACCTATGATCCCAATTTCTGCGTGACCGGATTTGGAAACCTGGGGCGCAACGCGTACCGCGGTCCATTCCAACAAAACTGGGATTTTTCGCTCATCAAGAACTTTAAGTTCATGGAGCGGCAGAATCTGCGGTTTACAGCGGACTTCTTCAACATCTGGAATCACGCGAACTTCTCCAATCCCGTGGCCACTGATGTCGAGAGCCCGAGCAACTTTGGACAGATCGTCAGCACGAAAGGAGTGCCGCGGCTGATTCAGTTTTCGCTGCGGTATTCGTTCTAGGACCTCGATCCCACAAACCTTGACCCGGGGACGCGGCTTGCTGCGTCCCCTTATTTTTTTGGTAGAGTGGACGGGCCAACAGGAGAACAGAAAAAATGAGCGAAGCGAACCCGCGAGTCCCGCTGCTGGAGAAAGAAACCGCCGCACCGGAAACGGCCGCGCTGTACGACGCGCTCGTTGCCCAGCGCGGTGTGGTGCCGAATATGTTCAAAGTGTTGTCCTACAATCCGGAAATTGCCAAAGGGGTGGCCGGCTTCTTGAAACCGCTGCTGAGCGATGGAGCGCTGAGTGGCTGGTATAAGGAACTCGTCGCGGTGCGCATTTCCGTCCTGCACAGCTCGGAATACGCGATCAAAGCGCACAGCATTTCCGCCAGCAAAAAGGGCGCAAGCGCCGAGCAGATTGCCGGCGTTGCGGAATTTGAAACGGGTCCGTTCAGCGAAAAAGAGAAAGCGGGATTCCGGATTGCCGACAGACTGCATGGCGGAGCCCGCCAGGTGGATGACGCCGCCTACGCGGCAGTCAAGAAATTCTTTAGCGACGCGGAAATTGTTGAGCTGTTTTTAACGGCGTCGGCTTTTGAATTGTTTCCGAGATTTATCGATAGCCTGAAGATTCCGGTGACGGCGATGCCTGCCGGGAAGTGATATCCTTCTGACGGGAAAAGACCCATGACGCGACTTGCATCACGTGTTTCACAACTGAATGGCGAAGGAGCGCTGGCTGTTTTTACGCGCGCCAAGGAGCTGGAGAAACAGGGGCGTTCGATTATCCACCTGGAGCTGGGCGAACCGGATTTTCACCCGGCGGCTCCGGTGGTGGACGCGGTGCGCGATGCCGTGGCCGGGGGACGCGACCGGTATTGTTCGACGCGCGGGATACCGGTGTTGCGCGAGGCGATTGCGCAGTATCTCAAACGCACGCGGCGGCTCGAGGTGACCCCGGAAGAGGTTCTAGTGGCTCCGGGATGCAAGATGGCCCTTTCGCTCGCGATGATGGCGCTGATTGAGCCGGGCGACGAAGTGCTGTATCCGGATCCGGGATTTCCGATCTATCCGTCGTTCACCCGTGGACTGGGAGCGACCGCGGTTCCGTTTGGACTCGAAGAAAGGAATGAATTTCAGCCGGATATCAGCGAGATAGCGGCAAAGATCACCCCCAAAACAAAAGTATTGATTTTTAATTCGCCGAACAATCCAACGGGAACGGTGTTCAGCGATGAAACGCTCGAACGGATTGCCGATCTCGCTAGAGCGCACGACTTGTGGGTGATTGCGGACGAAATTTACGCGCGGATCCTGTTCACGGGCGAATACCGGTCGATTTCGTCACTGCCGGGAATGGCCGAACGGACGGTCATCATTGATGGATTTTCAAAGAGTTTTGCGATGACCGGATGGCGACTCGGATACGCGGTCGCGCCGCGACATGTCATCGATGCGCTGGACCTGCTGGTGTTGAATACCTTTACGTGTACAGCGGAATTTACCCAAGTGGCTGCGGTTGAAGCGCTGGCGGACACGACGCATGCCGTCGACGGCATGGTGGCGGAGTACCGCAAGCGCCGCGATCTTTTTGTGGAAAAGCTGAACAAAATTCCCGGGTTCCGGTGTCAGTCGCCGGACGGTGCCTTTTATGCGTGGGTCAACATTGAGGAAACGGGATTGCCGGCCGAAGAAGTGGCGAGACTAATGCTTGAAGAAGTGGGCGTTGCAGGAATTGCCGGAGCCGCGTTCGGTCCTGGCGGCAAGAATTACCTGCGATTTTCGCTCGTGAGCGCGCGGAACCTGCTCGAAGAGGCTCTGGAAAGAATCGAGCGTCTGTCCCGGCGCTGGCGATCGGTGGCAGTTCGCTGAAGCGAAAGAATTTGTGCAGCAGGTTGAGGTACCTTGAGGGGAAGCGCTTACCGGGATTGGCGGACAAGGAAATCATGAAATATTTGATTCACAGGCTTTCAGCTGTTCTCTTGCTGGTCGGGATCGCGCTCGTCGGTTCCCCAGCGACCCGGGCTCAGGCCAGCCCTTTGCCGGGCAGCGATGTGCCGAAAATATATGAACGGTTGCTGAAGCAGATTGATCAGATTCCCATCTATGACAATCACTCTCACGCCACATTTCCCGACGATTCCGATATGGACGCGCAGGCGGCGCCGCCCGACGAGAGCTCCGTCATGCGCCTGCGCGACACCAATCCGGAATTTGTCGCGGCAGCCAAAGCACTGTTTGGGTATCCGTACGACGATTTCACGCCGGAACATGCCAAATGGCTGATCGAGAAGAAAAAAGCCGCAGAGGCTTCCGGAAGCACGGCCTATTGGGACAGCATTTTGGACAAGCTGAACATCGAAACGTGCCTGGCGAATCGTGTGGCGCTCGCGCCGTATCTCGATCCGAAGCGTTTTCACTGGGTATTTTTCGTGGATTCCTTTCTCTTCCCTTTCGACAACCGCGACCAGAGCGGACGGAATCCGGACATGGGCGTGTATATTCCGCTGCAGGAAAAAGTTCTGGCGCGTTACAAGAAACAGGAGAACCTAGCCGGTTTGCCGGCCGATCTGGCGGGTTATGAAAACTTCGTTCGCCAGACGCTTGCGGACAACCAGCGGAAGGGCGGCGTGGCGATGAAGTTTGAGGTGGCCTATTTCCGCAGCCTCTTTTTCGCCGACCCGCCTCGCGAAAAAGCAGCAGCCATTTACGCCAAGTACCATGCAGGGGGAGTGCCTAGCGCCGAGGAATACGCCGTTTTTCAGGATTACATTTTTCGCGTGTTGGTCGCCGAAGGCGGCAAGCTGAAGCTGCCGCTGCACTTTCACAGCGCCGTGGGGATTGGCGACTATTTCAGCCTGAGCAACGGCAACCCGCTCAACCTCGAAAACGTCTTGCGCGACCCGCGCTACAAAAGCACGAACTTTGTGCTGATTCATGGCGGCTACCCGCACACGCTCGAGATGATCTGGATGACGGCAGCCAAAAACGTCTACACCGACTCTTCGCTCATGGGCTATTACGTGTATCCGTCAGAACTGAAGAATATTCTGAAGCAATGGATCTCGTTGTATCCGGAGCGAATGATGTTTGGCTCGGACGCGTTTCCGTTCAACGACGCGGTGGGAGCGGAAGAGACCTTCTGGCTCGCGGCGCGGTCAGCGCGAACGGCAGTGGCAGCGGCACTGGCCGAGCTGGTGTCCGAAGGGGCCTTTACTGAGCCCCGGGCCCTCGAACTGGCGCACCTGTATCTGCACGACAACGCAGCCAAGTTGTATGGAGGAAAACAATGAGCGGTTCTGCGGAAATGAAATACATCGCGTGGAAAAACGTGGAACGCGAGCCGTTAAACCCTTTAATCGATCGCGAAATGGTTGTCGGCGACCAGCTGATGCTGGCGCGCGTGCTGATGAAGAAGGGTGCGCACGTGCCCTTGCATCATCATCACAACGAGCAAGTTACCTATATCCTGGAAGGTGCGCTGAAATTTTCCATCGACGGCAAGGAAATTGTTGTGAGGGCCGGGGAAGTTCTGTGCATTCCTCCGCATATGCCGCACGAAGCGTGGGCGCTTGAAGATACAGTCGATCTGGATGTGTTTAATCCGCCGCGCGAGGATTGGCTGGCGAAAACCGACGACTACCTGCGGCACGGCCGCTAGCCAGCTCGGGGAACCTGGCTGGAGGGGGCCCGGCGGCCATTCCTGATTCGTGCTTTTTCTGCGAAAGAGGATAGACAAACACCGGCCCGGTTGATTACCGTAGTTACTGGCTTAAAGCAGGCGTGGGGCCAGCCCTCTGAGGGGAACATGATGAATAGGTTATTGGTACTGGGATTCGCGCTATTGGGCAGTTTGTCGACGGCAGAGGCTCAAGACGCCGTGGGCGTTGCCGCGAATCAGAATTCGGCAGGCGATTTCGCTTTGACATCGGCGGCACAGCCGGTCGCGAGCCGCGCGCTCCGCCTTTCCAGCTCACAACTGGCCTTGGCCGACATGGCTCTCGCTTCCGCGCGGCCCACAGAAGCCCCAATCGTTGAAACGGCCCTTCCCGCTTCGGCGGACATGGCGGAGCCGGCTCCGACCCCGAAATTTCTCTACGGCGGCCGCGACGATTATCGATTTCAATTGGGATTGGGTTTCGCCTGGACCCGTTTTCGTTCCCAGCAGTTCAATGCCAGCGCCCTCGGCCTAAATACCTCGCTGTCCTACTACACCAATGACTGGTTCGCTGTGGAAGGAAGTGTGTCCGCCGGGTTTGCCCCTGAGCTGCCGAACGGCGATACCGTGAAGCTGCTGTTCTACGGAGTCGGCCCCAAGATCGCCTGGAGACAGCGCCGCTGGGAGCCGTGGTTTCACGCCCTGGTTGGCGGAATTCACGAACAGCCGCAGACTGCTGCCGGCGGACGAAACGCTTTCGCGGTCGAGGCCGGCGGCGGCGCTGACTATCGAATCAATCCGCGCTTGTCTGGACGCTTGCAGGCCGACTGGATTCGTACCAGCCTCTTTAGCGCAACGCAAAACAATTTTCAGTTAACCGGTGGAATCGTTATCCACTTCTAGCCGCGCAAACGTATCCAGGCCCTAATATACCCCGTGGCTTGACCCTGTGACTGTTACCCGTCCGTCTGCTGCGGAAAGTTGATAGTCCTCGCCGCCTGCGCCCGTCCACTCCCGTACGTTAAACGAAGCTCCGGTCGGAGCGCGGTGAACGGCAACGCCATCCAGGCGCAGCTGCGTTTTTCTTTTGCAGGACACAGGCGGACTCCTCAGCTCCAGAAAGTAGACCGGCCCCGCGCCAACCACCTTGGCTTGGCCATCCGGTTCAAGAAGCACCGCTGCATTCTCTTCAACAGCGATTGCGCGAACCTGTGAAGCCCACCCATCCTGGCGAATGCGCGCGAGAAAAACCAGAAGACGCCCCATGCGGTCACGTTTGACGAAGTGCGTATCCGTGATGGTCCCGGCCAGCAAGGGAATGTGCAGGAAATCCCGGGAGATGGTTACTTTGTTTCCGTAGGGATCGGCGAGCGCTTCCTCGGAATGAATGGTGTCAATGATGGAGGCGAAGGAGAACTCGCCGAGCACGGCCAGCCCGGCGCTCGAACCGCCAATGGGCTTGCCTGCGGAAATGTGGCGATTCAGGGCGTCCGCGACGGGCGTGTCCTGCCAGAAGCGCACGTAGTTGGATTGATCGCCGCCCGCAATGAAGATGGATTCGGCTTGGTCGATTTTTTCGAGTAATTTTTTATCGGTGGAATCTTCACGGTCATCAAAAACGATGGTGGCCGCAGAATTCAGCGGACACATTGCTTTCATCTCTTTGTTGACCCGGCGCGCGTAGTCGTCTTCGGTGTTGGCGCGCAAAATCAGAAAGTCGCCGCCACTGGCGCGATCGCACAGGAACTTGAAGGCCACTTCCTGTTTGCCGCCGCCGCCCATCAAGGCAAATCCGGCAATTGGTTTGGGCGCCGCATCGGCGGAATTTCCCTCGCGGAAGTACTTCCATTTGGCGGAAGCCGGCGAAGCAACGGCAGTGAAGCAGAACACCGCGAGAATCGCAAAATGAGTAAACCGGGGCCCGAGCATGAGATCTCCTAAGCAGAGTGACACACACGTTGTAAACTCTACCTCCCGCGCGGGTCAAGCCGGAAGCAAGCGAATGCAACAAACGTTGCATTTCAGATATTCTCCGTTGACAGCCGAACACGCCTCTTTCATACTCCCAGCACTACAGGATTTCTGTTGGGGTGAAGTTTATACATGGAAACACGCAACTTTGTGTCCAACGCACGCTTGGAGCAAGTAAACGCTCTCGTGTGGTCCGGAGCGCGAGTCTCTGGATTATAAGTTCCCCTGAAACACCCCTATCGCAGCATTTTTCATTGTAATAATTCGTTATCTGCT
>Ga0193716_1000660_pt1 | contig 20718 bp, 19 predicted proteins | sample U2c1metaG_FD_145901 | JGI IMG/M metagenome (GOLD analysis project Ga0193716, IMG submission 145901) | Soil microbial communities from a riparian zone of the East river system, Colorado, United States - U2c1 | ecosystem: Environmental > Terrestrial > Soil > Riparian zone | place: USA: East River...
TTGACAAGTTCCAGGGGCAGGAGGCGCCGATCGTGCTGTTCTCTATGGCGACGTCCAGGCCAGAAGACGCCCCGAGAGGGATGGAGTTCCTCTATAGTCCGAACCGGCTCAATGTCGCTGTATCCAGAGCTCGGGCCACCTTTATCCTGGTCGCCAGCCCGAAACTATTTGAGCCGGATTGCCGCAACGTTCGGCAGATGAAACTGGCCAACGCCTATTGCCGGTTCATTGAGCAACAACAAAAACCGGCACCGTAAGCCAAAATAGCATTGGCAATGGCAAAAACTAAGTTTGTCAGCAGTAAATCCCCGCGAAAAGACCTATATTATGAAGCATAAAGTAACCATATTCTTTGGAAGGAATGCGCGAACCGCCTGCTGGATCACATTTGTCACATTAGTCCTGATTCTACCCTTCTACATATTTCAGAAGTTCAACGACGATGAATGGGACCGGCAGGTCCTGGCGAACTTCGGCTCCTTCTGGCCGCCGGCAGTGGCCTTTGGTAACATGATCGTCGTGCTTTCGCTAACTCTCTACCTTCGCCGGATCGAACGAAGAAGGAGCGAAACACTGGAGAGGCCTGTCGTCGCCATCCGGCGAACACCCAATGGGAGCGGTTATCTGCTGAGAAACCTGGGAAAAGGTGCGGCTTTGCGGTAATGCAAAATATGCCGGCACCAAAAAGTATAAAGTGAGGATGTCAATAGTTTCCGGATGATTGTCTAGTTCGAACGCTAAGTGCCGGTCTCATAAATTTCTTGGCTTTAGATAGTTAAAAATCGGATGTCGTCGTAAAGGACGTGCAAGTAGCCTCCACTTTCCTCTCCAAAACTTCGCACGCTAGCATTCTGTGTGTCAAAAAACCTTAAATGACATCTTGCTGTTGTATCCCATCCGAGTTTACTTCAGCTTTTTGCTACCGGCGTATTATTACTTTTTATTCTAAACTGATAGAAAAATGAACGTAACTGCGTTAAAATCCGATATTATCACCTGGTTAAAGACTTTGCCGTACTGGAGCCAATATGTAGGCGAAAAATTGTTGACCGGTGCTTCCCTTACTAATGATCTAGTCGACAACACATATCAATTCTTTCTGGAGGACGAAACCCTCGTCCCGAAAACAGCGAACCGTAACCTCATTCAATTTGCAACCGCTCCTACAGCTAGCCAAAATTTGACCAATATCAAGATTACGCAGATTAAAGATATTGTGGGAGTCAATGCACTTGCTGCCGATCAGCAAATGCAGTTTGGGGGGCAGCTATCCGCCGTATACGGCAATAATGGCACCGGTAAGTCCGGATATATCCGTATGATCAACAATGCGTTTAATGGGCGGGGCGATAAGCAAATGCTTGGAAATGTGTATAATACAGGTCCCAGCCCCACTCCTAATTGTGAATTTTTATTTGAAGAAGCAGGAGTCGTTAGGATTGTTCCTTATCCTTCTGCCAAGACTGATGCGGCTTTCAGTAGATTTTCAGTTTTTGATAACCTGGCAGGTCGAATACATCTTGAGCAAGAAAATACCTTGCATTTTACGCCCGGTGGATTTGATTTCTTTAATCAATATACTGGCATTTTGGAGCAATTGAAGATCAAACTGAACCAAGACATTCAAATGCGTACCAAACCCAATACGTTTGCCCAAATGTTCGTCAAGGGAGGGGCCATCGAGGTGTTGGTAAACATTTTGAGTGCTACATCCGACCTGTCGAAATTAAAGAACATGGCTGCGTATGTACAAACTGATATCGATAGATATCAACAGCTTGCTGTCGAACGAAGCCAACTCCAGGCCCATAACATTCCTTCCAGAATTGGGGAGAAAGAAGAGTCACTGAAACAGCTTGCGCTTTTTAAGGCGAACTGTAATAGCTATTTGGCTGCATTTTCAAGCGCCTCCATCGAAGAAATAAATAAACAGATGGCAGGCCTGGTTGAATTGCAGGAGCGCGTTCATAAGGAGGGGATGGATAGCCTGTCCGATTATGAAATTCAGGTCGCTGGATCACCGCAGTGGCGGGAATTCATTACCGCAGCCCGAAATTATGCAACACTGGTCAATATGGACAAAGAAGCCTCAGCCGCATACCCAACTGAAGGCGATACATGCCTGTTTTGTTTGCAACCACTTTCCTCCAGGGAAAGCGTTCTTATTGAGGCATATTGGAAACTGCTAAAATCTGAAGCAGAAGATAAACTTAAAGCTACGAAGACATGGTTGGCACAAAAATTTACGGGTCTCTCCAGCTACCCCAGACTTTTTTTCGATGGTACTGTTTCTCTTTATAGTGTTGTACAATCTCTTAGTCCAACAATTGCCGAGACATGGAATCTAAATACTACCATGTTAAATGATGCGATGACCAAAATTCGAAATGATTTAACTTCAATGCTACCTTGCAATGTACAGCCAGCTTCATTCAATACGGCCGAGTTGGAAGGTATTGAAACGACTTTGAAAGCGCAAGTTGAAGATTTAAAAACAAAGGATCCTGCTAAAGAAATTGCCCGAATTGACCAGGAAATGGCAAGCCTCAATGATAAGAATACCCTATCAAAGGTCATCACACAAATCGGTGCGTATGTCGACGAACTAAAATGGGTCACCAAGGCAACTAAGGGCTTGGGGTCCTTGAAAACAAATGCAGTCACTTCCAAGCAGGGTGAATTATTTGACAAATACGTGACGGTTCAATATGAGGCTTTGTTTCTAGAAGAATGTAAAAAGCTTAAGGTGCCGGCTGCAATAAGAATTGCCCAACGTAATGCAAAAGGCCAGACGCTCCGGAAACTTCAGATTTCTTCGACTAGTGTCAGTCGTGTCTTAAGCGAAGGAGAGCAGCGCGCTGCCTGCTTGGCCGATTTTCTAACGGAGGCGCAACTAGATCCATTATGTTGCGGGGCGATATTTGATGACCCAGTTACTTCATTAGATCACGAAAGAAGGGAGGATATTGCCAAGCGATTGGTAGAGCTGTCGGCTACGAAACAAGTTATCATATTTACTCACGACATCGCATTTTTACATCGATTAACAGCGCTGTTCTACGCCACACATGGGCGAGAGCCATCAGTCGTGACCTTGCGCCGCTTTGGCGGAAGTATTGGTGTTATTGAGTCAGATTTACCTTGGATTGCAATGTCAGTCAAAAAAAGGGTCGGCTATCTTAAAAATAAATTGGTTGCTTTGCAGAAAATCGAGAAAACTAAATCCCAAGATGACTACACCAATGCGGCAAAAGCCTGGTATGGCTTCTTACGCGAAGGGTGGGAAAGGGCCGTTGAGGAACGTTTATTAAAAGGTGTGGTTGAGCGCTTTAACCCTGGTATTCAGACGCAAAAATTAAAACATCTACATATCGACCCGCAATACCTGGTTGACATCGAGGCTGGCATGACGGAATCTTCAAGGTGGGTACACGACGCGGCTGCAGGCTTAAATCCCAGCATTCCGGATACGGTAAAAGCCGCGCAAGATTTGTCATTGTTTGAGAACTTTGCCGATAGATGCAAGGCTCCTTGAGGCTGACATTTCATTTAGAAATGAATATGTTTTTACTTTTATTTAGATATGCCCAATCGCGACCATCCGATCGTCAACAGGAACTTTATACTAAAAAGAGAAGGGGACTAGCTCTTTCTGCCGTGTGCAAAGGAGATTGCCTACAAAGCCACGCCCAATCTGCCAGGCCTACCCTACCTGTTTTGCAGGACCGTTCAATTCGATGAACCTTCAGGTCGATTGTCGCTGGGCTTTCCAAGCTATCAACCTTGGGGAAAGCGTGACTATGAAATATCGGTGGAAACGAACTCCGAAGTTATTATTGCCTACAATGTCAAGTCCTTCGACATCTTAGGCGCTCCCCCCAGGGAAATCATTATTTACCCTCCGGTTGAATCGAAATTTAGCATCAGCGCGGATGAGTGGAACACCATGATCCAGGGAAACAAGCATATACATGGAAACGTCAGTGACTTTCGATCAAATCCTTCACCTCATAAGACATCAATAAACGAAAAACGGTCAATTCCTATTCAAGATCTACTATTTGAAAATGGCAAGGCCAGCTTTAGTCTTTTTCTGGGTCCGATCCTCGCAACTGTTGATTTCGAAATCACGCATTCCGAAATTAGAAAGGAATTTGATGCAGTCAAGGAATATCTCGAAAAGATATTGGGTACCAAAAACCTGGAATGCCAAATCAAGTTGGATGCTGTCGGTAAAGACATTCAATCAAAGTCAGCCCATTTCTGCAGCGGCGAGATCATAAATGGCAGCCTGTTTGAGAAGGTAGAAGACTATGTGGTTAGCGAAGCGTTTCTGAATAGTGAATTAGATATTGCTATTGTGGATGATCAATTGGAAAAAACTGCTACGCTGTTAAGCGCCAAAGAGCCGAAAGACACTAACTGGTTGCTTGACCATCTCAATAAACTAAAAACGTCCAAACATTATCATCACCTGCGCTATTTGTCTTCGAGACAAGAAGTGGCTGCCTTTAAACTACGCATTACCGGCAAACCCATCTCTTTTATTTTTGTGATAAAGGAAAATCTGCAGCAATTTTTAGTGTGGGAGACCTATGAGACGGAGGAAGCGACCTACGTGTGGTGGTTGGCTGCCCCCGACAGAAATGGCCAGATAAAAGAAGTAAAAGATCTCTTGGAAAAGATAAAATGGCTGCGTGCGAGTAACAAATCCCAATACATTCGGTTGAAATTGCCCAACTTTAAACGCATAGAACATGACTATTCCGGGGATGACTGGGGATTTGAGAAGTGGAGGGCGGTTTTGACGTCAGACATCCAACTCCCTTTGAACAAAGAAGCCGCCTGGAGCCCCAACGATAGCCTGGCATTCTACTATCCACAGAACCAGCGCGTGGACCTGGGGTTCCGATATACCAAAGGCGATACATTCCGCGAGAACTGGTACTCATCCGCTCTGTTCAGTTTACGGGAACCGGTGCTCTATGGACACTACAAGAAAGACGGGATGTACCGCTTTCTATGGCTCCGCGCCTTTGGGCCGCCGGTCGTGTTCGTATTGACCCGATCGGGTGAGCTGCTCACGCTGACGACGGAGTGCTGAATTCCAGATGTTTATCAATAAACTTACCAGGTGTTAGGCACAAACCCGTAGTCCCGGGTACTCTCCGAAGCTACAAGTCGCACATTTATCAAAATGAACCGTGATTTCCTTTGGCAATCGTTTTAGCCGCCGCAGCCCACCCCATGATTAGCCGTATCCGGTATTTATCCTGATAGCGGGTTGCTCCATTATTATACCTGCTGGCGCCGCGTAACCATTTTAGGCTAACTAGCGTAGTTTCGCCGCCGGGATATGCAATGGGTAGGTTGGCGATATGTGTATTCATGCTGTGATGTCTTAATCTATTTTTTTACCCGTCTGTTTATCCAAAACAGAATTCTTCCAGGCACCCGGTGGATCCCATTCTCCTTGGCCAAACAAGTTTGCCCCGTCAAACCGATCAATTATAACGCCATCTATTCCGAGCTGGTCGTTATGCCAGCAAACGGTGCCGGTTGGATCGATGCAGTATAGTCCAAAAGCATCAGCTACATAAAAATGATAGTCTGCTGTATAAAGATGACCGAAATAACCCTCCAAAAGTAGGATTAACCGATTCTCCCCAGCTGACACATCAAAAGGTAAAAATATTCATCATGGCCGATCCCCAGGAGCGATCCAAGAAAGCTCGTTTCCTTAAAGGGACCGGTATGAACAGTATACCGGATTTCATGGCGCTCGACAGGCCCGCCCTTCATAATCTAAATGATAGATATCGTTGATGGTCGGATCAGACGCTATCAAGGTAGCCTTGAATTTTCTGAAAACTAATTCACTGCAAGCGGAAATTAATGGGTTGTATCTTATAAGTTTTTACATTTTTGCCGTTTTGAAATCCGGGAACCCATTTGCCGGAGGTGCGGACAATCCTGAGCGACTCCTCATCAAGGGAGTACTCCACCGACTTACCAATATAAGGTGAATCTATAGCTCCGTCTTTGTCTACTATGAAAAGTACTTTCACTTCACCTTCGACCTTTCCAGTGACGGCTCTTTCCGGATATTGCAAATGCTTATTCAGGTACCTCAACCATTGCGCCGTATTTCCTGGATACTCTGATTCCTTTTCATCGCTGTATTTTATGGTGTCCTTCTTCTGAGCAGCGGGATCGATCACGGAAATGAGGGAGTCATCCCGATATACATATTTCATCTTTATGTGAAAACTGTCTTTCCCGATCTTATAAGCATCCCCATTTATCTTTCCAGTTTTATACGTAACCGTAGAGTCAAGCAGGCCATTCTCATTGTAGATTCGGGTAATACCGTTCAAAGACTTCCCATCTTTGTCCGCATATTGTTCACTTTTCAGCATAGGGCCGGTAAAATTGTAGTAATCCCATTGCCAACAACTGTCCTTCAGACGGTGAACGTGAAGCATATAATGCGCTGAATCGATCTTGGTAGGTTTCCAGTCTGCATTAAAAACATAAAACGATTCTTTTTCTTGAGACCTGGCAGCCAAAGCCATCAGGATGAAGAGGATTAGGGGTGTGGTTCTCATTTACAAAAATAAAGCTCTAAAATAGCTAATTTGGGCAATTATTATTCTTTTTTTGTGCATATAAGTTAGCATACCCACGATTGCATGGCCTCCTATGCGGGCTAGTTGTAATAGATCAGCTTTTGATTATATTTGGATTGCGTTATCTAGTTGAAGACCAAGGAAAATAGTGATGGAATAGGATTATTTTGTGAAATCGTCTCGCAAAAGTATTATCCAAATTGTCTATGTCCAAGCAAAGTAAACGCCAAAATCGAAATGCACTATGACTGAATGGTATCGCCGGACTACCTGGACGAAAGTCGACGAAGAAGAATTTTTCGCCAAACTGAAGCGCGCGCGACAAGGGTCGCGACCGCAATACTTAATGATTCAGGCAAGCACGCTGACAGGAACAACAGACCCAGTGTTGCTGGACGCGGCGGAGTTTTTGATCCTAAAACTGCTGGCGGATTACCCGGATAACAAATTTGAGCGAAGTTCGAGCCTCGGCCTCCTCGGGGATATTTACCGTTACCGACAGCAATACGATACGGCCATTTCGTATTATAAGAACGCGATCGACTTTGAGAAGGAATATCCCCAGGTTCAGACTGGTGTCTTTTTGGAGTTCGCGGAACTGGTGGTAAAGCTTGACAAGCGCGAGTATTTTGACTTCGTCGAGCAAACACTTTCCGAAAAACAGGAAGAATACCCGTTCCCACTGTACAAATACAAGATATTTTCGCTATTGGCAATCATTAATAAAATAAGGGGCAATACGGAAGTAGCTGATCGGTTTGCTGAACGGGCAGACGAGTATGCTGCTGCTAAGACGTCCGGATTCAGATATCATCCGTCAGTAGGGATCGTTACAGAACGCGATCCAGATTTGGACGAACGGATGAAAAAAGACCTTTGAAGTCGATTGTAGACTTGACAAAGGTCTCCGGAATGGGATGATTCCAGGATCGTCTTCCGGTTCATTTACAGGCTGTTTTCCTTTTCTTCCAGTTCGTCAATGTGCTGTTTGGCGGCTTCGACCCCTTCTTTGTCATAGCGGGAGCCTTCATACTGTTCATCCATCTCATAATCGATGGGATCATCTCCCAGGTAAATAATCAGGTCCTTCCCGGGCGTTTTAAACGTCTTGATCGCATAGCCTTTGTATTCCAAGGTTGATAGTAGTTCCATGGTTGTCCGTTTATAAAACAAAGGTACCTTTTTGCTCAAAACGAAAAAACCTCCAGGACTAGCCAGAGGTTTTTCAGAGAAAAATTGGATCAAAGTTTTCGTAAGGACGGTAAACGGGCCGGGGTTACGGCCATTGCTTCAGAGGTTGCACAGGACGTTGGATTTTCGGATATTGGATTCGGGTACGGTTGGTTGCTTTTGACAGAACAAAGATGCGTCGGATATACGGCACAGCCTGAGAAAAGAGTGCTGAATCCCAGCAATTTATTACTAAACTTACCGGGTGTTAGGCACAAACCCGTAGTCCCGGGTACTCTCCGAAGCAACAAGTCGTACATTTACGATAATGCTTCTCTTTTCAATTGACCCGACAAGAGATTAGGCGCTGGGTCAAACCAGATATCTATTCTGATATTCGAGGGCTTTTAGAGTTACATAGAAAAGGAATCACTCCTTGGTGTGGTAGTTCACCGTATCGGGCAAATTCGAAAAGATGCAGTCACTTATTGATGGCCAGGATCTTTTAGTTGTAAGAGACAGGGGAAAACATATCTCTTGATATCCACTACAAATTGGACTTGTCTCTCGAGAATGATCCGGGTCGTTAACGACGCTGCCCTCTCATCTTCTTATCGCAAAGAAGGGGTAATGTTTAGGTTCTCATCGTAGCCTCAAAAATTCAATTCTAAACCTGTTCAATGGCCGAACAGCTTTCTATTTCATCTACGACCCATTTTCAGTCGGAGGGGTGTACACAAACCATTGACTATGAAGCTGGTTCTATCCCTTTGACAAACGTAAGATACTCGACGATGGGTTGTAATAGCATCCCCTCACCTCCACAACAAATAATATGGCTCCCACCTTTGGTGGGGGCCTTTTTTATTTTCGGCAGCGTGACGAGAGGAATCGTGGAGACGTAGAATGAATAGAGGCAGGTTGATCTCTCGGGAGCAGGCTCGTCAGAGCAGACGGAAATAAAAAAGCGCACGAAGTGCGGCCATATTATTTGTTGTCGGCCCCCCAACCGGGATCGCCGGAGCGCTAGCGGAGGCAATCCCCTCACCTCCACCTTTATAGCCCAAAATATTGGACGATAATGTTTTACGGCTTTTTGTTTTAGTTAGGTGCAGATATGGATGCGATGTTGAGGAGGCCGGGACTATTTTACGCAATAAGCCTTTATCCTATTCATGAGAGTTCTCGACTTGTCTGCGATTGGCTTAGGATGCCTGAAAGTAACATACCTCGCAGACATGGACATGTCTTTCAAACGACTATAGGCATCCGCTATCTCAGGGCATCCGGAATCCCCGCATCAACCAGATATTACCGATGTAGTGTTCGCCTTGATCCTTTTGGAAGATCATACCCGGGAACTTTTCGGAGAAATAGCCCTTACCATTTTCATGGTAGCCGAAAGTGCCACCACCGCACCGCTTGCCCAATTCCATCTCTTCCACTTCTATCTCCTTAAGCTGGGGGTCAGCTTTTTGCAAGTCGGCTATGGTCGTCTGGCAAAGGCAGATTCCGTTGATGGTGATCTTCTTTGCCTGCGCCGAGTCGATAGAGTTCGGCCCCTGTGCAGATAGTGTGAAGGTGATGAACAAGGTCTGAAATAGGAGTAGGGGTGATTTCATAGGGCTAAAAATAATGGATTTGGACTAATGCAGTAGAACATTTAATTCACGAAAACCCTACGAAGCCCCGGAACGCTGGGTTTATAGAGAAGCAGGTAGAGTTTGCCTGGATGATGGATGTTCAACATGGGAATATTTCGTCTACATCGGTTGGCTTTAGGAAATATGTTAGAAGGAAGCCTGTATCTTCAAGCGCACAGTCGTTTGAGTTGGAAGAAAAGGGCGGGACTTCGTTTGACCTGGCAATCATCTGAAAAAAAATTAGTGCTTTAGACAGTGAATCAGTGTCAAAAGAGACCAGAAAGGTTCGATAGTAGTCCCCTCAATGACGGCCCTTCCCCGAGATTGGATTTGATAGTTTGCGGAAGAGCGGATGTTTTTTGTATATTTAGTCAAATGTCTTCCCATCCAATCAAATCTGCAACGCCCGCGGGACACAGGTCCTGGGTAAAATGGACCCATTGGGCGGGGACTATCAGTTTTTTGCTTCTTGTATTCTCCGGCGTCGAAATATTGATGGTGCACCCGCGGTTATATTGGGGAGATGTGGCAACGACCTGACAAAGCCGCTCTTCGAACTGCCGATCAGCCGGAATTATCATCATAGTGGATGGACAGCAAGTCACACCTTTTTTGATAATTCGCATTCCCCCGTCAGCGCAGGTAGAACGTATGATATATTTAACCAGAACGGCTGGGGCAGAAGTTTACATTTTCTCAATGCCTGGATATTGGTGGTTGTCGGAACGGTGTACTTGTCTGTAGCGTTGTACACAAGGCATGTGCATCGCCATCTCTTACCCGGTCGTCGAGAGCTGAATTTCAGGAGTTTGATCTGGGATGTTGTACACCATCTACGCAACCGGCCGCTTTTTATGAAGGGACCCCAATACAGTCTTCTGCAAAAGCTGAGTTATTGCGTAGTGATATTTTTACTCCTGCCCACCGTGGTACTTACCGGGCTGACGATGTCACCCGCGGTAGTCGCATCGTGCCCCTGGCTGCTGACTATCTTTTTTGGCGCGCAATCGGCCCGTACCATTCATTTCTTTAGCGCGTTGTTCCTGGTGTTGTTCCTTTTCGTACATATCGTCATGGTGGTCCGCTCCGGCATCAGGAAACAGTTGCGGGCCATGTCATTTGAAACCGGATCGCCAACCCGATAATCGTAACTATCATGAAGAAAAAACATCTCATTACCAGAAGGACGGCCCTGATAACCGGAATCACGGCTTTGGGGAGTTACTGGCTTTACCGGACGGTAAAGGCGCCCGCCACGCCTACTTATGGCAATATTCTGCGGGCAGGGGATAATTTTACTTACGAGGCACAACGTGCTCTTCTTTCCAAGAGGGCATTGGCGAAGGAATATTCCAGAAATGATATATCTTCTTTCCCGGCTGTGGGGACGATCAACCCGGCAAATGAGCACAACCCAAACTTCAGTAAGGAATATTCCTTGACCCAACGTAGTGGTTTTTTCGATTGGGCTCTTTCAGTGGAAGGCAGTGTAACCAGACCTGGTAAGTATTCTTTGAACAACTTGCATGCATTGCCGGCGAGAACGCAAATAACGCGACACACTTGCGAGGAGGGGTGGACAGCAGTAGCGGAATGGACCGGTGTTCCGCTCAGTCAGCTGTTGCAGCATGCCGGGATCTCAGCGAAAGCCCGATTTGTCAACCTGTACGCTTACGACGGGTATCAGGACTGCATCGACATGATCGATGCATTTCATCCGCAAACTATTCTGGCTTACGGGATGAACGGCAAACCGTTGCCAATAGAGCATGGTGCGCCTTTGCGTTTGCGGGTGGAAACGCAGATCGGCTATAAAAGCATGAAATATCTGAAACGCATCGTCGTAACGGACGAATATGTCGACCCCGGCGACAGCGGCTGGGCCTGGTATACGGGAATTTAAGAAGCCGGCTTTATGAGCATCGGTAATTTTATGCGACCAAATAATACATACAATGGAAGAATTTGATAAATTAAACAGAGTAGTGCATCGGGCACAAGGGTGGCATCACGCTGTTTCAGCTGGCGATAAATTTATTGTCCACAGCTAAATCTCTGAGTGGCCAGAACGTCGGAAAAGGCCAGAGAGCCTGCACGAACCTGTTCGAGAAGTGTACTTATATTCCTCAGTCCCGAAAATACGCCCAAATTATCGGCTTCAAATGTGTGACTCTAATTTTATTCGGGGCGGCTGTGGAATTGGGCCGTTGTGTTTTGAGACGGGGATTGGGCACTTTATTTGCATGGTCATCGATGGAAAGCAATATGACTATTCAAATCGAACATAGATTATCTAAAGAGGAAGCCAGAAATCGGATCGAGCAACTTATCGAACGATACAAAAAGGAATATAATGCAGATATACAGGAATTGGTCGTTGATTGGGCGGGTGACAGGGCGCACATCCGAATGAAAGCGAAAGGATATAGCACATCGGGCAATCTGGAAGTCAGGGACTCAGTAGTTGAGCTAGATTTTTATGTGCCCTTTATGCTACAGATATTTAGCAAGAAGATCAAGTCTGCAATTTCTGATGAGATACAACAAAGTCTGGCCTAAAGAGCATGCAGGTGAGTTATGGCGGGGATGGAGCGGACTAAAACATCAGCCGTTTTCGAGGTCCAATTAACTGCTTAGTCGATACCTGCCAATGGCGGAGCGTTTCGGTAAAAATCTCGGTATCCTCGGGATCATGTTTGTACGTTAAAACCAGTTCAATTTTTTCAGGGTAGTCCATCTATTTAAAATTTTGAATTTGATTCCATGGAATGACCTCAATGCCGGTGCTCTTTTCTGTGTTTCGTCGTCGCCGTATATAAGATAGCTTTTTCGTAGCCGGTGAGTTTTTGCCAGAGAGTAAATCCTTTAAAGAATTCGGGAATGACGGTCATGCCTGCTTTGAGTTCCATGCCGATCGCATAAGAGCCATGATCAGCGACGATGTCTACTTCATGGCCGCTGACATCGCGCCGACCGTACGCGCCCTCGGCCGCTGCCCGGGTCGGGAAAGATTTATATCTCGCGGCCGCGAAGCCCTGGACCTGTGCGGCACAATCGGGCCAGGTCAGATAGATGCCCGGCACCCGCCCGGTCCAAACGACGTAAAATTTTTGCTTGTTCATAGGGAACGTTTTCGATATCGGCAAGGTACAACCGGACAATCGCCTCTTCCAAATAAATCCAATTAGATAGCGCAATGGATTTTCGTCGTCGCGTCGTCTCATGTCCAAAATCAATACCTTCGGGTGATGGATCGCACTATAGAAATTCTGGCCTGTGATACGATAGGAGCACTCCCTTCTATACAGCAACTACTGGCTATTCCCCGTGATAAGGCGTTGCGTGTCATCTTTTCTCCATCTATTCTGCCAGTAAGAGAAGAGGTAGGGGCGGAGTGGAAAGAAAAGCTTCCTGATTTCAGCGTGGGTGTTCACCGGATAAGCCCGGAAATAAATGTAAAGAAACTAATTACGGAGGAAGAAATAACAGCGCATGCTGCTTTTTTTGAGCAATGTGCAAAGGGCTATCGAAATTTGGCGACTGATTTGATTCATGTGCTGGCGGCACAGTTGAACGAATCCATTGACCCGGAGAACGCAATGCATACGTTTGGAAAATACAAACGCGGCCGCCAGAACGGCAAGATGGATGAATGGAATTATTTTCTACATGGCGCTCATTGCGGGTTCAAAAATGTCAGGACCGGTCAGAAGATTGAAGTGTATCTGATAACGTCGCTGGAATTTGGCGTGCTTGATCCTTTCTTTTTTGTGGATTTTATAAAGACCACTGCAAGCTTTCAACCATTGCCGGTAGCCATGTATGACGACTATGCTGATGGACACCGGATACTGGAGAAAATGGTAGCATTAGGCATATTCGAAAGGATACAGCCGCTTCTCGAGGGCTATGAAGAGATTGTCGTAAGAGACAGGAGCAAGGTATAACCATCTCAGGGCTTGCCGGCAGTCCCTTACAAATTCCCCGACCTCCAGTTCCTCCACCCATTGTTCGCCGGCCTGGTCGGCCTCCACAAAGCCGTATCCCTTTTCACCAGAACGGTGGCAATCAGCTGATAGGTCTCCTGCGCACTCGGCGGCACCGGTCCATAGACACTCTCAAAATGAAAGCGATCGATCGTCATCAGCTTCGGCAGATCCCGCGGAATATGCTGCCGGATATCCCGGTCCGTCGCCTGTACCAGCGTTGGATCCGTTTGCTGCAGGTAGCGCACAAAGTCAGCAAAGCCGATCAGATGCCTCGGATTACTGGTATCCGGTTCCAAAATGCCGACTTTCCGGTAATCAAGATAACTGGAATCGAACGGCACCGCCTTACCCCGGACGACAATAAACCGGGTATCCGGGGCGATGTATTCAAATGTCTCCTCCTCCGTCCCGACCTTGTTTTCGATCCGCCCAAACTCTGAGGTTTCGATCAAAGGTACGCTGCTGGCATTGGTAATGTAGTTCCGCTCAGGGTAGTGATTAACGGGATAATCGATACAATTGCCAAAATAATCCAGTTCGATATCGGCATTCATTCCCCGGTTCTGATAACCATTCCTTTCAAACACGACCGCCCAGCGGGTCGAATCCGCGTACAGATGGATGCGGCTGCCGGCGGAGACGCAATAGCCGTGTTCCAGGTCGAGGAAGAAGTTGTATCGGATGTCCTGGGACCGGCCGTCCGGAAAGTAGTCACTCGGGATCCGCTGGTAGCCCAGGTCGAGCTGATGCAGGATATCCTGCTCAGAAAAAGGATGATCGGAGGTGCGGGGCCGCCAAGTGCAGGCGGTTAAAAGGAGCGCAGCAAGCAGGGCGAACGGTTTCGGCATAGGGTATAAGATAATAGGTTTTTTCACTGGTACCAATTTATCCTGCCAATCCCGATGGCTACGCCATCCGCTAAATGTTCACCCGATATTTGGTACTCCGCCCACCGGCTTCCCCGATCAGGGCGATCACGTCCATCTTAAGCAGCTCCTGCAGGTCCCGGGTGGCCGTGGCTTTGGAGGCCATTCAGGTTGCCGACAGTTATTTGCATTCATAAGCCGATTAATGCATTATTGGGCTCAAATATATGCGAAAAATGAGCCGAATAGTCGGTTGACCCGGCTCACCGTCCGTTAGGACGATAGACGAAGGCGACGGCTGGCGGAAGAACGAAGAAGTAGCTGCCTTGAGGAAGGGCATTTCCATGACGATCCCGTCCCCCAGGGGGAAGCGGTTTTCTCGGATATGGATTCCTCGGCGGCCCGCATACCATAACCACTAGCCTCATACAGCTGCATCGATTTCTTTCCTTTCTCGTCCGTTTGCGAATCGTAACCAACCAATCCCACATCATTCACTCATCAACAGCCACCAGAGCCGGAACCAGTAGTGCCGCCACCGTTCAGCCGGGCTACGCCCGCAGGGGAAACAGAGCCGCCGGCCGGCCACGGCACAGGTGCCACCACACCCCCAATCGTCCGATCCAAAAACAGGATCACGGGAAAGGATCTGAACAATTACAACTCGATCAGAGAGTTTAAGAACTTTGCGCGGTACATGAATTGCTCCACGCTATCTGCAGTCCTTGCGCGGTATTTTACTTTCCTTTATCAATTGCTCGGCAATCACCTATTGCTCGAGCAATCGCTGCGTTTTTCCGGTAGTTCGAAAGAACAAGTTTACCGAAGAAAAAGTGAAGATTAGGAGAACGAGTAAGGATATTATAAGGTGTTGATTACTAGCGATGTTGTAATTATAAAATCTTCTAGTATTTCCTAATTTGGTAAAATTAGGAGATTTTAGAACAAAAGATTATCTTAGCAATCTCCTAATTTTGAAATAATAGGAGATTTTAGATGAAAAAAATCGAACATCCACCAACGCTGTATGCATATTTTAAAGGTAATAACAATGCGGAGAAGCTCGCTGAATTAGTCACCAATCATGAAGTGAGTAGTTTGGTGAACCAAATCAATGAAACCTACAAATTTTGGGATAAGGTAAAGTATATTCCACCGCCAAAAGGATTTACCCCGACCGATATTTGGATCGCGGCAAAATTTAAACGTAGGAGCAGCCCCTATTCTGTTACTATCGGGAAGCACCATTTCACCTGGTTTCTCAACAGTCAATTACAGGAATTGCTCCATTTATTCGATCTGCATATCGGCGGTAGCCTGGAAGCAAGTAGTTTAATACCCAGAGAAGAAAAACATAAATACCTAATCAACTCAATCATGGAAGAGGCCATCGCTTCCAGCCAGATAGAGGGCGCTGTGACAACCCGAAAACGGGCTAAGGAAATGTTGCGTAAAAGTACTCCTCCAAAGACAAAGTCGGAACAAATGATCTTCAATAATTATGTAACCATACAAAAAATATTGGAAATAAAAGATGAAGATTTGTCTTTCAAACGAATTCTCGAAATACATAAGCTGATTTCTCGTGATACCTTAGCAGACAAGGCGGATGAAGGCTGTTTTAGAGGTAGCGATGACGTGAATGTTGTTGATGCTGTAACTGGAAATATCGTTTATGCCCCGCCCCCCAGCGTCGAGCTGGAGGCGCTGATGAATGAATTATGTATATTTTTTAACACAGAGAGTCATAGCCCGTTTGTCCATCCTATTATTAAGGCCTGCATCATCCATTTCATGATCGGGTATGTTCATCCCTTCGTGGACGGAAACGGTAGAACTGCAAGAGCTCTTTTTTATTGGTATCTGCTAAAGAAGGGCTATTGGCTAACGGAGTATCTTTCTATTTCCAAATTGATCCTGCGATCCAAAGCACAATACGCAAAGGCGTATCTCTATACGGAAATAGACGAAAATGATCTCACCTACTTCATTAAATACAAACTCCGAACGATGAAGTTGGCGTTTGAATCGCTTCGGGAGTATATTGGGCGAAAGATCGCTGAAAAAAAGAAGTTGACCGATTTTGTAAGATTACCTGGGATCAATGACCGGCAGGCGCTGATCCTGAAATGGTACAGCGAGGAGCCCTCTATGGTATTGACAGTAAAAGAGCTTCAAAACAGATCTGGTGTATCCAACCAGACTGCAAGAAATGACTTGCAGGGTTTAGTGGCAGTGCAGCTGTTGGAACACATTAAGCTAAACGGCAAAACCGACGCTTTTGTCAAGGGCGGAAAGTTTGACGCACTGATCGAACGGATGATCGAAAGTTAGCTTCCTACCGAAAAACCAATCTCCCCCTCTCATCCCCCCAGAGGGAAGCGATTTTTTTAGGATTTGGATTCCTCGGCGTTCCGCAGGCAGAGGCCACTTGAATGCAACTGCATTCATTTCGTTCATCACTACTCGCGTTGTACCATAGTATCATTCACCTATTTAGTCCTGCGTTGAGAAAGCGGCTCCGCCAATGGGAATGGAAATAGGAAATCCTGGCGGCTTATAGCTTCACAAAGCCCAATAACGCACTGTCTGCCAGATGCGAGCGTCAGTACTTTACAACTTGGCACGTCGATTGGATTTACTACTTCGGTTTTTCATAGGATATTGGATTTAAAAAACGGCCTGGATTTCTATCCGGGCCTCTTTTTGTCTATAAAGGCTGTTCCGGCCTTTGTCGCCAGATTTCATGATGGTCAGGGGTACAATCCTGACTTGCCTGTTTTGATTTTTTGCCACACACCCCGGAGTTGCCTGTTTTCACGGATGACCTACTTTGACGAGGGCAATTTCTGCAGTAGCGATCACTGTTGGATTGAACGCAAAGTTGTTGCCGGAATCAAATAGTGGGATTAGCCTTCCTGTCAATCGCAATGGCAGCGCTTGGTTATGCGCTCTTTCGAAGACATGAACTAAATCACAATTATAAAATAGTGATTGGGGAAGTAACGGAGATAACAGGCCCAGGGGCCAAAAGTAGATCAGACTACGGTCTCAATTATACGTATGAAGTCGATCATAAAAAATATTCCGGAGAAATCAGCCTTGACCTTTGTAGGAATGCTAAGATGAGAGAAGTAAGACAATTTACTCTACATAAAAATTTCCCCGTAGCATACGATACGAAATATCCTGCTGCGAGCAGGATCATTTTGTCTTTAGCGTCTGCCGAACACTTTAACTACAAGATGCCAGACTCGCTTTATCCCTGCCTTCGTCACCTTGATTGTGATTACTACCTGAACGTTAAGCCGGAGGATTATAGCAAATAGTTAGCCCAAGAGCGCTTCGCATTCGGCGCTATCCAACGCGTGATCAGCGGGATCAATGCCGGCAAAGGGTAATATGGCCGGTCGGAGCCGCCTTTGCCCGGGATGGAGAAACGGATAAATTCATAAAACTGGAATAGAGAATTATATTATACTAGAATTTCATTATGAACTGGAAGCTTACATGGGGCGGCGGGCGATTTGCTTCAACTGAATAAAAACAACGATCAACTCCCGTTGTCGATAATCACCGGTAAGGCATTGAAAATCCTCAGCACTTCCGGAATGCTTTCACCTGAAGCTAGGATTCGCTGGCCATGCTGCTGAAAGAAAGCCATTTCCTGTTCGGGCCTTACCGGCACGATGTGCAATTCATTTTTTAGATAGATCAGATGGAAAGTCATACAAGTTGTTTTACGATGAAAAAATATATCCCCCACACTTGAAAAGGGGGTATATTTTTTCATGGGAGAATGACTTTGCGTCTGATAAAAAATGCAATTGCGGTGCGTGTTTGCGGTGGGTAGGAGTGAGGGGTTGGAGAGATCGCGCATATTGGCGAAGGAGAGGTGTTACCGGTGCTTGAAGGTGTTGGACCATATCGAAAAAGAATAATTTTTTGGAACTGCAATACAAAACTCCTACTTTCACAATGATCTTGCACCCTGCTTCGCTTTAGGGCGTAGGATTTTTTAAAAGTAACCAATAACAATTTGCTTAAGGCGCTTGATCTCATATCTGATGATGAGTTGATTTTGCAGATAAGGCAAGATAACAGAGAAGCTTTTTCAAGCATCTATAAAAGATACTGGAAAGAACTTTACAATGACGCCTATCATAGAACCCGCAACCGCGAAAAAGCTGAGGACATCGTTCAGAACGTCTTTGCCGATCTCTGGCTAAAGCCCGATAAACAACAAATAGCAAACCTGGGAGTCTATCTCCACACCGCTGTCAAATTTCAATTCTATAAGTCGGTCTCCCGGCAAAAAGGTCCCTCCGCCTATCTGGACTACCTCGACGTACTCCTGTATTCCTCCGCCAATGCCGACGACCTGGTACGCGAAAAAGAAATCGCCAAAGTCATCGAACTATGGCTGCAGGCACTCCCCGAACGACGCCGCAAGATATTCCTGATGCGCTACGCCCAGGATATGTCGACAAATGAAATCGCCAAAAAGCTTGGCATCTCGCGTAACACCGTACAGGCACAGCTGCACACTGCCAGTCAAAGCCTTACCGTCCGGCTGGCACAATTCCTGACCGTCATGGTCGTCATTCAGACCTGTCTGAAATAGACGGGCACCCTCCCGATAAAAAAAATAGGAAGAATTTTTTCCCCGCCTTAGTACATTTCCTGATTTTGGGTATTATCATTAAAAGGGTGCTCCAAAATGAACCAAAACAGGAAATGGCTGCAACAGATCGTCGGCAGATTCTTGGCCGGTAAGTCTACCGAAAAGGAAGGGGAATTTCTTGAAGGGTATGACCGCCTTTATCAATCACAGGCCGCCGAACCGGATACCTTCAGCTACGAAGAACAAGCCCGCCTTGAAGAAAAGATGGAGCAAAATATAATGGCCATCATCGGCAAAAAGGAACACAAGACAGTACGTATGTGGCCCCGGACCGCAGCTGCCATCGCGGCCTGTGGCGTCTTGCTTGTCGGTGGTTATCTCTTACTGCATTCCCGCACAACGGCCTCCCTGCGACAGCCGGTAGCTGCCGCCGCCAAAATACAGCCGGGTTCAGACAAAGCCATCCTGACACTGGCCGATGGCTCCCAGATATCCCTTACCCAGCAAAAGAACGGACAGATAGCCGCGCAGAATGGCGTAAGCATTGTAAATGTGACAAACGGCCTGGTCTCCTACGCCGGCAAAAATAACAAGCCAAATGTAGCCGCGGCAACTGCCATCAACACTGTCTCGACACCCGGCGGCGGTCAATACCAGATCGTGTTGCCCGATGGCACTAAGGTCTGGCTGAATGCTGTGTCCTCCTTGTCTTTCCCGGTATCCTTCGGCGGCTCAACAGCCCGGGAGGTCAGTCTGAAAGGGGAGGCCTACTTCGAAGTTTCAAAAGACGAACAGCATCCCTTCATCGTAAAAACCATCACCCAGGAGGTGCGGGTACTGGGTACACATTTTAATGTCAACGCCTATACCGATGAATCGGCCACCATCACCACGTTGCTGGAGGGGTCGGTAAAAGTAAGCGGCAGCGACGGCACCGCATCCGCCGTGCTGACACCCGATCAGCAGACTTCCTGCAATGGCGGAAAAATAGACGTCCGCGAAGTTATCGGAGAAGACGCCATCGCATGGAAAGAAGGCTATTTCCGCTTCAACAACGAGCCGCTGGAAGAAGTCCTGAAAAAGATAAGCCGCTGGTACAATGTCAGCATCGTGTATAAAGACGAAGAGATAAAGAAAAAAGCCGCCTACGGCACGATGAGCAGGTTCAGCGATATTTCGGAGGTGATCCGCCTGCTCGAACTGACCCGGACAGCCCGCTTCGAAATACAGAACAATGAAGTTATAGTTTCAAAATAGCAGAACGCAAAATAGCGGACCACAAGCCTCATCCAAAACTAGCAAACACTATCGTTCACCCTTAATTAAGTAAACTATCGGGAAAAATACTGCATCACCAACCACGAGTCAGCGGCAATAAAAAAGGAGTGCTGGAACACTCCTTGAAATTAATGTCGCTTTAAAAAAGTAGAATTCACTAAAAACTATACTGACTTAAAGACATCCAAATGTATAAAATTTTTTCTCAAATTTTGTACAGGCAATTTCCTTTTGCCTTGCAATTGAGGCCACGGGCTAAATCCGCTATCACTTTCCTGCTGTTTGTCGGGGTGTTCAACCTGCCTCACGCAAACGCCCAGACACAAACGATCCGGCTGAAGAGGAATAACATCACCTACGACCAGATATTCAGGGAGATAAAAAGACAGACCGGTTTCGACGTTCTGCTGATCTCCAATAAAATACAGAGTAACCTGAAGACTGATGTAAACTTCTCCAATACGCCCCTGAAAGAGGCGCTGGATATATTGCTTACCCCGCATCATCTCGAATTCGTCA
>Ga0193716_1000661_pt1 | contig 20717 bp, 18 predicted proteins | sample U2c1metaG_FD_145901 | JGI IMG/M metagenome (GOLD analysis project Ga0193716, IMG submission 145901) | Soil microbial communities from a riparian zone of the East river system, Colorado, United States - U2c1 | ecosystem: Environmental > Terrestrial > Soil > Riparian zone | place: USA: East River...
AGAACAGTCGGCAACGACCAGCGAGATCAGCCGCAACGTGGCGGAGGCCGCGAAGGGAGTGGATGAGATCACGCAGAACGTGATGGAGATGGCGGAGGCGGCCAAAGGTACGGCGAGCGGGGCGAATGAAATGCAGATGGCGTCGGCAGAATTGGCGCGCATGGCGGCGGAGCTGCAGAACTCGGTGGGACAGTTCCAGTACAGTGATAGCGGGCAGGGGATGCAGCAGGTAGCGCAACAGGGAATGCAGCCCAGGACCGGCGATGCTGGTGCGCTTACATCGCGGGCGATACCCGAAATTGCGGAATCCGCGCTCCATGAGCGGTAAAAGACAATGGGTTGTGTTGCTTAAGCCGAGCCGCGGAATGTTTTCACTGAGCAAGTGAGATTGGAGCCTTGGATCAGATTAAACAGGGATAGGAGAAGAGCACGATGAAGAAACTAGCAATGATCGGATTGGTGGTTTGGGGCGTCGGCGTTGCACCTTTGGCGGCCCAGGAAAAAATCGTGGTTGGAGGATCGGGGTCACTGATCGAGGTAATCGCGGAAATAGCGAAAGCGTATTTGGCCAAGAACCCGTCGGATTCGATCCAGGTGCACATGGATAGCATGAGCAACACGGGAGGAATGGAAGGCGTCAAGATGGGACGGCTGAACATCGGCTTGGTCACGGACGAGCCGCAAGGCGCGGACAAAGGAAAACTCGTGTACAAGATCGTCGGCCGCACGCCGACAGCGGTGGCGGTGAACAAAGGCCTTCCGGTAACAAATCTAACAGAGGCCCAGGTCTGCGATATTTTCAGCGGTAAGCTCAAATCGTGGAAGGAAGTGGGCGGCAGCGATGCCAAAATCATGATTGTGACCCGGAACAAGGATGACGCCAACACGGACACTATCCGTGAGAAGATGACGTGTTTTAAAACTCTGCAGATCACCCCGGACGCTATCCCTTTGGTGCGTGGCAGCGAAGTGCTCGACGCCCTGGATAAACGCCCCAATGCGGTCGCCATTGTAAACGTAGGCACCAGCCTGACCGACCGTCAGAACGTCAAGACGGTCAGCATCGACGGCGTCTCTCCCTCCCCTGAGGCAGTGCAGAACGGCAAATACAAGTTCTTTAACGAACGAGGAGTCGTGACTCTGGGTGCGCCGCAAGGGACCGCGAAGCGCTTTTTGGACTTTGTTGGCGGTGCCGAGGGGCAAAAAATTCTCGCACGCCGAGGCGTGGTTTCAGCGAAATAATCCATAAGCGGCAGAGGAACCTTATATGGCTCTAAAACGATCAAAGCGAAGCTGGGTTTGATGACGGGCAGCGCGCTGCTCAGAGAAAAACGATGTAGTGGTTCTTTAACCTAAGGGGTTTCGTATGAATCAGAAAATTATGCCTTTGGTTGGGGTCGTAGCGATAGTGCTTTTGACCTTTGGACGGGCGGGCAGTTTTGAAATGACGCCTACCATCCAGACGGAATTGGACAAACTCAAGACGGTGATTACCGGATGGGCCGCCAATCCGGCGATCGTCAAAGCGGTGGTCGAACAGAACGGTAAAGGTCCGATCGCCGGAATGGACAACGGCAAGTGGAAAACCGTTCGGCGCACCGACGATGCCGTAAAAGAGGTTCAAAATAACGCCGCCGGCAAATACCTAAAAGCCAGGGTTGATGCCAGCGGCGGGATGTATACCGAAGCATTTCTAAGCGCTGCGCACGGCGAGAAAGCAGCCTTTGTCGAAAAGACTACGAGTTACATTCACAAGGGCCAGGCCAAATTCGACGTGCCGTTCGGCAGCGCAAAGTCGTGGCAAGGCAAACCGGAATTCGACGAGTCGGGACAAACCTACCAGATTCAGATTTCGGTGCCGGTGCAACATGGCGGGAAGACCATTGGGGTCTTGGTTGCCGGCGTTAATCTATCCCAACTGGAAAAGATAAATAAAAAATAGGCATTGAGATTCTACGTATGCAAAGAATTATTTCGCGACTCAGCGACTGCTCGATTCGCACCCGATTGATGTTGGCGTGCTGCGCTATGGCTTTGGTCACGGGCGTGGTCGGCGGGTTCGCGGTGTGGGCACTAGCGCGGGTAAACGACGCGTTTCAGGTGCTGGCCACGCGAAATGCCCCGGCGGTCGATTATCTCTTGCAGACTGACCGCAATATGCAGCAGGTCCTCGTGGCGGAGCGAAGTCTCATGTTCATGAGCGTTTCCACGCCCGGCGCTCAGGAGCAGATGAAGGTGCTTGGCAGCAAGATTGCCGAAGCTTTGGATTACTGGAACAAGTACAAGGCAATTTCGATCGGCTCGGCGGAAGAGAACCGCTGGACGCCGTTCGAGGCGGCGTTTGGCGAGTGGCAAGCTGCTTCCCGAGAGGTCGTGAAAACTCTCTCGCTGGATACTCCGGAGTCGCGGCGCGATGCGATCGATCTGTCCATGGGCGACGGTACGGCGAAATTCGAGACCGCGAGGAAGATTCTGGTCGAGCTGAGTACGCTGCGAACGACACAAACTCATAATCATGCCACCAGCGCGGAGGCTCGGGCCCTGGCGTGGCGACAATGGATGCTTATCGCGGTGGTCTCAGCCGCTGGGCTGGCTTTGTTCCTGAGCTTTTCGCTCGCCCGATACATTACCGGGCCTCTCGGTCGAACCGTTACACTGCTGCAGATCGCTCAGGGAGAAGGTGACCTAACTAAGCGGCTGGATGTCCGCCGACAAGATGAAATCGGCGAGATGGCTCGGTGGTTCAATATATTTGTCGAGAAGATCCGCGGCATTGTGACGTCGATCGGGCAACATGCTCAAGTGCTGGCGGCTTCCTCCACTAAGTTGACCGTGGGTGCGACTGAAATGAGCAAGAGCGGCGAACAAACTGCAATAGAGGCACAGGAAGCCGCTGGGAGCGCAGAGGAAGTGGTGGGACATATTCGGACGGTGACCGCAGCGGCAAAAGAGATGAACGATTGCATTTTGCAGATTGCCAAACAAACCGCCGATTCGGTGATGATCGCAGGCCAAGCCGTGTCCATCGTTAGCGAAACCAACGTGACGATAGAGCATCTCGGTAACTCAAGCGCTGAGATCGGCAATGTTCTTAAGGTAATCAACTCGATCGCGAAACAAACCAATTTGTTGGCCCTCAACGCCACGATCGAGGCTGCGAGAGCGGGGGAAGCAGGTAAGGGGTTTGCGGTAGTAGCGAATGAGGTCAAGGAGTTGGCCAAACAGACGGCTGTGGCGACCCAGGACATCGGCCGTAAAATCAGTGCGATTCAGACGGATTCAAAAGATGCGGTGGGAGCGATTCAGCACATCGGTGACGTTATTAATCAGATCAGCGAAATAACCAACACGATAGCAGGTGCGGCAGAGGAGCAGCGGGCGACGTCGGGTGAAATGACGAGATCGTTAAATAACGCTCACGTGGAAAGTGCCAAAGTAGCGCGATTGATTAGCGATAAGGTGATGACCCGGACACGGCAAACGGCTGACGGGTTAACCGCTGTGCTGCAGACGTCCGAGGAGCTTGCACAGATGGCCACCGAGATGAAGAACCTGGTTGGACAATTCAAGTACGATGATTCAGAGCGGCCCGCTGCTAGCTCGGGTTTGCAACGAGATCGTGCGGATGCCGTTGGGCCGCATCCACCAGGGAGCAGCGCGTCGTTTCGAGCCGTTCCGGCAGCCGAAGAGTTATGCTGAAGTCGAATTGTTCATACTGGGATTAGATCGGTGAAAGCTGGTGGGTTTGCGACGAGCTGCCGATGAAGGAAGATGTTTAGGCGACCCCGTCGTTACAGCATGCTGACAGCGGAGGACTAATGCGAGCTCTTATCGTCGATGATTCGCGAGCGATCCGGGGCATCATCAAGAAAATGCTCTCGGAAATGGGCTTTGATGTCGTCGAAGCGCAGCACGGCATCGAAGCGCTGCAGCGCCTCAAGGAAGCGGCAGCCGTGGATGTCATGCTGGTCGATTGGAACATGCCTGAAATGAACGGCTACGATTTTCTATGCTACGTGCGCGCCCATCCCAATTACCGCGACGTGCCGTTGATGATGGTTACGAGCGAAACGGAAATCGCTCAAATGACCAAAGCTCTCGCAGCCGGCGCCAACGAATATGTGATGAAACCATTTACCAAAGAGGTGATCGCCGACAAGTTGGCCTTACTCGGCCTGATGCCATAAGCCGACGCGGCTACGCGCTACATGGTCCAATCGAGCGAAAACTGCAATGGCTCCCAGTGAAAGATCGCGGCGACTCGGCAACGGTTCGAATGGGTCCTGCGACAATGCGAAATTCAAAAGCGTAAAGCAAGAATGAAAAAAATTCGTGTTCTCATCGTCGATGATTCCGTGGTGATTCGCCGGTTGGTGACGGACATTCTCACGGGGGACCCTGAGATCGAAGTCGCGGGTGTTGCTGCCAATGGCCGGATCGCCCTGGAAAAAATTCCCCAAGTCAATCCCGATATTGTCATTCTGGATGTCGAGATGCCCGAGATGGACGGACTCCAAGCCCTAAAACTATTGCGCAAAGGCTACCCGCGCCTTGCGGTGATCATGTTCAGCACGCTTACCGAGCGCGGCGCGACGACAACCATGGATGCATTGGCGTTGGGCGCCAACGATTATGTCGCGAAGCCGGCCAATGTCGGCAGTGCCGCGCTAGGGATGGAGCGAGTTCGCCAGGATCTGATTCCCAAAATCAAGGCTTTATGTGGAGTTCGAGAGCCGTTGCGCCTAAGCGCGGCACCATCTGCGGCGCCCGCATTGATGAATGCGAAGCGTTCGCCCAGAGCCGCGCACCATGGGCAGCAACGCATCGATATTGTTGCCATTGGCGTCTCGACCGGTGGTCCCAATGCGCTGGCGGAGTTGATGCCGGGATTTCCCAGCGGATTTCCAGTGCCGATCGTAATTGCCCAGCACATGCCGCCGATCTTTACCCGATTCCTGGCCGATCGATTGAACGGAAAGACCGAGTTGACGGTGCGAGAAGGCATTGCCGGTGCCGAGCTTCGCGCGGGAGAAGCTTGGATCGCACCAGGCGATTATCACATGGTTGTCGGCAAGACAGCCATCGGCGCACGGATCGAACTGCAGCAGGAGCCGCCGGAAAACTCCTGCCGCCCGGCCGTCGACATGTTGTTCCGTTCGGTGGCGAAAGTTTATGGCTCTGCGGCGCTCGCGGTGATACTCACGGGCATGGGGCAAGACGGCTATCGTGGCTGCGAATTGATCTACAACGCCGGAGGACAAATCCTGGCGCAAGACGAAGCCAGCAGTGTGGTCTGGGGTATGCCGCGATTTGTCGCCCAGGCTGGGTTGGCCGATAGCGTGCTGCCGCTCAAGCAAATTGCCGGCGAAATCATCAGGCGGGTTGCAGCCGGACGAGAAGCAGCGCCAGGGCGCAAGGGAGAGACTTTGGGACATGGCTATCTCAGACGCTGAGTTTCACTATATAAAAGACTTCATCTACCAGCAGGCGGCGATCGACTTGGAGCCTGGCAAGGCCTACTTGGTAGAGTCGCGTCTCCAACCGATCGCGCGCCGTGAAGGTTTTGCTTCCCTGTCGGATATGATCGCGAAGCTGCGCGCACAACCGGCTAACGGACTCAATTGGCTCGTGGTCGAAGCGATGACCACCAATGAGACCTATTTTTTCCGCGATGTTCATCCTTTCGAACTGCTAAAAACCAAAGTGCTGCCGGAGTTGATCAAACGCCGCGCCGCGCAACGACAAATCAATATCTGGTGCGCTGCCGCATCGAGCGGACAGGAGCCCTATTCGATCATGATGCTGTTGCGCGAACACTTCCCCGAACTCTCGACCTGGAAAATCAACTTTACTGCGACCGATATTTCCAACCAGATGCTCAACCGCTGCCGCGAAGGCTTTTATTCCCAGCTCGAGGTCAACCGTGGCCTACCGGCCACCCTGTTGGTGAAGTATTTTGAAAAAATCAGCACCGAATGGAAAATTAGAGACGACCTGCGTCGCGCCATCGATTTTCGCCAGCTCAATTTGGCCCAGCCATGGCCGGCGCTGGCGACGATGGACATCGTCTTCATTCGCAACGTTCTGATTTACTTTGATGTAGCAACCAAAAAGCCGATTTTGGCGCGGATGCGTAGGCTGATGAGTCCGGACGGATACATGTTTTTGGGCGGCGCTGAAACCACATTGAATCTTGACGAGTCGTTCAAGCGGGTTCAGGTGAATAACAGCGCCTACTATCAATTGAACGCCGCCTAGACTAGGAGGGATTAATGAAATTCGCCCAAACAGAGCTTAAGCAAATTACTGAGGAAACTTGGAAAATCGTGCTCGGTGAAGAACTCGAACACCTGAGCGATGCTGTTCTACCGGCGCAAATGGACCAGCCCATCGCCGCTTGCGCGCAGATCGTTGGCGATTGGCAGTTGGGGGTCTGGTTGTATTGCCCGATTACTTTGGCGCGTCACGCCGCCGAAGTGATGTTCAGTGTCGCCAAAAACGGCGCGAGCACGGAAGATGTACAGGACGTCCTGTGCGAGTTGATCAACATCATTTCGGGTAACATCAAGGGTGTTTTAAGCGGCTCTAATCGTCTCTCCCTGCCTCACATCGTTAACGGCAGCGACTTTCAGCTGCGCTTCCCGCGCCACGTCCTGCTGAGCGAAGCGTCTTTCGCATATGATGGTCAGCCTTTGGTCGTGCGCTTGCTCGGGGAAGGTCGCCTGTCCGAATCGATCGAGTCCCGCAGCGTATCCTCAGTCCGTCCGTAAACTCCCATGATAAAAGTGCCTTTTTGTGTCAACGCTGTGGTTTCGCGGACATTTTTCTCCCCGCCTTGATCGTTCTTGTCCACTTTCGCACTGCGACTGAACCCAATATCACCTAGTTCCAAAGCCTTGGCTTATCGGCTCGATTCATGCGTAAAGACCTCGGCTGTCCGGAGATACGTCTACTCGAACGCCAACGAAAAATTTTGGCTGTTCTTACGTGTTAACGATGAATCTGAAGCCGATTGCCCTAGTTGTTAACGATGATCCTTTCCAGTTGCGCCTAACCACGTCAATCTTGACGCGCGATGGCTATGAGGTCCTCTCCTGTCTCGACGCTGAGGAGGGGCTCACGCAGTTGAGTCAGCGCGGCGCTGATGTGATCGTCACGGATCTTTATATGCCGGGCATCGATGGTTGGCGTCTTTGCCGGCTGTTGCGCTCTTCCGCGTATAAGGCCTTCAACACGATTCCGATACTGGTGGTGTCGGCGACATTTTCCGGCGCCGACGCCGAAGAGATCACCGCGCAACTTGGTGCCGACGCATTTCTTTCGGCGCCGTATGAGCCTCGGGTTTTGCGCCAGATGGTGCGCGACTTGCTGGGTAACGGCAAAAACCAATCCCCAACGCGCGTTTTGGTCGTCGAGCCCGATGCGGCCGAAGCGGAACTGTTGACCAATATCTTTGGTCAGCATGGCTACCGCGCGACCTACGCCGTCAACGGCGCGGAAGCGTTGCGCCAATGGCGCACGGATCAGCCGCAGTTGGTCATTCTGAACTACGACCTGCCGGATGTACCAGGGACCGCCATACTCCAAGCGATCAAGGGACCGGGACGAACCAGTGTGGCGATTGTCCTGACCACCGATACGTCGCCGGGACATGCGCTCGATCTGCTCCGTCTCGGCGCCGACAACTATGCGCCCAAGCCGGTTTTGCCCGAATATCTGCTGCACTTATGCGAGACTGCGATGCGCCAGCGCGCCTTGTTTCGGGTCGAAGAACTGCTCGAGATGCGCACGGCTAAATTGCGCGACAGCGAGGAGCGCTACCGAAATCTATTCGAGAACGCAGCCATTGGTCTGGTGACCTATGCTCTAGACGGCACGGTCATCGCCGTTAACCAAAACTTTGAAGTTCTGTCACAGCGCCCGCGTGACAGTCTCGTTGGCAAATCCCAGCGTCATTATCTCACCGCCGGCGGATACACCGACGCGACGCGGGAGCAAGAGCGCGCCCGAGCGGAAAAACAACCGGCGTGGACGCATGAACTGGAGTTGCTCCGCCCCGATGGCAGCAAACTAGCGGTGGAAGCGCGCTGCTCTTTCTTGCGCGGCCGCGACGACGAGGCCGGCCTGATCCTGGCGATGTATCGCGATTTAACGGTGGAAAAAGCGCTGCAACAGCAGCGCGCGGAATTCTCGGCGATGCTTGCCCACGACATCCGCAATCCCGTCGGGCTGATCTCCAACTGTATCTCGCTGTTGGTCGACGAAGAGCATGAAGCCGAACCTGAATTGGTCAAGCGCTGTCATTTGCGCATCATGGACGATGCCCGCCTGCTCCAGTCGTTGGTCACCAACTACCTCGATATTTCAACCATCGAGGCGGGGCAACTCAAGGTCAATCGGCGGCCGATCGATTTGACCGAGCTGCTGCGCAATCTAGTTCAACGTTTCAGTAGAGAATCGGCGCAACGGTCGATCGCATTGAACCTTGACGCGCGCGAGTGCCCCGGACTCATCGGCGACGTGCTTCTGCTCGAACGGGTTTTCGGCAACTTGCTGCAAAACGCCCTTAAATTTACTCCCAATGGCGGACGCATCGACGTGGTCAGCGAACCGCGCGGTGACGACGCCGTGGTTTCCATCCGCGATAGCGGGCCGGGAATCGAGCCCGAAAATTTGCCTTCGTTGTTTCAAAAATTTCATCGTTTGGAGAACAGCGAAAACCGCGAAGGCCTCGGCTTGGGTCTGTATATCGTCAAGGAACTCGTGCAGGCGCACGGTGGCCGGGTCGAGGTCGAAAGTGCTCCCGGCGAGGGCAGTTGTTTTTCGGTCTTCCTGCCGCTCGCCGACGCGGCGCAAGCCGATTCCTAGAGATCAAACAAAGAGTAGCGTCTCTGCGCGCTGAATAGGCACGGACAACTATGGAATTGGACAAGATTGAAAAAGAAATCGCGGCTAAAGCGAAGGACTGGATCGATGACTATGGCGCGGATTTTCTCGTCGAGTTAATCGATGTTTATCTCGACGATACTCCAATGCGCCTGGCGCAATTGCGTCAGGCCCTTGATGGCGGCGATGCCGAAACCATGACCCGGGAGGCTCACACTTTGAAATCCAGCAGCGCCAATGTTGGAGCGATGACGCTTTCGGTGCTGGCGCAGCAGGTCGAGCTCGCCGGCCGCAACGGTCAGACTGATAGCGTCGCCACCGAAGTCGGACGCATGTCGGCGATCTTTGCGCGGGTCAAAGCCATCCTCGAAGCGTTACGCCACGCGCCGGGGAAATTCGTCGGCGAGGAGAGATAAGGACGGCATTTCTGAAACCTGCAGAGACCCGCTCCGATAGCGTCGCAAAACGCACGATGAAAATCTTGATCGCGGATGATGATCCTACCAATCGCAGCGTGCTGAGTGCGGCGTTGTCGCGCCTCGGTTACGAAGTGGAGACGACGACTGACGGCGACCAGGCGTGGGCCGCATTGCAGCGCCCGAACGCCCCGGAAATCGCGATTCTGGATTGGCTCATGCCCGGCATGACCGGGCCGGAAATCTGCATAAAACTGCGCGCACGGGAGCAGGAACATTATGTGTATGTAATCTTACTCACCGCCTTGACTGAGTTGAGCGCCTTGGTCGAAGGGCTCGAGGCCGGCGCCGATGATTTTATCGTCAAACCGTTTCGCACGCCGGAGCTTTACGCGCGGCTGCGCGTCGGGCAAAGAATTCTCGATTTGCAGCACGAGCTGCTCGATAAGCAAGCGGAGATCGAGATTATTGCGACCCGCGATTTTCTTACCGGCCTGTGGAATCGCCGGGCGATTTTAGAGCGGCTCGACGCGGAGTTGACACGCGCAGCCCGCGAAGCAGCACAGCTTGGCGTTATCATGGTGGAGCTAGACCACTTCAAACGCATCAATGACGAATACGGCCATGCCGAGGGGGACCGGGTACTGCAAGAAACGGCCAGACGTTTGTCCGCAGGGTTGCGGTCCTATGATTGCCTCGGCCGTTACGGCGGAGAAGAGTTCGTCGTCTTGACGCCCAATTGCGACACCGAACAAACAATCTTGATCGCCGAACGGCTGCGCGCCAGTTTGAGTGATCAACCCATCAAGATCTCCGCCGGACCGATCCTGGTGACCGGCAGTTTCGGTGTCACCTCGGCAATTGCCGGCGCAAACCACGATATCAAATCGCTTATCGCTGCCGCCGATGGCGCGCTTTACCGGGCGAAGAATTTGGGCCGCAATCGGGTCGAATGGATGAGTGAATCCGAGCCTGCAGGCGCGGCCACAGCCGATCAAGATCTGCGCGAACTCAATGTCCAACTAGAGAAGCAAGTACATCGCCGCACGGCGCAATTGGCCAACGCGGAGAATAACTTCCTTCAGCTGGTGCAGTCCGTCCAGGCGATTGTGTGGGAGGCCGATGCGCGGACCTGGAAATTTACCTTCGTCAGTCAGGCGGCGGAAACGATCTTGGGCTATCCGGTGTCGCGCTGGCTTACTGAAGAGGATTTCTGGCGGAGTATCTTACATCCCGAAGATCGTGAACGGGCAATCGCTTCCTGTCACGAACTTTCCGAGGCGGGATGCAATCATGAATTTGAATACCGTGCCGTGGCGGCGGATGGCCGGGTTGTCTGGTTGCGTGACATTGTCCGCGTGATTCTCAACGACGACGGCACGCCCGGCAGCTTGCGCGGGGTCATGTTCGATGTCACTCAGCGTAAACAGGATGAGGCAAAACTCGAAGCGAGTTTTGCGGACCTCCAGCTCCAACAGGAAATCAGCGCGGTCATCTTGGAAGCAAGCGATCCGCGAACGATTCTCGGCGATCTTTTGAAGAGGTGTGTGATCGCCTGCGGCTTTGACCTCGGCACCACGCTGGTCACCGATCTGGAGGGAAATATCATCGAAGTTGCGGCGACGTACGGATACAACGATCCCAACAACATCAAGCGCCAGCGCAAGCGACAAGAAAGCCGGCGCGTTACTCGATTGCGCGCGCCGTCGATCATCGCGAATATTCAAGAGTGCGATGGCCTACGCACGCTCAAGAAAGAGGGCGCCCGCATCGGGTTATTTCTGCCGATTCAAAGCGGCGGGCAAATCCTGGGATTCGTCCAACTCGCGAGGCGCAGCGAATGCGCGATCAGCGCTGCGGAAATCCGTTTGGCCGAAGGAATTTGCCACCTGATCGGTATCGCTATTCAGAAGGCTCGGCTTGCCAATGACAGCCAGCGTAATCTGGCGCGTCTGGAGGCGCTGCACGAGATCAATGTTTCCGCGACCTCGACTTTGGAATTGAATACCGTGCTTGATTTCTTGCTCGCCAAGATCAATGTGTTTTTGCCGTTTTCGGCGGCTTCGACGATCCGTTTACTGGAACCGGCGTCGGGGCAACTGGAACTAAAGGTCGCGTGCAATATTCCCGCCGAAGAGCTTAGGAAGTTAACTTCGTGGCGTCAGCCCAGCTTTGCCCAACTGGTTTTCAAAAGCCGCGACGCGCTGCTGATAAGCGATGCGCCCGATGACCCGCGCTGTCCGGATGCGGAGTTCTATCGGCGCAACGGCATGATCTCCTATCTCGGCGTGCCGTTGGTTGCCAAAGGCAAAGCAATGGGGGTGCTGTCGCTCTGGGCACGTGAGCGGCGCGAGTTTACCAAGGAAGACGTCGAATTCGTCAAGCTTCTAGCGAGCCAGGCCGCGATGGCGATTCACAATGCGCAACTTTATCAAGCCAGTCTCGAGCAGGCGGAAGAGCTCGCCCGGGCCAAGTCGGTGGCCGAGGCAGCAACCCAGGCTAAGAGTGACTTTCTGGCGAACATGAGCCACGAAATCCGCACGCCGATGAATGCCGTGATCGGTATGACCGGACTCCTGCTCGACTCCGATCTCGATGCCGAGCAGCGCGAGTGTGCCGATACGATTCGCAGTAGCGGCGACGCTTTGTTGCAATTGATCAACGACATTCTCGATTTTTCCAAGATCGAATCGGGCCGGCTGGAAGTGGAGCAGGCGCCGTTCGCGCTGATCCGGTGCGTTGAAGAAGCCGCGGAGTTGGTGGCGTCACGGGCCAATGAAAAAGGCCTGGAGTTGGTGCATTCGATCGACGCCGCTACGCCGTGGGGCTTAGTCGGAGATAGCGCGCGGGTGCGGCAAGTCTTGGTCAACTTGCTCGCCAACGCGGTGAAGTTTACCGCCCAGGGTGTAGTGCTCGTTGAGGTTAAGCCGGGAGTTCTGCGCAGCGAAGGTCAGAGCGAGCTGTTATTTTCGGTCAAGGACAGCGGCATCGGTATCCCCGCCGATCGCATGGACCGCTTGTTTCAGTCCTTTACGCAAGTCGATAGCTCGACAACGCGCCTGTACGGCGGTACCGGATTGGGTTTGGCGATTTGCAAGCAGTTAGTAGAACTGATGGGCGGAAGAATTTGGGCCGAAAGTGAGTTGGGCAAAGGCTCGACGTTTTTATTTACGATCGTCGGCAAGCCTGCGCAGGGTAGCGGCTCTGCGGAAAGGCGCGCAGAGCTAGCGGGCAAGCGAGTCCTCGCCGTCGACGATATCGAGGTCAATCGAAGGTTACTGACCCGGCAACTAGAGTCGCAAGGCATGCAAGTGGTCACCGCGGTCTCGGCGCAGGAGGCACTCAATATTCTCGGCGCCAACGGAGGCTTCGATGTCATCTTGCTCGATATGCAAATGCCGCACATGAACGGCGTGGAATTGGCGGAACGGATCCGCGCCTTGCCGCAACATCAGTCGACGCCGAAAGTGATGCTCACATCGACCGGTCGGCACGAGAACAAGAGCGCCGCTTTTGCGGCATTTCTGACTAAGCCGGTGAAAGCGGCGCAGCTCTTCGACACCTTGGCCCGGGTGCTCGGCCTTGCGCCGGCCAAAGCGGTTGCCGCCAAGGCGCCCATCGATAAGGAATTGGGCAAGCGCAATCCGCTGCGGATCTTACTCGCCGAGGACAATGTCGTAAACCAAAAGGTTGCGCTGAAAATACTCGAGCGCATGGGCTATCGCGGCGACGTAGCGTGCAATGGGCGGGAGGCGGTGCAGGCGTTGGAGCGCCAAGCCTATGATGTTGTGTTGATGGACGTACAGATGCCCGAGATGGACGGCGTCGAAGCGACGGTAAAGATTCGCCAGCGATTGGGAGAAAATCGGCCGTGGATTATCGCTTTGACGGCCAACGCGCTGCAGGGTGATCGGGAACGTTATCTGGGCGTCGGTATGGACGATTATCTGAGTAAGCCCCTGCGTATCGAAGATCTTGCAAAAGCACTAACGCATCCCGGTATCAAAGAACATGGCGACGTTGCCCTGGAAGAAGCGCCCAGCGCCGAGCTATTAGGCATCGCGTGAGCCGCCCTGCGGCATTATTGTTAGGTGGTTGAAACAATAGGTTGCGGGCATTTTGGCTCGCGGTAACTTTGCAGCGCATTGAGCTGCGACCTAAGCTCCGGACAGACCCTGTATGAAAGATCTATCGATCGCAAACGTATTGATCGTCGATGACGATCCGTCGACCGTTGGTGTGCTCCAATCGGCGTTGAAGAAGAACGGCGTGGGAAATATTCACAGCTACAGCAACGCGATGCGGGCACTGACCTACATGATCGGCGACGATGCACTGGTGGATCTTATTCTCTGTGATCTCAGCATGCCGCACATGGACGGCGTGGAGTTCTTTCGCCGTCTCGCCGAGATTGGCTATCGCGGCGGCCTGGTCGTGGTCAGCGGTGAAGACGCGCGCGTTATCGATATGGTGAAAAAGCTTGCCCGCGTGCAAAAGCTGAATTTCCTCGGTTGCCTTGAAAAACCGGTGCGGCCAATTGCGGTCGAGTCGTTGATGCAACAATGGCTCACGCACGAGCCGCTGATATATCAGCCGGCCAGCGCGCCGGTGACCGCCGACGAGATCCGTGACGCTATCGCCAATCGCGAGTTGATCAATTTTTATCAGCCGAAAGTGGAAGTCACGACCGGCAGGGTTGTCGGCGTCGAATCGTTGGTGCGTTGGCTTCGCCCAAAGGTCGGGATTATCGCGCCGGGCCGATTTATCGGCGTCGCTGAAATTCACGGCCTGATCGAACAAATCACTCGATATGTTGTCGGCGAGGCATTGACGCACAAACGCGCGTGGCAAGAAGCCGGCGTCGATGTGTCTGTGGCCGTCAATGTTTCGATGGACGATTTGGCTGAACTCGACTTTCCCGAGTTTCTCGCGTTCGAAACCGCGCGCGCCGGGGTCCCGTCGTCCGGTATTGTCCTCGAGGTGACGGAAAGCCTGTTAATGAAAGATCCGATGGCGGTGCTCGAGGTCTTGACCCGACTCCGGCTGAAACGGTTCCGACTATCTATCGATGATTTTGGCACGGGCTATTCGAGTCTGGCACAGTTGCGCGATATTTCCTTCGATGAATTGAAGGTCGATCTGAGTTTTGTTCATGGCGCCGGCCACGATCCCAAAATGCAGGCGATTGTCGAAGGCAGTCAGCGCATCGCCCAACAGCTCGGCATGACGGTTGTGGCCGAAGGCGTGGAAGACCGTGAGGATTGGGATTTTATCCGCGGCGCGCATTGTGATCTGGCCCAGGGCTATTTTATCGCGAAGCCGATGCCCCACGACGAATTGCTCGGATGGTTGGATGATTGGCGCAACCGCGTGCCGGATCTTATAACGGCAGCGGATCAAGAGTTGCGGTGATTTTTCGGCAAACGAGTTGAGTCCGGGCAGAGGCAGAGGCGCTTTCCAAACTTCTCATCTGCCTGCTCTTGGCAATGAAACTTCACGGCGCCGCACATGCCAACAACTTGGCATTCGTCTTGCTCCCTTGGCTCGGCAGCTACTAAATTCAAGAATTTTTGAGATTTGCCGATTTAGACTTGACAAGAGAACGTCAAAAAGTTGGCGAGACAGTAGCGGACTCATCAAATCACTATGGCCCAAGTCCTCACCCAAGAAGAAATCGATGCCTTGCTCGGCGGTATTTCTACTCCGGAAAGCGATATTGCGGAAGTTGCGCCGGCCAGGTACTCCCAACGCGCGGAGGCGGTTGCTGCTCCGAGCGCACCCAGTGAGGTAAAGGTCTACGATTTTAGCCGGATCGACATTTCCACGCGCGGTCGATTGCCGGGGTTAGAAGTCATTCTCGATGACTTTTCGCGCCGACTGCAAAGCATGTACGCTACCCAGTTGGGCAAATCGGTGGATGTCAGCTATAACGGCATGGAAGTTGTAACTTACAGCACGCTCCTGCAAAGCTTGCCTTTGCCGGCCAGTATTCATCTGATAAGACTCGAGCCCTTGCGGGGCATGGGAATTCTTGTCGTCGAAGCGCGCATTGCCTTCATGATGGTCGAGTTGTTTTTTGGCGGCACCGGCAGCAAAGCCAGCCTAGTTGAGGGGCGTGATTTTACGCCGATCGAGAGCGCTTTCTTGGGTAAGTTCGTGGCCTCCATGCTCAAGGGCATGGAAGAATCCTGGCAATCCATTATTGCGCTCAAGGGACGTTACATCCGCTCTGAGTTGAATCCTTATCTTCTGAACGTCGCCGGGTCCAACGATCCGATGATTCTAGCCACCTATAGTCTCAACATGGCTCCGATCAGCGGTTCGATTCTCTTTTCATTGCCTTTAGCGGCTATCGAAGAGTTTCGCGACCAATTGAAGATCGGGATCCAGATGAACGAAAATCCGGATAGTCTCGGGCTCTTTAAACGCGCGCGTCAGCCGCTGTTGAACATCGAGCTTGACGTGCAAGCGGTCGTCGATGTGGTCAATATGAGTCTCGGCGAGATCATGGGGCTGCGCTCCGGCGACATCATTCAACTGAATGTCCCCGGTTTGGATGATATCGAGCTCTGGGTCGAGGGCAAACGCAAGTTCAGCGGCAAGGGCGCGCAACGAAACGGTAACAAAGTTTTCATTACGTCACAGCCGCACACAACGTAAAACCAACAAAAAAGGAATCCCACGCCGATGGAAGAACTGGCAAAAGAAACCAACGGAAACCCGAGCAACGGCGACCAAGTCGATCTGTCATTATTGATGGACGTGCCGCTGCAGGTGACCGTCGAATTGGGCCGTGCCCGGCTGACCATAGAAAATCTGCTCAAACTCAATCAAGGCTCGGTCGTCGAACTCAATCAAGTGATCGGCGAACCCTTGTCGATTCTGGTCAATAACAAGCTCATGGCGCACGGCGAAGCGGTAGTCTTGAAAGACAAGTTCGCGATTCGCATCCTGGACGTCGTCAGTCCCGAGCGCCGCATCGAAAATTTGGGCTAAGTCTTTGCTGATCTTTGTCGTCGGCAGCGCAGCACTGCCTCGATCCTAGTGGGCGGGTTGCGCCTGAGGTTGCGGCGTGCCTGGCTTTTGTGTCTCGACCTCAGCCTTCATTGGTTCCTTGCTTAATTTTTTGATCAAAATACTGATCCGGCGATTTTCCGAGCTGAGCGGGTTGTCGGGAACGCGGAGCTTTCGGTCGGCATAGCCGGTCACCTGTTCGAAGCGTTCAGAAGGCAGTCCGAGCTGTTGCAAGATATGCCGCGTATTGAGCGCGCGCGCTGACGACAGCTCCCAATTGGAGTAAAACGAATCGTCGTGGTAGGGGCGCGCATCGGTATGGCCGGAGATAACCAATTTATTGGGAGTGTCCTTAATTTCCTTGACGATCAGTTCGAGGATCTTGCGCATGGGCGGTTTGATGATCGCGCTGCTCAATTCGAAGAAAGCTTGCTTGTCCTTGTCGATAATTTCAATCAGCATGCCGTCCTCGGTGATGGTGATCGGCACTTGGTCTTCCGCGCCAACCAATTCCTTTAGCCCAGAGAAGCCGTCTTTTAATGCGGCCCGCAATACTTCCATGCTGGGTGCCTGAATAATGCCGGCGCCGAGCTTGTCTTCACCGCCGCGCGGGATCACGCCGCGGGAACCGGTAAAGACGCCAGGCTCGCGAAAGTAGTGGGCGATGACGGCTTTTTCTTTGCTGTTCGAGTTGCCGAGTATCCAGAGCACCAGAAACAGCGCCATCATCGCGGTAACAAAGTCCGCGTAGGCTACTTTCCAAGCGCCGCCATGGTGTGCCGCATGGCCCTTGACCTTTTTGATAATGATTATAGGTCTGTCGTTTTTGCTGTGCAGCGTCGGTTCGGTTTTTTTAGCCATTGGATGCGGGCGCTTTCTTGCCGCGGCAGGCATCTTCCAGTTCGTTTGCGGTAGGACGTTCGGTGCTGAATACGACCCTCCGCGCGTATTCCACGGCGATGATCGGCGCGGCGCCATGGAGATATGCGAGCATGCCGGTCTTAATGCAGATTAGATATTTTCCCTCTTCGGTCAGCAACAGCTCCATTTTTTGACACAGCGGCTGCAATATTCCGTAACAAGCCAGAATACCGACAAACGTACCGACCAGAGCGACGGCGATCTTGTGACCGAGAATTTCCGGCCCCTGGTCCATCACGCCCATGGCGATGATAATGCCCATGACCGCGGCGACGATGCCCAGGCCCGGCAGAGCATCGGCCGTCTTGGTCAAAACCGCCGCGGGCTGGCGGCCTTCTTCTTCGTGGGTTTCGATTTCCTCGTCCATCAGATGACTCAGTTCTTCGGCGTTGGCCGAACCGCTGATCACCAGGCGGAGCGAATCGAGGAGCATGCTTTTCGCCGCGTGATTGGACATGAATTTCGGATATTTTTTGAAAATTTCACTGTTGGCGGGATCGTCAACGTCTTTCTCCAACGCCATTTCGCCGCTTTTGCGCATCACCGAAAAAAGCTCGAACATCAGGGCAAAGAGCTCCATGTAGTCCGCTTTTGAATAGCCGTTACCGAGAATTGCGTTCTTGATGCCGTTGGCCATCGCCATGAGAACCTTTATCGGTGTGCCAACGACCAAGGCGCCGATGGCGGCGCCGCCGATAATCATAAATTCGACCGGTTGAATCAGAATTGCGATGGCGCCGCCTTCCATCGCAAAACCGCCCAAAATAGCGCCAAAAACAATTACGTAACCAATGATTGCGAACATCTAGTTTCTCAAGCCTTCGAATCCCGAAATTTAGCAAGATAGGGCAAATCCCCATGTAGTCTTGATCGCCTTCCGGCCATGAAACTTAAGCGATGTTAAAGGCTTTTTGGGACAAGCCGATCATCTCTAATGGATGAATCAACCAACCGTCTTTGTAAATCAGGTACGCGAGCAGATCGGCCAGCTCTATTTGTCGGTAGAGGGTCGCAAGATCGTAGAAATCGCCAATAATGACCGCGCGCGGGTAGAGAGTTTCGCCGAGGCGATCAGTGGCGATCCTCTATTCGCCTCCCGGCTTTTGCGGATCGCCAACTTTGCCCCGGGTCTGACCCAACGGTTATCGACGATGGGCCAGGCGGTTAACGCGCTGGGTTTGGATAATTTGAAGCCGCTGGCGCTGGGACTCGCGGCTTTTGCGCTGGAAAGCACTCCTCCTTCTGAAGAGCGTTTCCAGGACCCGTATCAAATGCTTGCGCTGCGCGATTTGTGGGAACACACGTTGGGGTCGGCCACGGTCGCCGGGCGATTTGCTCTCCAGCTTGGCAGCGTCTCGCCCATTGCCGCCTTTGCCGCCGGATTCATTCACGATATCGGCAAGGTATTTCTGGCGCGCCAGGATCTCGATCGTTATCTCGACGCGCTCGCTATGGCGCGCGAAAAAATCCTCCCTTCGACCGAAGCGGAAACTCTCGCTTTGGGCATGGATCACGTCCAAGCAGGCCAGGAGTGGAGTCGCCAGGCCAAATTGGCGGAGGCTTTCGATCAAGTCGTCTGCTTGCATCATCGGCGCCTCGCGATGCTCCCGGCAACGGTCGGCGAATACAGCAGAAATCTGATCGCCATCGTGCAAACCGCGGACGCGGTTTGCGAAGCTGAAGCGCTCGGCCGAGGCGGTGACCGTGGCGCATCGCTCGGCGAGTTGCACGGCCCATTGGGCCTGCGCCCGGACGACTGGATCGCCTCCCTGCGCGCGATCAAAGATGAAATCGAGGCGGTACGGCCAATTTTCGGTTTTCACAAGCGCGCTGCAAAAAAATCCACACCGGCGCAGGGCGAGCGTTTGATTGGCGATCAGCGGCGCGGCGCGCCGCAACAAAAGGCCGCGGCCAACGGTCCGCGCGGCGTGGTCATTCCGTTTCCGTCGCGCGCCGACAAGAGCGCCGACGGCACCAAGTCCGCGCCGGACAAACTGGTGATATTGGTGGTCGAGGACCATAGTTCGCTGTGCGATCTCTTGAGTCTCTATTTCATGCGCCATGGCTATCACGTGCGCACAGCCAACGACGGCCAGAGCGCGTTGGAAATTCTCTCGCGGGAAGAAATTCATCTGGTGCTGCTCGATTTGATGCTGCCGCGGGTCGACGGTTTTGAAGTGCTGCGCCAAATCCATCGCACCCATCAAGAAAAAACACCCTACATCATTGTGGTCTCCGCCGGCGCTTCGGAGCGTGACCGAAAGAAAGTTCTGGAACTCGGTGCCAATGAATACATGCCCAAGCCGTTTCATCTTTTGCGCTTGCTGGAACGGGTCCAGGCCGTCGAAAAATTTCTTCTCTAGAATGACTCCAAGGTCGTGATCGAGTCGAGGCGAGCGTCATCGCACCTCGTGGGTCTCCCAAGCGGTGAGTCCAATCCTCGGACCTTTCGCTCTAATCTCCGGCGGCTTCGTTACCCTGCGACGACCGTCAAGATCCCGACGACGGCATCTTCTTTGTTGACGCTGTCGCCGCCGTCGAAAAATTCTAACCTGTCGATTCTCTGAGTCTTTTTTCGTGGTTGCTTTGGCATATCGGTTGCGTCGTGTCCATCAGCGAGCCGCCCATGAAAAAGATTATTATCATCGTTGCCGGAGTCTTGGTCCTTCTCGGCGGGGGCGGAGCCGGAGTCTATTTTCTCAAGCCCGATCTCTTGCCGGCATTCATTCGGCCGATGGATGCCGCGGCTGGCAAGGACGGCAAAAAAACCGAAGCGCATATAGCCGAGCCCGAGGTCGGCGCGGATCTCGATGTCTTCGTCGTCAACCTCGCCGGACCGGGGCCGTCACGTTATTTACGCACCATTCTAAGTCTCGCTGTCAAAGACGAGCACGACAAGGAAAAGATCAAAGAGGCAAGCGGCAAGATTCGCCACAGCGTCATCATGTATCTCAGTGAGCGCAAAGCCGAGGATCTGAGCGACCTCGAAGGCAAGAACAAAGTTCGTCAAGAACTGCTTAAGAAGATCAGCGAAGCGGTCGGCGACAAGAAACTCGTCAGCAATATTTATTTCAAGGAATTTCTCATTCAATAAGGCTTTGAGTGTTTCCATTTAACTTCAAACATCGGACGCCATCGAGTCAAAACGCCGGCGGGCTGCAAGGCCTGAGCGCTTTGATTCAACGCTTCCTACCGGCATTGGGTCGGCGCGGCAATTTGGCCGGAGCCCTCGAGCATCTTGGCACCATGCCTCTGACGGCGCAGTCGTCGTTGGCGCTGGTTAAGCTCCATGACGAGACGTTGCTGCTCGGCATCACGCCGCAAAGCATCACTCTCCTGGCCAAGGGCAATCGTTCCACGCCGCGTGCGACCACGCCGACGGATCGGGCGCAGGATCAGAAAGACGCTGTCGAACCATGAACGGCTCGGCTCTGGCCCTGTTGACCGGTCCCATCAAAGGCACCGAGATGTCCACGGTGA
>Ga0193716_1000662_pt1 | contig 20697 bp, 10 predicted proteins | sample U2c1metaG_FD_145901 | JGI IMG/M metagenome (GOLD analysis project Ga0193716, IMG submission 145901) | Soil microbial communities from a riparian zone of the East river system, Colorado, United States - U2c1 | ecosystem: Environmental > Terrestrial > Soil > Riparian zone | place: USA: East River...
CCACCGCCACATGCTTCCCCACCACATACTTCACCCCCAACTTCCCCTCCAATCCATACCCATCCGCCCGGTGACTAAAACTAACCGGATGACTAAACGCCTGGATAAGATTCCAATCCGCATCCGCCCGGTAGTTCGCCTGGTGATAAACCCCCGAAAACAACAACCCCCATTTTTCATCGAGCCTCAGCTCCCCCGCACCCCGAACCACCAACCCCTTCCACCAGGTCCGGTAATAGCTGTTCAGCAACTCGGCCGGATCTTCAATAGATAGCCGCTGCCCGCTCCACTCATACCCAACAGCAGGTGTCAGCTGCAATCGCGTCCCGATCAGGAACCGATATCCCAGACCCAAAAAATTCGCATAAGCATAGCCCTTTTGACTTTCAAAACTCATCCCGTATACCGGGTCCGTCCGGTCATCCCCCCCATAGTCCGTATCAGACACCCTCCCCGACGACGTAAACATCCGGCTCCCTTCAGCAAGCACAACCAGCCTTCGCCAAACCTCCCACGACAAGGCAGCCCCGGTAGACAACCCACCGACCCCATGCCAGTTCAGCTCCGAATACACATTCGGATTCCGCCCGGCACTGTTACCCGCAATGGACCACCGCAAATTCTCCTGCTGATAGCCTCCCATGACCTGCACCTGCAGTCGATCAGGCTCCGGCAACCGATCCTGCCCCAGCGCAGCAACGCGTCCCAATACCAAAAAAATAAAAAACATCCGGCAGCAGGCTGCCGGATGTAATAAGTGCATCATATCTATTGATTTACTCTAAATTCTTCCCATGCCTGCGCCGTCGTCCGCGTACAGGTCATCGGCTGCACCCCATTCTCAGAAGAGACAAAGTCCCCGTTACTCCCCTGCAGCGAGATAGTCCCGTCCGCATTGTTGATCCAGGTAAACGTCTCCCATCCACCAAAACTCGGCCTGTTACAGGTAATAGCCTTGGTCCCATTCTCAGAGGAAACATACTGCCCCATGCTCTGCAACGCAACCTTGCCATTGCCTGCATCCACTACAAGGAATTGCTCCCAGGCCTGCGCCGTCGGCCGGTTGCAGTTCATAGCCTGCGTGCCGTCCTCGCCGCTTACATATTGACCATTATTGCCCTTCAGCGTTATCGTCTGACCGATAGGCGCACCCGACCCCGAATTGATTATATTATAAACCCGCACATAGTCTACCATCATCGTCGTCGGCAAAGACCCATTGTCGATGGTATTTCCCGGCAGGTCCCCGCCAATAGCCAGGTTCAGGATGATATAGAACGGGTTGTGAAATGCCCCCGTATTGTTGATATTGTTGGCAATATTGCCGGTAACATACAGCGTATTATCCACATACCAGCGGATACTTTGAGTGTCCCATTCTACCGCATACACATGAAAATCCCCTGGTGTGGTCGTGATGTTGCCGCCATACTGAACATGACCGCCTCCCCCGTTCCAGTGCATCGTACCCAGGTTAGTATTAGTGGTATTGACATGCTCCATGATGTCAATTTCCCCGCAGTCGGGCCAGGGCGTACCCTGGTTAATGCTGTTCCCCAGCATCCAGAAGGCAGGCCAGGTTCCCTGCACCATCGGCATCTTGATCCGGGCCTCGATCCGCCCATAGGTGATAGAAAATTTTCCATAGCTGTTCAGCTTGGAAGAAGTGTAAGGCTGCCCACCCATGCTCTGCTGCCGTGCGGTGATCACCAGGTTGCCACCCGTTACGGCCGCATTAGCCGCCTGGTAATACTCTTTCTCATTGTTGACATTCGGATTTCCGTTGTCAAGGTTCCAGTTGCCGGTATTGACACTCGTTCCATTGAACTCGTCGGACCAGACCAATTGGTACGTCACCGCCCTTGGCGCCGTCCCCGCAGGACTGCCGGTGTCGGCCGTAGGTTTCACATCTTTTTTACAGGAGAAGACACTGATGATCAATAGGTAGATCATTCCCAGGCATAGGACTGCCCGGTTGAGCAAATTCGATTTGATCCGCTCATAATTGATTTTTAGTGGACGGATCGAACCTCGCCGCAACTCCGTGGGAGTGCCGCAGTCTAAAGAACTCGGTTTCATAAGCAAACAATTTTTTTGTGATAAGATTTAAATACACAACAATTTGCCGTAAAATGAGCTTGCCGCCAAATCCCGGACTACGCTAAAACTACTACGTGGAAAACTTTCCAATTGAAAATCAATGCCTCATCACTTACCCACTTATCTCAATATTTTATCCATTTTTTCGTTAATATCGATAACCTAAATGTAAACCCGCATAACCTGACTGAACCAATGCCTTTTAAAAAGCTTCTGCCTTTCGTCCTGGTAATCCTATGCATCAGCGCCCACGCGCAGGTCAAAAACCTTTATGCCTATCAGGATCTTTCCCATTTCTATTACGAAAAACAAAAAGACTCGCTGAAAAAAGCCTGGGTCTGCCCGGACGCCTTCAAAGAAAGAGAAGCCCAGCGGAAATACAGGGAGATCTGGGACAGACGCACCGATGCCGTCCTCGGCGCCATTACCAACAACGACTATGTCCATGACAAGGAAGTGTATAATTATATAGACGACATCCTCCGCCAGCTCATCGAAGCCAACAAACAAATGGTGCCGGTAAGACCCTTACTGCTGATAGACCGCAGTCCGGCGATCAATGCCTATTCCACCGGCGGAAATGTCCTTGCCATCAACATCGGCATCATCGCCTTCGCCACCTCCCGCGAAGAGCTCGCCCTCATCCTTGCCCACGAGCTGTCCCATAATATTTTGAACCACGTCGAAACATCCATGTACCTCCAGGCCCAATGGCTAGGCTCCGATGAATACAAAAAATCACTCAACGCCGTCCTGGACTCCAAATACGAACGCTATTCCAGGCTGCACAAGGTCATGCAGGGCTTTACCTTCAGCCGGAGCCGGCACGATCGCTCCCACGAAACCGAAGCCGACTCGCTGGCGGTCATATTATTGAAAAAGAGTAATATCCCCTTCAACGCCAGGTACTTCCTGCGCCTCGACAGCTCGGATATGATCCTGAAACAACCCCTCCGCCACCCCCTGAAAGATTATTTCGCGGGTTACCATGTTCCCTACGAGGAAAGTTGGGCGCAGCGCCGCTCAAAAGGACTGTCCTCCCGCACCTATTCCTTCTCGGATACTACCTCGCTGGAAGATTCGCTCAAAACACACCCTGATTGTATAGTTCGTTATAACAAAACCAAAAGCCTGTCGACCCCCAACGCCCGATGGACACCCATCCCGACGCCCATTCTCGAGAAGGTCAATAAAATGCTCGTCTGGAACCTGTATTCGTCCACCGACCTCACAGAGTGCCTCTACCGCATCCTGCTCCTGAAAGATAAAGGGTATACAGACCCCTGGTATGATTTCATGATCAGCAATATCTTCTCCGGGCTGTATTACGCGGACCGCGAGCTCGCCCGCTTCAATGCTATCGGAGTAGTTCCAAAAGAATACATCTCCCGGGATTATTATTCCCTGCAAACCCTGCTGGAACAAATCCCCCGCGACAACCTGAAACAATATTGCCAGGTCATGCAGGAACAAGGCTTCTGGCAGGGACTCCCGCCGGCCGAGAAAGACCTGCGTACCCTGCTCCAGACCCTGGCCCTCGATCCGGACAACTCGGACAAGAACAAAGCCCGCGCTGCCCACGCATTCATAGCCGGCAATTCCACAAGTATGTACAACGAATTCGCCAGGCACTTTGATAAATAATTATCCCAATCCTCAACTCTGATAAACTAATCCAATGTCAAAACTCCCCTTACCTCTCCAATCACTTCTCCGTGCGCTGCCATTGCTTCTGCTCGCCGCGCCGGCCGCACACGCCCAGACAAAGGTTTTTAAAGAAATAGCCCTGGATATGTCCTCCCAGCTCGAGCTGATCATTCAGGATGGCAATCTGGTCGGTTATCTTTCCTTCAACCAGCTCGAAAAGGTCAGCGCCGACTCCTTCAACTACAAATTGTCCATCATGGACGAGAACCTCAATGACATCGGCGCCGTCAACTTCAGAGAAGAGAAGCTCTTGCTCAAAGGCGTATCCTTTGAACAGGACGTACTCTGTCTCGCCTATGTCAGAAGCAATTTCGTCGACAAGGAGTTCCGCAACAACAAAGAGTTCCGCCGCGAAAAAGACGCCGCAAAGGCCGAGCTGTTCACCCAGTTCGTCAACCTCAGCGGCAAAATACTCGGGACCAATACAGTAAAAATGGATATAAAACCCGATGCCCAGCAGGAATACGCCAGCAGGAAAGTGGTCGGCAACGGTGTCCTCAAACATAAGATCCAGCTACACAACATCCCCGGCAAAGGTTTCGCCTGCTTCTATGGCGACGATACAAAGAATAATCTCCTCGTTTTTAGTACGGCCGGCAAGCTCACCTGGAAAAAGGTCATCAACGAAAATGCCAGCGACTTTACCATGCTTACCTCCGGGACAGAGGTCGATCTGCTTTTAAAGAAAAAGGAGAAACCGGAAGAAGGTGGTTTCGAAATTATCAGTTACAACACCCAGGACTCAACAACCTATCCAAAATTCCTGCTCAAGGATAAAAAAGGCAATTCCCTGAAAGTGCTGTCCTTCGACAACGACCCCGTCACCGGTAAGCCCTTCGTGTCCGGCCTTGTCATCGACCCGGTCAAAGGGACGCGAAAAACGGCCAATACCGTTACAGGGCTTGCTCACCACAACTACCTGGGCGTTTTCAATATTAGCCTCAATGGTCACACCCGAAAAGATATCCAGCCAGTCTTCACGTATTGGGCAGACGCCGCCAAAGGAGGTCTTTTCGACGCAGAAGGATATTGCGAGTCAGCCGGCGCCTTCCTCTATCCCAAAAACTCTTTCCGCGACTACCAGGGCAACACCTGGTTCGTCGGTTCAGGTTATCACATGGGAATACGGCCCGGCGCAATCCTTGGCACTGCCATTAGCCCGCTGTTCCTTTTCATGACTACCGGGCTCTCGATCATGCGGATCAAATATTACCAGAGCAAGAATATTATGGTGGTCAAACAGGACGCAAAAGGCGCCTTATCGCTGGAGAACAATATCCCTGCATTAAAAACGGAAAAAGTTTTCCCCCGCACTTTAACTTATACCTGTGACCAACGCAGCTATTATACCGTCACCAATTCAGATACAAAAACAGATTACGTGGTCATCGATGACACAAAGAACATTTACATTTACAATACCAATCAGAAGAAAATAGCCCGCACCATTCCACACAAGGATGGCAACAGCTTTTTCTACGTTTTCCCTGCCAAAGAAGGACACGTAATGGTCTCGGAATACAACAAAAAAGAAAAACAGACCCGGCTTTCCATCGAAGCGCTGTAAAAAGCCCCAAAAGGGGTTTTTTACAGTGTCACGACCGTCTTCCCCCGCGTCTTATGCGACTCCACCTGCAAATGGGCCTCTCCCATTTTCTCAAATGGGAAAAGATTCGAGACCACCGCCTTCACATCCCCACCCTCGAGCATCTGCGCGATATGCTCCATGTCTTCCCCGCTCGACTGCACCAACATGGTCAAGCCCTTCATACCGGCCGCCTCCGCCTTTTCCTTTACCTTATCGTTGGCCCCCGAAGGAATGCTGACGATCGTCCCACCCTTCTTCATCGTCTTCAGAGACAGGTCGATATTGTCCCCGCCTATTGTATCCAGTACAAAGTCAACCCCACGCACAACCGCTGACACATCCTGTGATTTATAGTCGATATGTTCATCCGCCCCCAGCCCCAGCACAAACTCCCGGTTCTCGGCAGAGGCCGTACCAATGACATAAGCCCCGATATATTTCGCGATCTGCACCGCAAAATGCCCGACTCCGCCGGCAGCAGCATGGATCAGGATCCGCTGACCCGATTTTAGTTTTCCATAATCGGCAAACGCCTGCCAGGCCGTCAAAGCCGCTAAACACGCACCCGCCGCCTCAGGATGACCCACACCCGCCGGCTTCAGCGCCAGCTGGTCCGCAGGTGCAGCCACATACTCCGCATATACTTCGCCCACTCCGGGGAAATTGACCATACCAAAGACCTCATCCCCCTCTTCGAACTGGAGCGCCCGCGATTCCTTCACTACCCCCGAAACATCCCAGCCCAGGATCTTTGGATCGACCTCCTTGTACCTCCCCGCAACACCCCTTCCCTGACGGGTCTTCACATCCACAGGATTGATGCTGATGGCCTTCACTTCTATCAAAACTTCCCCTTCCTTGATTCCTGGGGTCGGCACCTCGGCCAACTGCAACTGATCGACCCCGCCAAATTCTTTTAGAACTATTGCTCTCATATTATATATTTTATTGTTTGTGAATACCCTACACAAAACTAATGCCTTCTCCCTTAACCCCACACCCCTCTATCCAAATCCGTACAAAAAATGTCCGTTTCCGAACACTTTTTCGTTAAAAACTTCCTAACACGCTAGCCAAAAACAAATTATACATTGGCACAGGCATTGAAGCAAATAGCAAAACAGGACCTGAATGTTCAAAAATTATTTCAAGCTGGCCATCCGTCACCTGGCCCGGAAAAAAGTATTTACGTTTATTAACATTTTTGGACTGACGGTGGGGCTGACCAGCTGCATCCTGATCGGTCTCTTCATCACCGACGAGCTTAGCTTCGATAGCTTCCACCAAAATGCCGCCCGCATAGTCCGCGTGACCATGGAGTTCAAAAAAGGCTCAAATCCTAACCGCTTTGCCACCACCGGCACAAAAGTAGGGCCCCAGTTTAAAAGAACCTTCCCTGAAGTCGAAGATTATACCCGCACCTTGATCAGTAACGCCATCGTCAGTACGGGCACAACCCGGTTCAGTGAGAAACAGCTGCTGTATTCAGACGCCTCTTTGCTGAAACTCTTCACATTCCCTGTTCTCACCGGTGACGCTAATTCCCTCTCACAAAAAGAAAATATACTCCTGACCGCATCGGCTGCAAAAAAATACTTCGGCACCACAGACGTCCTGGGCAAAACACTACAGTTCGATGACCAAAACTTCCGGATCAGCGCCGTCCTGGCAGACCCGCCTTCCAACTCACAGATCCAGTTTGAGATCGTTACCAGCTTCAATAACCTCAATGCCTCCAAATACGAGATCTGGTTTACCGCCAATTACGTCACCTACCTCCTCCTGAAAGACGGCCACAATCCCGCCGCTTTGCAGCAAAGGATCAACAATTATATGCAAAGCCCTGATGTCCGCACAGAAGCCGGCCTCCAATCAGGTGACTATCTCCGTTATGACCTTCAGCCATTGACAAAAGTCCACCTGTATTCCGACCTCGATGGCTTCACTCCAAATTTCAGCATTACCTACATATATGTTCTGACCGTCATCGCCCTACTGATCCTGATCATCGCCTGTTTCAATTACACCAACCTCGCCATCGCCCAATCCGCCAACCGGACGGGAGAGATAGGCATCCGGAAAGTCCTCGGAGCCGCCAAAAGCCAACTCTTCACCCAGTTCACGGGCGAGTCCCTTCTGATAACGTTCATCGCGCTGATCCTTTCCATCGCCATCAGCACCCAGTTGCTCCCCGTTTACAACGGTCTTACCGGCAAACACCTCAGGGTTTCCGATCTGCTGCAGTTCCGACCTCTGTTTGTTCTTTTTATCATCGGCTCCCTCCTCGGGCTGCTGGCCGGCGCCTATCCCGCCCTCGTCCTGGCAAATACCCGACTGATCAATATCCTCAAATCGGGCTTTCGCATCACCGGCGGTAATGCCGGCTTACGCCGGACCCTAATCATCGGGCAGTTCGTCATTTCTTTCTTCCTGATCATCACCACGATCGTGATCCTCCAGCAAATGAGCTTCATCCGCAATACCAAGCTGGGCCTTGACCGGGATCACGTACTGGTCGTGCCTGTCGACTATCACCTTCTCAACCGCTACGACGCGATCAAGACAGCCATGAAGGCCCTGCCAGGCGTGGAAAGCATTTCAGGCTCATATAATCTTCCCATCTCCGCCGGCTGGGGAGATGGTCTGGTGGCTGACAACGGCCATGAGAAAGTCCGCTTTTCCATTACCTGCATACCTGCCGACCTCAATTATCTGAAGACGATGAATATGCAGCTGGTGGCCGGCTCCGACTTCACAACGGCCGACCTCCCGGAGAACACCGCCCCAAAAGGCGACACCACGACTCCCCGTCTCCGTTATATCCTCAACGAAACGGCCGTTCGAAAGATAGGCTGGACACCACAGGAGGCTATCGGCAAAATAGTCGATAAAGGTGATCTTGGCATCATAAAAGGGGTCGTAAAGGATTTCCATTTCGCCTCCATGCATAAGGAGATCGGTCCACTAATGCTTTTTGCCGATACCCAATGGGTAAGGAATATGCTCGTCCGTGTCAATGGCAACCAACTATCCCATGTGCTCCCTGCCCTGCAGGCCACCTGGAAGACCTATGTCCCTGACCAGGCCTTTGATTATCATTTCCTCGATGAAGATTACAACCGCCTCTATACCGTCGAGACACGTACAGCAGGGGTCTTTACCCTTTTCTCCTCTCTGGCCATCCTGCTGGCCTGCCTCGGACTCTTCGGCTTATCCGCCATCAGCGCCATCCAGCGTACAAAAGAAATAGGTATCCGGAAAGTGCTGGGCGCCAGCCTGCTCAACATCACCCTCCTGATGGCCAGGAATTTTATCCTGCTTGTCGGTCTGGCGCTGCTGATAGCCACACCCATTGCCTGGCTCGTGGCTTCCCGCTGGCTCGAAAGTTTTGCCTACCGGATCTCCGTCCAGCCCTGGGTCTTCCTGCTGGCCGGTGTCGCAGGCATCCTGCTTGCCTTTTTCACGGTTAGCTTCCATGCCCTCCGTGTCGGCAGTAAAAATCCATCGGAAACATTAAAGACAGAATAAACATCCACTACACATGCAAGCAAATACCGAAAAGAGTCGCTTCCACCGCCTCAATCTGCTCACCGGTTGGATCGTAGGCGGCATCGCCTGCACTGTATATATCATGACCATGGAGCCCACCGGCAGCTTCTGGGACTGCGGAGAGTTTATCTCCAGCTGTTATAAATTGCAGATCCCCCATCCGCCCGGCGCCCCCCTGTTTATCCTCCTTGGCCGTTTCTTTATCATTCTATTTGGCGACAACCCGTATACCGCCGCCCGCGCAGTCAATTTCATGAGCGCCATCGCCAGCGGTCTGTCCATCCTCTTTTTATTCTGGACCATCACCCATTTCGCACGTAAGATCGTCCAGTACAACGACCCTCATCCCCGGACCGGCGCCGCCCAATCCGGACCCGATAGCCGCCAAACCTTCACCATCCTTAGTGCCGGTGTCATAGGCGCTCTCGCCTACACCTTCTGCGATTCCTTCTGGTACAGCGCCGTCGAAGGAGAGGTCTACGCCTCTTCCGCCTTCTTCACCGCCCTGGTCTTCTGGGCTATCCTTAAATGGGAGCAGCAGGCCGATGAAAAAGGTTCAGACAAATGGCTCGTCTTCATCTTTTTTATGATGGGACTTTCCATCGGCGTACATCTTCTGAACCTCCTGACCATCCCGGCCATCGTAATGGTCTACTATTTCCGCCGCTATAAACCAACCTTCAAAGGCACCATACTGGCCCTCTTCATCGGCTGTGTCATCACCGGTGTAGTGCAAAAGTTTATCATCCAGTCGACGATCAAAGGCGCCGGCGCTTTCGATATTTATTTTGTCAACCAACTTCACCTCCCTTTCTTCTCCGGGTTCGGAACCTTCTTCGTCCTCCTCACAGCCTTTATCGTTCTGCTGATCCGATGGGCAGTTAAAAAGGGATATTATTTTCTAAAGATCGGCCTGTGGTGCGCCTCCTTTATGTTATTGGGTTATTCCACCTATTTCACTACCCTCATCCGAAGCAATGCCGACACTGCCATCGACATGTTCAATGTAGATAATCCGGTAAACCTCGCAGGCTACCTCAGCCGGGAACAATACGGAGACTGGCCCATTTTATATGGCCCCGATTTTACCGATCAGCCCTCCACCGTAGAAGCAGGTGATCTTTATGTAAAAGGCAGCGAACATTATGACATAGCAGGAAAGAAGTATGCACAGGATTGGGCCAGCACCCCGTCTGCCCACATCTTCCCCCGGATGTACAACAGCACCAACCAACGGGATGAGATCAATACCTATCGCCGTTTCTCCGGCATGGACGACGGTGACCAGCCCACCATGGCCGACAACGTCAAATACTTTCTCCGATACCAGGCAGGATGGATGTACATGCGCTATTTTATGTGGAACTTCGCCGGGAAACAAAACGACCTTCAGGGTTTTGGCAACCCCCGCGACAGCAACTGGATCAGCGGGATCCCCGTCGTGGATCATATGCTCTATGGCAATCAATCCAAACTGCCCGACAGCATTCATGCGGGCAACAAGTCTTATAACCGGATGTACATGCTCCCCCTTCTCTTAGGTATGCTGGGTCTGCTCGTACAATGGAAAGCCCGTCGCCGCGATCTGCTGGTCACCGGTCTGCTCTTCTTCTTCACCGGGCTGGCCATTGTCATCTACCTCAATCAGTCCGGCCTCCAGCCGCGCGAAAGAGATTATGCATTCGCCGGCTCCTTCTATGTTTTTGCTATCTGGATCGGCCTCGGCGTCATAGGAGTACAAAAAATGTTTGGCCGTCGTTTAATTGCCCCCTATGCCGCCGCCGGCCTCTGCCTGCTCGCGGTGCCCCTGCTCATGGCAACCCAGGAATGGGACGACCACGACCGCAGCAAAAAGACCCTCGCCCGCGACCTCGCCGTCGACTATCTCGAAAGCTGCCCCCCTAACGCCCTCCTCATCTCCTTCGAAGACAACGACACTTACCCGCTCTGGTATGCACAGGAGGTCGAAGGCATCCGCCCCGACGTAAGGGTAATAGTCAACACCCTCATAGGCTCGGACTGGTACACCGATCAGTTGCGGTATAAAGTCAACAACAGCGCCCCATTCGATGTCCTCTTCTCCCACGAAGAGTTCATCGGGGATAAGAAAAGCGCCGCCTTTTTCGTCGACAACGCGGCTTATGACAAGAATAAATATTATGACCTTTACGACACTTTCAAAACGGTCCTCGCAAACGACAATCCCCGTTTCATGGTCCAGTCGGAAAGCGGCACACCGTTAAACACACTCCCTACCCGCAAATTCTCCCTGCCTGTAGATACAGCCAGGGTTCTTGCCAACGGCACCGTCCACCCCGGCGATGCCGTCCTGCATCAGCTACAGCTCGACATCAATCCGGACAAACGTTATCTCGACAAAGGCGAACTGGTCGTGCTGGGCCTTGTCGCCGCCAATAGATGGCAACGTCCTATCTGTTTTACCTCCACTTCGGAGATCGATCGCCTCGGCCTCGGTAAATACGCCCGAAGCAGGGGCATGGCATATCAACTGGTACCTGTAGCCGATCAGCGCGTGGACAATGCTGTTGCCTACCAGACCATCATGCAGAAGTTCAGATACGGCAACGCCTCCACGCCGGGCGTCTACTTCGACGAAGAGAATCGGCGCCGGCTCAACGCCATCAGGACGGCCCACGCCGAACTGGCGGCAAGCCTTGTCAATGCCGGCCGAAAGGACGAAGCCCGGAAAGTATTGCAACATTACGACGCCAGTGTCAGCGAAGCCAATTTCCCCTATGGCATGACCTGCAACCTCGGCAATGCCGACAACCAGACATCGCTCTGGTTCCTTGAAGATTGTTATGAAGCGGGAGACAACGCCCTTGCGCTCAAAGTCGCCACCTCGCTGAAAAAGGACTTACAGCAGCAGATGCGTTATTATAATTCACTCGGAGAAAGTGAAACAATGAGTAACGAGCAGCTTGCCATCAACGCACAGCAAGCCCTCCAGGGTAAAGCAAGCAATCTGTCGGAGAGCCAGCTCTCCTTTGCCACCGACATCCTTTCTTCTTATAGATTCCTCATGGAAATAGAAAAAATGCAAAAACAGTATCTATCCCTTCGCCCCGGGCAACCGGCTCTTTAAAAAAGCGATCTGCCCTAAATGGTGCGACTCATGTTCGCACACGTGGAACCATTTGCAATAATTGTTGGTTGGTCCCCAGCCCCATTTAGTGTCTACGGACATAAACCAGGCATCGTCGCGCTTCTTAAACTCGGCCAGCGTGCTTTCTCTTGTTTCCTTTAAAAGATCCAGGTAGAAATCTGCATTATGTCCTTTTATCATCTTCCGCCCTTCATCACCCAGCTCCATGGCAACCTCAAATTTCTTTTTTGTCATCTCGTCCCAACTACCCCAATTCACACCCTTAAAGGTATGTTCATGATAAAAAGCATCGGTTGCGGCAAGATGATAAAGCAGGGCGCCAATGGTATTCGCCTTGTCATCCAGTAAAAAATCCAGCTGCTCCACCGTCAGCCCCTTGACCGATCTCGTAATTTGCGGCCGCAGCCAGGCCATCATCGAGACCAGTGTCCCGATCTGGGGACTATACCCTTCTTTGGGGCCGATAATATTAGTGTCATTGTCCGGTCGCCCCATTGCCCCAACCATCGCGGGCACAAACGGAGAAGCAGCTACAATTGCAGTAGCCTTCAAAAATTGACGTCTGTAAATGGTGTGTTTCATATAATGGTTAATTTATTGCCTTCACTAATTTCCAAACATATTCATTATACCCGGCCTCATCTATCCCCGTGAGCCGCCGCACTGCCGCAAAATAATTGGCATCCCCATTCTCCTTCCTGCCGCAGTTCAACAGCTCCAGCACCGCCGGAAACCCTTTTTCCTTTTCAAGTTGCCGGATTATCAGCGCATTGATGGCATAGGAGATCTTCAATATCTTTGGCGGCGCAACAAAATTCGTCCCATCCTTATACAAAGTCAGCCAGTTGGCCTCCGGGTGAGCGGCAGCATATTCCTTGAACAGTTGCATTATCTTCCCCGGAGTATAGGTCCTCCAGCTACCGCCATAGAGATAGGCGCAGGCCTCATCCACCGGCCGGTTTATCGTCTTCGAAGCCACTATCAGATGCAGCCGGTCATGCCAGCTGTCATGCGGGTCCCAGTCACTAAAACCATCTATCCATTTCTCCCCGCTCACAACAATAGTATGATTCCCCACAATTGCCGAAAATTCCGAATGCGCATATCCGTTGTAATCCAGCTTATATTCCAAACCCATCAGCTGTGACGCCTCGACAATATTCTCACAGCAATAATAATCGAAGGTCTGCGGTGAGGCCGTCAGTTTCCCATCATAAAAGGCCATCTTTTTCTGATATTCCGCAGCCTTCTTCAGATTGATCTCCTTCGGGTAATGGAAGATACAATTACCGATCTGCCGGGTCTTCCACTCCGCCGTTCGCTCCTGCAAAGGTGAGGAAAAATAAAACTTGCCGTTCTTCTGTTTCGCCAGCACAGTACAGCAGGCCCGCAGCTCGGGACTGGCGTTCCGCTCCCCCATATAGGCAAACTGTACCTGGAAGGACACACTGTCCACCGCAACAACATTGGTCAGATAACATTTATAATAACTTGTATCATTCGGCTGAATACGCTTGTCCATTTCCCTTATCTCATCCATAAATATCGCGGTCGTCGCCAGATCATCCGCTTTTATGTACTCATTCTCCCTGACCGGCGACCCCTTCTGCCCCAGCCACCCTCGCAAACTGCCCAGCAGCTCGCTTCGTGTCACCGAATCGGGAGGCAGATTGATCCCCGCCGTCACCAGCAACACATCGCTTTGACAATAACTGCAAAAACACGAAAGCAGCAGAAGACAGGTAAAGAAAGGTCTGAATATCATAATAAGAGGTTTTTTATCTTACCAGCACCACCGTCCCCTTCTTCATCTCCACCCGCTTCGTCAGCGGATTATCATATTCGATCACCCATACATATACCCCAGCCGGCTCCGTCTTCCCGCCCAGGCTTCCATCCCATCCCTTGCTTACATTCGACGTCGCAAAGACCATCACCCCCAAACGGTTGTATACGGTAAGCCGGCGCACATTCACCGGTATCGAAGGAGGTACCCGGAATATATCATTATGCCCATCCCCATTCGGCGTAAACGCCCCCGGCATCTCCACATCATAATAAACTTGTACCCTTTCGGAAGCCGTCGCCCGGCAACCTTCCTCCGTCACCACCTCCAGTTGATATGTCGTTGTCGAGACCGGTCCCGCCAACGGACCCGCAATAGTCGGATCATCCAGCCCAACCGCAGGGCCCCACTGATATTGCGTTATATCCCCGCTAAGCACCGGAGCCAGCCTTATACTCATCCCGCCTCCAATGATGGTATCCGGAGTCAGCCGGATGGTCGGCAACGGATACACCGTCATTTCGATCACCTCGGGAGCCGTCACCGGCGGACTACACGCAAGACCGCCCGTCATCGTACAGGATACCAAATCCCCATCCTGCAGCAGACGCGTCGAATATACAGACCCGGTAGTATTCTCCACCATTCCATTCACCATCCATTGATAAAAAGGAGTAGTCCCGCCATTGACAGGAGTCGCCGTAAAGTCAACGAGGCTGTCGGCACAGACATTCCCGGCCGAAGCCCTTATGTCCACCCCGGTGACAGGAATGGGGATCACCGGCACAGATAAGGTATTTGAAGGGGCCACCGGATCTATCACACATTCTGCATCGCTCGTCATCACACAGCTCACAACATCTGTGCTGACAGGCGCAGAGATCGTAAATACAGTATCCCCGGGCCCCACCCCGGCGCTGACATTCGCGCCATTCAACTTCCACTGATACAACGGCGCTGCACCCCCATCGACAGGCGATGCCGTAAACACCGCCTCATTCCCCGCACACACATAAGGAGTCGAATGGATCGCCACCGCCGGAGACGGGATGGGGACGTCCCTGACCAGCACCGGCATTGAAGCTACGCTGCAGGAGGGTATCCCTGCATTGCTGGCCTCCGCCACCGTCATGCGGTAAAGATCATTGCCAGACGCCGGGATACGGTCATAAGCCAGGCCTGTCGCACCCGGGATATCTTTCCAGCCCGTGCCCCCATCCGTACTGATTTGCCACTGATAAACAGCCGATGCAAAACAATTCTCCACCATCGAGCTCAAATGCAGGGTCTGCGCATTATCATGGCAAAACGAAATAGTATCGCTCGAAGATCCTGCGACGGCCGTCGTTATGGAAGGTCCTGCCGCCCGAAAAGTAATATCGTCCAAAGCCAGGTCATTCCCCATGCCACCCGGCGCATTGTTGGTCATCCGGAGCACGATCGAGGATATACCCGGCGGAGTATTAAAATAAAAGGCAAATTGGGTCCATTGAGCAGCGCCACTTACCAATCCAATATCACCCGTCCCATAGGTTTGCAGGATCGTCCCATCCGTCTTCTCTATTCGAAATGTGATATTGGGACGGATCTGGCCAGCGATGACTCCCAAATTCATGACCCAGGCGCCGAACTGATAAGACGTTCCCCCGCAAAGACCATCAATTTTCTGGACATAAAAGTCACTGGGCTCATAACTGGCATTGATCTCCATAAAATATCCGCCGGCATTACCGGTATGATCCTGGGGTATCGTCAGCCAGGTATTTCCCCAACAGCCGCTGGTAGAATTGACAATGGTATATTGTCCGTCGTTCGCACAATTCATCGATGTCCAGGCCAGGTTCGTGATCCCTGACGCCAATGGAGGCCCCGGCGACGGCCCCTGGCCAAAAGTAATGTTGACGATGGGGTCCCCGAGCCCGCCCGTGCAGGTCTGCGCTGACGCCACCCGCAACAGGAAGAGAAAGAAGATAGTGACTATGTATTTCAATTTCTATTCCTTCACCCCGGTCGTGTTAGTAGGTTTGTCAAATTTCCATTCACTCATATCCAGGGCCCGCGCCGAAGGGTATATCTCGTTACAGCTATTCCCATCGTACAACCGTCCATTCTTCATCACATATTTCACTGTATTGGTATTGCGGATATTGTCCAGCGGATTCTGGTCCAGGACAACCAGGTCGGCCAGCTTGCCCGCCTTCAGACTACCCAGGTCCTTATCCAGTCCAAGACCCGTAGCCCCAAGGATCGTCGCCACCTTCAACACATCATGTGGTTTCATTCCTCCCGACCCCATCGCCCACATCTCCCAATGATATCCGATACCATTAAATTCCCCATGACTTCCGATGCCCGCAAGCCCCCCCTGTTCAACAAGGGATTTCATCGACTTGGCATGTTTAGGGAATACCTGCTCCTCCGGCATAAACCACCCTGCCTTATCCCGCCGCGTCTTGCCGGCTAATTCCTCATATGGCATAAAATGCTGCAGCTTGGCATCGTGATAAGGATTTTCCGTCTCCCAGAAATAGTTCTCGGCAAAAGGACCGCCATACGATACTATCAGTGTTGGAGTCACACACATGCCCGACAACGCGATAGACTTAACCAGGTCATTATACAGGGGATAAATGGGAATAGCATGCTCATGACCCGGATAGCCATCCAACAAATTAGTGATATTAAGCTTGGTATTCAGCCCGCCCTCCGTCGTAGGCATCAGCTGCTGGTTGCGGGCAGCCATGATTATCCACTGACGCTGCTGACGGTTCCCCGTCAGGTACATCTTGATATAATGCGTATTGTAGTATTTGCTGTATTGACTAAGAACACTCTCCGCCTGCGCGGAGTCCTTGATATTGTAGTCCCAGAAGCCGACGCCCGGCCCCGTCGAATAGATCCGGGGTCCGAAGACACTGCCCGCGTCTACCTCATCCTCATACGTGAGGATATCGGTGGTAGCCGTCTGTGGGTCACGTGTGGTCGTAACTCCATAAGCAAGGTTGATCGCATATTTCCAAACCTGGTTCTTGTGCACTCCCCACTGGGGCCACATATGCGCATGCGTATCCACAAATCCCGGAACTATCGTCTTTCCTGTTACATCGATTATTTTGACCGATGCCGAAGCAGGTACGGATAACGTACCCGAGGCGCCGATCGCCTTTATACGATTGTTCTCGATCAGGATATCGCCGTTCTCAATGATCTGATCTCCCTCCATCGTAATGATGCGCGCCCCTTTCAGCAGCACTTCTCCCTTTGGCATGTCCCGCTGATAATAGACCTTCACGGAATTTTCCGCAGCGCGGAAAGCAGGTTCTTTCTTCGGACCACCTTTTTTCGCGATACTGTCCGCCTTAAATTTAGCAGCGCTGTCCACACGCGCTTTCACAATACTATCCGCCCTGGCCTTCAACAAGTCGGAAGACACTCCGGGCTTTATCGCCGCCAGCGAATCAGCCAGGTGTTTCGCCAAAGCCTTCTTAGCCAGCTTGACACTGTCATCGTACGCTTCAGCCGCATCTACATCATATACAAAATGGGCATTCCCAAGACTCCAGTGAACTTTCTTCCCGTCGGCTTCCCAGCTCGGAAATTCACCCCCCAGATCGGTCAGCTTGCGGGCCGGGAACTGAGACGCCCCTGCATCAGCCAGGGATATATTTACCGTCTTACCGGTACGCGGTATCGTTGCGACATAGATCTCATTATTGATCTCGGCAATAGCCCTGTTTCCAGCCGGCGACAGCGTAACCACAGCAGCGGGTGAAGGCTGGCTCACTTCACTGGCCTGCCCGGCAGCCTCACTGAGCATGTCATTGTCACCCGTCGGCCGGCCATTCTTATAGATACTGATGCCATAGGTGGTAATACCCGTGACATGCGCGATAGTTTTCTCGTCCGTCCCATCCCATTTGATCGAGAGCAAGTCCCCGTTCCCATTGTTGAGATAAATATGGTCATCCCCCTGCACAAAATGAGGGTTGGCCCGCCCGTTGGACCTTTCTATCAGCGTTATGTCACCGCCCGCAGCCGGGATCCAGCAAAGCTCGTCTTCTGCATCATCATAGCCTACCTCTATCGCATCCTTATACTGCTGCGCATGCGTACGCATGAATACAATTCGATTTCCCCCGTTGTCAAAAACAGGGTTCTGGTACAAGGCCGGCAGCTTACTCAGCTGTACCACTGGACCACCCGCCGCAGGCACTTTCAACAGCTGTCCGCCCTGAGGAGCCCAGGTCACAAAGACGAGGGTTTTCCCATCCCTGCTCCAGGCCGGGTGAGCTTCGGTAAAATTATTATTCGTCAGCCGCCGGGGCGCGCCCTTCGGATAGTCCATGACATACAACCTGTCCAGTACCGTAAAAGCCAGCCTTTTCCCGTCGGGAGAAGGGACGGCATCCCGGATCTGCGTAGCCAGACCATATGACGTATCAGAGATCGGGTATTTGAATTCCAGCCGCGGCCCCAGCTCCAGCTGCATGTCAACTGAGAAGGGTATCTCCTGCGTAACACCCCCATCAACCGGGATTTTATGAAGTTTACCACCATAGGCGGCTATCAGATATTTACTATCCGGCGTGAACCCCATTCCGGGTAACACCCCCATCGTAGCAATGGACTCCTGGTCATCCCGCTGCACCGGGTAAGCCAGCCACTTTTCATCTCCGGTAGCCAGGTCACGGATCACAAGGCCCGTCTTATCCTCAAACCGGCTGCCATAGACCATCCATTTCCCATCCTTTGAAAGCACAGGCGTAAAGCCGCTGCCATAACGGGAGGTGATAGTCGTGATCTTGCTGTTCTCCCGGTCATACCGGCCGACTTCATACTGCGGCAGGTCTGCATTGTAGTTCCAGGGACCAGTACGCCGCGAGAAATAGACATACCGGCCATCGGCGCTAACAGCCGGGTCGATGGTCTTCAACGTTGGTGGAGCGCTGATCAGCTGAACCCCGCCGCCGCCATTTTTATGTACCATGTATAATTGCACCTGCATCTTGCCTTTCGAATAAACGATATAGTCTCCGTCGGGCGTCCAGGCCGCACTCGGGAAATTCTGATCCCTTTCCTTCGTAACCTGGAACGTATCCTTTTTCTCAAGGTCGATCCACCAGAGGTTCTCCGCACCGCTGCGATCGGAAGAGAACAGGATCTTCTTTCCATCGGGACTAAACCGCGGATGAGAGTCAAAAGCAATGCCCTTCGTAACGGGCTCAGCCTCGCCTCCCCCAATAGGGATAGTGTAAAGGTCCCCCATCATGTCAAAAACTATGGTCTTGCCATCCGGACTGACGTCCAGCGAAGTCCAGGTTCCTTCCGTCGTCGTGAAACGGATGCTGCGCTGGGGCTTCAACGGCAGATCGGCAAATTTTTCAAACTTCGTTGTATCCTTACCAGTGGAATCCGCACCCCAATGAGAGGCACCAGCGCTATGCGGCGCACCTGCGCCACTAAGAGAAAAAATAGGGGCAAAAAGTAGTGATATAAGCAGTGTCATACTGAAAATTACCAAATAAATCCGAAATTCACTCGGGGCATCTTCCCAGCGGTAAAGCCGCCCCGAAACCAAACTAAAAACAACTGCACATGAGAGCAAAAAGCATCCTTACCTTAGCGGCCTTATTCCTAATCCTCTTAACAAAAGCCCAGGAAGCCCGGATCCTTACCAATATCCCCACCCCAAAATCACACTTCGGATTCTCTATCGGGGACAACTACCAGCTCGCTACCTACACCCAAACCGAAGCGTACCTGAAAAAGATCGCCGCCGCCTCTGACCGCGCCCGGTATACAGTCATCGGCAAGACCGAAGAAGGCCGCGACCAGCTCATGCTCATCGTCTCCTCTCCCGACAATCTCAAAAAACTGGATCATTATAAGACTATTTCCCAGCAGCTGGCCCACGCCGAAGGACTCACCGACGAGCAGGCCCATGCGCTGGCCGAAGAAGGCAAGACGGTAGTCTGGATAGACGGCGGACTCCACGCCACCGAAGTAGTCGCCACCCAGCAGCTTATCGAAATAGCCTATCAGCTCCTCAGCCGCAATGACGCCGAAACGAAACGAATACTGGACAACGTTATCATCCTGATGACCCAGGTCAACCCAGACGGCCAGGAGTTGGTCTCCGACTGGTACATGCGCAATCCTAATCCCGAATCCCGCTCGCTCGAACAGGTGCCCCGCCTCTACGAAAAATTTGCCGGCCACGACAACAACCGCGACTTCTACATGCTAAACCTGAAAGAGACACAGAACATCTGTCGCCAGCTTTTCGTAGAATGGCTGCCCCAGATCATGTACAACCACCACCAGGCAGGGCCCGCCGGTTCCATCCTCGCCGGCCCGCCCTATCGCGATCCCTTTAATTATGTCTTCGATCCCCTCGTCATCACCAGCCTCGACGCCGTCGGCGCAGCCATGAGCAACCGCCTCAACATCGAAGGCAAACCCGGGTATACCGAAAGAGCCGGCTCCGTTTACTCCACCTGGTACAACGGAGGGCTGCGGACCACTACCTATTTTCACAATATGATCGGACTGCTGACCGAGATCATCGGCGGCCCCAATCCTACCGAAGTGCCCCTCGTGCCCCAGCGCCTCATACCCAACGGAGCGACGACCAACCCCGTCACCCCGCAGAAATGGCTCTTCCGGCAATCGATAGACTACTCTGTTTCTCTCAACTATGCTGTGCTGGATTATGCCGTCCGCTACCGCGACGAGCTTTTATATAATATTTACAGGATGGGACGTAATTCCATCGAACGCGGTCAGCAGGACCACTGGACCCTCTCGCCGAAACGCGTCGACGAGCTCAGTAGTCTCGCC
>Ga0193716_1000663_pt1 | contig 20676 bp, 18 predicted proteins | sample U2c1metaG_FD_145901 | JGI IMG/M metagenome (GOLD analysis project Ga0193716, IMG submission 145901) | Soil microbial communities from a riparian zone of the East river system, Colorado, United States - U2c1 | ecosystem: Environmental > Terrestrial > Soil > Riparian zone | place: USA: East River...
TCGTGGGCCGCGGAGACGACCGCTTGGGCCGCTGCCGCGACCTCCACCGGTCCCGGCCTGCGCGTCGTCACCCCTGCCGGAACCCGGCCGAACGGCAGGTCCGCGATCTCCCCCGCCGCACCGTGCGCGCCGCGAAAGAGCTGCCCGTTGATCAGGATTCCCATGCCGATGCCCGTGCCGACGGTCAGACACGCGACCACGTCGACGCCCTTGGCTGCGCCGAGCGCATGCTCGCCGACGACACACAGATTGGCGTCGTTCTCGACGAGTACCTCCGAGCCGTCCGCCCCGAGCGCTGAGATCAGTTCCTGCATCAACCCGCGGCGTTCCCAGCCGGGCAGATTCGGTGCCCGGTGCACGGTGCCGGTGGCCGGGTCGGGGATGCCAGGCGTCCCGAGGACGGTCACCACGATGTCCTGCGGGGCCAGGCCGGCATCGGCGACCGCGTGTTGGATGGTTTCCTGCACGGTGCGCAGCAGCATCACCCCCGAGCGGCACCGGTTCGGCTGTTCGCGGCGGGAGACGACGGTGCCTTCCAGGTCCGCGACCGCGACCCGAAGCATCTGCCGCCCGACGTCGACTCCGACGATGTGGCCCGCGTCGGGCGCCGTCCGGTAGATCACCGCGGCGCGCCCGGGACCGACCGCACTGCGCCCGATCGCACGGACCAAGCCGTGCTGCTCCAAATCCAAGAGTGCTTGCCCGACCGTCGGTTTCGACAGGCCGGTGTCGCCGGCGATCTGCGGGCGGGTGGCCTCGCCATGCCCTCGGAGCCGGTCGAGCACGAGCCGCTGGTTCAGCGCGCGCATGCTTGCCGGAGTGCCCGCCTGCGGCGAAATTTGGCCCACCACCGTCTCCGTCTCCGTCTCAGTCGCAGGGAGTTTACAAAGCAAACTCTTCCACACGCGCCAATAATATGTTAAGAAACTTTCCTAACGAATTAAACACGAACGAACGGAGGCGCATCGTGAGTCCCTCATCCGTCAGCTCGGGGAAGCCAGGAGCCGTGGTGTCCGCGCAACCGGCACTCGAGCGCAAGATCGGGCCGCTGCAGGCCACGGCGATCAACATGACTCAGATGTGCGGCATCGGACCGTTCGTCACGATTCCCGCGATGGTCGCCACGATCGGCGGCCCGGAGGCGATGTTCGGCTGGGTCATCGGAGCCATCGTCGCCCTTGCCGACGGCCTGATCTGGGCTGAACTCGGTGCCGCGATGCCCGGAGCGGGCGGGACCTACATCTACCTCCGCGAGGCGTTCCAGTACCGGACCGGACGGCTGATGCCGTTCCTGTTCGTCTGGAGCGCGGTTCTCTTCATTCCGCTGATCATGTCCACCGGCATCATCGGGCTCGTCCAGTACCTCGGATACCTGATCCCCGGCCTGACGGGCGAAACCGGGAACACCGCACTCGGCAAGATCATCGGCGTCGGCATCACCCTTCTGATCATGGCCGCCCTGTTCCGCAAGATCGGACAGATCGGCAAGCTCACCACCGTGCTGTTCGTCGTCATGCTCGTCGCGGTGTTCAGCACGATCATCGCGGCGTTCACGCACTTCAACAGCGCGCAGGCATTCGCTTTCACCCCCGGTGCATTCAGCTTCAGCGGCGGATCGTTCTGGGCCGGCCTCGGTGCGGGCCTGATCATCGCGATCTACGACTACCTCGGCTACAACACCACCGCCTACCTCGGCGCTGAGGTGCGCGATCCGGGACGGACTCTCCCGCGCTCGATCATCATCTCGATCCTCGGCATCATGAGCCTGTACTTCCTGCTGCAGGTCGGCGTGCTCGGCTCGATTCCGTTGGAGGAGTTGAAGAGTGCGACGTCCGTCGCCTCGAGTGTGCTCGAGCAGGCGTGGGGAAGTGGCATCGCACAGGTGATCACCGCGCTCATTGTCATCGCGGCCATCGGTTCGGTCTTCGCCGGACTGCTCGGCGGCTCCCGCGTTCCGTTCGAAGCAGCTCGCGACAAGGTGTTCCTGCCGGTGTTCGGCAAGTTGCATCCGAAGCTGAACCTGCCCACCGCCGGTGTGATCACCATGGGCGCGATCACCATCATCGGCTCGCTGTTCACGCTGACCACCGTCATCAACGCCGCAGTCGCGACCCTCGTCATCATCCAGTCGCTGGCCCAGGTCGCCGCGATCGTCGTGCTGCGCCGTCGCCAGCCCGATCTCCCGCGGCCGTACAAGCAGTGGCTGTATCCGCTGCCGACCATCGTCGCGCTGGTCGGCTGGGTCTACATCTACGTGTCAGCGAGTTGGCTGTCGATCGGATTGTCGTTGGGCTGGATCGCGATTGGCGCCGTCGCCTATCTGATCTACGCCAAGACCGAGAGCACCTGGCCGTTCGGACCCAAGGTGATCAAAGAGGTCTACGTCGACGAAGCGCGCGCGGCCTAGTGCCTAGCGGGGTCACCTGCGCTGCTCCAGCATCGCGGTGAAGCGCTCGAGCGAGGTCGCGAACTGCTCTGCCTCGTTGCGTGTCCAGGTGCTCAGCATGTCGTCGAAGAGTTGGCTCAGCGTGCGTCGCATCGTGGTTATTGCCTCGCGCCCGGCGGGCGTTAGTTCGAGCCGTATTGCCCTGCGGTCCTGGTCATCTGAGACGCGGTATAGCAGGCCGGCCGCTTGGAGCCTGCTGGCGTAGCGGGTGGTGGCGGTGCGATCCAGGCCGATGGCTGCGGCGAGTTCGGTGGCGGTGGTCGGACCGATGCGGGCGAGGCCCGACAGCACCGGGTACGTCGTGGCGTCGACGCCGTCAACCCCCGTAACCAGCTGGTCGTAGAGGTACGTTCTGGTGCTGCGCAGCAACAGCCTGCCCAGTTGTGCCTCAACCCGCGTGCCCCGAGTGGTGGTAGCCATGCCCACAGGATACGTGCAATCGGCACGCAGTTCTGTTACCGTGAAATATGCGTGCAATCGGCACGCATATGGCGGAAAGGGTTCACGATGTCCGAACCACGTGCGGTGCGACCAGAAGACGTGTTGGCCGACGAAGTGAATAGCGCGACGCTGAACGGCACGGAGGTGCGCAAGGGCTCGGTCGCCGCCTTCATCGCCAACGCCAAGATCCTCGAGTCGCTGGCACCGACCGAACCCCTCTACTCCGAGGTGGAGGCACAGTTGCGCGCTCTCGTTCCGGCCGTGCGGGCGGTCGGCGTGCTCGACGTGTTCGCACCGCGCACGGCTGCCATCGCTGCACTCATCGGCGAGGTGACTGACTAGCAACGAAGTCGCGTTGGGCCTGCAGCACCCCCGGCGCGAACAGGCTGCGTGGGGCGAACACGGCGACGAGCGTGCTCTCGACGGTGCTGTCCTCGAGGTCGACGGGCACCATGGAATGAGTGGCCCCGGGATAGTTCGCGATCTGCAGCAGGCCCGGATCGGGCAGGTTGTGTCGGTACCCGGCCTCGGTGTCGACGACGTCGACGTTCACGTCGTGCCCGCCGAGCATCAGTAGCACCGGGACGTGCACCTTCGCGAGATCGGCGGACGCGTCGGAGGCAAGATTCCGCCGCGCGAAGCGCCACCGGTCCGGCGACATTCCATCGGCGACGCCTGCGGACCGCGCGTCGGCGTAGCTCGCGTCGGTGCGCAAGTAGTGCAAGTTCTCGTCGCTGCGGGCCTTGGCGGCGTCGACTTCATCGGGTGACGCTCCGGATTTCGCGAGCTCGGCGAGCAGGTTGTACCGGCCTTGCCGTAGCCAATTGATGGCAGGGGACACCGCGATCATGAAGCGCAGCCGAGGATCGGCCGCTGCCACCTTCGGCATGACCCAGCCGGCCTGGCTGGCGCCCCACAGCCCGATCCGGTCGGGGTCGATCTCGGGTTGCGTCCGTGCCCACGCGATCGCCGCCGCGGTCTCGCGCGCCCGGTCGTCCATGCTCTGGTCCAGCCAGTTGCCCGGCGCGCCGTTGATACCTGGCTTGTCCCACGACAGCGACGCAAAACCGGCCTGCGCCAAGGCTTCCCAGATCGGCCGGTAGAAGGTGTCGTGCGTGGCATCGACCGGTCCGTCGCCGTGCACGAAGACCACCAGCCCGAACGGCCCGGTGCCGCGCGGCGGCAGGGCAAGTACCCCGTGCAGCGGTTGCGCCGCGCCGGTGACGGTCACCCGCTGCTCGCGGATCGCGTAGTCGTACTGGTAGACCACCCAACCGCATGCGGCGACGAGGATGAGCACCACGGCGAGTAGCGCCCGCGCGAGCGCTCGGCGTGGCCGATATCTATCAAACACGATACGATCGTACACAGAATGAACGATATGACGGCACGGGAGATACCGACCCGGGTTCTGCTGGAGAGCATGGTGCGTCCCGACGGCACGATCGACGCCGCCGAGCTGTACTCGGTGGCCAATGCGCTCGCCATGTCCGATCAGCAAGTCCGACTTGGCATTCGGCGCGCCATCGCCGACGGCCAATTCGTTCAGGAGGGGCGCGGGCGGCGCGCACTGCTGCGCGCCACCGCCGCCATGAACGACGCACTGAAGCCCGATGTGGAGTTCGTCGGGTTCGCCTACGACCAGGATCGCGGCCTGGCGCCGTGGGACGGGCGGTGGCACGTGGTGGCATTCGCGATCCCCGAGTCGTCGCGACCGGCGCGCGACGCCATGCGGGCAGGCATCGTGCGACTCGGCGGTGCGCCCGTTCAGGGCGGCCTCTATGTGTCACCCAACGCGTGGGAGCCGCACGTCGCCAAGCTGGCCGCCGATCTCGAGATTTCGCAGCATCTTTCGGTGATGACGACGACAGATCTGCGGCTCGGCGAGCACACCGCCCCTGCGGCGATCTCTGCCCGGCTTTGGCCACTCGACGACATCGCCGAGCGGTATCAACGCCTGCTGAAACTCGCCGAGAAGCGTCGCGCACAGCTGCGTGGCCGCCGCGAGCTGTCTCGCACCGATTACCTGACCACCGCGCTCGAACTCGCCGCCGAGTTCACCGCGGCCATGGAACCCGATCCGCTGCTGCCGTCCGAACTGCTGCCAGGGGCCTGGATCGGGACCCGGGCACGGGCGGTCTTCGCGCAATGTTGGATCGAGCTGCGCGCCATGACCGATGAGACGGTGCCGCAGCTCTTCCAGAGCTATGCCGCCGCGACCCGCTCACACGGGTAGGTCGCATCACTCGACCGCACCGGCTGTGACCGACGGCACCCAAACAAGTTCGATGATCTAAGGAATTTGCGGACGCCAATCCGACTTGTACGACGTAACAGCGATCTACGTCGTGAGGAGCCCACCATGATTCGCCGTCTAGCCTTCATCGTCGCCACCGCGGCCATGGCAGTCGCGCCCTTGATCGCGTTAGCTGCGGCGCCGGCATTTGCGCCAGCGGCAGCCGCCGATGCGAGTCCCGCCATCGCGGCGGTGTCCCAGCTCGTATAGCGGTGACCTAACAATTGCCGCGTAACGCGGCGTGGGTACAGCCGCAACCGCTGCAGGCGTGGTCTGGTGGTAGACGATGTACTCCCACCTCGCGCCCGCCCACCGCCTGACCATTACCGCGGCGGCGTGTCTGGCACTGCTCGCCGTCACCGTGCCCTCCGCCACCGCCGAACCTACGACCGACAGCCAGGGCTACGTGGACTCCACGGCACGGTGTTCCTCGCCGAACACGGCGGCCGCCTTCGGCAGCACCGACACTTCGCGAGTGGCGATCTGCGAGAGTCCGACTGGCAAGTACGAGTACCGCGGCGTGCGGGTGCGTGACGGCGCCAAGCTCATCATTTCCGCCACGCGTTCCAGTGACGGCAAGTTCGTCGCCGAGAACGATGGCATCACCTACACGGTGACCCCGAGGTCGCTGGTGGTCAGCATGGGGTCTGAGGTCATTCGCACGGAGCCGATGGTGGATTACCACGGGCCGGAATCGCCGACGACACCAACGGCGTCGACGACACCAACGGCAACGGCGCCAACCTCGACCACGCCCACGTCGACGACACCAACCTCGACGACGCCGCTGCCGCCACCGTTGCCCGCCGAACGGGGTGGCACCACCCCTGGCTAAGTCGGGGGCCTCAGAACGGAATCAGCGGTACCACGACGCTGCGCAGGAGGATCACCCCCACGAACACGGCGGTGAAGGCAAGGTCGATTGAGACCGAGCCGAACCGCGCGGGTTTGAGCACCCGCCGGACCGGGCCGATCACGGGCTCGGTAATGGCGTACGTGATTCGACGCGCCTGGTAGAGGCCGCTGCCGCCGCTCGACGGGGACAGCACACCCACCCAGTCGACGACCATGCGAGCAATCAGCACGAGTTCGAATACCAGGAGAACGACTCCAAGCAAGGCTGCGACCATCGCACGCTCCTTCCGGCCACTTCAGTATCCGCGGCCGAGCTGAGAACGCCCTTAGCCTTTCATGAGTTCCCCAACGTGAGCACTGACCGAATCGGCAAGGCCCTTCAGGTCGTAACCGCCTTCGAGGACCGCGACGAGACGGCCGTCACAGTGCGTCTCCGCGGAATCCATCAGTGCGCGCGTCACCCAGGCGAAGTCGTCCGCCGTCATGTTCAAGGAGCCGAGCGGATCGCGTTCGTGCGCGTCGAACCCGGCCGAGACGATGATGAGCTCCGGCTGGAACACGTTGAGCGCAGGCAGAATTCGGTCCTCGAAGGCTTCACGTAGTTCGCCGCCGCCGTCGCCAGCGGACAGCGGTGAATTGAAGATGTTGCCGACGCCGGTTTCGTCCGCTTCGCCGGTGCCGGGAAAGAGCGGCATCTGGTGGGTCGAGGCGTAGAGGACGCTCGGATCGGAGTAGAAGATCTCCTGGGTGCCGTTGCCGTGGTGGACGTCGAAGTCGACGATCGCGACGCGCGTCAACCCGTGCTTGATCTGCGCATGACGCGCGCCGATGCTGATGTTGTTGAAGAGGCAGAAGCCCATCGCTCGTTCGGTTTCGGCGTGATGGCCAGGTGGCCGGCACGCGACGAAGGCGTTCTGCACCTCGCCGGCGAGAACCTTGTCGACGGCCTGGACGGTGGCACCGACGCCACGCAGCACGACCTCCCACGTCGTGGGGTCCATCATGGTGTCGCCGCCGTCGAGGTAGACGTAGCCGTCGTCCGGGCGTGCGGCTTCGAGGGTGTCGACGTACCGGTTGGTGTGGACGTATCGCGTCGTCTCGAGATCGGCGATCTCGGCCATCTCGCGCACCAACGGGTCGAACTGCGGTTGGTCGAGCACGGCCGCCACCGCGCGGTAGCGGTCGGGCCGTTCGGGATGGCCTGCGGAGGTCCGGTGATTGGCGAAGATCGGATGGTGCAGAAGCAGAGTGGACAAGGGCTGCAGCCTCTTCTCGGGTTGCCCGGATACTGTATGCAACCTCACGCTAGCCTATGCCGAGGGTCCGCTTCCAGTGCCGTCTCACGCCGGGACTGCTTCTCGGGCGGCCCGACGCCGAAGGAGGTATCCGCCGATCAGCATGGCCGCCAGCGTCAGATAGACGACGATCGTGAACGGAGTGCTGACGAGCGTGAGCACGTCGCCGCCCGCGATGTCGAGCGCTCGGCGCAGCTGGACTTCGGCGAGCGGCCCGAGAATTGCACCGACGACCATCGGAGAGATCGGGAACCCGAACCTGCGCATCAGGTAGCCGATCGCGCCGAGCACCAAGAGCAGGCCCACGTCGTAGGTCGAACCGTTGACGGCGTAGGTACCGAGCAGGGCAAAGGTCATGATCGCCGCGAACAGGTACGGCTTGGGAATCTCGAGGATCTTCACCCACAGGCCGACCAGCGGCAGATTCAGCGCCAGCAGAATGACGTTGGCGATGAGCAGGCTGGCGATGAGTCCCCACACCAGGGCCGACTGCGTGTCGAGCAGCTGTGGGCCCGGCTGGATTCCGTACTGCTGGAACGCGACGAGGATGACGGCGGCGGTCGCCGACGTCGGGATGCCCAACGTCAACAACGGGACCAGCGTGCCCGCCGCGTTGGCGTTGTTGGCGGCCTCGGGGCCCGCCACGCCTTCGATCGCGCCTTCGCCGAACTCCTCCTTGCGCTTGGACAGTCGCCGCTCCATCGCATAGGAGAGGAACGTCGGAATCTCGGAACCGCCCGCGGGAATGACGCCGAGCGGGAAGCCGACGCCGGTGCCCCGTAGCCACGGCTTCCACGAGCGCGCCCAGTCCTCGCGCGTCATCCACTTCTTGCCCTTGCCGAGATGGAGCATGTCGAAGTGGCTGGAAACCTGGTGCGCCGCAACGTAGAGAACCTCGCCCACTGCGAACAGCGCCACGATGAGCACGACGGTGTCGATGCCGTCGAGTAGCGACACCTGGCCGAACACCAGCCGCTGCTGCCCACTCTGGAAGTCGATGCCGACGACGCCGATGACCAGACCCAAGCACATCGAGATCACGCCGCGCAGCGGCGACGACCCGACTAGCGCACTGACCGAGAGGAACGCGACGACCATCAGCGCGAAGTAGTCCTGCGCACCGAGTTTCACGGCGATGCCGACCATCCATGGCGCGAAGAAGGCGAGGAGCAGGGTCGCGATCGTCCCGGCGACGAACGACCCGATGGCGGCGGTGGCCAGTGCCGCCGCGCCGCGACCTCGACGCGCCATCTTGTTGCCGTCTATCGCCGTGATGACGGAGCCGGATTCGCCTGGTGTCTTGAGCAGGATCGACGTCGTCGAGCCGCCGTACATCGCGCCGTAGTAGATGCCTGCGAACATGATGAAGGCCAGCTCGGGTTCCAGCCCGTACGTGAGCGGCAGCAAGAGCGCGATGGTGAGCGCGGGACCGATGCCGGGAAGCACGCCGATGAGCGTCCCGACCACGGTGCCGAGCAGCGCGAACAACAAGGCCTGCGGTGTGACCGCGATGGAAAGCCCGTGCAGGAGCCCTTCGAATCCAGACATCAGAAGCCCAAAACCCCTGCAGGCAGCGAGATGTCGAGCAGCCTCGTGAACGACAGATAGACGACCACCGAGAGCACGACACCGATCACGGCCGTGTGCACGACGTGCCTGGCGCCGAGCGCCCACGCGGTGAGCCAGAAGACCACCGAGCTGACGATGACGTAGCCCAACGGCTCGACCCCGACGATGAAGATGACCACCGCGGCCACGCACACCGCCAACGGCACCCACCGGGTGCTGCGGACGTCCACGTCGCCTTCCGCCTCATCGGGTTGACCGAGGCTGCCCCTGGCCACCTGTACCGCCAGCGCCAGCGCCAGCGCGATGAGCAGCACGCCGACGACCTTCGGCACGAATCCGGCACCGACGCCCGACGCGGAGGTCGACGCCACCTGATGGAGACCATCCAGCAGCACCACGATCCCGATCCCCAAGATCGCCACGGCGATGACCCAGTCACCCCACGGGATCGACCTGCGCTGCGGAACCTCGGCCTGCGCGATCTCGGCGGTCACTAACCCGCCTGTTTGGCTAGGCCGAGGTCGGTGAGCACCGCCTGCACCCGCTCGGTCTCTTCCTTGAGCCAGGTGGCGAATTCGGTACCGGCCAGGAAGTTGTCGTTCCAGCCGTTCTTCTTGACCGCATCCGACCAAGCCGAGGACCCGTGCATCCGGGTGAGTGCCTCGACGTACTGGCTCTCGAGTGCATCGTCGATACCGCCGGGCGCCATGATCGACCGCCAGTTCTGGAACTCCAGCTTGGGGTCGATCTGCGTTGCGGTCTGGGCGAAGGTGACGCCTTCGACCTGATCGGTCGACGAGATCAGCAGCCCCTTGAGGTTGCCGTTCTTGATCTGCTCGGAGAACTCGTTGAGCCCGGCGACGCCCGCCTGGACGTGGCCGCCGAGCAGCGCCGTCGTTGCCTCGCCTCCGCCGCTGTACGGGACGTAGTTGACGTCGGACGGCTTCACGCCGTAGTGCTGAGCCATCAAGCCGATGAAGATTTGGTCGGCGCTTCCGGCCGAACCACCGGCAATCGCAACCGATTTCGGGTCTGCCTTGATGGCGGCGAAGAGTTCGTCGGCGTTGTTGTAGGGCACGCTCTTGGGGACGACGATGACCTCGTACTCGCCAACGACGCGGGCAACCGGTGTGAGGTCGTCGAGGGTGACGTTGGTGCCATTGGTGATGATGCCGCTCATCATCGCCAGGCCCGACGCGATCAGCAGATCGCTCTTGCCCTTCTGCGGGGCCACTTGGGCAAGGGCAACGGTGCCCGAGGCGCCTGGGACGTTCTTGACCTCGACGCTGCGGGCCAGGCCGTCGGCCTTCATGGCCTCCTGCACCGCTCGTGCGGTCTGGTCCCAGCCGCTGCCTGGCGCCGCGGGGGCGATGATCTCGACGCGGGCCAGCGGCTTGAAGTCTCCGCCTGCCTGACCTCCCGACGTGCTGCCACCGGTTCCGGCGTTGCCGCCGCATGCGGTCATGGCGAGCGCGACGGCGAGGGCCGCAGCGATGAGTGGTGGGGTTCGCATGGGGATTCCCTTCCAGGCTGACGACGCTGCCAACGTCGTCAAACGTATACATAAAACGCAGCGGCTCGCAATGGTTCCTGCGAATTGTTCATGACTTGCGTTTGAAAACCAGAGCTATGTATACACTCGGCCTGTGGCATCCAAGGTTTCGAGCGCTGCGACCCGCGCCTACGAACAACTGCGATCGGAGATCGTCGAGGGTGCTCTCGGTCCCGGCGCCACGCTGTACGAGGTCGAGCAATCCGAGCGCATCGGGGTGTCCCGCACCCCGGTCCGCGAGGCGTTCGGGCGTCTCGTCGCCGAGGGCCTGCTCGACGACGGGCAGGGGCGCGGCCTCGTCGTCACCGACGTCTCCGACGGCGACATCGACGCACTCTTCGAGATGCGGGCCTGCCTCGAGGCGCAGGCCGCCCAACTCGCCGCACGTCACGCCGATCCGGAAGCCTTCGCGCAGTACGCCCGCGAGTTCCGGACGTGGCACGCCCCGCTGCTCGACCCCGACGTGACCGATCAGCGGGTGACCGACTACTACGTCCTGATCCGCCGCTTCGACCACGAGGTCGATACCGCCGCGAGCAACACCTACCTGGTCGACGCCCTCGAAACGCTGCGCACGCACATCGCCAGAGTTCGACGAAAGGCCGGCGCATCACCGGCGCGCCTGGCTGCCTCGGCCCTCGAGCACGCTCTCATCGCATCGGCGATCACCAATCACGACGCGGGTCTGGCGGTGCACGCCACCCACGTCCATCTACACAACAGCCTCGAGCACTTCCGCCACGGCTACACCGGTCTCGGCGCTGACTGAAGGGAAAGAACGCCACCCATGAGGAACCACTTGGTGCGGGTGCACCGCAGCGACGAGGGGCTGCCGAGGGACGGGCAGCTCGCGTGGGCCATGGCTCAGGTCGCCGGGGATCCGGTCGAGGTGAGCGACGAGGTCACCGAGATGATCGTCAACCGGATCCTCGACAATGCGGGCGTCGCGGCGGCATCGGTTGGACGCGCGGCCCCTTCGGCGGCGCGCGCGCAGGCCGTTGCGCATCCACCGAGTGCGGGAGGGGCAGGCGCATCCGTCTTCGCCCTGGACGCGAATGCGCGCGTCAGCCCCGAATGGGCGACCTTCGCCAACGGAGTTGCCGTGCGGGAGTTGGACTTCCACGACACGTTCCTGGCAGCCGACTACTCCCACCCAGGGGACAACATCCCGCCCATCGTCGCGGTCGCTCAACACGTCGGCGCGGACGGACGTGCGATCGTGCGCGGCATCGCAACGGGGTACGAATTGCAGATCGATCTGGTCAGGGCGATCAGCCTGCACGCGCACAAGATCGACCACGTCGCACACCTCGGCCCGTCCGCGGCGGCCGGAATCGGCACGCTGCTCGATCTGCCCGCCGACGTCATCTACCAAGCGATCGGGCAGGCGCTGCACACCACCACGGCCACCCGGCAGTCGCGCAAGGGTGAGATCTCGTCGTGGAAGGCCTATGCCCCCGCCTTCGCAGGCAAGGTCGCCGTCGAGTCCGTCGACCGTGCCATGCGCGGGCAGACCAGCCCGGCCCCGATCTACGAGGGGGAGGATGGCGTCATCGCCTGGCTGCTCGACGGGCCGGACGGACGATACGACGTTCCGCTACCGGATCCCGGTGAGCCCAAGCGGGCGATCCTGGACAGCTACACCAAGGAACACTCGGCCGAGTATCAGGCGCAGGCGTGGATCGACCTGGCCCGCAAGCTGTTTCGCGAGGACCCCAATATCGGCGACCCGCAACGGGTGGAGAGCATCGCCATCCACACGTCGCACCACACGCACTTCGTCATCGGCTCCGGTGCTGCCGACCCGCAGAAGTACGACCCCGCCGCGTCGCGCGAAACCCTCGATCACTCATTGCCGTACATCTTCGCGGTGGCGCTTCAGGACGGGGCCTGGCATCACGAAGCCTCCTACACCCCGGAGCGTGCCGCACGTGCCGACACCGTCGCGCTGTGGCAGAAGATCTCGACCGTCGAAGATCCGGTGTGGACCGAGCGCTACCACGCGGCGGGTGCCGACCAGTCCTACGGTGGGCGAGTGGTGGTGACGCTGGCCGACGGCCGCGAGGTCGTCGACGAAATCAGCGTTGCGGACGCACATCCCAGTGGCGCGCGACCATTCGGGCGCGATGACTACGTGCGGAAGTTTCGCAGCCTGGCCACGCCGGTGCTTGGCGAGGCGGAAGTGGAGCGCTTCCTCGCGCTGGCCCTGCGCCTGCCCGAACTCGGTCCAGAAGAGGTGCGGACGTTGACCTTCACCGCGCTGCCAGGCGCATTGCCCGCGGCCGGCCGGCCCGGGCTGTTCTGACCCGGGGGAACCATGCTGTACGCGACGACGACACCGGCCGACAAGCGGGCACACCTACGCAGGCGCCTGGAATCGGGCGACCTGTTGCAGTTCCCTGGGGCGTTCAACCCGTTGTCCGCCAAGCTGATCGAACGAAGCGGCTTTGACGGCGTCTATGTCTCTGGTGCCGTGTTGAGCGCCGACCTCGGTCTTCCCGACATCGGATTGACCACGCTGAGTGAGGTCGCCACGCGTACCCGCCAGATCGCACGGGTCACCGAGCTGCCTGCACTCGCCGACGCCGACACGGGATTCGGTGAGCCGATGAACGTGGCGCGCACCGTCCAGGAGCTCGAGGACTCCGGGCTGGCGGCACTGCACATCGAGGATCAAGTCAATCCCAAACGGTGCGGTCACCTCGACGGCAAACAGGTCGTCGATCAGGCCACCGCGACGCAGCGCATCCGCGCGGCGGTCGATGCGCGGCGAGACCCGAATCTGATGATCGTCGCGCGCACCGACATCCGGGCGGTCGACGGCATCGAGGCGACCATCGACCGTGCGCGGCGGCTCGTCGATGCAGGCGCCGATGCGATCTTCCCCGAAGCGCTGGAGTCGCTCGACGAGTTCGCGGCGGTGCGCGCGGCCGTCGACGTTCCGCTGCTGGCCAACATGACGGAGTTCGGCAAGAGTGAGCTGTTCACCACCGACCAGTTGCGCGAGGTCGGCGTCAACGTCGTGATCTGGCCGGTTTCGTTGCTACGCATGGCAATGGGCGCCGCCGAGCGGGCGCTGGAGACCCTCAAGGCAGAAGGGTCGTTGACCTCAGAGCTGGCGCGGATGCAGCACCGGCGCGACCTCTATGACCTGGTGGACTACGAGAGCTACAACAGGTTCGACGAGTCCGTGTTCAACTTCCGGCTCGCAGATTAGAACTGGCGGCACCGCCCCGATCCGCTCACGGAAACTAGTGGCAGACGCCAGTAAGCGCTAGCGGGGCCGCGCGCGGGACTGCCAGCTGGGACGTCCCAGAAGGATGCGTGCCAAAAAAAGTGTCCGACATACCGGTGGTGGCGACTCTTACCCATGAGTGCGGCCCGCGTCGGGGCCGCCACCACGGTAAGGGAGCACATCATGGCCACCACCCACACCCACACCCGCACGAAGTTCGCCGTTGCAGTTGGTGCTGCGATCGTCGGCGCGGCGGCACCTGCATTGCTGTTTCTCGGTGTGGGAATCGCGCAGGCCGTGCCCGACGTCGGTGAGCGTGGCGGGGTGGCGATCATCGATGACCTTCCGACCCCGCGCGAATGTCCGACCTGCGGGGCGTTTGATTCGCCGTCCGATTCGCCGGGGTTCCCCGATCCCGGCAGCCGGGTTGGGCTCGGCGGTCCCGATACCCTGCCACCGGTACGAGCGTTCAATCCGCAGCCCGATCCGCCGCACAACCCGACGGTGGACTTGGGGCCTTAGCGTGTGCGCGGGGGATTTGGGCGCAGGCTGAGCCGGGTATGACCAGGCCTTGCCTATGGCCAGCCAACCTGGTCGAATTGGGATGACCCATTTCATGGGAAGCACAGTCATGACGGCAGTACCCAACTGGGACATCGTGGGCCCAGCAGGCACCGACGCGGAACTCGCCCGCGCCGCTGCGGGTGGCGACCGTGAGGCGTTCGCGGGTATCTACGATCGCTACGCCGACCCGCTCCACGACTTCTGCGTGGGAATGTTGTGCGACCGCGACGGCGCCGCCGATTGCGTCCAGGACGTGTTCTGCACCGCGGCGACCCGGCTGTCGCAGCTGCAACAACCGGACAAGCTGCGCCCGTGGCTGTATGCGATCGCCCGCAATGAAGCGTTGCGCCGCATCCGGGAACGTCGCCGCGAAACACTTTCTGACGAATTGCCTGATGTCATGTCTCATGAGCCTGGGCCGGACACCCTGGCCGCCCGCACCGAACTCGCCGATCTGATCGCCGAGGCCGCCGGCGGCCTGTCTGACCGGGACCGCTCGGTGCTCGAGTTGGCCTACCGGCACGGCCTGGATGGCGCCGACCTCGCCGATGCCCTCGGGGTCAGCCCCTCCACCGCCAACAAGGTGGTTTACCGGCTGCGTGAGACCATCGAACGTTCCCTTGGCGCGCTGCTGGTCTCGCGCCGCGTCCGCAAGACCGGCGAGGGTTGCCCCGCGCTGACCGTGATCCTGGACGGCTGGGACGGCAAGTTCAGTATCCTGATGCGCAAACGCATCGCCCGCCACATCGAGTCCTGTCCCACCTGCGACGAGGAGCGGCAACGGCTGGTCAGTCCCGTCGCGCTGCTCGGCGGCGCGCCAGTGTTCATCCCCGCACCCGCATGGCTCCGCGAACGCACCCTCAGCGAAGTTCAGCTCACCCCCTCGGCCACCCCGATCGCGGCCAACGCGGCCGGCCCCGTCCCCGAGTCCCCGGCCTCCGGGCAGGCCCCGCCGACCCCGGTCGAGACTGTCGACAACGTTCGCGCCCGTCGCACCCGCCGCGTGGTGCTGGTGGTCGCGTTGTTCGCGGCCACCCTGATCGCGTCGCTGGGGCTGACCATTGCCTGGCAGCAGCAAAAGAATAGCAATGTCGTCCCTGCCGACATGAGCACAGCGACCCAACCGGTCAGCGCTACACCGGACGGCCAGCCGAGCCCAACCGCGAGCAACCCAATACCGGCTCCACCGGCCCAGACGACGGCAACGACCACTCCGACGGCGCCCCCTTACGCGAAGACTTCGTCGGTGCAGACTCCTGCCTTCAGCGCGCCGCCGCCGACGCTGGAGCCGGATTCGCCAGTGTCCAAACCGTCCGTTCGACCCACACCGCCGGTGTCGGATCCGCCCGCTCCGCGTACCCGATCGTCTTCCGAGCCGGCCGACTCGTCCCCGCCGCGGACCACACGCTCGCGGCCTCCGACAGGAATTGTGGGAGTTCCGACACGGGATGCGGACCCTCCGAGACGGACTGCACCGCCGCGACGCTCCATCGGGTGACCCGTCACGCTGACTAGCGCTTCCTGATCCGCGGCTTCACCGGCGGACCGTCCGAGGCCAATCCCCTTGGTCGGCGACGTCTTTGAATACTTCCGCCGGGCCCTGGAGAAATGTGTCCGACAGGCGGGTGGTGGTGGCTCTTACCTATGAGTGCGGCGCATCGGGGTCGCAACCATCGAACAGGAGCACATCATGTCCACCACTCACACCCGCACGAACCAGGCCACCGGACCAGTGGACGGATCGGGTATGTCTAGGGCCAAGCGGAACGCCGTGATGACCGCCGCTGCCTTGGCCGTCGGCGTGCTCGCCGCAGCGGACACCAGCGCCACAGCTGTGACTCCATCTGCGCCGGGGGCAAAGCCGGCACAGCACGTGGTGGCGATGTCGGCCTTGGCTGCGGTCGTCACACCGAACAGCTTGTACGCGGCGATAGAAGGACCGCCCGTTGTGGTGCTCGGATCGACCGGCAGCCTGGCTCTCCCCGACGGCTACTTCGTTGCTCCAGTTGCAACGGGTTCGAGTGGTGTCACCGCGGTCGCTCCGGCCGGCGGCAGCGGCGGCGCTCTGGTGTCGAACCCGAGCTTGCCCTTTGCACCCACCACTTTGTCCCGCTCGACGTCATTCCCTGGCGGCGGTGGCGGAGCGACCACGCTGGCCAGTACCGGGTCGACGACCTTCGCCAGCGGCGCGTCCTCCCCCCTTGCGTCGCCCAGTTCAGCCAGCGGCCCAACGAGTTTCGGGCTGTTCTCGCCTACCGGGGCCTTGCTCGGTCTGATCGGTCCGGGTGGGCTGCTGATCGGTGACGGCGTCCTGCCGGGGCAGAACGGCGGCTTCCTGATCGGCAATGGCGCCGACGGCGGTCCCGGCCAGGACGGCGGCAACGGCGGCGTGCTGTTCGGCAACGGCGGCGACGGCGGCACTAGCGCCGTTGACAAGGGCGGTCATGGCGGAGACGGCGGCGTGTTTCTCGGCAGCGGTGGCAACGGGGGCGACGGCGCCGACACCGTCCCCGGCGCGGGGGACGATACCGCCGGGGCGGGCGGCGACGGCGGCAACGGCGGCCTGTTTTTCGGTTTCGGCAGCGGCGGCAACGGCGGTGACGGCGGCAACGGCGGCAACGGCGACACCGGCGGTGCCGGCGGCAACGGTGGGAACGCCGGGAGCTTCGGCGACGGCGGCGACGGCGGTGACGGCGGCGACGCCGACTTCGGCGGTGCCGGCGGCGCGGGCGGGCAGTCGACCAACGGCAACGCCGGCGACGGCGGCAACGGTGGCCCGGGGGTTCATCTGGCCGGTCATGGCGGCAACGGCGGGAACGCCCTAGGCGCCGGGGACGGCGGCGACGGCGGAAACGGCGGAACCGCCAGCAACGGCTTCGACTTCGCGCTCGGTGCCAACGGCGGTAACGGTGGCGACGCCGGATTGACGGGGAATGGCGGCGACGGCGGCGACGGCGGCCACGCGGTCGGTATTTCCGCCTCTGACGCCGTCGAGACAGCCAGCGGCTACGGCGGGGACGGCGGCGACGGCGGCGACCTGTCCGGCGACGGCGGCGACGGCGGCGACGCCGGCTTCGCCGTAACCTATGACGGCGACTTTGCCATCGGCGGCGACGGTGGCGACGCCGGCGATGCCGGCGCCCAGGGGACCGGCGGTGACGGCGGCGACGGTGGCGAAGGCTCGGTAGAAGAGGGCCAGGGCTATGGGACTGGCGGCAAGGGCGGAGACGGCGGCCACAGTGGTGCCGGCGCTACCGGCGGCGCTGGAGGCACCGGCGGCCACAGTGGTGCCAACCCCGTCACCGGCAATGCCTATCCCAACGGCGGAGGCGGCAGCGAGATCGGCGGCGACGGTGGCGACGGTGGCGACGGCGGCTCTGGTGCCCCCGGTGGTCCAGGAGGCCCGGGCGGTCAGGGCAAGACGAGCGACGGCGACGCCGGCAGCCCGGGCACCGACGGCTAGGACAGCCAGGCCGACGGCCAGGTAGTCGACTCCCGTACCCGTGTAGGCGGGTGCGGGAGTCGAGCGTGAGCCCGGCCGACGACTCGAGTTTTGGTGCCCAGCGCACGAGAGTCGCGGCGCTGCACGGCGATTTCTGCGTCTGCCATACCGCGAAGTTGTCGAGCAGCAGGAGTTCGACGTTCGCGGCAAGTACCTCGTCGAGCTGTTCGAGCGAGTCCACCTCGATCTCGCTGACATATTCCCTCGTCCGCCAACGACTTTGTGCATTGACCATCACTGCGACAACTGGCTTGGATGCGGTCCGACCAGGCGAGCGTTCGCCGCAGAATTTGTCGACAACAGGACGCCACACAGGTCAACGGGGTTGCGGCCGACTTTGGTAAACCTCTTCAAAGTTCCCCCGTCTTCCGGCAGTTATAAACGCCCACAGTGTGTTTCAGCGCCAGAGCGTGATCTCCGCCGTGGGTGTGCCCGGAGATCTGCAGGCCCACTCCCCGCCGCTACCGCCTGCACGGTGTTCTTCGATACCCCGACAGTCAGGCAATTCCCTTGATCTGCAACGCCTTCGCGCATTTCTTTCTTGTCCTGGAGAAAAAGTGTCCGCTAGGCGTCTCCTGGACCCTCTTACCCGTAGATCGCCTACCGCGATAGATCACCTATCGCGTCAAATGAGAGGAACGGTCATGGGGTATGCACGGTACATCGGTCGCATAGGAGCGTTGGCTGCCGCGTTGGGTGTGGCGACGGTCGTGGGCAACACGCCCGGAGTGGCGCTGGCCGATGATCTCAGTTCGAATGCGCCATCGTCGCAGTCGTCGTCGGATGCGGCGTCCTCCGATGGGTCGGCCGCTTCGGCTCCGTCCGCCGAGACCGGCCCGGTCAACTCGCCCGCGTCGGATCCTTCGACGCCGCCGGATCCCTCAGATGCGTCGAGCCCACCGGTGCTGACCTCACCATCGCAGACAACGACCGCGATCGATACCGGTCCCGTCACGATTTTCCGTAGTTCAGGTGGTGCGCTCACGTCGTCGACGGACACCGAAGACACCGAAGACACCGAACCCCAGCAGGACCCCGTCACGCAAACCGAGGAGCCAGCCCACACCGAACAGCAGCCCGAAGCCGCGACGACAGAAGACCCGCTGGCGGCGGTAGAGCCTGCGATTCCCGAACAGGCGAAAGATGCTGAGCCGGAACCGCATTCATCACCGCCCTCTGAGCTGACCCCGAGAAGTTTCGATACCTCCGCTGTCGGCGCTACGACTACCACCGTTGACGATCCGCCCGAGACGGTGGACGCGACCCATCCGCGGGTGTCTGCCGTCCAAGGCATCGTTGACGACCCGCCCACTTCGACGACAGACGCGGACCCGCCGCCCGCGACCGGATCCGAGCAGTTGACGACGGCCGCTGTCGAGCAGCCAACCGCGGCAATGTTTTCCGGGCCGCTGACGCCGCTGAACTTCGTGGCCTCAGCGCTGGCCGGGGTGTTCGGCAACCCGCTGTTGGCGCCCGGTCCGGTTGCGCCCGTCGACCCGCCGATGCTGTGGGCGATGCTGGCCTTCGCGCGGAAACAGTTCGACCAGGTGGCATCCCTGGCACCGGTGAGTGGGTGTGCGTGCGCCAGCGGAGTGGTCCTGGTGCAATGGGGATCGGCGACGTGCCAAGCCGACGGCATCGGTTCGTTCGCCTTCGTCCTCGGGAACAACAGCTCGGCCACCGCCACCGCCGGTGACTTCAACACCGCCTTCGTGCTCGGCAGCAACAGCACTGCGCACGCTGCCGACGGCAGTTTCAACTTCGCCATGGCCGTCGGCGACGGCGGCCTGGCCAAGGCCGGCGTCGCCGGCGATCCCAACGACTTCAACACCGCCGTCGCCCTCTTCGGTGGGAAAGCGCTGGCCGGCAGCGGCGGCAATGAAAACGACTTCAACACCGCCGTCGCCATTGGCGTCGGCAGCGAGGCCACCGCGGGCACCGTCGGCGACGAGAACGACTACAACGCCGCCATTGCCCTCGGGGCCAACAGCGAAGCCCACGCTGGTGTGACCGGCAACGACAACGACTGCAATATCGCGCTGGCCGCCGGAGCGGACACGTTCGCACAGGTCGGCACCATCGGCAACAACAACGACCACAACGCCGCCGTTGCCGTCGGGACCAACGCGAACGCTCATGCCAGTAACTTCGGCAACGACAACAGCTACAACACCGCCAAGGCCATCGGATTCGATGTGACGGCCACCGCCGTCCTCGGCGGCAACGACAACAGCCACAACACCGCCAAGGCCATCGGAACGGCTACCGCCGTCGTCGCCGTCGAAGGAAGCGACGACAGCGACAACAACACCGCCACCGCGATTGGCACCGGCAGCACCTCCTACGCCGGTAGCGGTGACAACAACACCGCCACCGTCTGCGGCGACAACAGCTTGGCCTACGCCGGCTCGGCCCCAGCCTCATTCGGCCCCAACTCAAACAACGACAACAACACCGCGACAGTCACCGGCGACAACAGCGCCGCCGTTGCCGGGATCGGCGGCGACAACAACGACGGCAACACCGCCACCGTCACCGGCGACACCAGCTCGGCTGCCGCCGTCCTCGGCGGCGACAACAACACCGGCAACACCGCCACCACCACCGGCAACAACAGCTTTGCCAACGCCGGCCGCGGCTTGGGCGGTGGCGTCGACAACAACGACAACAACACCGCCACCGTCGCCGGCGACAACAGCGCAGCCCAGGCCGGCATCGGCGGCGACAACAACACCGGCAACACCGCCACCGTCACCGGCGACAACAGCGGGGCCAATGCCGGCGGCGCCGCCGGCACCAACAGCGACAACAACAGCGCCACCGTCAGCGGCGACAACAGCTTCGCCACCGCCGGCGTCTTAGGCGACAACAACGACGACAACACCGCCACCGCCAGCGGCACCGACAGCGGCGCTTACGCG
>Ga0193716_1000666_pt1 | contig 20660 bp, 28 predicted proteins | sample U2c1metaG_FD_145901 | JGI IMG/M metagenome (GOLD analysis project Ga0193716, IMG submission 145901) | Soil microbial communities from a riparian zone of the East river system, Colorado, United States - U2c1 | ecosystem: Environmental > Terrestrial > Soil > Riparian zone | place: USA: East River...
CCGATATATTTCTCTTGGCTCATAACGGCGCTCCTTTCGGTAGGTGGTGATACGAATAACCACAACCTACAGCAAAGTGGGCGCCTTTTATATTGCGTGCATTGGCCTGTTCTCGCCATTTGAGCTTTCGCTGCCCAGAAGTTAGTAATCACAATGTGACCTAGCGGGACCTACTGCGTCTGCTCTGATGCCGCGAAACGCTCAGGTCAGCTTCCTGCCAGCGCCGCAACCTCAGGCGCATACCTCTCCAGGTGATCTTCGATACGGACCTTGCCAAGGTTCACGGCGAGGCTCCCTCCTGCCCGCACCACGCCCACGTCGTTGATACCCATAAAGCAGAGTGCCTTGCGCAGCACCGGCGTGACCATGTCATCTGCCTCGCTCGGCTCGCCTGCATCGTAGCTGTCGCGCGACACCACAATCAGTCTGGCTCTCGTGTTCGCCAGCATGCCCGGCCAGCCTGGGGCCAGACGGAAGGTGTAGCCGGGCCGCACCACATAATCGATCCACGACTTCAGAACCGCAGGGATGGTGAAGTTGTACATCGGTGTGCTGATGAAGAGCACATCGGCAGCTTGCAGCTCTGCGATCAACTCGGCCGAGAACGCAAGCGCCTTCTGCATCTCGGGAGTGCGCTCCACGTCAGGTGGAGCATACACACCCGCAATCCAGTCGTTGTCCATGTAGGGAATGCGCGATGCGTTCAGATCACGATAGATCACATTGCCACCTGGGTTGCGCGCTTGCCAGTGTTCGACGAAACGCTTTCCAAGGGCGCGTGAGATCGACCGGTCTCCGCGAGGGCTAACATCCAGAGCAAGCAGGGTTGGCATGGCTTATTCCTTTCGGTTGAGTTTGAAGTTTGGGGGAAGGCTTAGAGGAGCTTGAGACCGCCGTCGATGCGCAGTTCTGTTCCCGTGGTGAAGCGAGATTCATCCGAGGCGAAGTACAGTGAAGCGGCAGCAACTTCCTCGGCTTCTCCAGGCCGATTGAGCGGCACACCCGCGATCATCTCTCCGAAGCCGACCACCTGTTTGCGCGCATGCAGCGTCTTAATACATACGAAGCAAAGACGAACGCCATGACGAGAATCGGATCGAATTTATCCCAAGTGCTGCCACCGCCATTCAGTTGTGAATAGAACGCGAGTAAAAGATTGATCGCGAGACCCGCATAAACCCACTCAGTCAATCGAGGCACGTTGGGAATCAGAAGGCCCACGCCACCAAGGATGTGGGTCACGCCAAGCAGAGGGATGATATAGAGCGGGTATCCGAGCTGCTGACTGGCAATCCTCCATTCGCCGGGATCGTGAATTAGATATAACCTTCCGAAGAATACCCAGATGACGGCAACAAGGCCGGTTATTGCCATCGCGGCTATTTGAATTGCCCGACCTGCGCGCGCAGGTCTATCTATTGTGTGTTCAACTTTCATATCAAAAGAATCCTCTTCTTGCGGTTTGAATGGTCCAAATCGTTCTGCAATAAGTCGGCTCGTGTACGTAACTGAAATCAACGCGCTGCATGGACAGGGCGGCCTCCCGGTCATGCGTTAGTCGAGGACTGCGAACGAACCAGGGCCGCGACGGAATGGCCTTTCGCCAGGGTTGAACCGGACGATCAGCCGTCCGGTTCCGCCCGTTGCACCGAAACAAGAACTTTCATGTTTGAGTTCAATCTCTCCTTACGTTAAGGCCGCAGTTTCAAAGGAACCAGGCTAATTCAGTTTGCCCGGGCTTACGCCTTGAGGGCGTTCTGTGCAGCCGCGAACACATCGCGTGCGGACGTCGTACCCGCTACGTGCTCCGTGCCCGTGACTCCGAGGTCCATCCATCCCGCGTTAATGCTTTCGAACATTTCTTCGGCAGGTCCAGTGTGGCCCTTCGGAACGCCGAACTGCTGGAACGCATCCGCCCAGGCGGCACGCGGGAGTGCGAAGGCTTTTACGTCGAGTTTCAGGACTTCACCCAATTGTGCGGCCACTTCATCCGCGCTTACCATCGAACCCAGCTCGATGACGCGATGCCCTGACCACGCCGGCCCGGTCAGAAGCGTTGCCACTTCTGCGCCGATGTCGTCTGACGCGACCATTGTCGATTTGCGATTGGTAGGATTGTAGAAGACCGGCAGTGTTCCGCCTTGGGCGGCCTGTAAGCCGAAAAGAAAGTTCTCGAAGAAGCCGCCTGCGCGTACAAATGCGACCGGAGATGGCAGGCTGCGAAAGCCTTGCTCCAAAAGTGATAAGGCCGTGATCATCCCTATCCCACTTGTTCTATTCGCGCCCATCGACGAGAGTGCTACTACCCGCGAGGGCACTACCTTGCTCAGCGCCTCGACATAGTTCGCAATCACGCCCTTTGCTTCTCTGTAATCAGGCGAGGGTGCCCATACAGCCGGCAACATAACAAACGCGCCCTCAACACCTTTGAGTGCCGCCGCTATGGCTGTCGCATCGTTCCAGTCTCCCTCTACCAACTCCACGCCTTGGTCTGCCCACTTCGCCGCTTTCTCGCGATCGCGCACAAGTCCTCGCACCTGTTTTCCTTGCTTCAGCAGATGCCGCGCGGTGGCGGCCCCAACGTTTCCCGTAATGCCCATGACTAAATACATGTTCGATTTCTCCTTGTTAGAACGAATGTGATGCTCTGATGTGAACGCCAGAGCGTGTGAGTTGCGCCGCTAGCACTTCGCTAGTCCTGTGAGGTTCCACAGTTATCTGCTACATGAATCGTTACAGTCCTTTACACAGCCGATCGGATCGCCTCGATGAGAGAGGTGGTTGATCCTGGCGGAGGCCTTGCTATGTGGTCGTCACTGTCACGGCATGACGCACGTACCGGCTGCTTTTCAATTGCTGCATCTTTCGGGTTCAAAGGTGAACTCAAGAGACGCCCCACGCTAAGCATGGTTGGCGACGAGAAATGTCTGGTTCTTTTCCATGGACTTGGTCAACTTCTCAAAGTCTGCCTGAGTGAGTTGAGCAGGCAAGAAGTCTGTCCTGCCATCCGGATGCACCGCATCCTTCATCATTCGCTCATGGTGATATGTAGACACACTCAGCACGCGGCACGGACGCTCACTCTTGTTGAAGAACGTGTGAGGCGCATTGGGCTGCACCAGCAGACTCTCGCCGACTTCATACACGTCCCACTCAGCGGCGCCTTGACTGTTCCAGTGTCCAAAGGACAGCGTGCCTTCCAGAACATAGAAAAACTCTGCAAAGGGGTGCTTATGGAGGGGAATCCCCATGCCCGGCACGACCGTGGTCTCAAAAATGGAGAACGTGTAGCCCGTGTTTTCTCCCAGAGCCCTCCACAGCAACTGCATAGGCCCGATATCCAGCGCCGGGCCGCCTGTTTTGTTGTTCTTAATAACGTTGTGACGAATGACTTCTTCAAGCGGTGTGGGGAAGTTTGACATAAAACAATCCTTTCGTGAACGAAGTTGGTGCTCCGACGTGAATACCAGAGCTTGTGAGTTGCGCAGCTAGCACTCCGCTAGTCCGATGGGTTTCCACAGTTATCTGTCGCATGAATCGTTACAGGCCTTTACTGGGCCGATTGGATCGCCTCGATGAGAGAGTGGTTGATCCTCGCCGAGGTCTTGCTATGTGGTCGTCACTGTCACTGCCTGACGTACATACAGGCCGCTTTCCAGTTGCTGCACCATGAAGGCTGCCAGATCGGCCCGCCCGATCTTGTGCGCCTTTTCGCCGCCCTCCGTACTCAGCACCTTGGCAACACCGGTCTTCTCGCGGTCGGTCAACATCGGCGGCCGCACGAGCGTCCAGTCCAAGTTGCTGCCTTCGATCTCGGCCTCCATGCCCGCCTTGTCTACCAGCAGACCCCGCAGAAACGTCCGCATGAGTACGTGCTCGTTGAAGAAGCCAGCGTTCTTGACGCTCTCGCCCGCACCCACCACTGAAATCTTCAGCAGCCGCCGCAGGCCATTGCGCCGCATCGCGTCCACAATATTGTGTGCGCGCTCGTTTCCATCGTCGTCACTTTCCACGGCGTCTTGCCGCCAAGCGCGTCGATGACCGCATCCTACCCGGTACCGCAACGTCGACCGCAGCCGCGTCCAGCACGTCGCCTGCAACAACTCTGACATTCGCCTTCTTGTACTGCGCGGCACCGCGCACGAAAGCCGTCACCTTATGCCCAGCAGCCAACGCCTCATTTACCAGCGCCTCACCGCTCTTGCCCGCTGCTCCAATCACTAGAACTTTCATCGCATCCTCCTTTTGCCTCGTATATGGCCGCCAATCCAAATACGCGACCTGACGATTAGAGACCCATAGTAACCATTGGTTGCAAAATAATCGGTGGATATTTACCAATGGTCATAAATTAACATGTGGTTGTAAAAATCGTCTAAAGGGACTAAGGTATTGAAGTGACATCCACATCACCAAGTCGTCGGGTAGAGCGCAAGGAGAGGTTGCGGGGCGAAATCCTTGCGGCTGCCAGCAAAATGTTTGCCGATCGCGGCTACGAAGCCGTGACGCTTCGCGCGATCGCTCAAGAGATCGGCTATACCCACGCCGTGATCTATCAGCATTTCCCCGACAAATGGCACATTCTTGCCGAGTTGAGCAGCGAGACGATCGGGCTGATGGTTCAGAACTTCGACGCGATTGCCGCTAAGCATCTTGCACCTAAAGAGCGTCTTTTTGCGACTTCACGCGGATTGATTCAATTCTGCATTGCCCATCCACAACAGTTCCGTAACGTCTTTTTCGGGCCTGAGAACCGCAACGGCGTCCGCGCTGGACAATACATCAACGACCTTGGTGCGCCGTTGTTCGGGCGTTTCGTGCAGATCTTTTTCGATGTGGCCAAGGATGAAGGATTGCCAGATAGGGATGACATAGTAATAGCCCACACCTGGTGGTTTACGATCTTTGGCCTCGCCACACTCATGGTCATCCAAGGGGCTGTGCCTGACTTGCCTGACCAGGCTCTCGTGGTCGAGCAAACGATCGCAACGCTTTGGGCGGGTGTCCAGGCTGTTCCGCGATTGCCGAAGAGCGCAGTCTCCAAGCGATCCGGCCGATCCAGTGCCTCAAAGCACAACAGCTTCTGACTACTTAGGAGCCGTTGGAGGTATGCCCGTGGAGTACCAGGACTCAACCACTTTTCCAAGGCCGTAGCCCTTCTGGTGGCCGGGAGAGTTCTCGTTTTACGCCAAATCGCCTGTGCGCTCTTTGACCCCGTGCGCGTGACCCGGATGGTTGCTCTACTTTTGTGCATGTCAGCGGCGTGGAGGCCGCCAATATGCGCAAGAAAAGCAGGAAACCGCCGTCTCGTAAAATCGTTTTGCGGCTGCCAGATTTGGATCACACCAAAGCCGCTGTTCTTAACAGCCTCAGTTCCCCTCATTCTCGGCGGAACTACAAGTTCGCTATGGAGCAATTCATCACTTGGTATTGCTCCGAACCGCGCCTTGCTCTGAATCGAGCGGCCGTTCTGAGGTTCCGCCTCTACCTCGAATCCCTCGGATTGGCTGCAGGAACGCTCAATCAACGGCTCGCGGCAGTGAGGCGACTCGCGTATGAGGCCGCAGATTCCGGTCTGTTGAGCCCGGAGCTTGCCGCTGGTATCCGCCGCGTCAAGGGTGTGAAGCAGTTGGGATCCCGCCTGGGTAACTGGTTAAGCAGTGATCAGGCCAAGGTGCTTCTGGAAAATGCCGACGGCGAGGATCTTCGTAGCATCCGTGACCTCGCCATGATGGCTGTGCTGTTGGGCTGCGGTTTACGACGTGCCGAACTGGCGGCACTGGAAGTGGAAGATATGGAGGTCAGGCAGGGACACTGGGCCATTGTCGACCTGATTGGCAAGGGCAGCCGTGTGAGAACCGTGCCCATGCCGATGTGGGTTAAAGAGGCGGTCGATCGTTGGATCATTGCGGCCAAGGTTAGCCGAGGCCGGATCTTCAGGGCCGTCAGCCGACATGGAACGCCATGGGGGAAAGGCATCTCCGAGAATGTCATCTGGTACGTCGTTCGGAGGTGTGCGGAACGGACGAAGCTGGATCACCTCGCTCCAAATGATCTGCGTAGGACCTGCGCAAAGCTATGCCACACCGCGGGCGGCGAAATTGAACAAATCCAGTTCCTCCTGGGACACGCGTCTGTGCTCACTACAGAGCGATATCTCGGCTGCAAACAGAACCTTGAGGCGCCAGTAAACGACCGCTTCGGGCGGTTGTTCGCCCCAAGAATAGTCGAATCACGATAAGCCTGTTCTCGCCATTCGAAAACTACTTCCGGGGTGCCCGTGATCCATGAGCAATCAAGGACTATTGTGTGATCCGCTCGCAATCTCTTCTGCGCCACCGATTCCGGGACTAATATTATTAGTGTTGATTATCTATTGTATGGTCTAAGGCATTGCATGGTTTTTGCAAATCCCGAAATTGCGGGCAAAGATACCGGCGGCACGGCCTGTATATGGTCAATGCTCGCATCGTGTTAAGCGAATCTAGCCTTTGGTGGCCACTTCAATGCAACAGGAGGGCCCCGGAGTGCATGCGGCTTTCCGTTAAATCGAGCTCTCGCTGAAGCGTGCGCATTACCTCGTCATCTATCCGCCCCTCATCTCGAAGTCGAATCAGGGTCTCTCTTTCTACCTGGAGAACCGCCAGCATCGCTTCCTGACGACTTGCATGATCAACCAGTCCTTGCATGGGCTCCTCTCGTTCGGAAGGCAGTGCATCCAACCTTCTCTGGTAACTTCCAATCAACTCGCTGAACATTCCTGCCTGTTCGCGATTTCTGGACCGCTTTCGGTCGAGATGTACAAGTGCCTCTCGAAGCAGGATTCGTCGCGCCTCCTGTTCTTCATCGTGCATGCGTCCCGACTCCGATAGACTCAACTTTCGAATGAGCCATGGCAACGTAAGACCTTGAAATACTAGTGTTGTCACAATCAGGCAAAAGGCGAGATAGATGATCATGCTTCTCTGCGGGAATGTCCTTCCATTCGGGAGAGCGTATGGAAGAGACACAGCAGCAGCCAGCGACAACACGCCCCGCATCCCGCCCCATCCGATGACGAATACGGCTCGCGGATCTGGTTCTGCGGCCTCCACTTTATGTATCCAACGACGTACTGCGTACGCAATATAGGTTTCGCCGTAAACCCACACCATCCGCACGATGATCATGACAACGCTGAAACCGACTCCGTACTCTAACAATATCTTGTGACTCATGCCGCCAATCTGCCCCACTACATAAGGCAGTTGAAGCCCGATCAGAACAAATACAATTCCATTCAGAACGAAGGTCAATGCATCCCACACGGCTGTAGTCTGCAGTCGGACCTGAGGCGACATGTACTGTGGGCTTTGGCGGCTCATATACATACTGCATGCGATCACAGCAATCACACCGGACGCGTGCGCCCCGTCGCCAATGAGATAGGCCGCATATGGCACCAAAATACTAATTACGATCTCGATCGGCCCATCGTCCACCCATCGCTCGAACCACGCGACCACACTCCCGATCGCCAAGCCGATCAGAACGCCGCCTCCGGTCAGGAAGAACAATCGTCCAACGCCTTCTACGACGGATGGTGTGTGTCCTGTGACCAGCATCATCAGCCCAAACTGTAGTGCAAGCAGGCCAGTCCCGTCGTTCACCAGGCTTTCGGCTTCCAGAATCTCTACGATCCTTTGCGGCAGGCCAACTCTTCGCGCGATAGACGTCGCCGCAATCGCATCGGTAGCGGCGACGACTGCACCCAACAAAACTCCGGATCGCCAGTCGAAGCCCGGCAACAGAGAACCGGACGCCAAGGCCAACCCTACGACCGTGAACAGCACCAGACCTACCGCGAGCATCGCGATGCTTACAAAGTTCCGCTGAAACTCTCTCCATGAGAGCGTCCACGCTGCGGAATATAGAAGTGGAGGCAGGAAAACTACGAAGACCAGATCTGGATCGAACCCAATCCGAGGCATGCCCGGGACAAAACTGACCAGAAGGCCTGCGATTACGAGCAGGATAGGATAGGGCACCTTCAAACGCCGTGCCAACCCGGCAAACATTGCCACGAATACCAGCAGCATCAGAAATATGGACTGCACAGCTTGAATGCCTGCTCCGCCGATCATTAACCCACCAACCAGATGCGTGCGCTGTCGAAGTTAGGGCTACGATGTCATGAACCATCCAAACTTCGGACAGCCAAATGGAACAGTCGGCTCGGCGGCTACCGGAACGATCACGTCAACCGTCTCTTCTCGTCAAATCCAACTTGGCCTAAGCTTGCTCTTCTGATCGGAACTATCGCGACGGCAATACATGGGGCGGGTATTGGGCGGGTATTGATAGATAGAGACGAAACGGCACGTATCAAGAGTGGGAAGCCGAAATGACTTCCCATTTCCACATCCCTGCAAACGTATGACTAGACAGCCGCCCAAGCCCTGATGACTATGCTCAATGAAATGTGAGAACTGTATCTCTGAGGAGGTCCATTTTCCCTGATATTTCCCTGTTCCGGTTTTCTCCGACCATACAAGTAGCGGATAAAGTTCTTTGTTTACGGTCCAAATCCCTCAGTGTGGAGCCAGAAATAACAGATTTTCCCTGTATTTTTCCCTGATACGGGCGTTGTGTCGGGAGACGAATTCGGTCAAGACTGCACCCACCGCCATTTAGTCTTCTGAGCCGTTCTCTCTGCCTCGACAAACTAGAAATCGGCTGAAATCCCCGCAAATCGCCGCTCCTTAGACACACTCTTGTGCGCAGAGAAGCGCGACGCCGACGTAGTGTCCGGGCGTTTGGCGTTTTTCTCCAAAGGCAATTTTGGCAGGAATTGGCGGTTCGATCCTTCCGGGCAACATGGCGAAACTCGCAGAATTGATCGAATGCCAATATCAGCGTTGCGACATCCTTATAAATAACGCCGGTATCGGTCTAATAGGCAAACCTCTCAATGAAATGTCTCCCGACGAGTGGGATACGCTGATGGGGACGAACTTGCGGGGGCCATACTTAATGATCCGCGCACTGGCTCCGTTGATGATTGCTGCAAAATCTGGCCACATTGTGAACATCTCATCGCTCGCTGGGCACAATCCCCTACCCAATGGCGCCGCCTTTTCCGCTTCGAAAGGGGGCCTCAATGGACTGACCTACTCGGTTGCCGAAGAGCTGCGTGAGCACAACGTTCGCGTTTCGGTCGTTGCGCCTGGGTCGGTCAACACGGGATTTGGACGCAGCAGCAAGAATTCGGGCAAAAAGGTCCAGCCGGAAGATGTCGCCCGCGTGGTGGCCATGCTGGTGACACAAGCACCACAATCGTTTGTAAGCGAGGTGCTGTTGCTGCCTACGCAAAAGACCCTGATGATTGGCACACAAAAAGCTCCCCAATGACTTTGTTGAACAGAGCATGCCTCGCTACGCCGAGCCGGAGGAAATACCGCGAACCAAGAATATCTGGAGCTTTCCAGTTCTGCAGACGCTCCGAGACGGTGAGTCGAATGTAAATGCCGCTAATACGGGCTATCGAGCCGGTGAGCTTGCAAGATGGTTACGACCAGGTCGAGAGGAACGGTCTCCCATAAATCTGAGTACCCGACACCACTCGGGGCCAACGCGAGAGAGGTCACTCCCAAATGGGATTAACGCAAGTCAATTGATGGCGTGACGATCACCCCGTTGGTTCAGAACTTCGGCCTTGCCGGGGTCGGGTGCATTGGGTGTATCTTCACTAGTGATTAACCGCATCGAAAATTCGAAGTTCCTCGCGTTCGCGACCCTGATTGTCCTCGCCGTTCCCCTATCGGCGCAACAGGTGGTCTCGCCTCAGGGCGCGCGGCAAACCAAGGAGCCACGACACCCGCCGCTCAGAAACCTCAGGAGACCGAAGTCTATGAACCGGTGCCTTCGGTGGTGACACCGGGCGCCAGCAACACGACACCTCCCTCCGATGCAATCGTCCTGTTTGACGGCAAGAACCTTGACGAGTGGGTGTCGGCCAAGGACAAGTCGCCGGCCAAATGGATAGTCGCCGACGACATACTGACTGTGAGCAAGGCGCCGGGTATCGGCAATATCGAAACGAAGCAGACCTTTAAGGACTACCAGCTCCACATGAGTGGAGGATTCTCGAGAACATCACCGGCTCCGGCCCAGACCCGCGGCAACAGCGGCGTGTTTCTCGCTCTACAGGTCCCGGCGACGCCGGATATGAGTTGCAGGTCCTCGATTCATACAACAACAAGACATACGTCAACGGGCCGGCGGGCAGCATTTACAAGCAGGGGATTCCACTCGTGAACCCGAACCGCTAGCCCGGAGAGTGGCAAACCTACGATGTGGTATGGACGGCGCCGAGGTTCAACGACGACGGTTCGGTGAAGACTCCGGCCTATGTCAGGGTCTTCTTCAACGGCGTGCTGGTGCAGAACCACTTCGAGCCGAAGGGAGAGACGCTGAATGTCGGTCAGCCGTTCTACAAAAAGTACGACGCTGCGCCGATAAAGCTGCAGGCTCACGGCGATCACAGCGAGCCAATCAGCTTCAGGAACATCTGGCTCAGGAAGCTCAACTAGCGTCGCGGCGAAATCGCCGGCTGATTTTCACTTCGCCGGCCAAGGTGTCTCGCCCCCGCGGTGATACGCCAAGTTTCCGATATGGCCGATTCCTGCATCGACGGGTGCTCTGCAGCCATAATCTGTAATGTCACAGGCGTTCTCGTTTTATGCCAAGCCCGGACCTCACTGCAGTGCACAACTCTGGGCAATGTAGATGACCGCCGCCGATCATGTATTGAACAAGCACGGTTCTGCATCCTCACTCTCTTCCACTTTTACGGCCGCAATCCAACACTGTAAATTGACTGCGTGGTGAAAAAGTTTATCAACTGTCCGGAAAACGTCGTGGAAGAAATGCTGCAAGGATTGGCGGTGCTTCATCCAGGCTCTCTCCGTTTGTCGGGACACAAAGTATGGTTCGCGCAGATGCGGAGCGAGCCCGCGACCAACAGGTCGCAGTCATCTCTGGCGGAGACAGCGGCCATGAGCCGGCGCATGCAGGTTATATCGGTGAGGGCATGCTAAGCGCTGCTGTGGCCGGAGAGGTCTTCACCTCTCCAAGCAGCGAGTTGGTCTTTGCCGCGATCAAGGCGGTTTCGGGAAAGTTCAGACGGTCGCCGGTGTAGTTCTTGGCCACAAGCAGAGTGCTGAACTTTCGGTCGGCAACGTCACTGTCAACTCGTCAGCAGGCTGCAATTGAGTCCGCTGCACCCCGGGTTCTCCGTGGATGCCGAGGCCAAGTTCCATCTAACGGTCGCCGAGCCCAAAGCTGGGCTTCCCGACTGCAAGCGAAGTTCCAGCTGAAATTGAAACACCCATGGCTTCGGATTAGCTGCCCAAATGGCGCGGGCCGAGGCTATCCCTCTCCTCATTGGATATGGCGGGCATATCGATCTCTGTTCTCGGCGTGAATGAGGAGTGGCTGCGCTGGCTCGATGCAGCGACCATAGCTCCTGCGTGGCCCAACGCGCTGAAACAACGTCCCAGCAAACCGGAAGCGCAGATCGCGACAGAATCCAGCTCAAAAGTGACTTCGCCGACCTGCAAGGACCCGCAATCGGAGGCAGGCAGAAAAATAAAGCAGGCCATCGAGACCGCTTGCAAGGCGTTGATCAAAGTTGAAGGTGAGCTTACTGAGTTAGACCGCATTAAGGGAGACGGCGCCTGGGCATCAGCATGGGAGCGCGCGGCCCAAAGGGGTGCAAGAGGCAATAGGATCGTATAACCTGGACGATGTTCCCGGTACGCTCGAAGCTCTCGGTCCTACCTTACGGCGCGAGTTGGGTGGATCATTAGGACCGCTCTATGGGGTGTTTTTTCTATGTTGCGGCAGCGCTCTGGAGGGCTCCGGTACAAAGGGACTGGCGCAGTGGGCCGAAGCGCTCAATCAGGGCTGCCGGGCCATCAGCGAATTGGGCGGCGGGGCCCCGGGGATCGGACCATCCGATGACAGCGGATGCACTTACCAGCGACACCGTATAGTTTTGACCTCGACTTCAGAACTAACTTTTGGCGATAATTGATCATCTATGTCGAAGCGTGAATTTCAGACAGAAGTAAGCCAACTCCTTCAGCTCATCGTCCATTCACTCTACTCGCACCCGGAGATCTTCCTCCGCGAGCTCATCTCGAACTCCTCCGATGCGCTCGACAAGCTGCGCCACCTTACCCTGGTCGATGAAGCCTACAAGGCTCTGCCCTTCGACCCGCGCATCGACCTCGAGCTCGACGAAGATAAGAAGACCCTCACCATCTCTGACACCGGCATCGGTATGAACGAGGAGGACCTCGTCTCGCATCTGGGCACCATCGCCCGCTCCGGCACCAAAAATTTCCTCTCGCAGCTCTCCGGCGACGCCCGTAAGGACTCCAATCTCATCGGCCAGTTCGGCGTGGGCTTCTACAGCGCCTTCATGGTCGCCGACAAGGTCGAAGTCGTCTCCCGCAAGGCCAGCGAAGAAAAGGCTTGGCGCTGGACCTCCGACGGCAAGACCGGCTTCAATATCGAACCCGCCGAGCGCGCTTTCACGGGCACGACGATCCTCCTCCACTTCAACGAAGAGGGCACGCAGTACGCCAACAGCCGGCGCCTGCAGGAGATAGTCAAGAAGTACTCCAACCACATCGCCTTCCCAATCTTCCTCACTTACGACAAGAGCGAGTGGAATGCCGAGAAGAAGGAAGCCATCAAGACTCGCACCACCGAGCAGGTCAACACCGCCTCCGCAATGTGGCGCCGGTCCAAGAGTGAGTTGAAGGACGAAGACTACAAGGAGCTCTATAAGTCGATCAGTGGCGACAGGGAAGATCCACTCTTCTGGTTCCACACTCGCGCCGAAGGCTCGCTGGAGTACACCACACTCTTCTACGTCCCCGCCAAGGCCCCGCTCGATCTCTACCAAGCCGACTACAGGACCGGCGTCAAGCTCTATGTCAAGCGCGTCTTCATCATGGACGACTCCAAGGAGCTGCTGCCGCAGTACCTTCGCTTCGTCCGCGGCATCATCGACAGCGAAGACCTCCCGCTCAATGTCAGCCGCGAGATTCTGCAGCAGAACCGCGTGCTCACCAGCATCAAGACCGCGAGCGTCAAAAAGATTCTCTCCGAGTTGAAGAACGTCGCCACCAACGACCTAGAAAACTATGCGAAGTTCATCGCCGAGTATAACCGCCCGCTCAAGGAAGGTCTCTACGGCGACTTCGCCAACCGCGAGACGCTGCTCGATCTGATCCGCTTCAAGTCGACCAAGGTCGAAGAGCTCACCAGTCTCGCCGATGCGAAGTCGCGCATGAAGCCCGAGCAGAAGAGTATCTACTACATCACCGGCGGCACCGAGGTTCTCCTTCGTACCTCACCACTGCTCGAGATCTACAAGAAGAAGGACCTCGAGGTCCTCATCCTCGATGACGACATTGACGAGATCGTCTTCTCCGGCGTCGAGAAGTACGGCGACATCGACCTTAAGGTCGTCAACAAGTCCGGAACCGGCGAAGACCATAAGGACGAGGCCGAGCCTGAGAAGGCCGAGACCCTCAAGCCCCTGCTCGACAAGATGAAGGCCGCGCTAGGCGAAAACGTCAAGGACGTCCGCGTCTCAACACGTCTCGCCGACAGCCCGTCGTGCATCGTCTCCGATGAAGACGAGCCCTCCGCTCGCATGCGCCAGATGATGCGCGCCATGGGACAGGAGGAGATGCCCGAAGTAAAGCACACGCTCGAGATTAACCCTGATCACGAGATCATCAAGAAACTGCTGGCCCACGCCGACAATGCCACCACCGAACACGCCGCATGGCTTCTCTTCGACCAGGCTCTGCTACTCGAAGGTGTTCCACTAAAAGACCCAGCCACCTTTGTCCAGCGTCTCAACCGGGTCCTAAGCCAATCCATCTAGTGTCATCCCGATTCGGATAACCCATCCTTCGCAGCTTCACTGGGAAGGATGGGATGAATCCGGCATTGCCAGTGCATAGGCTCAACAGTAAGAGCAAACCACACAATGAGCGAAGAGCCGATTTTCAGCGGCATCTGAGCTGCCGACGGCCAGTATTGGTCAACAAAAGCGCATGCTTTCTGTGAGCAGGTCACTGTTGTCAAGGTTTGGTAGTTGTTTTTTCCTTCATAGCGTATATGCTTTTGCTGTTGTTGGTAGCGACGCATGCTGCTCTCCACCGGGTTTCTATTCGCACTCTGAGTGAGCTGTCATCAAGATGAGTTCGGTGCTGGTTGGGGTTCGAGAGGAGAGTCGATGCTGCCATTTCTCAGCCGGCATGGAAGGCCAAAACGCGCTCGCAGTCATCGGAACACGGGGTCGTCGCAACAGGTAAACATGATCATTTCTCAGGCAGCTTTTGCGTAGAAGGGCATGTAGGGTTCTTGCGTGGTCCAGATGCGATGGAGCAGGACAGCCAGCTTACGAGCTACCGCAACGACCGCCTTGTTCCTGGCCTGTTTGCCACCTCGGGAAGCCAGATGCAGGCCCCACTGTCGAAGCGCCGAGTCCCTTCCGTGCGGACGGAGGATATGGTTGGAACACTCGATCAGTAAGCTTCGCAGATAGACGTTGCCGGCCTTGGTAATGCCGAGTTGAGGATCACGATTTCCAGACTGACTGCGTCGCGGTCGGAGACCGAGGTAGCATCCAACATCGCGACTCTGCTTGAAGCGCTCTTTACTTCCCAAGGTCAACACGAAGGTCAGGGCTGTGATGTGTCCCACGCCGTGGACCTTCAGCAACGCCTGTGTCTCCGGATACTCGGTCTGACCGAGTTGCTGGATCTGGCGATCATACTGCTTGATCTTGATCGACATCTCCGCAATCTGCTCGAGCACCGGACCAAGCGCCTGCGCAAGCCTTGGAGGCATGACGGCCAGACTGCGCTTGGCAAAACACCGCGTCGACGAAGCTGGCATGCGATAACCACAGGACTTCGTCAGTCCGCGCACGGCGTTCACCGCTGAGGTCACGGGCACGGATCAGCGTGAGAGCTTCCTGCTGTTGGACTGTTCGGTGCGCTATGGGCCTGCGAAATCGTCAGTAGCCCCATGAATGGATTATCGCAGCTTGCCTTCAAGTCCACTTTGAAGTTGTACGGTTATCTGCCAGTAGAGGTCAATCAGTGCAGTGTTGACGGCTTGAATGGCTTTCTCGCGTGCGGCGCCGATGAGCCGGACGACCTCAGAAAATACCACTTCGTCCCCTATTGTGGGCTGATGTTAGACGGGTTTGGATCGGAGGGTGACGGCATGGATCAGTAGCTCAATCTTTCTCGGAGGGCTCAAAGTTCAGTGGCACACTCTGAGCCGATGGTTTGCGAACGTTGAAATCAGGTACGTCTGTTCGTGGCCTTCGGGGTGCTGCTCTCGCCACAGTACCAGCAGAAGCGGCGGAAACTCCGTAAGGACAACCTTCGTCCGGTGGACCTTCGCGTGACACCCCGCACAGAGAGCGATCATCAGATGCAGAACAGACTTGCCCGGCTCACGATGATGCACTCCGGGATCGGGATCGCCACACACCCTGCAGGCGTATCCATCGCGCTCTAAGACCTGCTCTCGCAGGCCGCCGAAATACTCGGCATCCTGCCGTTTCAACGTGTAGCAGGTCGCGCAGAGGCAGGGCAAGGATCTTCTCATTCCCGCACGGACAGCAAATTGCGGTCTGGACCCTTTCTTCAAAGCCCTACTCCTTCGTTTCAGCTTGGACTCGTTTTCGCGGATGAACGCCTCAATCTCCGGCGCGCTCGCCAGGATGCGGAGCCATTGTTCTTTGTAGAACGTAACTGGAAACCGGCCCATGCCATCCAGAGAGACCCCGCCTTTCTCACTCACCTTCAATGTGAGGCCGCCCTTGTCTTTGCTCTTGAGCTGGGCATTCTCAGCCTGCAGGCGCTCCAGCTCCGCTCGCATCTCCGATTCACTCATGGTTTCCCTCCTCCAATTCCCTGCATACAATTCATTTTCCAAACTTCCCACCCCGGCGCTTTTTGACCGGAACATACCGATATAGCGTGTCCCGGCTGATGCCCGAACTCACGAGCAAGCGCAGCCTTCGAGTCCCCATCGACAACTCGCCGTCGCAACTCGGCCGCGCGAGTTGGTGACAACGATGGCTTTCTACCGGTGTACTTCGCTTCCCTTTTTTTGCAATCGCAATTCCCTCACACTGGCGCTCGCGGATCAGCTCTCTCTCGAACTGATCAAACGCCCCCATGACACTCAGCAACAGATTCGACATGGCCGAATCCTCACCGGTGAAGGTCAGGTTTTCCTTCACAAAGACGATATGAACGCCCCGCTCCGTCAGGCCCGCATCCGCATAGCCGAACTTTCCAGCCTTGAGGTCGATGATTACCAGGCAACGCAATCGTCGGTGGAAGAACACGAGATCAATGCGGAACCAAGTATCGTCGATGCGCAGTCGACGTTGACGGCCAAGAAAGGCGAAGTCATCCCCAACTCCAGCAAGAAGTCGGTAAGATTTTGGATGAGTGCGGCTTCGAGATCGGATTCCGAGTACTCGTCTTTAAGGTCGAGGAACTCCAATACGAACGGATCTTTGATCGCCTCTTCTGGGGTCACGACATCGCCCGGCTCGGCAATCTGCCCTTTTTCAAGCAGGGCGGCCTTATTCTCAGAGAGAGCAATCCGTTCATAGAATCGGCTGCCAATTTGACGGTCAAGCTGCCGAATCAACCGGCCAGACCGCAGCGCTTCGGTTTCGTAGAAGGAGCGGGCGCTAGGATTCTTGACGGAAAGCAGACGAACGTAGGCCGACCAGGGCAGTGGAAACTTTGCGGCCAGTTCGGATAGGGATGGCGATTTTTCAGACGGTACCCTGAAAAATCCGCTGAGGCTGCCATTCCGTATAGAATCGCCGCATCTGGCTCAAGTTCACTGCGCCGAATCCACGGCCAAATTGGCGAGTGAGGTCCAGGGCGAGTTGTTTGATCAGTTCTTCCCCATACTCGGCTCGTTCAACTCCGCGTTGCTCGAATTCGACGATCCGACGCCCGATCTCCCAATAGGTCGCCGTCATCAGCGCATTGACACTGCGAATCGAGGCGGCCCGAGCCGCATGAAGCAACCCAATGATCTCAGCGCGAATATTGCCATAGCCTTGGGGAACAATCTGATTGTTTGTCATCGCGATTGCATCACTTGGGTCCGCCAACTTACCCCCGGCGCATGTCTCCTAATGTAATGTTAGCCGGGGTAGTGGCCACATCCAACCGAAAACCTCCGTTAAGGATTTCGCTGCCCCCGGCAGGGAGTTGTTCATGTGAGTTAATTCCGCCCGGGATTGCGTCTTTAGCGGATTACCACGCACTTTTGTGCGCTTTGAACAACTCTGTCGCGCCATGAGGGTTCTTTCACACAGGAAAACTGCGCAGTAACTGTATTCTGCGCAGACTGATTGTATGCCGAGATGCAGGGTGGAAGCCCATGGTTCAGCAGAGACATTGGCAAGAGAGTCAGTAGACATAGCGGCGTGAGGATCTATCCGGGATCTTTACTGTCGCGGTAGTGACGACCATTGCCTATCGCCCCCGGCACAGATCCGTACGAGCGCGTCTACGCATACGGCTCTTACGAAGGATGAGTGGCGTAGAAGCGAGCATCAGGATAGGGGTGCAGAACGAGGGGCGGAGGGATCCACCGGTTCAAGACAGGTGTAAGGCGTTCCCAGCGCATCTCTGCGCGCTGGCTGCGGCGGACCAGAACACTCTGCCATAGCTTGCACACGCGAAGCTTGAAGCCCAGGAACGTGAAGGTCTCTGGTTTCCTCTCTCCACGCAGCTTCCGGTCGCGAGCGGCGAACCGCCCGAACTCGATCAGACGTGTCTTGTCCGGATGTGATTCCAAGCCGACTTCGCCAGCCGTTCCCGGAACTCTTTTAGGAGACGCTCGGCATCCGTTCGGTGCTGAAAACCCACCACAAGATCATCGGCATAACGGACGACGACTACATCGCCACTCGCCACTTTCCGGCGCCAGAGATCAACCCATAAATCGAAGACGGTACACGTTGGCGAGCAGCGGTGAGACCACTGCTCCCGGTGGTGTGCCCAGATTCGTCTCTGACCACTGGCCGTCTTCCGACGCTCCCGCCTTGAGCCATTTCCGGATCAGGTGAAGCACCCTCCGATCGGCCACCCGATGCTCGATGAACTTCATCGTCCATTCATGGCTCATGTTATCGAAGAAGCCACGGATGTCGGCATCGAGGACCCAGTTCACCCGCTTCCGTTGGATGCCCACCGTCAGAGCGTCCAGCGCCTGATGAGGGCTGCGACCGGGGCGGAACCCATAAGAGAAGCCCTTGAAGTCGACCTCATAAATCTGGTTGAGGATCGTCACCACGGCCTGCTGGACGATCTTGTCCTCCAGTGCCGCGACGCCCAACGGACGTTGCCGTCCGTCAGCCTTCGGTATAAAGACTTGTCTTGAGGGCTTAGCCCGATACGCTCCACGGTGAACCCGGCTGTGCAGATCGATCAGTCGATCCTCCAACCCGGTTTCATACTCCTCATCTCACACCATCCACTCCGGGCGAAGCTCTACGCTGAAGCGCGTAGAAGCTGTCCCGGAGTAGTTCGATACTTAGATGGTGGAGCAAAGCGGTGAACTGTTCCTGCTGCCTTTCCCTTGCTGCTCTTCGCACACCGTCAAGTCCCTGGGACACGCGCTTCCCGCTGTTCGGGATGACCAACGCATGGGCCCAGGATCCCCTTCCATCCTGGAACGACGGACCCGCAAAGCGGGTGATCCTCGATTTCGTAAAAGATACCACCGAAAAATCCAGCCCCAAGTATGTTGAACCAGCGGACCGCATCGCCACGTTTGACCAGGACGGTACCCTGTGGACGGAACAACCCTTGTATACGCAAGCCATGTTTGCACTTGAACGCCTGGGCAAGATGGCGCTGCAACACCCTGAATGGAAACAGCAGGAGCCGTTCAAGTCTGTACTTACGCGTGACAACGCGGCGATGAGCAAGTTCACTGAGTCGAACTGGATGCAAATAGTCGCCGCGACCCATGCGGGCATGAGCACCGAAGCGTTTCACGGGCTTGTAAAGGACTGGCTCACAACGGCAAAGGCGCCACGCTTCGACCGCCCCTATACCGACCTTATCTTTCAACCCATGCTAGAGGTCATGCGATATCTGCGCGCCAGCGGCTTCAGGACGTACATCGTCACAGGCGGTGGACAGGAGTTTGTACGCGTTTACAGTGAACAGGGTTATGGCGTGCCGCCAGAGCAGGTAGTGGGATCGAGTATAGCGACGAAGTATGACAACACGAGTGGCAAGCCAGTGCTCATGCGCGAACCGAAGGTGTTCTTCATCGATGATGGCCCGGGCAAGGCCATAGGGATTAACCTCTTCATCGGCAAGCGGCCATACGCCGCCTTCGGCAACTCCGCAGGCGACGCTCAGATGCTGGAGTGGACGCAAGCGGGCGCCGGAGCGCGGTTGATGATGCTCGTTCTACACGATGACGCGAAGCGCGAATACGCCTATGGTCCTGCGACAGGACTTCCGGACACTCACGTCGGCACGTTCACCGAATCACTCCTGAGCGAAGCAACGAAAAATGCCTGGGTTGTGATCAGCATGAAAAACGATTGGAAGCGCATCTTCCCGTTTGAGCAGTAAGGCAGCATCGGATGGAGAGAAGACAATGATCAGGACTTTCATGAAACAGGCTTTGTCGGCGGTGTTATCTTTCCTGCTGGTGTTCACGGCTGTGCCATTAGAAATCGCTGGCCAACAACCTGCACCGACGGGATCAATCGGATATTTGGGCCAGGGTGCGCCTCTTTCGGCGGACAGTTTGCAACAACTGGTGGCGCCAATAGCGCTATATCCAGACGCACTGGTCGCGCAGATTCTTGGAGCCGCGACTTTTCCGGACCAAGTAGTTGCCGCAGCCGATTGGCTTCAACAGAACAAGGGTCTCACCGGAACCGCATTGACGAAGGCCATTGATGCGCAGCAATGGGATCCGAGCGTGAAGGCGCTCACTCAGTTTCCTTCAGTCCTCGACAATCTGGCGAAAAATTTGAGTTGGACCTCTGCATTAGGAGAGACCTACCATACCCAGCCGACTGACATTATGTCCGCGGTTCAGGCACTTCGTAGCAAAGCCCAGGCTGCCGGCAATCTGAAATCAGGTTCGCAGATCACGGTCGTGCAGCAGTCACCGCAAGTGATTGTGATTCAGCCTACCAACCCACAGGTAGTCTATGTTCCGCAATACAACCCTACGGTTGTCTACGGCGCTCCGGTTGTAACGCCGGGATACAGTACCGCAACCGTGGTGACGACCGCCGTGCTTGCATTTGGTGTCGGTATCGCAGTAGGCGCGGCGATGAGCAACAACAGCTGGGGCTACAGTTACTGGAACTGCAACTGGCACGGCGGGACGGTGGTTTACCACAGCAGCGGCTACTACGGAAACAGCGCATGGCACGGCGGCCATTATGGCTCCAGCGTATCTGCATATGGACCATACGGCAGCGCACACGCCTCCTCTGGCTATAACCCTTCCACGGGAACTTATGCGCGCGGCGCGTCAACCTCGCCGGCTTATGGCTCGCA
>Ga0193716_1000667_pt1 | contig 20638 bp, 12 predicted proteins | sample U2c1metaG_FD_145901 | JGI IMG/M metagenome (GOLD analysis project Ga0193716, IMG submission 145901) | Soil microbial communities from a riparian zone of the East river system, Colorado, United States - U2c1 | ecosystem: Environmental > Terrestrial > Soil > Riparian zone | place: USA: East River...
CCGGTGATGACAAGGCCGAAACGCTAAATCCGGTGATAGCCGCCCAGCTCGAGATCGTCACCGAGCCACATATCGAAAGATATGCTTCCTGGAAGGATAATATCCTGGTCTTTGAAGAAGAGAGCTTTGAAGAAGTGATGATGCGATTCGAACGGACCTTTAATGTCCGGATCAGGATCAACAACGACCGGCTTGCCCGGCTGAAATACACGGGCCGGTTCACGAGGGTCCAGACCATTACCGAAGCTATGAAGATCATCCGGGAGACAACCCCGATCGTCTATACCGTAGAGAATAACACTGTTACTATCTCATTGGAGAAAAGATAAAGGAGAAAAGATAAATTTTCAACACCTAAAACCATACTAATGAGCAGAAAAATTACCTGAGCATGACCCGTCTCCGACCTAGGAGCATCTATAAAAAACACCGGGAAATGTATCAGCATTCCCCGGGTGTAAAAGCTAAGAGCTAATAACTCCTTATTTCAGTAAATCAGTTATTAACTAATTAACCCATATCAAAAGTATGCTATTGCACGCTAATTTAAAACAGCGCACGGACTTTTTGCGGAAAACCCAGAGGATTATGAAGCTTACGATATTCCTGATCTTAACAGGTCTTATCCATACATCCGCCGCCGTCTACTCCCAGGACGCGCGATTTACCATTCACGAGGACAATGTAGCCCTGAAAAAAGTCCTGAAAGAGATAGAATCTTCCAGCGACTACAGCTTTTTCTACCGGCTCGACCAGGTGGATCTGAAGCAGAAGGTCAAGATCAGCGTCCATGATGGCTCGCTGGAGGCCGTACTAAAACAGGTATTGCAAGGCCAGGCTCTTACCTGGCATGTCATGGGAAGGATCGTGGTGATCAAACCTATGAATACCGATGACAGGGCCATCCTGCAGGTGACGGGTGTTGTCACCGACTCTTCCGGGTTACGTTCGCTTGCAGGCGTCTCCATCCAGGTGAAAGGCGGATCAAGAGGCACCACGACCAATGAGCAGGGACAGTTCAGTCTTGCGGTTCCGGACTCGGCGACCCTGGTGTTTTCCCTGATCGGCTACCAGCCCCTCGAGGTTCCCGTGGAAGGGCGTACAAGCATTCACGTTCGGCTGATCTCCGCAAATACCGGTCTTAACGAAGTGGTCGTTGTCGGTTATGGTACGCAAAAAAGATCCAATATCACCGGCGCTGTCTCCCAGGTAGACTACCGGGTACTGGAAGACCGGCCCATCGGCAATGTCGGACAGGGTCTGCAGGGTGTGGTCCCCAACCTGAACATTACATTCAACGACGGTCACCCCGGCGCCACGGCCAATCTGAATATCCGAGGCTTTACCTCCATCAATGGCGGAGCGCCGCTGGTCGTGATCGATGGCGTCCCCGGCGATATAAACCTGCTGAACCCAAAAGATATCGCTACGATCTCGGTGCTAAAGGATGCTTCTTCGGCAGCCGTGTATGGCGCCCGTGCGGCTTATGGCGTTATCCTTATCGCGACCAAAAGCGGTAAAAAGGGTAAGACACAGGTCAATTACAACGGCAACTATTCTGTAGCAACCCCCACCACAAGCCATTCTTTCATCACCGATGGCTATCAGGATGCAACCCTGGTCGATCAGGCTTTCCAGATAGTAACGGGCAACGCCTATACCGGCTATACCGCGGCTGACTATGCTCAGCTGAAGGCCCGCGAGACGGATCATTCCCTGCCTTCGGTCGTCACCGACACACGCAATGGCCGGCCTCAATATGTGTATTATGGTAATACCGACTGGTGGCATTATATCTTCCGGAATACCCTTCCTTCGATGAGCCACTCGCTCAGCTTTTCCGGTGGTTCGGACAATATGGATTATTATGTCTCCGGCCGCTACTATCAGCAGCAGGGGATGATGCAGTTCAACCGTGATAAATATACTTCCTATAATATCCGGGCAAAGATCAATGCCAAAATGAACTCCTGGCTACATCTTACCGAGAACCTCCAGTTCGCGACGAATACCTACAATTTCCCCGGCTGGGGTATCAATACCACGTTTGTGGAGATGGGGGTGCATGCGCTGGCTTCCTATGTGCCGAAGAACCCGGACGGGACATTTACCTATCGCACACAGCTGAACAACTACGGCATCGCCGATGGTGAAGCTGCCGATCTGCAATACGGGAAGTCGAAGGGTTCGCAGAATAATTTCGACATGACCAATACCGTGACGCTGACAGCTGATCTGACAAAAGATATCAGCCTTGTCGGAAGTTATGGTTTTGACCTCAATACCTATGGAAACTGGCAACGCCGGACACAGGCTCCCTGGTCGGTGTATCCCGGAGAGGTCGATTATGCGGGCACGGATTCCTATACCGAGGCGTCCAACACGGACCAGTATCATGTCATCAACGCCTATGGTACGTATACCCATTCTTTTGGCGGTCACAACCTGAAAGTAACGGCAGGGTATAACCAAGAGCTGAAGAAATACAAGGCGATCAGCGGCTCTACGATCAACCTTCTTTCCGTCGATCTCAACTCTCTCGACCTGGGTACTTCCGCCCCGATCACCGGCGGCAATTCCGTCGACTGGGCCCTGCTTGGCTTTTTTGGCCGGGTGAACTACGACTATAAAAGCAAGTATCTGCTGGAGCTGGATGGACGTTACGACGGCAGCTCGCATTTCCCGCCGGGCCAGCGTTTTGGCTTCTTTCCTTCCGTATCCGGCGGATGGCGTATCAGCGAAGAGCCTTTCTTCGAGCCTCTGCGTGATATCATCTCCGAGCTTAAGATTCGCGGCTCCTGGGGTTCACTCGGTAACCAGTATCTCAACACCAATCTCCGTAACTCGAACTATCCTTATATCCCTACTATCGCCACCGGTCTTACCAGCTGGCTGATCGGCGGCAATAAGCCACAGCTGCTGAGCTCTTCCGCACCGGTGCCTCCCAATCTCACCTGGGAAAAAGTGGCCAGCACGGACGGGGGCGTCGATATCGGTCTGTTGCGCAACCATCTGAACATCGTGTTTGACTGGTATAACCGCAAGACCAGGGATATGCTGATACCCGGCCCCACTTTGCCGGCTATCTTTGGCGCGGGCACACCCCAGCAAAATTCCGGAGACCTCGATGTCAAGGGCTATGATCTGGCGGCGGGCTGGCAGAGCAGCGTTCGCGTGGGAAGAAAAAATCTCACCTATAATTTCGGCATCGTCCTGTCAGATTTCAAGGCGCATATCACGCGCTTCAATAATCCGACCAAGCTGCTGAGCGCCCACTATCCCGGTGAAAGGATCGGCGATTTCTGGGGTTATACCGTCAATGGTCTTTTCCAAAGCGATGCGGAAGCCCAGCAGTATCCGGTCAATCAGAATGCTGTCAACTCCCAGCGGCTTTCTTCTCCCGGAACAGGTCATAATCTTCAGGCCGGCGATATGAAATTTGTCGATCTGGATGGCAATGATACCGTGAACAACGGGCAGAATACACTTTACAATCATGGCGATCTCAAGCGGATCGGCAATTCTCTTCCCCGGTATTCTTTTGGGATAAAGGCTGGTGCGGGCTGGAACGGTTTCGAGATCTCTGTCTTCTTCCAGGGGATCGGTCACCAGGACTGGTATCCCGGTAACGAAGCCTATATGTTCTGGGGACCTTATGGCCGGCCTTATTATAGTTTCATTCCCAAAAATTTCCAAAGCAAGATCTGGAGCCCGCAGAACCCGAATGCCTATTTCCCGAAATTAAGGGGATACGAGGCGCTGAACGGCAATGCGGAGCTCACGAGCGTGAATAACCGCTATATGCAAAATCTTGCTTATATCCGGCTTAAGAATCTGACCCTCGGCTATAGCATTCCCGACAAGCTGCTCGAGCATTGGAAGATCAGCCGGGTCCGGTTTTACCTCAGCGGCGAAAATCTCTTCACCGCCACGGGTCTGAAGACAAAATACATCGATCCGGAGCAGGTAGGCGCCGACGCCAACAATATCAGGGCCGACAATAATGCCCGTGACTATCCTTTTATGAAGAATTATTCCTGTGGCCTGGACATCACATTCTAAGATCATCAAACTATTGTAATGAAAAAGTCATTGTTCATACTTTTCGCTTTCTGTCTGCTGCTGGGGTCCTGCAGCAAATTCCTCGACAGGGAGCCTTTATCGCAGATCTCCCCCGACAATGCATTCAGCAGCGAGAGCGAAATGCAGCTTTATATCCATTCGATGTATGGCCTTTTTCCGATAGCGGACGGCACCTTTCCTTATGGGATCTACAACGAGTCGTTTGACAATATCGTTCTGACCAGTCTGTCCAACCAGCTTACCGGTAACCGGGTAGTTCCCGTCACCGATGGCAACTGGGGCAATTCCCCCAGCACTACAGGGGGCGCCGTCGGAAGCTGGGGCAATCTCCGGAACATCAATTTCTTTTTGCAGAACTATCAAAAGGGGCATCTTGCTCCCAGCGTTTCCGCGCCCTATGTGGGGGCAGCGCGGTTCTTCCGGGCGTGGTTCTACTATAATATGGTCGCTCTGTACGGTGATGTTCCCTGGATCAGCACGGCTATCGACGCCAACGATTCGACCCTGCTTGGTAAAAAACGGGATTCGCGGATGCTGGTCATCGACTCCGTTCTGGCCGATCTCGACTACGCTATTGCCAATATGACCGCTACCAAGGCTGTCGATCAGGTGTCCCGGTACACGGCTATGGCCTTAAAGGCAAGGGTCTGTCTTTTCGAAGGGACATTCCGTAAATACCATTCGAACGATGTGTTCGGTCAGAACCTCTCCGGTGCTACCGATCTTTTGCAGCGATGCGCGGGGATCTGCGATACCCTGATGAGTACCGGCGGCTACAAGCTCCATACCAACAATACCGCCACGGCCTATGGCGAGCTGTTCTCCGAGCAGGCAGCCGACCCGAATGAGATCATCCTGGCGCGAACGTATAGTTCTTCGCTTGCCGTTTTTCATAACCTCAACTATTATACGCTGTCGCCATCTTATGGCAAACCCGGGTTGGAGAAGAAACTGGTCAACAGCTATCTGATGAAGGATGGCAGCCGTTTTACGGATATTCCCGGCTACGATACGATCACTTTTTTCAACGAGACGCAAAACCGCGACCCGCGGCTATCGCAGACGGTACGCACTCCGGGGTATACGCGCATCGGCGCCACTCAGAAGCTGGCTCCGGATTTCAGCGCAACGGTTACCGGTTACCAGATGACGAAGTTTGTGGCAGATGCATCACAGGATGCCAATGCAAGATCGGTGACCCCGCTGCCTCTTTTCCGGTATGCCGAGGTATTGCTCGCCTTTGCAGAGGCCAAGGCCGAGCTCGGTACTTTGACTCAGGCGGATATCGACCGTTCCATCAAGCTACTGCGTGACAGGGTAGGGATGCCCGATCTCAATCTCGCAGCTGCCAATGCCAACCCCGATCCTTATCTTGCCGGGCAGTATACCCAGGTGAGCGGCGTGAACAAGGGCGTCATCCTGGAGATCCGCCGCGAGCGGCGTATTGAGCTGGTCATGGAATATTTCCGGTGGAATGACCTGATGCGCTGGAAGGAAGGGCATCTGCTGGCACAACAATACAAGGGGGAATATTTCCCCGGTCCCGGCACCTTCGATCTGGACCACAATGGAACGCCCGATGTATGTATCTATACCGGAACCAAGCCCGCCGCACAACCGGGGGTTGTCTATCTGAAGCTGGGCAGCGATATCGACCTCGATAGTGAAGCGTCAGGCGGGGACATTGTGATCAATAAGACGATCCCCAAGCAATTTAACGAGAACCGCGATTATCTGTTCCCGATCCCGTTGCAGGAGATCCTGTTAAATCCAAAGCTCACCCAAAATCCCAACTGGTAAATTACGTAGAATAGGCGTCCCTGGCGGGACGCCTATTTTTAATGCTGACCTTTTCCTGAAGGAATTGGAAGATAACAAACAGCACGGGTATGATAAATATTCCCAGGATCACGCCTGTGAGCATGCCGCCGACGGCGCTCCATCCGATGGAGTGGTTGCCTTCTGCCGATGCCCCTTTCGTAAAGATCAGGGGAAGCATGCCCACTACAAAGGCAAATGACGTCATCAGTATGGGGCGAAGCCTTAGCCTGGCTCCTTCCAGCGCAGACTCGACCAGCCCTTTGCCTGCGCGTCTGCGCTGCAATGCAAACTCTACGATCAGGATGGCGTTCTTAGACAGCAATCCTATCAGCATGATCAAACCTATCTGGACATACACGTTATTTTGTAACCCCGCAAAGCCGACAAAGGCAAATACGCCCAGGAAGCCGGTGGGCACCGTAAGTATCACCGCCAGGGGCAGGATATAACTTTCGTACTGTGCGGACAGCAAGAAAAATACGAACAACACGCTTAACATGAACACAAACACAGTTTGGTTGCCCGCCTTGATCTCCTCCCTCGTTATGCCTGTGAATTCATATGCATACCCCTTTGGCAAGGCTTTTTTGGCAGTTTCCTGAACGGCTTTGATCACATCGCCTGTGCTAAAGCCCTGTTTGGGCGTGGCATTGATGGTGACGGCATTATAGAGGTTGTTTCGGGTCACCGTTTCGGGACCATATACGCGGACGAACTTAGCCACCGCAGTAGCAGGGACCATCCCGCCTGAGGTGTTCTTTACATAAATACCGTTGAGAGAATTGACATCGAGCCGGTAAGGAATATCGGCCTGTGCCATGACACGGTAGTACTTGCCAAACCGGTTGAAGTCCGAAACAAAGGTACTGCCATAATAGATCTGCACCGTGTTGATCAGTTCGGTGATCGACACGCCCAATTGTTTTGCCTTTGCATCGTCCACTTCGAGTGTATATTGTGGGTTGCCGGTATTGAAAGTGGTAAAAGCCGAGGCTACTTCTTTTCGCTGTGACAAGGCGCCGATAAATCCCCAGGCCGTCCCGCCCAATTTCTCCAAAGATCCGCTTGACCTGTCTTGCAGCATCATCTCTACCCCGCTGACGTTGCCAAAACCCTGCACCGTGGGAAAGTTGACGAATATGGTCATTGCGTCCTTTACCTGGCCCGTTTCACCTATCAATCTGCCGGCAATTTGCGAGGGGTCTTTGACAGGCCCCCTTTCGTCCCGTGGTTTCAGCCGGCAGAAAACGACGGCATTGGGCGAGGCAAAAGAACCGGTGACAAAGTTAAACCCATTCACATTCCATGCATCACTGGATGCCCCGTCCTGCAGGGTGATCTTGTTTAGTTCGTCGGTAGCCAGCGAAGTTCTGCTTAGACTACTTCCGGCGGGCGTTTGGGCCACTGCTACGATGAATCCCTGGTCTTCATCAGGAATAAATCCAGAGGGCGTCCTTTTTACCAGTAGCAGGCTGCCCGCGGCGATGATCAGCAGGCAAGCTATGGGTACCCATTTATGGCGGATCAGGAATTGCAGGCTTTTTACATATTTTCCAGTCATGGCCGTAAAACCCGTATTGAACGCTAAGAAGAAACGGGCGCCAAGTCCTCTTTTTTTACCATTCTCTCCGACATGCTGTTCCTTCAAAAATAGGGCACATAACGCGGGGCTCAAGGTTAACGCATTGACGGCGGAGATCAGAATGGCGGTGGCCAGCGTGAATGCAAACTGTTTGTAGAATACTCCGGCAGGGCCCTGCACAAAGCTGACGGGCACAAATACTGCTGCCATCACCAGGGTAATGGAGATGATGGCGCCGGAGATCTCATTCATGCTTTCAATGGTGGCCTGCATCGGCGGCAGATGTTCCCGCTCCATTTTGGAGTGTACGGCTTCTACCACCACAATGGCATCATCCACCACGATACCGATAGCGAGTACCAGGGCGAATAAGGTGAGGAGGTTAATGCTGAAACCGAAGAGCTGCAGGAAGAAAAAGGTACCAATAATGGCGACAGGCACGGCGATGACAGGGATCAGCGTGGAGCGAAAATCCTGCAGAAAGATATATACCACGATAGCCACCAGGAAAAATGCAATGATCAGGGTCTCTTTCACCTGGTTGATCGACGCATCGAGGAACTCCTTGGCATTGTACATGATCTTGAATTTCATGCCGTTGGGCAAATTTGCGTCGAACTCGTTGATCTGCCGCTCCAATTCGGTAAGGATCTCGTTTGCATTTGATCCCGGCGTCTGCAGGACGCCAAAACCGGAAGCGGGCTTGCCATTCAGTTTGTTGGAAGAGATATAGGTATAGGCCCCGAATTCAACACGCGCCAGGTCTTTGAGGCGCAGCAAAGACCCATCACTGTTGGCCTTCACTACCATGTTCTCATAGTCGATATTCTTGTTGAGTTTGCCCTTGTATTTTATAACATATTCGAATGATGCGGGACTGTTTTGCCCCAGGCGCCCGGGGGCTGCTTCGAGGTTTTGATCCTTAATGGCGTTTAAGACATCCTGGGGAGAAAGATTATTTGCTATGAGGCGGTCGGGTTTCAGCCAGATACGCATGGAATAATCTTTTGAGCTGAACACCTGCGCCTGCGCCACGCCGGGAATACGCTGCAGTTGCGGAATGACATTTATCCGCAGATAGTTTTCGAGGAAAAGTTCGTCGTACTTTGCGCTGTCTTCGCTATACAGACCCACGAACATCAGGAAGCTGTTCTGTATCTTTTGGGTGGAAACGCCCGCCTGGATCACTTCCGGCGGCAACTGGCTATTGGCTCTCGACACACGGTTCTGCACATTCACCGCATCGATATCGGGATTGGTACCTTGTTTAAAAAAGACCGTCAGGTTCATGCTGCCGTCGTTGCTGGAATTGGAGGTCATATAGCTCATGTTCTCCACGCCGTTGACCGCCTCCTCTATCGGAACTGCTACCGTACGAGCTACCACTTCAGCATTGGCGCCGGGATAGACGGCGGTCACCTGTACACTGGGCGGAGCGATCTCCGGGAACAGGGTGATCGGCAGGGAAAACAACGACAGGATCCCTAATAGCAACAGGATGATAGAAACAACCGTAGATAATACTGGCCGTTCGATAAATCGCTTTAACATACGCTGAATTTTGAATAGTACTTGATCAAAGAGGCTTCGCCTTCAGCAAACTGTCGGTCGAGATCATTTGGGGTTTGATCACCATCCCATCCCTTAGTCCGCCGATCATTGTAGTCGACATGGAGGAAAGCACAATCTTATCCCCCTGCTTCACGCCATCCGACACGAAGTAATAGTTAGTGGTCATGCCGGAAATAGTCAGCGGCCTGGTCACGATCTTGTTACTGTCTCCCACGGTATATACGAACACTTTGTCCTGCAACTCAAAAGTGGCTTCCTGTGGTATCACCAGGACGGATTTGAGGGTAGTAGGTATCCTTACTTTACCGGTGCTGCCGCTGCGCAGCATCCCTTCCGCATTGGGGAAACTGGCCCGGAATTTAATTGCCCCGACGTTCTTGTCGAATTGTCCACCCACAAGCTCCACCTTCCCTGGCTTGGGATAGACGCTATTGTCCGACAGCACCAATTGAACGGGCGGCATTTGCTTTACCTTGTCGGCAATGGTATTGCCGGGATATTTCAGTTTGAACTGAAGGAAGTCGGGCTCGCTCATGGAAAAATAAACACGCATATCCTTTGTTTCCGATACGACGGTAAGGGCGTCTGCCATTCCTTTTGTGACAAGGCTTCCTGTTTTGTAAGGAATGATCCCTACATAGCCATCGCTGGGCGCCGAAATGGTGGTAAAGTTGAGATTGATGTTTGCAGTTTGAACGGCCGACTGGGACTGATCCACAGCCGCATGGGCATTATTGTAGGTTGCCTGGGCCGACTTCAGCTGCACGTCCGACACAACATTGTTTTCCACCAGGGGCTTGAGCTTGTCTACATTGATCTGTGCATTATCCATTGAGGCCCTGGCAGCCACTAAGGCCGCCTTTGCGTTATTCAATTGTTCTTCAAAGGGCTTTTTATCGATGATAAACAGCGGTTGTCCTTTATGTACATACGCGCCCTCGTCCACTTGTATGCCGGTGAGGTAACCATCCACCTGCGGCCTTATTTCGACATCGCGTGTACCTTGCACCGATGCCGTAAAATCCTGGTAAGTAGTGGCAGGCTGCATAAAGGCTGAAATTACAGGCAATGAAGGTGGAGGCATGGCTCCGTTGCCAGCTGTGGCACTTCCGTCGCTGCAGCTATACAAAAGAGTAAGGAGAATAGATGAGCAACCTGCAGCCCTCAACAGCCATAAAGAAGGGAGGTTTAATTGGGAGCGCTTCATTTTATGACATTTAAGATATTCATATTAAATTTAACACTGTTAAATGCTCGGGCAAAAAAAATATTTCTTGACCGGCGAAAACTCTATTTGTAATTGATTTTCTTTACTTTGCAAGCACTCCTAATGCTCCTTAATACATGAAGAACGTAGTTTTTCCTCTGCTGTTAGTGCTTTTTGCCTGTCCCATACAGGCCCAAACGAAGGTTTTCAAGGAAATCAGCGATGACATTTCGACCCAGTTCAAAGCCATCACCCAGGACAATAACCTGGTCGGCTATCTGGCGTTCACCCGGTTGGAAAAGGCTGATGCGGACTCATTCAACTACCGGGTAACGATCATGGATGAAAACCTCAAGGATATCGGCAAGGTAGAATTTCGCCAGGAAAACCTGGAGCTCCAGACCGTGTCTTTCGAACAGAACCTGCTATGTCTGGGGTATATCCAAAGCTCGTTATCAGGCGTGCAAAAGATCAGGACTGTCAGGGGGTACAGAAAATTTACAGATGCAGCAACTTCCAGTCATATGTTGATCCAGTTCATCAACCTTAGCGGCAAGATAATCAACACCTACTATCAGGAGGTAAACCTGGAGGCAGGAGTAGTTTCTAACAGGAACCCATATGCGGTATTGAAGTTAATAGGTTATCTAAAATACGGGATGCAAATAAGGAATATTCCCAACAGCGGTTTCTGCTTATTTTATGGGGATAATTTTAAGCAGGATCTGGTCTTGTTTGACACCAGGGGAGTCCTGACCCACAAGCAGGAGATCCCGACCCTTGCTGATCACTATTTTCTGCGGGCTTCGGCAACGGACATTTACCTTTTGACGAAGAAAGACGTGCGAGTCCCGGAAGGTGGGAATAAGCTCTACGTGTATTCCTCGAAGGATCTCAGCGCGGTAATTGATTTTGATCTTAGAGATTCAAAAGACAACTGGTTAAAAGTTTTGTCGTTTGACAACGACCCTGCGTCGGGGGATGTAATTATAGCCGGCTGTATTATCAACCCGAAGATGGAGAGGCAATTTGTCAGCGCTGCCGACTATGTCAACAGCCCCTACATTGGTCTGTTTACGATCGATCTGGGAGGGCCGGGCAGGGATATGCATGCTAATTGCAGTTATTGGGACGATGAAAAGTTCCCTGGTCTTTCCGCGGATGGACTTTTTAGCGACAAGGACTTCTACGTCAAATATGCATCGGCATTCAGGGATTATAAGGGCAATACTATTTTTGCCGGCACGGCCCTCGCGCTTGTGGGAAGTTCCAAATTCAAATTGGCGGATGGGGTTTTTGTGCGGCAGGAGGAATCAGGCAAGATCGTCCTGGACAATAGCATTCCCTGTGACGAGACAAAGAGCTTTGGCCCTGCAGGCCTGCTGTACGCCCTGGACAAGAAAGACTTTTACAAGGTGGACGATCCGGATATCAAGAGCAATTATATGATCGTCGACGACGCAGATAATATTTATATCTATAATGTAAATAGCAAAAAGGTCATGAGGACCATCCCGCACAAGGATGGTAACATAAAAATTAATGTCTATCCCGCAAAGGAGGGGCACATTGTAGTTTCGAAATACAACAGGAAGGAGAGAAATACCAGTTTTTCGATCGAGGCGCCTTAACCGCTTCGGCGCTGTGCCGGGAAGAGTGGGGGGGCAGCGTTGAGCTTGGAAGAGTGGTGGTGCGTTCAGCGAAGATTTCATGGAATTGGTCGAAATTTTTTCTTGGGTTTTGGATAAGGGGAGAAATTCACGACATGAGAAATATTGTACTGCTGATCTTATCGGCTATGTCCCTGGCTGTACAGGGCCAGGTAAAAACGCCCAGAAGAAGTAAAATGGCCGATGTTTCGGAGCAGATCGGCATCACGGATGTCACCATCCTACCGGTATGCTTTTAACAGCGGCTATTTCTATGAGTACTGGCAAAGCATGCAACAGGCGGCGGATTTTTGCCTTGTCAATAATGTGAACCTTGAAGAAGGACTTTCCTGGGCGGACCGCTCCATCAATACCTTTTTTGGAGAAGCCAATTTTCGCACGCTCAGCACCTATGCAGGTCTAATGGAAAAAGCGGGTCGCCGGCATGAAGCGGACTCTTTGATGAAACTTGCCTTCCCCAAAGGGAGCACCCAGGAAATATATTACTATGGCAGTAAGCTCCTGCAGATGAAAAAATATAAGGAGGCTTTTGACGTTTTCAAGGTCAATTATGATAAAGCCCCCAAAGACTGGCTGACCAATTTAGGAATGGCAAAGGGTTGTGCGGCCATGGGGGATAAGACTTCCGCCATAAAGTATGCCGACAACAGCATGCAACTGGTGCAGGACCGGGGTACTAAGCAGTATCTTGGGAGGCTGAAGCAGGAGATCATCGATGGGAAGGATGTCTCCGGATTTTGACCGTGTAATCATGAAAATGAATTAAATTTACTCACCAGGACGGCGCTCCCGGTAAATTGCTCACCACTTAAAGCTATTTGCCATGCCTTCACAAACACGGAGAGACGCACTCAAAATACTTGTAGCCGGAAGCGGCATTATCCTTTTATCGCCTAATTCCATATTAACCACTACGCCCAGGAAAAAAGACCGCCTCGGCATAGCCCTCGTTGGCCTTGGCTATTACAGTACAGATTTGCTTGCGCCCGCCTTGCAGCAAACCAAGCATTGCTACCTTGCGGGCATTGTTACGGGAACCTCTTCCAAGGCAGAAACCTGGAAGAAGAAGTATAATATTCCCGATAAGAATGTCTATGACTATCAGCAGTTTGATAGTATTGCCAATAATCCGGATATCGATGTGGTGTACGTGGTATTACCCCCCTCCATGCATAAGGAATATGTCATCAGGGCAGCCAATGCAGGCAAACATGTGTGGTGCGAAAAGCCAATGGCCATGACCGAAAAAGAATGCCAGGAAATGATAGAGGCCTGTCGTAAGAATAAGCGGTCGCTTGCTATCGGTTATCGTCTGCAGCATGAACCCAATACGCAGGAATGGCGTCACCTTGTTGACCATTTATCGTTGGGCAAAGTGAAAAAGGTAAACTGCGCAGCCGGCTACCGCGATGACCGTACTGACCACTGGAAGCAGAAAAAGGAAATGGGCGGGGGAGTAATGTACGATATGGGTGTCTATTCCATCCAGGGAGCGCGCCTCGGTACAGGGATGGAGCCCGTTGCCATTGTGTCGGCTACAACCTCCACTAAGCGCCCTGAAATATATAAGAACGGTCTCGATGAAACCACTGTGGCTACGCTTGAGTTTCCCGGCGGTGTAATGGCGGATATCAAATCCAGCTTTGGCGAAAACATTAACTTCCTCGATATTACCTGCGAAAAGGGAACCATTAAAATGAGTCCTTATTCTGCTTATAATGGACAAAGAGGCAGCAGCCCGCTTGGGGAGATCTATCACCCTTATGAGGTGCCCTGGCAGCAGGCTAAGCAAATGGATGATGATGCATTGGCTATCATGGCGGGAAAGACCATGCAGGTGCCCGGCGAAGAAGGTCTGCGTGATATCCGGATCGTGGAGGCCATTTACCGGTCGGCCGGGAGAGGGCAACGGGTTAGCTTATAACATTATGTAGCATTGCTGCTTTTTCTACCAGGTGAATGGCTCTTACTGTCTTTACAAAGGAATCGGGTGTGACCGAGATGGAATCGATGCCTTCCGCGACAAGGAACTGTGCAAAGTCAGGGAAGTCGGATGGGCCTTGCCCGCAGATGCCGACCTTTACGTTCTGTTCTTTTGCCGTCCGAATAAGCATGCTTAATAATCTTTTGACGGCCAGGTTACGTTCGTCATACAGGTGTGCGACCAGCGCCGAATCCCTGTCGAGGCCGAGGGTCAGCTGGGTGAGGTCGTTGGAGCCGATGGAGAACCCATCGATGTATTGGGCAAACTCTTCGGCCATGAGAATATTGGAAGGGAGTTCGGCCATGAGGTAGAGTTCGAGACCGGCATTGCCCCGGATAAGACCAAATTCCTGCATGGTCTCCTGTACGCGTTGTAATTCCCCGACGGTGCGGCAGAATGGGATCATCACCGATACGTTCGTCAGACCCATCGTCTCGCGTACCAGCCGGATAGCGCGACATTCGAGGCCAAAGGCGGGTTTGTAAGCTTTTGAGTAATATCTTGAAGCACCACGCCAGCCGATCATCGGATTCTCTTCTTCCGGTTCAAAATGGATCCCGCCGAGAAGGTTGCGGTATTCGTTGCTCTTGAAGTCGGAGAAACGGACGATGACACGTTTGGGATAGAAGGCTGCTGCGATCTTGGCAATGCCAAAGGATAGCTTTTGAATGAAATAGGACTCTTCGTCGGCAAAACCGCGGATCAGCTGACGGATGGATGCTGAAAGGGCGGTGTCGTTGACTTCGCGGTGAAAGAGCAGTGCCAGCGGGTGGGCTTTTATATAATTGTTGATGATAAACTCTTCCCGTGCAAGGCCGACGCCGTTGTGTGGCAGGTGCGCATAGCTGAATGCGGTGGACGGCGAGCCGACATTTAGCATTACCGGTGTTGAGATATGGGGAAGGTCATCGAGATTGGTAGACAACCGTTCGTAGCTGAGGCGGCCTTCGTAGATAAAGCCTTCTTCACCCTCCGCGCAGCAGGCGGTGATGTCCTGGCCGTTGTGTAACAGTTCGGTGGCGTTGCCGCAGGCGACAATTGCGGGAACACCCATTTCGCGGGCTATGATGGCGGCATGGCAGGTCCTTCCGCCTTTGTTGGTAATGATGGCTGCGGCTTTCTTCATGATCGGCTCCCAGTCGGGGTCGGTCATGTCGGTGACAAGCACATCACCTTCGGCAAATTCGTTGCTGCCGAGTCGTTTGTCGAGAGAATACATTATATGGACCTTGCCGGCGGAGATGCCGTCTCCGACCGCGATACCTTTTGTCAGGATGGTTCGTGGGATGTCGGGGTCACCGATGCGATATTCGTTGAGGGTATTGTGCTGTTTGCGGGAGTGAATGGTCTCAGGCCGGGCCTGCACGATGAAGAGTTTGCCTGAAAGTCCGTCAACGGCCCATTCGATGTCGACGGGGCACCATTTATCTTTCAGCGTGGAATAATAGTCCTCGATAGTTATTACCCAGTCAGCAAGCTGGAGGATCTGATCATCTTCGAGGCAGAAGCGGTATCGCTGAGTCTCTTCCGCGGGGATGATCCGGGTACGTTCGTCGCCATTGTCACCATAGACCATCAGCTTATCTTTTACGCCAAGTTTCTTTTCGATGATGGATCTATGTCCCTTTCTGCGAGTGGGTTTGAAGACGAGGAACTCGTCGGGTGAGATGGCTCCCTGCACGACCATTTCTCCGAGGCCATAGGATCCGTTGATCATCACCACGTCTTTAAAACCCGATTCGGTATCCAGCGAGAAGGCGACGCCGCTGCTGGCGAGATCGGAGCGCACCATCTTCTGGACGCAGACCGACAGACCAACGGTGGTTACGTCGTATTTGAATGTTTTCCGGTAGCTGATGGCGCGGTCGGTAAACAGCGAGGCAAAACAGTTGCGTACGGCATCGATCAGTGTGGCCGGGCCGCGGACGTTGAGATAGGTCTCCTGCTGGCCCGCGAAACTTGCGTCGGGCAGGTCTTCGGCTGTAGCGGAGGAGCGTACGGCGACATCGGTTGAAGACTGGTCGTATCGCTGAGACAGCTGCTCGTAGGCGCCGATGATCTGGTGACTGAGCTCGTGTGGAAAGCGCGCGTTGCTGATGGCCTGACGGATCTTCAAGCCGACGCGGCGAAGGGATTCCACGTTGTCGAAGTCGATGGTATCCAACTGTTGCCGGATAAAAGGCCCCAGCTGGCTTTGTTCGATAAACTGCCAGTAGGCATCTGTGGTGACCACGAATCCGCCCGGGATCTTGACGCCGAGACTGGTGAGATTGCTGATCATCTCTCCGAGAGAAGCGCATTTACCGCCAACGAGTGCGAGATCGGAGAGGCCGACGTCTTCAAGCGGAAGAATAATTCTTTTATTCATATTGCAAGTTTTGACGAGCTGATCAGAAATAGGTTTGAGAATGAAGGTGTTTTATCTTACCCGGTGTAAGGTTGAGCTGGACGGAAAGGTGGGTCAGCATATGCCGGACTGTCTCGGGAACGCTGTAGGCGAAATCCCATTTCCAGTCCGATGCCGCGACCGAGTCATCGATGCTTATTGGCCATCCCCGCGCGACCGACTGACGATGGTCGGGTCTGTATGTTATCTGAAGGTCCGGGATATAGCGTTGGATAGCGAGGGCAAGTTCCCCGGGGGAGAAGCTCATTGCGCTTATGTTATAGGCGCCGCGAACGGTAATGCTGATGGCTGGCGCCTCCATCAATTCTAAGGTAGCTCTGACGGCATCGGGCATATAGATCATCGGCAGAACGGTGTTGTCCTCCAGGAAGCAGGAATAGGATCCCGTCTTTAGCGCGGAGTGGAACATGTCAGTGACATAGTCTGTGACTCCGCTGCCGTTTGGGGCAGCCTTACAGCTGATCAGACCGGGGTAACGAAGGCTGCGGGCGTCCACGCCATATTTGTTCCAGTAATAGCGGCACCAGAGCTCACCGGCGAGCTTGCTGATCCCAAAGCTTGTCTTTGGATCTGTCGGTGCTGTCTGCGGGCAGCTGAGGCGGGGGGCGTCGGGGCCGAAGACGGACACGCTGCTGGGCCAGAAGACCTTTGCGATACCTCTTTCTGCTGCCAGTCCGAGGACGTTGAGAAGAGCCTGCATGTTCAGATGCCAGGCGCCGGAGGGGAATTCACCGGTAAGGGAAGGCTTCTTTGCCGGGAACAGGTAGATCTGGGTGATGTCGTAGCGGGATATGACGGAGGCCAGGGCCTGTTTATCGAGGACATCCAGCTGTTCATAAGGACCCTCGGTCAGAGAACCTTCTTTTGCGGAGCCAAGGTCGGCCGCGACGACGCGCAGGGCGCCATACATCTTTCGCAGCGCAGGCGTAAGTTCGGAGCCGAGCTGTCCACGGGCGCCGACCACGAGTAGCGTGTCTCTCTTCATATGCAAGCAATGCTTTTAGGAGACTAAAATTGGCGAATGGCGTAAAGTTTTCCTAGTATTCCTGAAAAAACCGAAAATAAATCTACTTTTATATCAATAAGCTGTTAATTCCCACAGTTGGTGTGGTCAGCCGATGGTCATTTCGGAAAAAAAATCTTTTTTTATGCTTGCCGATCTGAATACTGTTGACATACAAATTCTGCAAATTCTGCAATTCGACGCGCGGATGACGACAAAAGAGATGGCCGACAAGCTCGGCAAGTCGGTAACGGCGATTCACGAACGGATAAAAAGGCTGGAGGAGGATGGCTATATACAGCGGTATGTTGCGCTGCTGGATAAGAATAAGATCGGCAAGACACTGACGGGATATACCACCGTACAATTGAAGGAGCATTCCCAGGCAGTATTACGCGGCTTTGAGAGAGAGGTGATCAAGTTCCCCGAGGTTATGGAGTGTTGTCAACTGACGGGACAGTCGGATTTCCTGCTCAGGGTGGTGATCCAGGATATGCAAGCATACAATGACTTTCTTTTGAACAAATTGGCGACGCTGCCGAATATCGGGACGGTGCAAACCTCCTTTGTGTTGTCGGAGGCGAAGAGGGAGACGGCTTATCATCTTCCTTTGCCTTCCCAGGATAAGACAAAGCGGAAGTAGTCCAATTTTTATTTCCTTATCTGTTTTCGATGCGTGTGTCTTGTTGCGTTTCGGTTTTTTTCCGGTTCCCGGCGCCGCCGGTACTTTTGCCTTTATTGAGGAAAACAGGATGTCTGTTGAATGCGTTCAGGATGCCCGCGGGAAATCAGGTATTTTGCAGCGGGAATGGATAAAACGAAGTTATTTAAGGAAAAGGCCACGCTGACGAGGCTGCAATACCTGGTATGGGCGGCCATACTGCTGATCAGCTTTTTCGCCATGGTATCGAACGATGGGGTCAGGCAGTCGGCGGTTTCGGCTATTACCAATACCTGCTTTTATGCGCTGATCATCTATGGCAATATCCGTTTCCTGTATCCCCAATTCTATCAAAAGAAACGATATGTGCTGTATGTGGCGGGGTCTGTGTTGCTGTTGCTGCTGGCCGGTGCAGGTAAGGTCTATCTTTCTTTGGTCATTCATAACAAGTATTTTTCTGTGGCGCCCAGGTTGCAGGATGCGGGAACCTATATCACTTTCATTTTCTCAGGTGTCACGGTCTTTGTGCTGAGCTTTATCTTCCGGCTGGCCATTGCTTATTTTATGATAAAACAGGCGTCGGAGGAAGCTTTATTACAACGGAGTCAATTCGAGCTTAAACTGTTGAGAGCGCAGGTGCAGCCGCATTTCCTTTTCAATACCCTGAACAATATGTACTACGAGGCATATTTAGACTCGCCGCGCACCGCGCTGCTGATCGAAAGGCTGTCGGATATCATGAGGTATTTTGTCGATCAGAGTATCCGGGAGACCGTTCCGCTGGCTACGGAAGTACAATTTTTGGACAACTATATCGCGCTGGAAAAGATAAGGATAAGGCCGGAGCCCGAGATCGAATTTGAAAAACGTTTTGATGGCGCGATGTTGATTCCCCCCATGCTGCTGATGACCTTTGTGGAGAATATCTTCAAACATGGCGTTGATAAGATCAGCGGGTGCAATAAGATCCTGATCTCACTGGTTCATCAAAATGGCTATCTTTATTTCAGCACAAAGAATGCCATTAACAAACATGCGGACCGGACAATGCCGGACGGACTGGGTTTAAATAACCTTCGCAAGCGTTTGTCTATTTTGTATAATGATAATTTTGAGCTGGAGACCATCAATGACGGTCAATATTTTACGGCGTCCTTAAAAGTACCTCTGTATGAATCTACGGTGCATGATAGTCGATGATGAACCCAATGCGGTAAATTTACTTGAAGTGCTTATAGGACAAAGCACGCGCTGGCAGCTTTTGAAAAAATGTTACAATGCGCTGGAGGCTATCGATTTCTTAAAGGACAATGCGGTAGACCTTATTTTCCTGGATATCAATATGCCCCTCCTTACCGGCATGGAGCTGGCGGGACTACTATCCAGGGAAACAGCTATTGTCTTTACGACCGCCCATTTTGAGCATGCTGCGGAAAGCTATTCCTTCAATACTATCGACTATCTCTTAAAGCCGATCACGCTAAAGCGATTTCTGGCGGCCACAAAGAAGATCGAGGCTCACTTCCAGTCCCGCATACGTACGACAGACAAAGAAGAAGAAGCGGCTGATGAATACTTTTTTGTCAAATCGGGCACCGAGCTGCGAAAGATCCTTTTGCCTGAGATCCTTTTCTTTGAAAGCCGGAAGGAATATGTGCGCGTCGTAACCCGGACCTTTGAGGTATTGACATACCGGCGTCTTAAGGATATCGAAGCACAGCTAAATATGCCATTCGCCCGGGTGCATAATTCGTATATCGTCAATATCCGGCAAATGGATAAGATCCAGGATAACCACGTCTTTATCGGGGAGGTCCAGATACCCATCGGCGAGAAATTCAGGGATGGGCTGATGGAGATGGTTCGGAAAAAGACGTTTTAAAAGTCTTTAGCCAATGCTGGACTGTCCCGGGGAGTGCTGACACTGTCGCTGTCCCGGGGAGGATTGCGATGCCACCAGGATGCCAGAACAGAACCTGTGATATTCATCAACGGTCCGAATATTGCCGGGGCGAGTCCAACTGTTGCAATTTTTCCCATTCCTTTCGCTATACCTGAAGCCAATCCGCCGTTTTGCATGCCAACTTCGATCGCAATGGTACGGCAATCCCTTTCGTTCAGTTTGAACAGCCGGCCTGTCCAGTATCCGAAAGTATAACCGAATAGATTATGTACCAGTACCAACAGCAGCAACAAAGGGCCGATGGAGAGCAGGCTGTCTCTGCCTGCGGCGGTGATGATGACGATGATAAAGGCAATGCTGATCATGGAGACCAGGGGCATGACGCGGTTGAGCCAGGCTCCTGTTCCCCTGAGCAGCTTGTTAACCAAAAGGCCCGCGGCGATGGGAAGGATGACCATTTTGAGGATGTCCCACATCATGCTGAGCACATCTATTTTTATAAAAGTTCCTGCCAGCAATTTCATGAGCAGGGGTGTCATCAGCGGTGCAAGAAGCGTGGAGATGGCAGTAATGGTTATGGATAGGGCGACATTGGCTTTTGCGAGATAGGAGATCACATTGGACGCCATTCCATTGGGGGAGCAGCCGATCAGGATGATGCCCGCCGCGATCTCCGCGTTGAAGCCGCTGATGCTTGCCAGCGCGAACCCTACTGTCGGCATAATGAGATAATGGCTGAAGACCC
>Ga0193716_1000669_pt1 | contig 20603 bp, 19 predicted proteins | sample U2c1metaG_FD_145901 | JGI IMG/M metagenome (GOLD analysis project Ga0193716, IMG submission 145901) | Soil microbial communities from a riparian zone of the East river system, Colorado, United States - U2c1 | ecosystem: Environmental > Terrestrial > Soil > Riparian zone | place: USA: East River...
CAGGGATGCTGAGAAGCGAAGCCAGAAAACACGGTGTATCAATCCGCACCAATCTGAAAGACGATCTTCCCATGACCGTGGCAGATCGGGTGCAACTTCAGCAGGTGCTCATGAACCTGATGCTGAATGGCATCGAGGCGATGAAGGATACGGGCGGCGTGCTTACGGTGAACTCGCAATTGGGCGAGGACGGCCAGATCGAGATCTCTGTAAATGACACAGGACCCGGGCTCCCCCCGGGCAAGGCCGACCAGATATTTGATGCGTTCTTTACTACGAAACCACAAGGCAGCGGCATGGGCCTGGCAATCAGCAAGTCGATCGTCGAATCGCATGGTGGACGAATCTGGGCCAACGGCAACGGCGGGCGTGGCGCGACGTTCCACTTTACCTTGCCAGCGGCTCCCGCGAAAACAAACCCTCCCGTGGATGCCGCGTGATTCGATGGGTCAGATCATGCAAGTGATCGGACACGAATAGATGTTGTTCAAACTGATGGCTGTAAATGAAAAGGAGAAACGATGAAGGCACTTAAAATTGCAGGGATTCCCACATTGCTGGTTCTCTGCGTGAGTATGGCAGTTGGCCAGGATGCTGGCCACGACGTCAACAAAGCTGCAACCAAGACCGGTCATGCCGTTAAGCATGTAGCTAAGAAAGTCGGCAAGACCACCAAGAATGGCGCCGAGGACGTTGGCCACGGAACCAAGGTCGCTGCCAAAGACACCGGAAAAGGTGTCAAGACCGCCACGGAGAAGACCGGAGAAGGCGTCAAGGATGCGGCCAAAAAGTAGGTGATTCCAGGATCACTCACAACCCCCGGCGAGTGCAGCGCGGCTCGCCGGGACGTTTCATGTGAACTCAAGGTCGAAGATCGTTGAGCGCGAATCTAATGGACCTCGCGTTTTGACGACACAGGCAAGGCAACGTTGAAAGTTGCGCCGCCATTCGGGTTGTTCTCTGCCCAGAGCCGGCCGCCGTGGGCTTCGACGATAGATCTTGAGATGGGCAGGCCAATGCCCATGCCCTTTTCCTTGGTTGTCATAAAGGCATCGAATATCTTTTCGGTATCTTCGAGTCCCATGCCATTGTCGATGACCTGGACAATGACCTCGTGCTCCTGTGTAACGAAGGCTTTCAGCAGAATCCTGGCTGTATCTGCACTCCCGGCGGTCGCTTCAATCGCATTCGAGATGAGGTTGATAAATACCTGCTGGGTTTGAATACGGTCGACACAAATGGGCGGCAGGCTATCTTCGATGGACCAGTCAATTTGAACCTCGCGCTTGTTGGGGCCTTCCTGGATGAAGCGTAAGGACTCTCGGATGATGTCCAGAACACTCTCGTCCCTCTTCTCGTACGGTTCGCTTTTAAAAAGAGCGCGAATGTGCTGCATCGTCTCGTCAGCTGAACGAATATTCCTCAATATTCGCTCAATCGAAGCGTTTGTTTCGGTTAGGTCGGGCGGATTGGCTGCCAACCAATGTTTGGCGGCTTGAGCATTTCCAAGCACAGCCATCAGCGGCTGATTGAGTTCATGAGCGATCGATGCCGATAACTCAGCTACGGTTGCGATTCTCGACGCTCTGCTGAGCTTGATGCGCGTATCCCGAAGGTGGTCTTCTGCCCGTTTCCGCTCATCGACGTCCACTGAGATGCCATACCACTGAATGATCTTGCCTTCGGGATCACGCAAAGGTTCGCCCATCGCGTGGTGCCATCGGTACTCTCCATCTGCGCGTCGATAGCGGTGTATCACGTTATAAGACTCTCCAGTTTCGATTGCCCGGAAGAAGGCCTTCGCGGACTCCTCTCGATCATCAGGATGAATGAATCTCCCCCACCCGCCATTAACGAATTCTTCGAAGGAAGCGCCACGATATTCAAGAAATCTCTGAGAGAGATGCGTTGGTTCTCCGGCCGGCGACGTTGACCAAAGCATTGCAGGAATTGTTTCGATAATGCCAAGGAGTTCATGCTCTCTCGTTTGAAGAGCGTGTTCAGTCTCCTTCAATGCATCGATGTTCATAAGAGTCCCGTACCACTTAACAACGTTTCCTTCATCATCACGGAGAGGGAGACCGCGATACAGGAACCAGTGATAGGTGCCATCCGCGCGCCGGCAGCGCAGTTCATGCTCGATGGGAGCTCCCGCGGCCAATGCGGCCCGCCAATTGGCCGCCACGCGATCAAAGTCCTCGGGATGTATTGCGTTCCCCCATCCCCAACCCACCCCCTGTTCTCTGGAGAACCCCGTGTAGTCCAGCCAACTTTGACTTATGAAATCGACTGATCCATCCGGCAGAGCGGTCCCCACATAGGCGGGGATCGCCTCAACGAGAGTCCGAAGCTCTCTCTCGCTGAATCGGATCTTCTCTTCTGCCCGTTTTGCCTTAGTAATATCGATGACCGCCCCGGCGAACTCGAGGACATCGGAAGCGGATCCCAAGGGCCTCGCCAGAACTCGAACATACTTGACGCGATCGTCGGGAAAGAGCAGACGATACTCGCAATCGATCACGATGCCGCTGGTAGAAGCTCGTTCTATCAGTTCAATCAGCAAATAACGATCCTCGGGATGAACGCGTTCCACGATTATGTCAAGCGTGACCGGGGTCGCCGGATCGTATTCGAAGATACGGTAGGTTTCATCCGACCAGACATGCTCTCTGCTGCCTGGTCTCCAACCAAAACTGCCTGTGTGACTCAACCTTTGGGCTTCCTCCAAATAGGCTTCGCGACGCCGGAGCTCCTGCGTCAGCAACTCGTGCTCCGTAACATCGATGCCTACGCCAATTCGCTTCAGACTGCCCGTTTCAGAGGCTGCCGACACAACACAACGAACATATCGGAGTTGGCCGTCAGGACGTACAATGCGTTTCGTGACGTCAAACCCGGAAGCTTCCACCAGCAGTTGCTTCATGAGCGAAGCCATATTTTCACGATCTTCGGAGTGAACCAGCGCCAAATATGCTTCGGAGGTTGGAGTCCCCTGAGCGGGTTCAAGTCCGTGGATCTGAAAAAGTTCAGGCGACCAGTGGTCAAACCCTTTAGCCGGATCAAAGGACCAACTGCCCATTTGCCCCAGACGCTGCGCTTCAGCCAAGTAGTACTTATTTGTTTGCAGTTCTTCAACGTTTTTCCGAAGGTTGTCCTCCGCTTGTTTACGGTTCTCAATATCAACGCTCGCTCCGTGCCACCCTATGATCGTCCCATCTGCGTCGTGCTGAGCTTTTTTCTGATGCAGCATCCGACGAAATTCACCGTCAGCCCGACGCACTCTAGCTTCTGCCTCTAATGGACTCCCCGTGACGATCGATTCTCGCCACTTCTCGAGGAGCACTTCGATATCGTTCGCATGAACGCAGGAGGTCCATTTCCACCCGTAGAGTTCTTCCACCGGTTTTCCAAGAAATTCGCACCAGGTGCGATTGAAGAAATCGAGGGCGCCGTCTGGAGCCGCTGTGTGGATCAGCGCGGGGGATGAATCGAGAATCTGCCGAAGACGCAGAGTCTGGTCATCCACCGAAGGGTGCCGCTTAGAATTCATGCTCGAATGGTACAACAGGCGGCGGCAGCCGGCCCTCTGACCGTGACTGTCGATGTGCGTGTGATTGCGAACTTCTTTCTTACAAATTCCGAGCATGGCGTCATGTTTTTGGGTGAATCCAGAGCGTTTTGAGCCCGAACGATTGCTCTTCATGGTGTATCGGTAGGCATATAAGAAACAGGATCATCGGGACGAAGTTTCTACGTCGGTCGTGCCGCTTCCTTCGCACTCACCATCCGATGCTTCATTCAAGTAGTAGAAATATGTAGTAGCTAAATCTAAGAGTGGTCTCTATTATCTTGCAACACCGGGCCTGAGTAACCAATCGAATGAGAGTTCTTGTTTCGGAAGTTTTGCCGATGGATTGTCGCGACAGACATGGCGGCGAGCCAAGACGACTCGATGGGGCTGTTTCCGATTTGGCTGCCCAGCGTTGAGAGTCATAGCCAGGAAAGGTCTCTCCGCGCTTACATGCATAACATTGTTCGTATTACTTATCCGTTTCTTTGGGTTGCCGTATTTGCCAGACAACTTTGCCTTCCGGTCCCTGCCATCTTCTTCCTGATGACGGCCGGGGCGCTTGCTGGAAGGGGCGAACTCCGGATCGGCATCATTCTCGCCGTCAGCACCCTCGGATGTCTCGCTGCCGATCTCGTTTGGTTCCAGGCAGGACGACGCTGGGGTACTAGAATCATAAGATTGCTCTGTAGTCTGAGCGCGGATCCCCGTTACTGCGCGCAGCGGGCGAGAAACTCTTTCGATCGATGGGGGCTGCCCTCTGTTATGGTCGTAAAGTTCCTCCCAGGCCTTGATGCCATCACGCCTCCACTGGCCGGAGCAGAAGGCGTAAGCCGCGCAGCATTTCTCGGTTACGACGCCGTCGGCGCATTCATTTGGTCATCAATCTATGCTGGGTTGGGGTATTTCTTCGCAGATAGTCTGGACACCGTGGCGGCGTTCCTTAGCCGGTTCAGTAGCACCCTGGTGCTTGGAATCGGCGTACCGCTGATTCTTTATGTTGCGTGGCGCACGCTGCTCCTCGTTCAGATGATTCATGACCTCCGCCTGCGGAGGATGAGTCCTTCGGAGCTAAATGCAAAGCTTGAGAGCGAGAAAATCGCAATTATCGATCTGCTCAACTTCGAGGATGGCGTCACCAGTATGGGGATTCCCGGAGCAATTCGAATCGATCCAATACGTCTCCGCGGTCGTTCAAAGGTGATCATGCCCAGAGAACTGGAGATCATCCTTTACTGTTCCTCTGTGGGAGAGATTACAAGCGCTCGGGTAGCTCTCGCTCTTCGCCAGAAGGGAATTCCGAAGGTTTGGATATTGGAAGGCGGACTGAAGGCATGGATCCAAGAGGGCTACCCAGTCACTCCAAGTCTGAGTGACCCCAAGGAACGGGCAGTCAGTCTGGGCATTCAGGTTCTCGACTAGGTTATCGCTTGTAGGTCGTAGTACGCTTCATCAGGACAAATCGCATCTGACATTTTCGCGGCTCTCAATCGACCTTTCCGGGCTTGAAGCCTGGAGATGGAACGACGCCGTCACTGTGGAACCGGAAAATGCAGACGAAACGGGACGCTCTCAGACTGTTCGTTGGCAGGTCGATGCCCCCCAATATCCGTTCAAGGGTGGCAGGCTTCGCCTGCGCACGGATGTGCACTGTGATCGATTCGAAGGAATGCCGATCCGCGAAGTGTCATTCCGCCAATATGATTGGCTCGACTATATTCCGGAATTGCACGCATCTCCTGAGGTCGTAAAACAAGAGTTCGGGCACATTGAGGAATTTCTCGCACTTTTGACTGGAACATATTACTACCTTGACTGGCCCCAAATCTCCAATGGAGAAGGGGACAAGTTCGAAACCTTTACGCTTTATTTTGAGCGGTTTCTAGAGAAGATGGAACCGCTTGAAGTCACTCAACTCTGGACGACATTCCCGCAAGTTGAGAAGCAGTTCGGCGCGCTCTATGAAAAGGCAAGAGGAATGCGCGTGACATATGGCGCAGGCTTTTATCTCAAGCTCGGTGCGCTTAGAATACCTCGATGTACATCGAGCATCGGTTTGTAAACCTAATATGGGGTATCGAATCCCTTCATCGAATTGCCCATCCGGATGTGAAAGGCTCGACGAGTGCATCCGAAATGGTCGAAGGATTCAGAAGAGTAATAGAGGCACAGAAGGCGACACTGAACTCAGATGAGCGACGTTGGCTTGATCGAGCCACGAAACTTGCCTCGGAACCGAACCTGAAAGATCGAATCGAGGACTTCTTTTCAAGGCTTCCCTGGCGAATCGAATCGAGCAGCCTGGCCAAATTCGCCGACGAATGCGCACATCGGCGGAACGACCTCTCTCACCATGGCGGCCCGCGCAGCAATGGGGAGCACGCCTACGAAACATTCCTACGACAACTGATGACGCTGAGCGGCGCTCTGTCCATTCTGTATCACGCAGCGCTGCTGCAAAAGATCGGCGTTGATGACCAGACTTTGCGGTTGCCATTGGAGCACAACCCCCTTCGCTCTAGGCTTCGCCCACTTCTTGTCCAGGCGGAGCTTAATCTCCCGCCCATTGATGAACCTTCAAAGCAAGTTCCGTCGACCGTGCCGCCGACAGAGGGCTGAGTTCGTGACCACGCGTGTGCATATGCGGAAGAACAGATTTCCCACGGACACAATACGGACACATTTTCGGCACCAAAACATACCATTCAGCACCAGAAGGTACAACAACCCCAAAACTCCAAACCCAGCAACATCAATAACTTAGACTGATTCTAAAACCGCTTAGCAGATTGGAAGGCGGCCCTGAAAAGGCCGGCGTCGGCGGTTCGATCCCGTCTCTGGCCACCATTTATAATCAATAACTTACAAGAAAAATCGAAAGCCTCCAATGTGCGGAGGCTTTTCTTATTTGCTATAACGTATTTATTTTCAAGTATTTACAAACATAGCTAATGGTGGCCGCAAAAAGGCTGGCGTCGCACGTTAGGACTCGTAAGATGCTGATTCTAAAAGCTTAGAGTGTGCCACAAATTGCCACGTAATTACGGGAACAATACACGAACATTTGAAATGACCCTATACGTCTATATAGGTGCTGACTGGCATTCAGCAGAGCTGGTGGTAGGGACGCAAAAATCCCGATTTGGAGCAGCAAGGCCACCTGCCGACTGAGATTTGCTTGGGATGTCGACTTCCCTGCTTTCCCATTGGGACCGAGTTCATCGACGAGATCGCAATCTTAGGGCTTGCACCATCGGTATTTGCCGTAAAAGCACGACTGCGTGCTCAATACGTGACTCGGCGATTTGGCATCAGCCCGGAATAGTGCCTGGCGACATCGGCGTTTCCGGTTATTAATCTGAAGACCACCTATAAGTCCGCGCTCTCGGATCAGATCGAATCGACCCGCTACTCCCTTTCGAATTGGCGCTAGCTCCCGACCCTGCCACACCGCTATAGGTACAATGACCGAAATGTTTTTGTGGGTCTTTCAGGGAAAATGCCAAACTAAGTGCGCTAGAACCCCGAGAGCCTGATGAGCCACATAAAGTGGCCACCACGCAGAAGGTGTCAAGATATTCCTGATCCATTGAGCGGGAAAGGCTGTCCAAGTAGTCGCGGGCAGCCTCACGCCGCAGTGTGAGGCTGGCGAATCTGCCTTCCCATGCCTTCGGAAACTATGGCCTTGCGTCTCTATCAACTAGCCCGCGGCATCGACCACAATCCCGTCGTACCAAACCGAGTCAGCAAGTCAATCTCCGCCGAAGACACGTTTCCCGAAGACATTCCGCTCGCGGACACCGAGCCACAGACTCGGCGTCTGGCTGAGAAGGTCTGGAAATCCTCGCACGGCAATGCGCGAGCAGCGAAAACGGTAGTTCTGAAGCTGAAGACGAAAGAGTTCAATAGCCTCACGCGAAGCCTCACGCTTCCGGCTCCGCCCTCATCCTGCGACGAACTTATAGGTATCGCACTCGCGCTGCGCGAACGAGTTGAGTTGAGACCAAAGCAGCTCTTCCGGTTGGTTGGGGTAGGCCTCAGTAACTTTCAAACAGCCGATAACCCGGCTTCGCCCCTCTTTATCGAAGAGATTGTGCAGGATCAATGAGCAAAAAGGTATGAATGGGAGGATCGGGGATTACTGAAAGAATCTCGGTCCTAATTGCATTCATTATCCACGAAGAGAGGTTCAGATGTTCGAAGCGCATAACCCGTTGCCGGAGAGCCTCGAGGCTATGCTGAGATCAGCGCTTCCGAAGCGAAGCATCTCACTCGGTGGAGACACTCGAAGGTCGTTCAACAAGTCTGAACGTGTTGATTCGCCTTCAGGAGGAGCGACGATAGGTTCCTCCCCCAGCAAGTGGAGGCGCCAAGAGGAAAATATCCAATGCGCCAACAGGTTCGAACCCATGGCCGCTGCGGTGACAGATCCGCGTTCGCCGGTAACTAATTGAAACCAGAAAGCACAGATGGCCAATTTCGGAGCCCTGAAAACCCTGAGACACGCTTATCGAACCCTTAACAAACCCTCGACCTCTGCCCTATTTAGCGAGTGGCCAGCAATCAGCGTCGAAGACAGGGCATGGCTTTAGCGCATACTCCATTACTTCGTCTTCGCTCACAAAACAACTATATGGCAGTGTCCGAGCAACAGCGAGCGCAAAATAGTCTCCCGGCCCCGCGATAACCCGCCCCGAAATGATCTTGCATTGCGTGACAGAGCAGGGAGTTGACAATCGCCGTCTGGAATAGCAACTATCAGTAGCTTTAAGGAGGGACATTCCGGCCCCCTCCAGGCTTCACCCCCAGGCCCGCAAACTTGCACGTTAAGATCGCAGGTCACCGATGATGAGTTCAACACAGGAGATGCGTAGATCATCGCCCGCGTTTATGCAGGCGCTGCTCGAGAGTGAACGGCTGCGCATTCGGATCGTGATTGCAGCAATCGTAGCCGCCTTTGCGATACGAAGCCTTAGAACATTAATTCTCTTCAGCCGTGAGAACCTCATCTCGTGGGTGACAACGAGCCTGTTCATAGTGATCGTGGTGATCTATGAACTTCTAATGCTGCGCGCGGTAAATCGGTCGATAAAGCGTGGCCGTGATCTGCCCCATGCTGTGTGGATCGCGAACATCGTGGTTGAGACGTGCATACCAGCCTTGGCACTGGCGTTACTTTCCGACGCAATGATGGAGGCGGCCTACAAACCGCTGGCCAATCCGGCAGTCCTCTTGTACTTCATCTTCATCATCCTCTCGACTCTGCGCCTGGATCCCACAGTAAGCAGAATTTCGGGAATCGTGGCCGCAGTGAGTTATCTCCTCGCGGCTGCATATCTGGGTTGGATACCCACGTTTGGTGGCGGCGCATCCGTGTTGTCACCTGATCGGGCAGTAATTGGCTTTGCTATCGCGTTCGCGTTCGGCGGATTCGTCGCAGGTGCGGTAGCTGGTGAGATTCGGAAGCAAGTGGAGGCGGCCCTTCGCGAGGCAGATACGAAGCGCCAGATGGAACGACTCACTCATGACCTCGAGGTTGCCCGGTCGATCCAGCAGTCTCTACTACCTACCAGCGCACCCGAGATTGAAGGTTTTGAAATCGCCGGCTGGAACCTGCCTGCGGATCAGACTGGCGGAGATTACTACGATTGGCAGGTTCTTCCCGGCGGAAAATTGTTTGTCGCGCTCGGCGATGTGACCGGTCACGGGATCGGTCCGGCACTCCTTACTACCGCGTGTCGCGCATACACCCGGGCAAATTTCACACCGGAAAATGGAATGTTGACGGCGATGGAGCGAGTCAATGCTGCCCTCAACAGGGATGTGGGCCCGAGACGATTTGTGACATTTGTTGCAGTAATTTGCACTCCGGGCAGTTCGCGGGTTGAACTGCTTTCCGCCGGGCATGGGCCGTTGTTTCTTTACACGCTGCGAGAAGATCGCTTCGACGCGATGCCCGCTCAAGGGTTGCCCCTCGGCCTGATGCCTGATTTAGGTTCGACTCCACCCGTGGTCCTCGACCTCAATCCCGGCGACCTGCTTGTCCTGACGACGGATGGCTTTTTCGAATGGGCCAATGCGCAAGACGAGCAGTTTGGCGAAGAGAGGATGGAAGACACAATTCGTGCGGCAAGGGAAAAACCGCCGGCTGAAATTATTTCCGCCCTTTATAAGGCCGTAATCGAATTCTCCGGTGGCACCAAGCAGGATGACGACCTCACGGCCGAGGTTATAAAGAGAAAATAGGCTGGCGACAGGATGTGAAGAAATTTCATTTGCGCCCCCCAGCCGAGTTCTAACGCCCCTGACCAGCGCTCCCCGCCGGCGCATCGATGAATTTACGAATTCAGCTGCACCGTCTCGACCGGACGCTCTTCCATCAACCAGTGTCCCGCCCCGCAACCACGCCTTCCTGAACATTCGTTGCCACGTTACGCATGATCGCGGCCTGAGTCGCACCGAATGACTTCTCGCCCCCCCGCGAGTACCGTCATGGTCAGCTTCACCTTCGCGAATTCCTGATTGTCCTGCGCGTCCTAAGCAAAAGCACTGAACTCCGCGAACCTGGCGCTCATTCCTCCAGGCTAGGCGTAGATTGCCGCGTAAGAGTTCCTTATAGTCTCCCCCCGGCGACTGAATTATGAAATGGGTCTCTGTAGGCGCTCAATAGAAATCTCAGTCCTGGATCCTAAGCGAAGATCTTGGGGGTCAGGGATGGGTTGGTTGAGGTGAGCGGACGGGATCTCCAACGGATTACCGTGTTGACAGACGCAATGGCCGGGCGGCGTACGGTGGTGTCCGCCGCGGCGGTGCTGGCGATTAGTGAGCGGCAGACCTTTCGACTGCTGGCGCAATATCAGGACCAAGACGTCTTCCATCGCTGCCAGTGCTCAAAGCACACTGTTCTTAGTTTGGTCGGCCGAACCAGGAGTATTGCCAGGCCACGGAGACATTCTGGTAGTTGCCGCCGAAGCGGACATAGGTGCCGTTGCTGTAACTGATTTTGACGGAATGGTGGCGGGAAAGGCGGAGGGAGGTGGTGCCTCCGAGGCGGGAGCCGACTTGCTTGCTGGCGAGATTGGTGACACCGCTCAAGCTGGTGATCCCGCCCCACCAGAAATTGCCGTCGAATGAGACCCATGTGCGTTGTCCGAAGTCGTGGCTGAGGTGGCCTTCGAGCGATCCGATGGGCTCCTGGGTTTGGGGCTGGGGGACTGGACCAGCAAACGCGGCCGAGTTCTCGGTGTAGAGCCAGACGCCGCCGTAGCCGTCGAGCAGCCAATTGCCGAGGCGCCGGGAATAGCCCAGCTCCGGCTTGAAGGCCCAGCGGTTGATTCCCCAATTGATCAGCTTGGTGCCGCTGTATTGCCCGGTGGGGGCGATGACTCTCAGACTCACGCCGAGGAGAGTCTTCTGTTTCCAGCGGGCGAACTCCTGCACGGGCATGGCGGGTCCGCCCAGCAAGTTGACGGAGAAGCGGAAGGAAGCGTCGAGCAAACCTGAGCGGTAGGCCGAGGTTTGCGTACCCAGCACCGCGCCCTCGAATGTGCCTACGGCATAAGGCAGAGAGGCGGTGAGATTGGCGGAGCGTCCGAAGAAGCTCAGAGTGTGGTAGAGGCTGATGACGGGAACGCTGTAACTGCCGGTGGCACCAGTGATCGGGATGGTGCCGCCGAAGTTGAGGCCTCCGTTGTAATAGCCCCAGGTGAGCGTGACCGCGTTGGTATGGATGGGGGAGATGACATAGGCGCGCGGGGCGAGGTCCTGGGCGGGAAGGCGGAGGGCGGCGGCGAGCAGGGCGGACAACAACAGTGCACGACCAAGCCGCGACACGAATTGGTACGCGCGGGCGTAGACTCGGCAGGGTGTCCGCGGCGAGCCGGTCCGGCGAGTTTTCGGGCCGCGAGCCATGCGAGTGGAGAATACACCGCTGAAGCAGGAAAGGCTTGTGATTGACCGGAAGGAACTAAGGATCAGCGCATCAGCCACACCGCTATCGTAGAAAACAAGCGCCCGGGCCATGCACTCTCCATCATCAAGGCGCAGCAGGATCTCAGAGGTGCTCCGAAAGTTATGACCAACAGCGAAAAGATCGGCTACAAGAAACGACCGAAGACAATCTATGGGCTGCCGGAAGAGCCGATCAGCCTGCCGACGGCACCCACAGCCGCGGAACTGTAAGAAGGGAAAGATACTGCTCTTAACCGCGCACAGTCCACCTGTAAAATTGATAGTCCACGCACCCGTTGAGGACACTCCGTTCTGTCTTTCGAGGGACTACAGCCATCATTAAAGTCGAAAGAGTTATTTTGACAAGGTTTTGGGAGGAGATCCGTCCCCATCATCACTCCAGTTGATCTGCAGTTCTTCGGTGCGGTCGAGAATCGCATTGCCGCGACCCCTCCCTCCTAAATAGTCCCAGGCCCATTCCACAACGGTTTCGATCTTCGCTCTTGTGGAAGACAATAGCGCGACGTGCACCCCAAGCCACGCTGCGAAAGCGACTACGCCGTGGAGTCCGTACCGATGCTCTCCGACTTCGGCCACTCCCGAATTACGTCCGATCATTGCCATGATGCCTTTGTCAAAATAGCGGAACGGCTCTCTTGGCTTTCCAGCAATGTCCAACAGGATATTTTTTGCGCAGCACTTGCCAGCCTGTTGTGCCACAGAAGCAAGCTGCGGGAGAGGTTCACCATCTTTTCCCGCGATATTGGCAAAGTCTCCCAGCGCATAAACACCGGTCACACCAGGCACCGTGAAGTCGGCTTTAACATCAATACGGCCGCCACGCCCAGTCTTGATCCCCAAGTTGTTTGATAAGGACGCTGCCTTGAGCCCTCCAGCCCAGATGACAGTGCTCGTCGGGATCCTGCTGTCGTCTGAAAGCACGACGTACCCACGTCCAACCTCTTTCACCCTTGTCCCTGGGCGAAATTGCACGCCTCGCTCCTCCAGCATTTTGGCGGCATATGTCTGAGACTTAGGAGAGAAGGCACGAAGCACAGCAGGACCTCCATCTATCAGGAAAATTTGCGCCCGATCGGCGGCAAGAGTCTTGTACGCCTTTTCGCGGACGTTTTTCTTCAACCACGACTGCAACATGTCACCGAATGCACCTGCCATCTCTGTTCCCGTCGGGCCCGCTCCTACGATGACGAAGTTTAGCGCTCCCTTTGCAATAAGCGACGGGTCGCGGTCCGCAGATTCGAGCGTCGCCAGGATGCGTGAGCGTAACCTCTCTGCGTCACGCAGGGAATACAGTGGATAACTGTTTTCGTCCGCTCCCGGAGTGCCGAAAAAGTTTGCCTGCGAACCCGCCGCCAGGACCAAAAAGTCACCTTGATATTGCTGCCCCTCGGCAGTTTGCACTGTGCGTGTGTTGAAATCGATCGAAACGACCTCAGTCATTTTCACGGTTACGTTGGAACGGCCGATAAAAGTGCTGCGCAAATTGAAAGCGATATTGCTCGGAGCCAGGATTGCGGTGGCCACTTGGTAGAGCAAGGGCTGGAACTGTTGATAGTTATTCTTGTCGAGCAACGTGACTCGAACGTTTGAATCGGCAGCCAGCTTGCGGGCACAGTTCAGTCCGGCGAAACCACCACCCACAATCACAATGTGTTTCACCTGATTCGGATTTTGTTTGATGGGCAGAGTCATAGTTGTTCGGACACTGGAGACCGTCCTTGGATGGAAGTCGGATGAGTAACGCAATCATAAGTGCTAGGACTTTTCATGGTGTTCTCATCTTTGTTGATTTAGCCGTCAGACTCGTTCGCTGTGGCAACGATTCGCGGTGAAGCAACTGATCGGGATTGGTGTCGAAATAGTACAGCTTTGCCACTTCGATGCGCTTCGCCAGGAAACTGCAGACCAAGATTGCTGCGAGGGTACCGATCAGCGGGCCAACCCAATAAATCCACCATCCGTCCCAGGCTCCGGATATGATCGCCGGACCCAGGCTGCGAGCAGGATTCGTGCTGGTACCCGATATCGGCGACTCGACATACACCATTACGGCATAGAGAAATGGAAATATTGCCGGGGTGAATGGCCGAAGGGTTCGAAACGCGAGAAACACGCACAATCCTGAGATCAGGGAGAACGTCGTGACCGCTTCGCCCATCAAGGCAGCTCCGAAGGAGTAGCCTTCGCCCGGCAAAGTGGCGCCAAATACCACGCTCCGGCCCATCGAACCCCAGGCAAGAAGTGGCAGGGCACCCGCACCCGCACCTGCCAACTGCGCGATGACATAGCCAAGGGCTGTCCGCGTATTCAGCTTGTGCATCAACCAGAACCCGAGTGTAACGACCGGGTTAATATGCGCTCCGCTTTCCTTTCCGACTGGGGAAAGCGCTATCAGCGCGCCCGTAGTGCCAAACAGGAAACCGGTGATCAGCCGTCGCAACCCTTCGCTCGGCACAGTCCCAATGATGGGGCTGCCGGTTCCGAACATCAGAATGACTAGTGACAGGCCGATCCAGACCAACAGAGCCGTTCCCACGAATTCGGAAAAGCATAGTTGCCAAGGGAATGGGTTAGCATTCTGGCCTTTCATCGCGTGTGAGTCCTCCCCTGACTTCAGTACCGAGTGACCTCAGACCGCCAACCTGCTGGAAGGCGAACCGTAGAGCGCCAAGTCCCTCCGGGAGATGTTCTCTGAAGCGTCCGTAACTCGATAGCCCGGATCGCAAGCCTCGCATTGCTGTAACTCCCCTCGACCGGAGATTCTTGATGCTCTTGACGGTTCTAATGACATTCTTGACCGTTTTTAGGCAAGGTGATGCCGTCGTCCGATCACACCTCGGCGAACTGGACGACCACCTTGATGTCCTCTGCCTGCCGTTGCAAAGCCCTCATAAAATCTTCGGGGCGTTGGCACCGCGTCACGAGGCGCGCCAGCAACGATCGATCCGCACGGGCCAGAAATTCTCCGGCCTTATACCAGTGCCGCTTGTTGGCGTTGACGCTGCCAACGACGACGTTGTTTCGCAACACCGCCCCAGCCGCAACATCTGCCGTGTCTGGCCCGATAGCGGGGCCGCCGGTGCCAACGCCGGTGAGACATACGATGCCACCCGCCCCAATGGCCCGAATGGAATCGGCTATGATCTGCCCGACGCCGGTGCATTCGATGATGACGTCCGGCTCGAATCCGATGTCGGCAACGGTGCCGACGTGGTAGGTTGCGCCGAAGGCGCGCACGATTTCAGGCTTGGGCCCCGACTCGACCCGGTCGAGGACGTGGACCTCCAGCCCTCTCTGTTTTCCGATGAGGGCGGCGAGAAGACCAATCGGTCCAGCGCCCGTCACGAGCACTGTCTGCGGCTCCCAGAAGGCGCGCTGGCCGACCGCGACGATCTGCTCCCATGCCTTCGCGACAACCGTCGTAGGCTCGAGCAGCACGCCGAGGAGCCCGAGGGAGCGGTCGACCTTCATCACGTACTCGGGTTCGACCCGCCAGCGCTCGGACATGAAGCCGTCGATCTGCTTTATGCCACGCTCGGTGTATTGGCCGTTGCGGCACATGTCCCACTCGCCCACCGCGCAGTTCGGGCAAGGGACGGGGTCTGGACGGCGGACGATCCCCACCACCAGATCACCCTTCTTGAGCCCGCCGGTCGGGCCCGGGTCCACCACCCGGCCGAGGGACTCATGGCCTAGCACGAGGCGCGCCTTGCCCTCAGGAGCCCAGCCGTACTTGCCCTCCACAATCTCGACGTCGGTCCCGCAAACTCCAACGGCTACGGTTTCCACCAACACCGATCCATCCCGCGCATCGGGCTCCGGGATGTCCTCCAGTTGTGCGGTCCCCGGTTTCTTCGGCTCTACTGTAATCGCTTTCATTTCGACACTCCTGTGAGCAAAGCTGTCAGAAGATAATTTTGACAAAGACAAGAAGCGCAATCTCGGCGATGACTGAGTTGCGCATATGCATCGCGGAGTCAATCGCTGCATAAAACTTCGTGAGTTCTTCCGGGGTGACGACACGCCGTTCAACAAACCTCTTTACAACAGGCCGGATGCGTTGATGAACGATCACCTCAGCCAAGATCAGCACCGGCAGCGAAACCAGGAACCGTATGTGAGTCTCGATATCGCGAAAAAAAGCAAGCTTCGCCCCGCCCAGAAAGTGAGCTTGTGCCAGCGACAGGACTGCCAGCGGTACCCAACATAAAAGCATAGATACTACGACCCGGCGACGCAGCAACTCCAGCGTCGGGCCTGTCAGGCGAGTCCGCCTGAGCATCTGATACAGCGGCCCACCCAAAACCAAAGAGAAATCGGGCGGTTCTTCGAATGGTGCCGGTGCAGCCATAGTTGGCCTTCACTTTCCCTAGCTCTTTATTTAGGGGGCCCGTAAGACTACCCCTCTGAGACAGAGCTAGCTTTCGTTGACCGCCTCGATGTGTGCTTTGGTTTTCCCTCGCTTGATGGAGTCAACTAACGTCGCGTGATCCTGCTCCGTCTGATCGCCGTAGCTCTCAGCCCACTCCGCCAACGCTCTATCCAGAACCGCGGAGTTGCCGCAGTAGCCGGCGATGCGCGCGGTATCTCCCACGCGTGCATGTGCGCGTGCGAGCAATGCACCACACGCCCAGGCATAGAAGTTATATGAGGCTCCCGTCAGCCACTCGATTGGTATCGAAGCCTTCAGATTCTTCATCTGCCGCACGTAGTAATGTCTTCCGTCGATGTCGGTATAGCCCAGCATTGGATCGTTCGAGGCTTGCAGTCCTTTCTGTCCAAACACCACCCGCTTGCCATCGTGGAGGAACTCTTTCGCGAGTTGTGGCAGGTAGGCTGCATGGGCCGGCGGTGCGGCCTCCTTGACCTGCAGGAATAAGGGATCGTTATCCCCATTACCGAAGAGCAGCGCCAGGTACGCACGGGTTCCTACCGAGCCAACGCCCACTACCCGGTGGGCGACATCTGCTACCTGGTAGCGGCTCAGCATCAAGTTACGCTCGCGCGGAAGAGTGCTTGAGTAACGGTTCAAAGCGTCAATCACCTTGGCTTTGGTGGAAGCGCTAACCCGCATCAATACCGGCGGGTCCTCGCGAAACTTCCAGGATCCATCGCTTTTGCGTTCAGCAACCTTCGGCACAAGAGCTTTATTGTCAGTGACCAATGCTTTGGCCAAGACTTTTTTAAATACAGCTTGGGACTTGGGATCAATCTTGATCAGCGGACTCAGCCGTCCAGGATAGGCATGCAGATACCAGATCTCCAGCAATCCCATGCTTTCCAGTCGGGTCATATTGAATCGGTAACCCTCGACCGCGCGCTGCACGGCAGCGGCCCGTTCGCGCCGGTTCAGGCCATTTTCACGTCCGGCTACGTTTACGCTTGCCACCAGTCGCTTGAGGTCCCATTCCCACGGACCGATGGTGACCTCGTCAAAATCATTCAGGTCGAAGACAACTTCCCGCTGTGGTGTGCCGTAGAAACCGAAGTTGCTCAAGTGTGCGTCGCCATCGATGATCACCGGAGTTCCGCTGATCGGTGATGTCGATAGATCGGCCGCCATCACGCAGGCTGAGCCCCGCAGGAAGGTGAACGGCGAGGCGGCCATACGTCCCATGCGCAACGGAATGAGGTCCTTTTGCCTGCCTTATTGTTCTCTGCAATCAGTTTCAGCGGGTCAGGCCGGTCGCTCGAGGGTATCCATTCGGCATGCGACTCCCGCGGGACCTCCCGGCGCAGGTCCTTGCCGGCGGCATGCCGCTTCTCCCATGAAACAATCTTGTGGCCGAAGTCACTTCTTGGCGGTGGATCAAGCTTCGCTATTGCCATGGTGCCCTCCCGAAATCTAATGCTCTTCACTCGAGCCCGTTCAGATCGCGAATGGACACGGAATGGCAGTTAGGTCAGTATTCGTTCTACGCGTGGCCCCAGCGTGGCCCACAATAATAACCAGTAATTGCTTTTTGTTCTACTCATACTGTTACGGAGCAATTTGAAGATAGGTGTCAGGCTGGCTTCGGTAAGCTGATGAACTCTCTTGAAGGTCAGCTTTGGTGATTAACTGCGGCGGCGAGTACTGCTTCATGCTTAGCCTGAGCGAATTCAATGCATGAGCAGAGAGATGCCATGATCTTTTGAATCAATGAATCTCTCATCGCTCAATGGAAAGGCACCGAGCCCGTCGTCGGTCGAGTCGGATGACAACGCGGCAAAAGCCTTCGCCGGAAATCAAAACTTGTTCTGGGGCCTTAGCTGGAAGGGGTGATCGTCCAGAGTTTATATCGGCCCGACGAGACCACGCCTAGGTGAACAGGGGAGTTACGACGCCGGAAATGTAAATCACAATTAAATTTCGAGAAAAACAATGAAGATTACTCCAAGAAACACGAAGCGGATTGCCGCGGTTTTTGGGATTATGTGTGTCCTGTTCGTACAGTTGGCCTCGGGACAGAACCTGCCGCCGGCAGGAGGAGTGCCTATTGAGTTAGAACGGCGTCTTGAAGAGCAGCAGCGGCAGATCAATGACCTTCGCAGGCTCGTTGAAACGCAGCAAAAGTTGCTTGAAAAGGTGCTTTCGGCTGCGACATCTGTACCGGCCTCTGTACCGGCCTCTGTCCCGGCACCGGCCGTCACTGCAGCGGTAGTTCCCTCCTTTCCGGATTCGGCTCCCATCAAGGCACCCCTTTCTCTTGAGATCGGCGGTACAACGATCACTCCGACTGGCTTCCTCGATTTCATGCAGGTCTGGCGTTCCGGCGTTGTACCAAGCGGGGTGCCAACCAATTTTGCGGAGATCCCATTCAGCAACACAGTGTTCGGCGCCAGGCGTCAGACAATTTCTAGCGCAGCGAACTCACGGATGGGCGTGCAGATAAATACCAAGGCGTTTGGTACGAATGTTTTGGGTGTTGTAGAGACGGATTTTTTGGGTTTTCAGCCGGGCAATGTAACAACTACCGCCAACGCCTACGGAATGCGTCTGCGGCTTGCCTTCGCAGACATTCAGAGGGGCAAATGGGAGATCCTTGCGGGTCAGGCCTGGAGTTTGTTGACGCCCGGTCGCAAGGGAATCTCTCCTTTGCCTGGCAATCTGTTCCTCACTCAAGACTTGGACCCGAACATCCAATCAGGTCTTGTGTGGGCGCGTACTCCCCAATTCCGCGCAATTTACCATCCTTCTGCGACAATAACGATGGGTGTGTCATTTGAATCCGGGGACGCGTACGCAGGCGGGTCGGCTGGGGCCGGCGCAATCACCCTGCCCACAGCATTCGCTCCTGACTATTTCGGCCAGCTCAATACGGGGAGCGGTGGTCTCGCGGTCCCGAATCCGAACTCGGATTTCATTGCGAAAATAGCTGTCGATCCCACGATTGGTGATCGCACGGTACATTTCGAGGTCGGGGGCCTGATAAATCGATTCACTTTCTACAACCCGTCGGTGAGCAAGAGTTTCAGCGCCGTCGGGGCCGGAGTCGCGTTCAATGCTGGGTTCGAGGTGTTGAAGAATCTGTCATTGTTCACGAACAACTTTTATAGCAATGGCGGCGGCCGTTTTATCTTTGGGGAGGGGCCGAGCCTGATTGTCAGGGCCGACGGCTCTCCATCGCTGGTGCAGGCCATGTCCACGGTGAACGGCCTCGAGTACCAGGTGAACCCGAAGTTGAAAGTCTTCAGCTACTACGGCGCCACGTATCTTGGCAGGAACGTGACGATCGATCCCTCGAACGGAAAACCAGTCGGCTACGGGTACACAGGTTCTCCGAACAGCCAGAACCGAACTATCCAACAGGTCACCGGAGGTTTCACACGGGTATTTTGGAAAAACCCAAACTACGGCGCATTCCAGTTCAGCGGCCAGTACTCCTGGGTGGATCGACATCCTTGGTACGTGGCGCCCGACCAACCCAATAGCGCCGATTTGAACTCGCTCCATCTTGGCCTTCGCTATGTGCTGCCGGGAAGTCCGCCCGCAAAGTGAGAAGTTCACTTTCCGTATGGGACATGCCGGCCGCGAGCATCCGGCATCACGCGGTCCGAACGACACACTTCCTTCGGTCGGAGGATTCGAACCGATTGGGTCCAACGCTGTTTAGAAGGATGCCTGCCCTTTGTGAAAAGCGTTAGGCGATGCGGCGTCCACTTAGGTGAAGACTCGGACCACCTATAAAGTTGAGCTCCCTAAAGAGGGGTTATCGGTCTGAAAAGCACCAGAAACAGGCTCGAGACGTACCAAAACTTAGATACCCCGAGCTCCCGGAAGTTTGGTAAGCTGCTCTGCAGTTTCCGATGAATAGATCCGCATCTATCCATGCCGCTATTGTTGATGACGATTATCTTTGCTGATCGAGATCCTTCGGACTATAGGCATTCGACCAACCCGCAAGGGAGAAACCTTGGCAAGCAAGAAATCATTGACGCATGGAACAGAAGTGGTTGCCGTGGAAGAAATCGGGCTTCCCATCTTAGCCGTGAGCGTTTGAGCACGGATCGCGAATTGAGTAAAGCAGGTGGAGCAGGAAACAGTTGGACAAGTGAGCGGGCCTGATCTGCGAAGGAGGAATCCAACGTGAACTCTAGCCAAACTGCCCCACACAAGTCGTACCTGAGCCGGGCTCTCGAAGTCTTCATTCACCTTAGCCTTGTCGTCCTGCTTGTCGCCACCTGCCTCCTTATTCTGCGACCATTCATCGCCATGGTCGCTTGGGGACTGACTATTGCCATTGCTGGCTACCAAGGCTACCGCTGGCTACGCAAGCTGCTCGGCGGTCGTGACCGGTTTGCAGCCCTCCTCTTTACCGTTCTTCTTCTTATCGTCTTGATCGTGCCGATTGCACTCCTGGCTCAAACGTTGATCGGAGGTTTTCAGGCTCTCGCGGTCCGCCTTCATGATGGAACCTTGAGGATTCCGCCGCCACCGGCGAACATCGCAACCTGTCCCATCATCGGCGAACGCTTGAGCGAGCTCTGGGGCCTGGCTTCCACCAATTTTGCCGCCGCCCTACAGAGCCTCGCCCCGCAACTCAGAGGGGTTGCGGCCGGACTACTCGCAGCTTCTGCCGCA
>Ga0193716_1000671_pt1 | contig 20589 bp, 10 predicted proteins | sample U2c1metaG_FD_145901 | JGI IMG/M metagenome (GOLD analysis project Ga0193716, IMG submission 145901) | Soil microbial communities from a riparian zone of the East river system, Colorado, United States - U2c1 | ecosystem: Environmental > Terrestrial > Soil > Riparian zone | place: USA: East River...
CGACTACGCGCCCATGGAACGCACCGGCGAGCTGCTGGCCTTCCAGGTAATAAAGCTGGCGAAAAACCTGGGTGCCGCAGCGACCGGCGTCGGAACCCTCCAACTCCTCGAAGATTCCCTCCACTTCACCGGCCGCTTCAATAAAAAACTAGACTATAACGTCCATCTATCCACGATCATTATCAATAATACCATCGCCATCGCCGCCTGCCCCGGTGAGCTGTTCGTCCAGCTTCAGCTCGACTGGAAGAAAAAGATGGAGCTCGCAGGCGTCACACCCCTACTCTTTGGTTATACCTGGAGCAAGGGCAACTGGCCGGGTTATATTGCCGATGTACGATCTGCCGCCCTCGGCGGTTATGGAGCGGACCAGGGCGATAATCTGATCGAAGTAGGCGCCGGCGAAACGATCATCACCCGGCAGCTTGCCAATTTCTACCGGCTCAACGGACTGATGCGGGATAAACCCGGACCGGTCGGATTCAAAGGCGGTGCCCAATGGATCATCAAACCCTTCAAACCATAAAAGCACGGCGCCGGCGCTCCAACCCCTCAGCGCCGCACGGGCAACTCCCCGCTATACCCCGACTTCCCATGCCACCAATTCGCCGCCTGCCCGGCCAACCATAGATAATAATCACTGCCCAGGTCCGCATCGATGCCAACAAACTCCCCGGTGCCATTCAACGGCAAATGATCCGTCGTAGCGCATTTAAAAATCGCCGTCCCCTCATTCATCTCGTCAAACATCGCAATGTATAACATAGAAGCACCTGCCTCCTTCGCCGCCGTCACCTGTTTCCAGAAAAAATGCCCGCGACTCCGCGGAGTAGCCTTAGCCTGCGGTCCGTTCATGTTCCTCCACGAGAATCCCGGAAAGGCCAGCGGAGCATAGTCCACACCATTGGCTTTACACCAGGCCAGGTCCTCGCTGATCAAGCCCTTAAAAGCAGGATAGCTCTCTTCATTGTAACGCCCCACGAACCACGGCGCCACGATATCCGATTTCCGAATCAGCTGGTGCAGCGTACTATCCGGAATAGCATCCCTCCCAAAAGAACGCCAATATGTAGGCACACCCAACATGACGCTGAACCCCCGGGCCTTTATTCCATCAATAAGTATCGAAGTCTCTTTGAATCCATACCGCCGATGGTCATTAAAACCCACACCCCAGACAACCACCAGCGGCCGCCCATGATGATGCAGATAGGTCGGACTCTTAGAGCCGTGCAGGAGATCATACTTAGCAGACAGCTCATCGAGGTCCCGCAACGTCATCTCCTCCTCCCCCGGCTGCATCCCGCTGAGATCATACATGACACAGATCGCGCGATCATACCGCGCTGCCGCAGCCATCGCATTGTCCAGTACAGTGTTGAAATGTTTCTTGCCACTGGGATTCCGGATCTCTCCCACAAAACGCTGCATGAAGACCCCGTCGATGCCATAGTCCTTCATCCACTTGAAATGAAGCTGAACAGTCGCCGCATCATAAGCGCTGAACACGGAAGCCGTAGATCCATCCGCATATTTAAAAGGAGCCGGATAAGTTTTCGCATATTCTCTGGTATCCGGCCAGAAGTCGATCTCACAGGAGCCTGGTGCAAATACCCCCCGGCGCTCATAATGATGCCAGTTCCGGCCCGTACTGTCGCCGGGCGTGTTGAACCAACCTTGATAACCAGCCATGACGAGGCCGTTATAAGAAGGATAACGCTGTTTCTGGGCGATGGCACCCAGAAACAACGCAAAAAAAACAACAGTAGCAATTGTGGCTTTCATAGTAAATTATTTAATTGGTCCCGGCCCTGTTTTCGTCTGCACCACCTTCTGGATCGTCCCGTCCGGATTATAAAACAGCTTATCCACACAGATCGACCGAAGCCAGTCAAAATGCGACAACGCACTATTGTGATAGAACGCATACCACTGCCCCTTGTATTCCACGATAGACCCATGATTGGTATAACTGTCCGTCGGGTCCATATAAATACCCTGGTATTTCCAGGGACCCAGCGGGCTGGTACTCGTGGCATAACGCATCCGGTTCTTCGAGCCCACAGAGTCATGATTGTCGGAATACGACAGATAATAAACGCCATTTCGCTTGTGCACCCAGCTCGCTTCATGAAAGTCTTCCAGACCCACCATCGGCTGCATGACCCCATCGATCTCCATCATGTTGTCCTTTAACTTCCCGCCGCGGCATTTGGCGCCACCACCATAATACAGGTAGGCCTGGCCGTCATCATCCACAAATACGCAGGGGTCGATCATCGACTCCAACCCCTGTATATATCCCTGTACTTTGAAATTGGCAGCAGGCTCCTTACTGGTGGCCACACCGATCTTCCAGGTGCTGTTCCACTCCTTGCCTGGACCGCTTGGATGCGGGAAATAAAAATAATAGGTGCCGTTCTTATAGGCACAGTCAGGAGCCCACATAAACCCACCCTCCGGCCGGCCCCAGGGAACCTGGCTTGCCTCGAGGATCTGCCCATGGTCTTTCCAGTGTACCATGTCGTCGGTTGAATATACGTGGTACTTGTCCATCAGGTCGCATCCCCGCGGCGGAGCAACGTCATGGGAAGGATACACATAGAGACGGCCGTCAGCCCAGACATGGGCCGACGGATCCGCGGTGTAAATCTCGGTTACAAACGGGTTCTGCGCTTTAGACAGTAAAGGCACAAAAAACAGGAACGCTAAAACAGCTCTTTGACGGATTCTTGTATTCATAATAACAAATATTAATAAATTACTTCTCAGGAGGCATCACGATCTGGGCCACTTCCGACAGGTTATACTTCTTATAGCTGTCATTGACCCGAACACCCACTCTCGCATAATAAGTACGTCCATTCAGTAACCCGTGTACAACTACTTTATAGGTCGTAGTGGCAATGCCGTTATTCCAGGTGCTATTGATATCAGCCAGGTTATAGGACGGACTATTGTGATCGGAGATCGTGAGTTGGGAGATATAGGCGCCGCTGCCCACAAAAGGAGTATTGTTTACAAATGGCCATACTTCCAGTATCTGGGGCAGACCGACAATTCTGGGCGCGGAAAGCTGACAGGTCATGACCAGTGAGTCCCCGGCCTGCACATGCGTAAAGTTAGTAATCTCCAGGTAAGGCACCACCGTAAAATTGTGGGAGGTAGTCCCTTTTATATCCGTCACGATACTATCCGTTGGCCAGAATGGACCCTGGGTAGGAACAACGCTATAGTGTCCGCTGAAGATCCTTGTATCCTGAAAACTCCCGTCATCCTTGGCGGGGATATAATACGGATCGGGATTGTCGCTCCAGCTAAGCTGTTTCAGCTCTATATTGAGACCTTGTGATTCCGTCACCAGATTTTTCCCGGTGACGCTGTCGATGATATTTCCCTGGAAGGCCGAATCCGGCCCGGGATAGTTGTTTACCTTGGTACAGGCCACCCCGACAAACAGGAGCCCAAGAATTATTACATTTTTCATGATAATGCGTTAAAATTTAATAACCAGGATTGTTAGGGAAAAGATTCGGATTCTTGGATAATTCTCCACCCGGTAGCGGTTCGTAATACCATTTCTTCTGGAAAGTATAAGTCCGCTGGAAAGGTTCCACCTGTTTTAAGAAGATGTATTTGTTTTCCGAAGAGATATAGTAAGGCAGCAGAGCATACAGTTTCCTGTTGTCAAGGACCTGGTCGGCTGTTCTCCACCGGCGGATATCCCACCAGGTCTGGTGCTCGAAACCCAGTTCCTTACAGCGTTCGTTCCGGATCGTATCTATCGTCATACTGGCCGTAGCCGGAGGAGCTCCTGCACGGTCCCTGATCTGGTTGATAGCGCTTAGCGCATCGGCCTGCAGTGACGCACCCAGCTCAAAGGCTGCTTCTGCACGATTCAGCAGCACCTCTCCATACCTCATGTCTATATAGCTTTGCGCACTCTGGTAAAGGCCGCAGGCCGACTGCGCTTTGGCATAGTCCACATATTTCCGCAGGTAAAGACCCGTCCTTGTATTGTCGTCCCCTGTCGATGGATTCCAGCCTGCCAGTCCCACGATACGATGACTCTGATACAACTGATTCGAATTAGCGGCAAAAAGCAGGTTCTTAGCCGCATTGCTGGTATCAGGCCAGTTCGTATTGACATCGTTGGCTGTATTCAGGTTGTTGCTCAACTCCTGCGCAGCGCTGCCATTGAAAGTCTTATACGTCCCTCTTTGCACATCGAATGTCAGTCCTCTCAGGGTGGCGCCCGGGAAATAGATGGTCGCCACCAGCCTTGGTTCCAGTCCGTTCATGAGGTTCGCCCTGTCGGAAAAGCGCGTTGGCGTTCCATCTCCATTGACAATAGGCAAAGGCCCGAAACGTTCTACGTAATCCAGCGAAGGATAGGTTCTCGAAAGACCATCCGCTGTCATATAGCGACAGGTCATTGTAGCGTCATAGCTATGCGGTCCGGAGTTGTCGTTATTCCTTTGTGGGTCGGATAATGAATATTGCCGGATAAAGATGGTCTCGTTATTTGGCTTCAGGAATAGATCTACATAGTTCTGCACCTTATCGGGATATCCTCCTGTGTAAAGACTGAAATGTCCTTCCACGAGCTTAGCCGCATCATAGGCGGCCTGGAAGAATTTAGTCGCATCACCGGCGGGCATGCCACCTGCAAAGCCTTTTGCTCTTGCATCTCCGTCGACATAATTGACGGCACCATATTTGGCAATGCTCCCGGCAAATAACATGACCCGCGACTTGTAAGCCATAGCCGCATATTTATTGGCGGCACCCGGCTGTATAGCGGGGTTCCCGCCCGCACCCGGCTCCCACATCAGGGCAAACGCACTGTCGAGGTCTGACCCGATGAAATTATAAACGTCCTCTTCTGTATTACGAGGCACCTGCAGTGAGGCGGCCGGCGCTGCAGGATCTATTACCGTCCGGACGATCGGAACCCCGCCATAACGTTTGGCCAGCGCAAAATAAGTGTAGGCTCGGCAGAAATAGGCTTCACCCAGCCATTCGTTGACCTGGCCCTGCGTATAATTTTTAGCGTAGGTCGGTAAAGTATAGAGAAGGACATTGATATTACGGATCTTGTCATAAGGCCAGAGCCCAAAACCCTGCGCAGCATCACCGACACCGCCATAAGGACCCGCCATTTCTCCGTCGATCGCATCCATCTGGTAAAAATTCTGCCAGCGTCCTCCATCGCCTGTGAGAAAACCCTTATCCGGCTCGTACACAAAATCTTCCATTGGCAAAAAGGTATACAGATTAGCAAGATAGGCCTGTACGCCATTGGCAGTACTGAATACCTGGCTTTCCGAAATGATACTCAACGGCGGCACGTCCAGCTTATGACAGGACCCCACAATGATAACCGCCACTATTAGACTTATATATTTTACTTTTTTCATGAGTTTGAGTTTTTAGAAAGATACAGAAGCGCCGCAGCTGAATGTCCTGTTCATCGGATAGAGATAACCTGCCTGGGATACATTAAAGTCCTGTCCCGTGGCTACCGTACCCGGATGTTCCGGATCGCTGTTCTTTAGTCCGGTGATTGTTGCAAGATTATAGCTGTTGATGTAAACCCGGACATTCTGAATACCGATACGGTTCAACACTTTCTTTGGCAGGGTATAACCTATTTCCAGGGATTTTATCCGCATATAGGTGGCGTTCTGCACGGCCTTTGAACCATCGGCGATGGGCGTGCCTGTGGCGGAATAATTACCGGGGATCCACACCGTATTGGGATCGTACAAATTGGCGTTGGGATCGGCAGGATGCCACCTGTTGATGAACTCGGAGAGAGCGCTCCTCTGGTACATCAGGGGCTGGGCCAGTTGCTCCGCGTATTGAACATGGAAATCTGTAGCGCCCTGTAACAGGACGGCGGCATCGAAATTCCTATAGGCGGCGCTGAGGGTCATACCGAAGTTGATCATCGGCAGGTCACGGGTGGCCAGCGGCACCATGTCCTTGCCATCTATGACGCCGTCATGATTGATGTCCTGATAATAATAATTGCCGGGCAGAACAGCCTGGTTGCCTCCACCTGTATTGACATTGTAGTTATAGATCTGGTTATAGGTGGTGAATTGACCCCCATACTGATAGCCCCACCAGATATTGGAGTAACGACCGGACTGGTTGCCGGTATACTGCAAACTCTGCGAACCCGGCGGGTTGGACGGGTTGGAATGAACACCCTGATATTGATCGAATGCGCTTGCTGCGCGGGTTTCCTCCACATAGCCTTGTTTGATCCTGCTAAACCCGATATTACCGCTCACATTATAGGTTACCTGGTGGATGGTCTGGTGATGTGTAAGCGTGACCTCGATACCTTTTGTTACATCAGCATTCAGATTCGACTCTAAAGGTGATAGACCGGAAGAGCCGGGGATCTGGGCATTGGGAAAAGCGGGCAGCCCGGTACGGGTACGGTTGAAATATTCGACACTTCCACCGATCAGCCCATTGAACAGATCGAAGTCCGCGCCGACGTTGAAGGTCTTGGAGTTCACCCAGGACAGCGCATAATCGGGTATTCCCCGAGAGGCCACACCATTGACGTATGAGCCATTGATCACGGCGCCTGGCGCAGGATAGTTGTAACCGGCTACCCATTGATAGTTATTGAACTGGTCATCCCCCAGTTTGCCATAAGAGGCACGGAACTTAAGATTGTTCAGCACCGAAGGGGAGATGAGGTCCTGCATAAAGGGTTCATTGCTGATGCGCCAGCCGATGAGACCGGCGGGAAAGAATCCCCAGCGCGCGGTGGGACTGAATTTGCTGGAACCATCTTCACGGAAAGAGAATTCCGCCAGGTAACGACCCTTATAGTCGTAGTCGAACCTTCCGATATAGCTTTTTGTAACCTGGTTGATCAAGGCGTTGCCATCCTGCCCAACCTGCAGGTAGTTGACATCGCCCGCATTGCCGGCAAAAAGGTAGGGGATACCCAGTGAAAAACTTTCCTGGGCCGAGAAATTGTCTCCCGAATTTTGACTTTCTTCATACAGAGCCAAAGCCGTGACGTTGTGAGCGCCGCCAAATTGATGGTGATAGTTCAGCGACAGCTGCATCAGGGTATTTGTATTGGTATAATACTGACGCTGTACCGTGGACGGAGAGTGCGCTGTAGTCACCGGATAGGTATCGGTGGTAGCATCATAGGTATAAAGATTATAGGCCTTACTGACAATCGTATTGTCATTAACGCTATATCCGTAATTGTACATACCCTTTGCCATCAGACCGGTAATGCCGGGAATATCGTATTCCAGGCTGAGCTGTCCCTGGATGTTTTTGGTCTTGGTAATGTTCTGGCCGATCAGGTTGGAATTGGCCATGACTATCGGGTTGTCATTATCCGGCTCCAGGTGGGGATATAGCGGGTTGTTGTTGGCATAGATGGGATCAGTAGGCAGAAGGTTCTCCGCATACTTGAAGATCACCCATACCGACTGGTTGGGAGCGTTCTTTGTATCTGTGTAACCGGATATATTCGCAGAACCCCTCAGGCGTTTCGTGAAGTTGATGTTCACATTGCTCCTGAAATTCCAGCGGTTATAGTTGATGCTGTTCGTCTTGAACAGGCTGCCCTGGGTAAGATAGCCAAGGTCAAAAAAGTAATTCACCTTGTCGCTGCCGCCGGACATGCTCAGGTTATGCTGTGTTTCAGGAGCCAGCGGCCGGGTAATCGCCTTCATCCAGTTGGTGGATTTCAGCTGACCGGTTTTATACAAGTTGATGGTGCTGTCGGAAAATGCGGGAGGCGCAGTGGTTGTCGCATTGGTACCGAAATTAGTCTTCAGAGATTCATTATAGAGCTCCATATAGCCGGCGGCATCGATCCCCTGTGGTACATCCAGAAATTGCTGCCAGCTCTGGTTGACGGAATAAGTGATACTGAATTTACCATTGGTCCGGCCGCCGCGTTTGGTTGTCACCAGAATAACCCCATTTGCAGCCTTTACTCCATAAATAGCGGCAGAAGCATCTTTTAACACCGATACATTGTCAATTTCATTGGGGTCCAGCCGGGAAAGATCGCCGCTGCTGCGCGGTACCCCGTCGATGATGATCAAAGGAGGACTGGGATTACCGGCGGGATTACTGCCGAATCCGCGGATGTCATACTGGGTGTTGAAGGAACCAGGCTCGGAACTCATCTGCTGAATACGCAGACCCGGCACTTTTCCCGTCAGCATGTTGACGACGTTCTCATTCTTGGTGATGACCAGGTCTTCCGCCTTTACCACCGATACGGAGCCAAGGACATTCACTTTTTTCTGCGTACCATAACCTACGACGATCACGTCGTCAAGCTTACCCGAACCCGGAAGGGCTTTTAGAACCAGGTTGATGTCACGCGACTGATCGTTAACAATGTACTGGCTTTGTGTAAATCCGACATAACTGATCTCCAGTTCATCCCCCTTTCGGGCCATCAGCGTAAAACGACCGGAAGAATCTGTCGACGTTCCGCCTTTACTTTTTTTCACCTTAACGGTGGCGCCGGCCAGCGGTTCGCCTTTTTCATTGGTGATCCTGCCGGATACGGCAGTGCCGGCAGGCCGCTGCGCCATAACCGGAAAACTAACAATAAATAAAAGGAAGATAAACAAGCCAAGGGGTGGCCGTAAGACAGGAGCAAAAGGATTCCCTCCCTGTCGCAGGGTAAATTTTTTCTTCATATGGAAGCATTTAATTTTGTACTGGCAAGAAAGTGTAAGAGGCTTAATAGAGGTATTAACTTTGAGCTAATACGACGATTAATTTCACTTTTTTTTCACATTTCGTGCGTTAGTGCAAAATTAAAGCTGCCGCAGATTGGGCTCAGACCCAGGCCAGGCGCCGCCAGGCTCCGATTAGTTCTGGGTAACCTTAACCCAGTCGATCCACATTTTTGTTTTATTCCGCTTGATAAGATCCAGGGTGGAAGGAGCCAGTCCATAATAAGGCTCCTTGATGCCATTGACCGTTGCAGGGTATCCACCTCCTACGGCGAAGTTCAGGATCAGGTATTTTTTATTGTCAAACGCCCACTTACCATAACGGGCCGTCATGGATTTGGTAAGGCGGTACATGGGCTTGTTATCATATTTAAAGATCAGACTGTCCGGCGTCCAGTCCACTGCATAGACATGCCAGCTGGTAATATCATTGTTCTTCTCAAAATAGGCCTTGCTCACAAAAGGCGTATTGCCGCTGTAACCCGGTCCATGTACGGCTGCACTGGCCCAGTCCTTTTCTCCGACGTACTCCATAATATCTATTTCACCGGTTGCCGGCCAGTCGCCACTGCCCAGAAGCCACCAGGCCGGCCAGAGCCCCTGGCCGTCCGACATTTTGATCCTGGCCTCCGCAGTGCCATAGGTAAAATCGAATTTCCCCTTCGTATTGATCCGGCCCGAAATAAAATCGAATTTCTGCCCATCCTTTGTCACAAAACCCGAAGCGAACTGTGGCTGCAGTACCAGGCTGCCGTTCTCCAGGTAGATAGTAGAGGCCGAATCCACATAAGCCTGAAGCTCCCTGTTAACATGCGCCCCGGTGATCTCGACAGTCCATTTATTCCGGTCGAGTCTCGAGCCGGAGAAGTCGTCAAAGAAAATCACCTTTTTTTTGTAGGCCGGCGTAGCTGCAATACAAAAGAGCAGTATCACAACTATATAAATCTTTTTATTTCGTAACATATAGATAAATTTTACTGGTATACCCTTACATAATCTATCTCCATCTGATCCGTAGTAAAGGCCGGGTCGACCGTTCCCCCTAAATTTCCACCCATCGCCAGGTTCAATATAACGAAAAAGTTCTGATTAAACGGCAGCCCACTGCTATTGGGCAAAGTGTAATAAACAACGTCGTCCACCAGCATCTGAATGCTGGACGCGGACCAGATGGTGGCATAACGGTGAAAATCCGAGCTCGCCGTGGTTACCGTCGTCGAGCCACCGTCCCCGTACTGGCCCTTTTCTGTCGGATAATGCATGGTACCCAAAACGGTGTTTTTCTGGCTGCCGCTCTGCTCCATTATGTCTATTTCACCGCAGGCCGGCCATCCCGCCGTTGCAAAATTATTGCCAAGCATCCAGATCCCTGGCCAGGTGCCGGTCCCCGCAGGCAGTTTGGCCCGGATCTCGATCTTCCCGTACTGGAAGGAAAAAAGCCCCCGGGTCAGCATCCTCGCCGAAGTATAGGCACTGCCATTGTAAGACTCCTTTTTGGCAATGATCTTCAATGTTCCATTGCTGACGACCGCGTTGTCTGTCCGGGACGTATAGTATTCCAGTTCATTGTTCCCCCATCCTCCGGAGCCTGTGCCGATGTCATATACCCATTTGGTGGCGTCGGGTGAACCGGGAACGTCAAATTCATCCGACCATACTAATCCGGACCTGACTGCCACGGCAATTGACTTGGTCGCATATTTTGTCTGTCCCGCCGTCCCCGCTGCCGCGACATTGACAGTATAATTGCCTCCTACAGAATATTTGTAGGTCACTTTTCCTGAGTCGATGGTCTGAACCGTACCGTCGCCGAAATCAAATTTGTAAGCCAGCGCATTGGTCGCAGCAGCGGTAAAACTGACATTTCCCGAACTGTCCGCGCTGACGACGGCTGTGATCGTGACATCCCCAAGTGTGGGATTGCCGTTGTCGCCGGAACTGTGTTTGCTGCACGAAACCAGCAAGGACAAGGAAAGAATAAAAGATAATTTTTTCATGTTATTAATTTTTTATTTGGCCCTTAGTATCTGATACCAGGCATTTCCATCAATGCCGATGTTCCGCAAAGAGATAACCGTTGGTGATAAGTATAGAATTTCATACACATTGGCTCCGGTACCATAATTGATGATGCCATTTCCCGGAATGGTGATCTGCAGGCCCGTTGAGTTTGAGGCATTCGAACCCAGGAATTGATCGACCCCAAAAGTAACCGTCTTAGCCCCCACTGTCGATAGGGGATAACAATTGTCCGGTCCGGACTGACCATAAAATGGTGCAGCAGCGCTGATCATAAAGGTAGACCCTAAATTGTCCACATTCATGGAGATATTATTAAGACCAACATGGGTAAAGGTTATCGTACCGGCATAGCTGCAGCCGGGTTCCTGGTTTGGAGCCGCAGAGTAGTAGTCGGGCGTAAAAGTAGTATTGGGTCCGACGCCGAAGCTGCCTGCTGTATCATGAGCTACCATCCAGACCTTCGACGAACCGTTTGTCAACGCGCTGTCTGTCGCTGCAGGTATCGGAAAGAGATAGTAGACTTTTATCTGTTTGATCGCAGTGGACATGACACCGCCCTTACCGATGGCATTGACGACGATGGTATATTGATTGGTATCCAGCAGCGTGTATTTGTGAACAAATGTACCCGCGGATGACACAGCGGAGTCGCCCGAACCAAAATAGATCTTGTACGCAATCGCGCCATTTGCTGTTGCCGTGATGGTGACATTGCCCGACCCATCACCATTCGGACTGGCGGAACCGGCCCCCTGTATGGCGGTTGTTATGGCAAGACCGGTTGGGGTAACGATGCTGCCGAAAGAATATTTTTTCTCGCAGCCTACCGTAGCTATCAGGATCAGCATAGCGGCCAGTGAGATATATTTTATTGACTTTCTCATTTCAAAGATTTTATAGATTATTATGGAAGGACTACATTATTCCAGTAAAACGTTTTTCCCGCTACTGTCTCCGTGTTTCCAAAATCAAAAAAGATCGAGGCCTGGTCATAGGTATTCGATGCGCTCCAGACGGGACCCGTCGAGGGTTTGCTGAAATCAAAGGTCAGCATCTCCCATGCACCTGCTTTGGTCGTCAGCACATCCGTTTCGACCGAATATCCGGCGTTGGGCCTGGTATGATCGTCCAGCTTTAATTTCACGTCAATACCCGCCGCCGGTGAATAGACCATCACCGTCATTTTGAGCCGCGTAGCAGTTAAAGGTACCCGTGTCGCGAAACCAACCGGCGTGCCCAGTGTTGTACCGGCATAGCTCAGCCCGCCTACTGTCTTGGTCGATTGCATGACCATATTGGCAGGATTCGCAGGGTCCGGCGCCAGCATCGATGCGTTGCCGGCAAAATCAGTTACCGTCTTATCCATATCCGGGTTATTGAAATCGACCGGCAGGCTCATCTGTGCAAGAAAATGTACTTCATCCCAATAGAAGACGGAACCCGTACCAGCCTTGCCAAAGTCGAAGAAGATGGATGCCAGGTCATATTTGTTGGCAGCGCTCCAGGCGGGACCCGTCGAGGGTTTGCTGAAGTCGAAAGTCAGGGTCTCCCACCCTCCTGCCACCGTCGATTTGACATCTGTTTCGACGGAGAATCCTGCATTGGGCCGGGTGTGGTCGTCCAGTTTTAACTTGATGTCGATACCTGCCGCCGGAGAATAAACTCTGACGCTCATTTTCTGCGCGACTGTCGTTAGTGGGATCGCATGAGCAAAGCCGCTGCCCGTACCAAGCGTTGTACCCGCAAAGATATCAGCTCCTGCGGTCTTGGTCGACTTCATCACGTGATTGCTGCTGTTCGCCGGATCAGTCGTCAATACGGAAACATTCCCGTTGAAATCCGTAACCGTATAGTCCACTTTTGAATCTTCAAAACTAACCGGAAGATCGATCTGGGACAGCGACGGTGGCAGCAGCACTACACTATCGAAATAAAAGACGCTGCCGGTTCCCGCATTGCCAAAGTCGAAGAAGATGGATGCCAGGTCATATTTGTTGGAGGCGCTATAAGCAGGAGTGCCCGTCGCCGGCTTACTAAAGTCGAAGGTCAGGGTCTGCCATCCACCCGCCACCGTCGTCAGTACATCCGTTTCCACAGAGAAGCCCGCATTGGCCCGGGTATGATCATCCAGCTTTAATTTGACATCCAGGCCGATAGCCGGGGAATAGACCCTGACGCTCATTTTGCTGGCGGCGGCAGTCAGTGGCACAGGAGAAGAAAAACCCAGCGAAGTTCCAATCGTCACACCAGCATCGGCTAGCGCACCCGCCGTTTTTGTGGACTTCATTACATGATTCGAGGGATTGGTCGGATCTGCGACGAGTTGGGAAACCTCCCCATCAAAATCAGACATGGTATAGTTCGTATTGGGATCTTCGAACGTTACCGGAAGATTGATCTGAACTGCAGCATGGATAGTATCCAGGACCTGGGTCGTTTCTGCGCCGCCGCTGTAGGCAATGACCGTTATGATATAGGTTCCTGCTCCCGGATAAGTATGCATAAGGGTCTGTCCTTCCATAAACAGGACGGAGGGGTCCGGTTTAGCAGCAGTGCTATCGCCGTAGGATATGCGGAAGTAAGTCTCATTTAAGGCCGTAGCCCCGACACTTATATTTACGCCATTTTGCGTGATATTCAATTTCAGGTTCTCGGGCGCCTTGAAAGACACTGTTAGCTGTTGGGTATAATTTACTGTCCCCCCCTTCAGATCGTGGGCTACGGATTTGACCGTATACACCCCTTCGGCATACTTATGGCTGATGCTCTTCCCTGGCACTACCGTACCAAAATTGGAGACGCTGTCCCCATAATAGATGTCGTAGGAAACGGCACCCTCGCCGCTGGGCATGATCGTAACCAGGCCCGAGTTGTCCTGCGTGATACTAAACAGCAGTCCCAGATTGGCTGCCGATGCCGACGAGACCAGCGAGGTGTCGGTAAAATCCTTTTTGCATCCCGCTGCGCCTAGCAGAAGCAGCGCAGCAAATAATGTATATTGATAACGTTTCATGATTGGCGTTTTTTTAATATTAATACCCGGCATTCTGTGTGAGGCCGGCACCGGTAACTTCTGTAGACGGAATAGGGAACACTTCGTTCTTGCCCACTTTAAAACCAGGGATGACCGAAGCTGCCTGTCCTGTCCGGACAAGATCAAAGAACCGCTCTCCCTCCATCCCGAACTCAAGCCTGCGCTCATTGATGATGGCCAGGTAAAGAGATGAACCGGTCGCTGTGACATCGTGACTGGCATCGTTCACCTGGAAGGCCCGGCGCCTTACCTGGTTCAGATAAGTCTGCGCCAGCACATCATTAGGCGCCGTACTTTTATTCAGCGCTTCCGCCGCCATCAGTAAGACGTCCGAATAACGGATGGTGCGATAGTTATTGGGATAGTTCAGCTGGAAGGCGCCGCTGCTGCCGTCTTGGCCGATATAGGGCTGGTATTTCTGACTGTACAACCCTGTGTTCTTATACGGTGCGACCAGGTATTTTATGCCCCATGAAGGATTTGCTGCGGAATAGGCGTCAATGTCGAGGCAGGTCGCCGCTTTTCTCTGGTCGCCGGGACTATAGGCATTGTTCAGATCCTGGGTGGGAAGGTTCGTGCTATACCCCGATGCATAGGGCATCAGCGGAGAAGATGCCGTCAACCCCCGCACCCCGCATTGCTGTACCTGGTAATTACCGGGGCCCTGCTCGGCAGGCTGAACACCATAGGACGCGGCCCCGACGCTGGAATACTGGATCTCGAATACAGACTCCGGACCATTCTCTCCCGCTAAAAGGAAGATGGACTTGAAATCAGGGACCAGCGTGTAGGCGTTGGCAGCAATGACGCTTTGTAGAACGGTCGCCGCCGAATCGTATTTCCCCTGATAGAGATATACCTTACCCAATAAAGCCTGTGCGGCATATTTGGTGGCACGGCCCGCCGCTCCCGTCTGGGAAGTCGGCAATACACCTATCGCCGCGTTGAGATCGCTCTCGATAGTCAGGTAAACGGCCGCTTTGGGCGATCGTTTGATCTGCCCGGTTGCAGAAATATCCAATCGTTTGTCGGTAAATAAGGGCACATCGCCGAACATTTTTGCCAGCGTGAAATAATAAAAGGCCCTCAGAAAATATACTTCACCATACAAAGCATCTTTTCCCGCAAAATTGACCGACTGCCCGGCCGGATTCGCGGCCTTATACTGCGTAAGGTAATTGGCCCTGTTGACACCTTCATAGGCAAACTGCCAGATATTCGATAGCGTGCCGTTGACAGGGGTCAGGCTGTAATCGTCGATCTGCTGGAGATCCAGGACGTCCGAAGCGCTCTCGCCGCCCGCAACGGCATTATCCGATGCGATGTCGCCGACGGGGACAACCTGGTTCAGCCATTGTAAAGGAGTATAGACGCTTACGGCCATGGTCTGGTAATCGGTACCTGTCTTCAAATAATCCAGGGCAGTAACTTGATATGCGTCTTCCGGTGTTTTGGCGAGATATTTCTTACAGGAGACAGCGCTGGTCAGAAAGAGCGCGGCAACTGCTATATGATAATATTTTTTCATTTTGCTGATCGTTTGGAGTGATTAAAATCGGAGATCTAAACCGGCCATATATACGCGGGATTGCGGGTAAGTGCCCTGGTCAACCCCCGATGCCAGGATGCCTCCGGATATCTCCGGATCGAATCCGCTGTAATGGGTAAAGGTGGCAGCGTTTTTAACCGCCACATAGAAACGGACCTTGCTGATGACATTCTTCGTCACCGAAGCAGGAAGGGTGTACCCTAATTGCAGATTCTTGATCTTGATAAAAGACCCGTCTTCCACGTATCGGTCCGATACCCTGGAATTGTTGTTCAGATCGGTAAAGGAATAACGGGGGTCGCGGCCATCGTTGGTTGAACCCGGACCAGTCCAGCGGGCGAGTATATTTCTGAATTTGTTGGTATAGTTGGCGTTTCTTTCGTAAGCCCTGTAAATATCGTTCCCATAGGATAAATAGGTGAATGCTGTAAAATCAAATCCCTTAAATTCCAGGCCAAGATTCCAACCCATGACGAATTTTGGAAAAGGGTTGCCGATCTTCGTTTGGTCCTTGCTGTCGATTACACCATCGCCATTGACATCTTTGAACCGGATGTCACCTGGCTGCGCGCCCGCCTGTGCGGGTGCTTTAGCGATATCGGCTGTCGTCTGGAATAAGCCGTCGGTCTTATAACCGTAAAAATATCCCGGCGCTTGGCCAGCCTGAAACACAGTTACTGTATAGTTCTGACCATTATAATAGGTGTTGCCCGGCATTTTCGCCGTATTGTCCTGATTGGTGGCAGTAACCTTGCTGTTGGACGATGTAAAGGTCAGCGAAGTCGTCAACCGAAAGTCTTTCCCGATAGATTCCCTATAGGTAAGCGTCGCATCCAGGCCCGTCGTTTTGGTAGAACCGATATTAGCCTCCGGCGCCGGAACCGTCCCGACGAACAAGGCCTGGAATCCCTTGAAGAGCAGATTCGATACTTTTTTAGTGTAGTAATCGGCCGTCAGCGAGAGCTTGTTATTCAATACAGCAATTTCGAAGCCGCCATTCACCTGCTTATCTGTTTCCCAACCCAATTGCTGCGGGTTGATCTCCGATCCTAATGTAGACCCGCTATAAAACCCTCCATTGAAATAATACCCGTTGCTATTACCCACATTGTTGTAGTTACCGCCGGTGACGATAGAGTTCGACTGCAGCACGGCGCCGTTACTGCTGCCCACCGATCCGTAGCTTCCTCTTAATTTCAGGAAATTTATGAGTCTTGAAGTAAAAAATTCTTCTTTGGAGACTAGCCAACCTAATGACCCCGCATAGAAATTACCGTATTTTTTGGCATCGGCAAATTCCGAAGACCCGTCTCTTCTGGCACTGAAGGAGGCCAGGTATTTTTCCTGGTAGTCGTAGGTTACGCGGGCAAAATAAGAGAGCGATCTGCTGTAGAGCTGGCTATAGGAGCCGGTGTTGGCCAGTGTATTGGAGTCCGTATTCGCGCCCGTTGCGGCCTGCAGGCTGGCAAAGGTCCAGGAGTTAAATGGTACATCCTGCTTGCCGGCCGACAAATGATTCTGGGCATCCCGTCCAAGGGCAAAACCGGCGACAGCTTCAAAGTGATGATCTTCTTTGATCCTGAAATTGTAGTTGGCGAAGGTCTCCCAGTTATAGTTGAAATAGTTGTCTCTCGTCGAGCTGACCGAATTGTGATCGTGGTTAACGGTCGTGCCATCTGCATTCATGGAGTTGTCGAGATTATTCAGTCCATAAAAGATCAGCGGAGAAAAATTGGTCGCATTATTGATGAAATTCGTATACCCCCAGCGCGTTGTCAGCTTCAATCCTTTTAGCAGGTCGTATTGAAATTCGAATTTTCCATATTGCTTATTACCCGTGTTCCGGTTATAAGTATTGGCCAGCGAAGTCAGCGGATTATGTACTTCCTGCACCAGGAGCTTACTAAATCCATAGGTCCCGGTCGTGAAGGGTACATTGTTGTATACCGGAACAGTCGGATCGAAGTTCAGCGCTTCCCCGATAACACCATTCCAGTTGCCCTCCTGTACTCCTTTTGTGTTCAATAACACTTCGCTTGCATTGACGATGAATTTCAGCTGAGGTGTCAGCTGAAAACTCAGGTTGGCGGTGAAATTGCCCCGTTGAAAGTCCGATTTATTAAACTTCGTCCCTCCTAAAATTCCCACCTGGTCATTGTATCCAGCCGATAGAAAATAAGTCATCTTATCGGATCCTCCGCTCGCGGAAATCGAATGCGCCTGGATGGGAGCGGCCCGGAAGACCTGGTTCTGCCAGTTGGTGCCGACGCCCAGAGACTTCAGGTCAGGAAAAATGACCGGCCCGCCCGCAGTGGTGCTGCCTTCATTCAGCATGGCGCCATATTCCGTTGCGTTAAGTACGCCCAGCTCTTTGGCCAGCTGCTGGACTCCATAACTGCTTGAAACAGTAAACTGCGCTTTTTGATTTTTTCTACCGCTTTTCGTCGTGACCACGATGACGCCATTTCCACCACTGATGCCATAAATGGCTGTGGAGGCAGCATCCTTCAGAATATTGACGGATTCTATATCCGCCGGATTGATCGAATTGAAATCGTCCAGCGTCTGAATGACTCCATCAACCACCACCAAGGGGTCCGACCCGCTGAAGGATGGGATTCCCCTGACGAACAAGGTCGGTTTTACACCAGGGGATCCGCTTTGGATCACCGTAACACCAGAAGCCCTACCCTGGATGACATCCTCCACCCTCACAGCACTGACCTTTTCGATGTCGGCAGTCTTAATGGTAGAGATGGCGCCCGAAACATTTGCCACCTTCTGGGTTCCATACCCGATAACGACCACATCGTCCAGGCTGGCAGCCGAAGAAGTCAGCACGATCCGGATAGCGCCTTCCGTAACCGGAACATCTTTAAAAAGATAACCTAAAGAAGAAATGGTCAAGGTCCTGGAAGAATTGCCGGTAGCCGTTGGAACCGTAAGGCTGAACTCGCCTTTTTCATTGGTTGTGGTTCCCCGGGTAGTACCCCTTAAAAGAACAGAGGCATTGGAAACCGGATCCCCTTTTTCGTTTATTACCACACCGGAAAGGGTCCGGTTCTGCGCCAGAGATATTAGGGGCAATAATAATATCAAGGCAGGGGCAAAAATCTTGTTAAAGATTTTTTTCATATGCAAGCTTTTAGTTTTAGTTTAATGAACTGCTAAAATCGTGGCGTAAAACTATAGCAGCTTGCAGGTTTTTCAAGTAAAAGAGATACATCCTGAATACTACATAAAATCGTATATTGTTGATAGTCAGTAATAATCAAATACTACAATACTACTTCACCAAGTTGTATTATCTTAACATCATGAAATCCCTGCTCTCCTGGATCATTCTTTTTACCCTATGCAGTAGCGTTAAAGGGCAAAACACCATCGGCCTGCCATTGATCATCAACTATGGAAAAACGGATTTTCATGGAGGCTCCCAGACCTGGGATATCAAACAGGACCGCAACGGCCTGATGTATTTTGCCAATAACGAAGGTCTGATCTGTTATGACGGCACCTACTGGAAGATCTATCCCCTACCCAACCGGACCATCATGCGCTCAGTCGCCATCGACAAGGATCGCCATATCTATGTCGGGGGACAGGGGGAGATCGGTGTTTTTAGCCCGGATAGAAATGGCTTTCTTCATTATGAATCACTCATTAATTTATTACCGCCAGCCAATAATCATTTTGCCGACATCTGGCATATCGAGCTGCTCAACGGGTCTGTCTTCTTTCAGGCCACCGACCGCATCTTCGAATTAAAGAATAATGTGATCCGAGTCTTCCTTCCCCGATCGGAATGGCAGTTTCTAACCCGGGCGGGTAACGAACTCATCGCCCAGGACCGGAAGAATGGTCTCTTGACTTACAGGAATAATGAATGGGTGCCGCTGAAGAACAACCGCCTGATGGAAAACCAGCTGATCTCGGGTGTCTCACCTATGGGAAATGACAGCATGCTGGTCTCCACCATAAGAAAACGTTTCTTCCTCATAAAGAACGACTCCATTTCCTCCATTTTACAGCAAGCTGAAACCGGGCCGGTCAATACCGACATCTATAAATCGGCAAAGCTCAACAAGAACGAATTTGTGGCGGGCACCACTTCCGAAGGCTGCCTGATCATGGATTTCAAAGGTCACATCATCCAACGGATCTCCCGGACCGATGGACTGCAGAACAACAGCGTCCTATGCCTCTTCCTCGATCGGGAAAACAACCTCTGGGCCGGTCTGAACAACGGGATCAGCCTGATCACCTATAATTCGGCAATAAAATATATTCAGCCGGGCAGCTCCGATGACCTCTCGGGTTTTTCTTCCCGGATCTTCAACGATCGCCTCTATATCGGAACATCCGACGGCGCCTATGTGACACCGCTCTCCCATGAGAACCGGGACCTCAGTTTCACAAAAGGAGAGTTCAGCCTGATAAAGAACAGCAACGGACAAGTCTGGCGCATCGACGAAGTAAACCAGCAGCTGCTGATGGGACACAACGCCGGTACCTTTTCCATCCTTAACAACGAGGCAACATCACTGGCCCCTGAAGCCTCCTGGCTGTTCGTACCCACCAGCCCGGTCATCCCTTCCCGGTACGTGCTGACGGGCACCTATACAGGCCTGAAGCTGCTTTCATTTGAGAATAATAAATTCGTCAACAAGGGAAAGCTGGATGGACTTTATGAATCCTTCCGCTACCTGGCCATCGACAACAACAATACCTTATGGGCCTCCCATCCCTATCGGGGTATCTATAAGCTGGAAATATCGCCCGACCAGACCAGTTACAATGCAAAGCTCTTTACGGAGAAGGATGGACTCCCTTCCTCCCTGAACAACCAGGTATTTCGAATCCGCAACAGGATCGTCTTTGCCACCGAAAATGGGGCCTATGAGTTCGATGCGGCTTCGGGCAGGTTTGTCCGCTCCAGCTTCCTGGAACCGGTGTTTGGCAATATGGAATTGCGCTACCTGAATGAAGACGATACAGGTAATATCTGGTTTTGCAGCGGGAAATCCATGGGAGTGGTTCAATATACCGATCCGCAAAACGACAAAAAGTTTTCTATCACATGGTTTCCCGAACTAAAAGGCCAGATCCTTTCTGGTTTTGAGAACGTCTATCCCTATGACCCGGAGAATATCTTCATCGCCAGCGAAAAAGGAGTCATCCATCTGAATTATAGGAAGTATATCAGCACCCCAAGGTCTTTGAGCGTTCGC
>Ga0193716_1000672_pt1 | contig 20576 bp, 19 predicted proteins | sample U2c1metaG_FD_145901 | JGI IMG/M metagenome (GOLD analysis project Ga0193716, IMG submission 145901) | Soil microbial communities from a riparian zone of the East river system, Colorado, United States - U2c1 | ecosystem: Environmental > Terrestrial > Soil > Riparian zone | place: USA: East River...
TGCCCAAGTGGGCGGGGCCGGCATGCAGCACGATGTCGTTGTCGGCCGCCGAACCCACGCGGTTGGCGCCTTCCTTCAGCCACTCCAGGCCGATCAGGCTCAGCCAGCCATCGGGAGCCTTGAGGTTGGCTGCGCGCGTCGCCTGCCAGTCCTGGGTCTGGCGGATGAAGTCCGGGTCCGCCCCGGCCGCACTCGCCGTTCCTGCGGCAAGGACTGAGGCGATGGCGAGGGAGCGAAGCATGGATGGCGCCTTGGAAGGGGTGGAAGCCAGACAATGAGGCCTCAAGCCGCCTTGATCAAGGGCACCTGTCACGAATAGCCATCTAGACGGCTCAGCGCCCGCGCATGAACAGCTTGTCCAGTTCCACCAGCGACAGCTGGATCCACGTAGGCCGGCCATGGTTGCATTGGCCTGAGCGCTCGGTGGCTTCCATCTCCCGCAGCAGGGCATTCATCTCCGGGATGCCCAGCCGTCGGCCGGCGCGCACCGAGCCATGGCAGGCCATGGTGGAGAGCAATTCGTTTTCCAGTTCCTGCAGGCGCCGCGAGCTGCCGTGGGCGGCAAGTTCGGACAATACGTCGCGTGCCAGTTGGCTGACGTCGGCGCCCTCGAGCAGTGCGGGAATACGGCGCACCACGACCGCCGATGGACCGCTGCGCGAAAGTTCAAGACCCCATTCGGCCAGCGCGTCGGCATGTTCTTCGGCCGCGGCCGCTTCCTTCGCGCCCACGGCGATCGACAGCGGCACCAACAGCAACTGCGAGCGCAGGTTGCTGGTGGCGCGGCCGTTCTTGAGTTTCTCGTAGGTAATGCGCTCGTGCGCTGCGTGCATGTCCACCAGCACCAGGCCTTGCTCGTTCTCGGCCAGCACATACACCTGCTTCAGCTGCGCGATGGCAAAGCCCAGCGGCGGTGCCTGGCTGTCGTCGGTATCGGGCAACGGCACCTGCATGGCGGAGGTCGCGTTGCCGAACAACGCGGCGTACTCGGCCAGCGGTTCGTCGCGCACGCCAAGGGTGAGGCGCGGCTGGTTGAGCGGCCGCGCACCCCACGGCATCGGCGAAAGCCCCGGCTCGTTCACGGCACCGGGCAACCCCGGTGTCCACGATACGTTGGGCGCGGATACCACGGCCTGCACGGGCGCCACCCCGGCCCGGGTCTGCGCCAGTGCCTCGTGCAACGTGCGGTAGAGGAAATCGTGCACCAGGCGCTGCTCGCGGAAACGCACCTCGCTCTTGGCCGGATGCACGTTTACATCGACGCCGGCAGGATCCAGCGTGAGGAACAGCACGAACGCCGGATGGCGCCCATGGAACAACACATCCGCATAAGCCTGGCGTACCGCGTGCGCCACCACGCGATCGCGCACGAGGCGGCCGTTGACGTAGAAGAATTGTTGATCGGCCTGTGAACGCGAAGCGGTGGGCAAGCCCACCCAGCCACCCAGATGCAAGCCTGCGGCCGAGTGGTCCACGCGCAGGCTTCGCGAGGGGAATTCCTCACCAAGTACCTCGGCCACCCTTGCCAGGGCGCCGGCCTGGTCGCGCGCTGCCTTGATGATGCGCACCGGTCGCCCATTGTTGCTGAGGCGGAACTCGACGCCTTCGCGCGCCAGCGCCAGCGATTTGAGCAGGTCGTCGATATGCGCGAATTCCGTGCGCTCGGCGCGGAGGAATTTCCGTCGCGCAGGCACGTTGTAGAAAAGATCGCGTACCTCGATGCTGGTGCCCTGCGGGTGTTGCGCCGGCCGTGCCTGGCGCAACTTGCCACCGTCCACTTCCAGCCGGAAGGCGGCGTCGGCGCCACGCTGGCGGGACGTCAGCGCCACCCTGGCCACCGACGACACCGACGCCAGTGCTTCGCCGCGGAAGCCCATGCTGGCCACGTGCTCGAGGTCGTCGAAACTGCCGATCTTGCTGGTGGCGTGCGAGGCCACGGCAAGCTCGAGTTCGTCGTGGGCGATCCCGCCGCCGTCATCGCGCACGCGGATAAGCTGGGCGCCACCCTGCTCGATGTCGATCTCGATGCGCAGGGCGCCGGCGTCAAGGCTGTTCTCGACCAGCTCCTTGACCACCGACGCGGGGCGCTCGATGACTTCGCCGGCGGCGATCTGGTTGATCAGTTCAGGGGGAAGCGCGCGAATGGATGCCATCGGCGCAGGATAGCAAGGCCGTCAGGATGACGGGATGGCCAGTACCGTGCCTACCCTTACGCCGCTGTCGGGAATCTGGTTGACCTGCCGCAGCGAGCCGACGCTCACGCCGTATTGCTGGGCGATACCGCGGAGAGTCTCACCCCGCTCGACACGGTGCAGGTCGCGCACGTTGTCGTCGGCACGCGCAATGCTTGCAGCCTTGGCGGTTCGCCTGGCCGCATTGTTGGCGGCCTTGCCGGCAGCCGTGGCGGCACCGACCACGGGCGATGCCTGGATCTGCGAGGCTGTCTCGACCATAGGCTCCGCCTGCTTTGCCACAGCCACCAGGTTGTTGCCGTTGCGGCGCGCGGCCTGGGCGGCGAACCAGGTGCCCGGAGGCGGCGTGTTGGCGAAATAGTTGCGGATGCCGCCAAGCACCGCCGTGGCCAGCGACTGCCGGTGGGCGCTGCTGCGCAGCTTGGTTTCTTCACTGGGGTTGGTGATGAAGGCCGTCTCGACCAGGATCGAGGGCACGTCGGGCGAGCGCAACACCACGAAGTTGGCGCGCTCGACATAGCCGCGGTGGGTCGGACCGAGCTGGCCGACGGCCTTGAGCACGTTGTTGGCGATTGATTCGGAGGCCTGCATGGCATAGCCCTGCTGCAGGTCCAGCAGCACGGCGGCGAGCGTATCGTCCTTGTCGTCCAGTGACACACCGCCGACGAGGTCGGCGCGGTTTTCCCGGTCGGCAAGCCACCGTGCCGCTTCACTGGTCTTGCCGCGCGGTGAGAGCACCCACACCGACGAGCCCTTGGCGTCACTGTTCTTGAAGGCGTCGGCGTGCACCGAAACGAAGAGGTCGGCGTTGTGCTCGCGGGCGATCTGGTAGCGGCGCTTCAAGGGAATGAAGTAGTCGCCATTGCGCGTGAGTACCGCCTGCATGCCAGGCTGTGCGTTGATCTGCGCGGCAAGTTCGCGGGCCACGTTCAGCGTGACATCTTTCTCGAGCAGGCCCGTGGCACCGCGGGCGCCGGAATCTTCGCCGCCGTGGCCGGCATCCACCGCCACCACCACCTTGCGTTCGCTGGAGGGCATCGACGCCACGGGAGCGGACGACCCCTGCGTGCTGCGTCCGCGTTTGCCACCGGAGGCCGTGCGCAGCGGCTGGGTATCGCGGACCGCGGTAGGCGCCGCCGTGCCATCGTCATCGTCGGTACTGTCGTCATCGCTGGTGCCGGCGTTCTTCTGCCCAACCTTCGCCAGTGTCGGGTCGCCCGGATAAAGATCCAGCACCAGGCGGTAACCGTAGTCGCCCGCAGGCTTGACCATGAAGCTCTTCGGCTTGGCAGTGGGGTCCACATGCGCCAGCAGGCGCGCCGCCTTGCCCGTTGTCTCGATGCCCTTGAACAGGCCCTGCGCGCCCGGCGCGCGGAAACTCCCGGCGAGGCTTCCGCCTGGAAGCTCGATCACCATGTCGCCCGGCTTGTCGCCCGGGGAAACCCTGTATTTGCCGTTGTCGGAGAGATCGAACACCACGCGGGTGTATTCAGGCCCGGCCCAGACGCGGGCCGCCTTGATATCGGTAGCGACGGCGGCCTGGCTCGCCATGGTGGCAAGGCAAGCGGCGGTAATGGTGGCAATGATTCCCCTCATGGCCGGGATTGAACTGCAACGGTCAGCCGAAAGCAAGAGGAATTCCCTGAAAAATCCATAACCTGCACATCATTCGTCAGCGTTCGTGCAGGAAGTGTCGCCAAGCGACGGTTTTCGATCAGGAGTCACCGGCCCGACGCAAGACGATTTGCGACGAAAAAACAATCACTTAATCCCTTCAAGGAATCGATCACCCCGCTTCGTGGCGGATTCGAGCGCCAGGCGGCGCCCCTCGCCGTCATGGGCGAGGCGAAGATGGACATCGGCGACCGGCAAGGCACCGAAACCACGCTCGGGCCACTCCACCAGCACCAGCGAGGCTTCATCGGAGAGTGCGTCGAGCCCCAGCCATTCCAGTTCACCCGGATCGGCGATGCGATAAAGGTCCAGGTGCCAGGCGACATGGCCGGGAAACTCATAGGATTCCACCAGGCTGTAGGTAGGGCTCTTGACCCGTTCGCCTACACCCAGTGCCCGCAGGAATGCACGGGCAAAGGTGGTCTTGCCGGCGCCAAGATCGCCGTGCAGGTACATCACCAGCCCTCCGTCGACACCCGCTGCCAGCACCTGGGCGATGCCTTGCGTGGCGGCCTCGTCGGCCAGGATGAACTCACGCATGGTCGACGCCGTTCAGGACCGAGCGCAGGGTGTCCAGCAAATCCGTAGCCGCAAGCCCTATTTCACCCCGGACCGCGGCGAGGTCGCCTGCGCGCGCATGCACCGAAGTTCCCAGGCACGCCGCAGCGAAGGGATCGTCGGGCTGCTGCCCCAGCAAGCCGGCGACCACGCCGGTGAGGATGTCGCCCATGCCGCCGCTGGCCATGCCCGGATTGCCCCACGGGCACACCTGCAGGCGCCCGTCCGGTGCGGCGACGATGCTGCCGGTGCCCTTGAGCACCACCACCGCCTGGTATTTCCCGGCGATCTCCGCAGCCGCAGCGAAGCGGTCGGCCTGGATGTCGCGGGTGTCGCAGCCCAGCAGCCGGCCGGCCTCCCCCGGGTGGGGGGTAAGGATGGTCGGCGCGGTAAAGCGGCGCGGGTACCTGGCCAGCATGTTCAGGCCATCGGCATCGAGCACCATGGGCTTGCCGGCATCGAGCGCCGTCAGCCACAACGCATGGCCCCAGGAGCCCTGCCCGAGGCCCGGCCCCACAGCCAGCACGCTTGCCTTCTCCAGCGGCTGCTCGAGCGACTGCGGACCGTCCGCCGCGCGCGGCATCAGCTCCGGCCGTGCCGCGTGCAACGCCACGATGTTCTCCGCCCGCGTGGCAACACTCACCAGCCCCGCACCCACGCGCAGTGCCGCGCTTGCGCACATCAGTACCGCACCGCCGGTGCCGTGGTCGCCGCCGATCGCCAGCACATGGCCGTACTGGCCCTTGTTCGACTGCCGCGGCCGGGGCGGCAGCGCCAGCGGCTGCATCAGGATGGCGGAAGGGCGCTGGTCGGCGATCACGCGATCGTCCGCGCCCAGGCTCGCCAGTTCCAGCATGCCAACGTGGTCGGCCGCATCCTGGGTGAACATGCCGCGCTTGTGTGCGATGAAAGTCACGGTAGCGTCGGCGCGCACGCAGCGGCCTGGCGTGGTGCCCGTGTCAGCGGAAAGGCCGGACGGGATGTCCACCGCGAGCACCGGCAAGCCGGCCGCGTTGATCGCCTCGATGGCTTCGGCCATGACGTCGCCTGGCGGCCGCGACAGGCCCGTGCCCAGCAAGGCATCGACCAGCACGTCGGCACCGGCAAGATCGAGCCTTGCCGAAACATCGCCGCCGCCTTTGACGAAACGGTCGTGCGCCGCCCTGGCCTCTTCCGTTGCAGGGGGAGCCACCGCCACGACGCGCGAGGGAAGCCCTTCCTCTCGGGCACGCAGCGCCAGCAGATAGCCGTCCCCGCCGTTGTTCCCTGGACCGCACAGCACCACGATGCGCCGCGCCTCCGGCCATCGCCGTCGCAAGGCACGGAAGGCGGCATCGGCGGCACGCGCCATCAAGGTGGCCGAATCCACCCCCAGGATCTGCATGGCCCGGGTATCGATCGCATGCGATTGGGCCGCGGTGAACAGTGCCGCGGCAAGCGTTGGCGTGGTCATGGCGGCCATTATAGGGAGGCTGGCCGTGATGGTGATTGCAAGATCGATGTACAGCGAAAAGTGTGGCCGGCCCAATTCACTACAATGCGCCCATGGACTACCGGAAGCTCGCCGACGACATCAGGCTATGGGCACGCGAGCTCGGCTTCGCCGAGGCCGGCATTTCGGGCACGTCGCTGGGCGAGGACGAAGCCCACCTCAAGAGCTGGCTGGACGAGGGACACCATGGAGAAATGGAATACATGGCACGCCACGGCTCCAAGCGAAGCCGCCCGGCGGAACTGGAACCGGGCACGCAACGGGTAATCTCCGTACGCATGGACTACGTGCCGCCGGGCACGCAGCATGCTTGGCCGGTGATCGCCGATGGCGGCCTGGGCTACGTGGCCCGCTCTGCGATTGGCCGCGACTATCACAAGCTCATGCGCAACCGCCTGCAGAAGCTCGCGCAGCGCATCGGCGACGTGGTGGGTGATTTCGGCTACCGCGCCTATGTGGATTCCGCGCCAGTGCTGGAGAAAGCCCTGGCGCGCAACGCGGGATTGGGATGGATCGGCAAGCACACGGTGCTGATCAACCGGCATGCCGGTTCCTATTTCTTCCTTGGCGAGCTCTACACGGACCTCCCCCTGCCCGTAGACACGCCTGCCACGGCGCACTGCGGAACCTGCCGCCGGTGCATCGACATCTGCCCGACGCAGGCCATCGTGGGGCCCTACCGTCTGGACGCGCGGCGTTGCATTTCGTATCTCACGATCGAACTGCGCGGCAGCATCCCCACGGACCTGCGCAAGCCGATGGGCAACCGCATCTTTGGCTGCGACGATTGCCAATTGGTATGCCCATGGAACAAGTTCGCACAGGAAACCGTCGAACCCGACTTCGCGCCACGGCACAGCCTGGATGGCGCGAAGTTGACATCCCTGTTCGCGTGGAGCGAGCAGGAATTCCTTTCACGCACCGAAGGCATGGCAATACGCCGCACCGGCTACGAAGGATGGTTGCGCAACATCGCGGTGGCATTGGGCAACGCGCCGACGAGCGGCGACGTGGTGCATGCACTCACGGCACGGGCCCAGGACGCTTCGGCGATTGTGCGCGAGCACGTGGCATGGGCGTTGGCACAGCATTCGGCGCGTGGGGGTTTGGGGTCAGAGTAAATACTCTGACCCCGCCTGGGCGTTGGCCGAGCACGCCGCGCGCTAAGTACGCGCCGCGATCTCCCCGATCAGCGCCTGGGTGGAAGCGTCGAAGCTGTGGTCGGGCTTGCCCGCCAATGCCGGCTGGATCTGTTTGGCGATCAGCTTGCCAAGCTCCACGCCCCACTGATCGAACGCATTGATGCCCCACACGTGGCCCAGCATGAACACCTTGTGTTCGTAGAGGGCGATGAGCGCCCCCAGGGTTTCGGGAGTGAGGGCATCGAGCAGGATCACCGTGCTCGGACGATCACCTTCAAATGTACGTTGGGCAGCGATTACTTGGTTGCCGTCCTTCGATTCGGCCAGGACTTCTTCGGTGGTCTTGCCCAATGCCAGTGCCGCCGCCTGGGCCAGCAGGTTCGACAACAGCACGCGATGGTTTTCCAAAAGCGCGTGGCCAGGCTTGACGATGCCGATGAACTCCAGCGGCACGATGTCGGTGCCCTGGTGCAGCGCCTGGAAATACGCATGCTGAGCGTTGGTGCCGATGCTGCCCCACACCACCGGCACCGTGCGCCCGGTGACCGGCTTGCCCTCCGGCGTGACGTGCTTGCCGAGGCTTTCCATTTCCAGCTGCTGCAAGTACGAAGGAAGGTCGATCAGCGGATCGACGTAAGGCACCACCGCACGGCTGGTGCTGCCGCGCACATTGCGGTTCCAGATCTCGGCGATGGCCAGTTGCACGGGCAGGTTTTCCTGCCAGGGCGCGCTGCGGAAATGATCGTCGATCATCGCGGCCCCCGCGAGCAACGCGCGGAAGTGCACCATGCCAACGGCAAAGGCGATCGACAATCCTACCGCTGACCACAGCGAAAAACGGCCACCCACGAAGTCCCACATCGGCAGCACCTTGTCGGCGGGAATACCCCAGTCGGCGGCAGCCTTGGTGTTGGAACTGACGGAAAGGAAGTGTCCGGCGGCCTTCTTCAGGTCGCCGCCGTAGATGGTGGCGATCCAGTCGCGCAGCACATTGCCGTTGAGCAGGGTTTCCTGGGTATTGAAGCTCTTCGATACCAGCAGCACGATCGTCGTCTTTGGATCGAGCGTCTTCATCAGGCCATCGGCGGCGTGGCCGTCGACGTTGGTCAGGAAATGATTGCGAAGATGGGGTACGTGGAACTGCGCCAGTGCATCGACAGCCAGGCGGGGACCCAGATCCGAACCGCCGATGCCGACATTGACGACGTCGGTAATGGTGGCCGGCAAGCCTACGTCGGGGCCCTTGCCCGCGTGCACGGCGCTGACCATCGTTTCGATGCGTTTGAGCGTAGCCTCGATTTCCTCGAGATCCGCGGCGGGCGCGGGCGACTTCAGCTTCGAGCCGCCGGCGCGCAGCGCCGTATGCAGCACGGCGCGGTCTTCGGAGGTATTGATGTGCCCGCCTGCGAACATCTTGTCGCGCGCGGCTTCCCAGTTCGTGCCCTGCACAAAGGCGCCCACGGCGTCGAGCGCGGCAATGTCGAGCTTCTGGCGGGAGAGGTCCAGCAATACCGGCCCCACCCGCTTGCGCAGGCGGTCACCGCGCGCCTTGTCCTTGAGCAATTCCCGCAGGTGCGTATTGGCTAGACGGGAAGCGTGCTCGGCAAACGATGGCACGCGATCGGTGATGGCATCCATGGGAGGCTCCGGACAGTGACTGTAAGCCTCCGATGGTAGCGCAGCGTAGTTGACGAAAATGTCGCCAGGCTAGGCTGCCTGCTTGGGAATCGAATGATTGGTGTGCGTGATGCGGTTGTCACGGTCGACGTACACCATGGTCGGCTTGAACGCGGCAAGCTCGGCCTCGGACAGGCCGACGAAGGCGGCGATGATCACCAGGTCGCCCGGCTGGGCGCGATGCGCCGCGCTGCCGTTCACCGAGATGATGCCCGAGCCTTCCTGGGCTCGCAGCGCGTAGGTGGTGAAGCGCTTGCCGTTGTTGATGTTCCAGCAGTGGATCTGCTCGTACTCGCGGATGCCCGACGCGTCCAGCAGGTTGCCGTCGATGGCAATCGAACCTTCGTAGTGGAGCTCGGCGTGGGTCACCGTCGCGCGGTGGATCTTGGCCTTGAGCATGTTCAGGTGCATGGGAAAGTCCGGGGGTGCGGGTAGGCGTTAAAAGTTGCGCAGTGTATCGGCATGCGCTGGCGAAAAGTTAAGCAGCGCCCGTCGGGCCAGAACATGGGGCTGGCGCCTTGCCGATCAAGGGGATATCAGTCCAATGGCAGGTTGTCGATCAGGCGGGTTGCACCCAGCCGGGCGGCAGCCAGCGCCACCAGGCCCGTCCGCTCGTCGTCGGCGGGCTCGGCGAGGTCTTCTTCCCGGCGGATCACGATGTAGTCGGGGACGAAACCCGCCCGCTGCAGGCGGGCGGCCGCGGCCTGCTCGATGGCCAGGCGGGCATGGCCCTGGCCGAACAGCGCCTTCATCTGCTTGAGCGCCGCCGCCAGCTGGGGCGCGCGGGTGCGCTCGGCGGGAGTGAGGTACTGGTTGCGCGAGCTCAGCGCCAGGCCATCGCCATCGCGAAGGGTGGGACCGGCCATCACCTTCACCGGCAGGGCCAGGTCGCGCACCATCCGCTCGATCACCTTCAGCTGCTGGAAATCCTTCTGGCCGAACACCGCGATGTCGGGCTGGACCAGGGCGAAAAGCTTGTTCACCACGGTGGCCACGCCGTCGAAATGGCCCGGCCGGTGGGCGCCTTCGAGGGTTTCGCTCAGTCCCGGCACGTGGATGCTGACGCTGTTTTCGGCGCCGAAGGGGTAAATCGTGGACACCTCCGGCGCGAACAGCAGGTCGATGTCGAGCTCGGCCAGGCCCGACTGGTCCTGCGCCATGGTGCGTGGGTAGCGCTCGAAATCCTCACCCGGGCCGAACTGGGTGGGATTGACGAAGATGCTCGCCACCACGCGGTCGGTACGGGCACGGGCCAGCTTCAGCAGCGAGTGATGGCCCGCGTGCAGGTTCCCCAGGGTGGGCACGAAGCCGATGGTCTGGCCTGCCTGGCGCCAGCCGCGGACCATGGCCCGCAGGGCGGCGGCGTCTTGCACGGTTTGCATAGGATTCTTCTAGAAGCTGTGTTCGGGAGCAGGGAAGGCGCCACTGCGCACGTCCGCTATGTAGGCCTTGATCGCCGCTGCCACACTGTCACGCCCGGCGAGGAAATCCTTGCTGAACCGGGGTCGCTTGCCAGGCGTGAGGCCGAGCATGTCGTAGACCACCAGCACCTGGCCGTCGCAGTCGACACCCGCGCCGATGCCGATCACGGGAATGGCAAGCTCCGCCGTGACGCGGCCGGCCAGCGCCGAAGGCACGCATTCGAGGACCAGCATGTCGGCCCCGGCCCGCTGCACTGCGTGGGCATCGGCCAAAAGGCGCGCGGCGGCTTCTTCACCCTTGCCCTGCACCCGGTAACCGCCGAACTTGTGGACCGATTGCGGGGTCAGGCCCAGGTGCGCGCAGACCGGAATGGCCCGGTCGGCCAGGGCGCTGATCACCTCGCAGATGTGCCCGGCGCCTTCGATCTTCACCATCGCCGCGCCGCCCTCGGCCACCAGGCGGGTGGCCGTGGCCATCGCCGTGGCCACGTCACGATCGCTCATGAAGGGGAGGTCCGCCACCAGCAGGGTGGATTTCAGTCCCCGGGACACCGCAGCGGTGTGGTAGACCATGTGCTCGACCGTCACCGGCAGCGTGCTGCCATGCCCCTGCACCACCATCCCCAGCGAATCGCCCACGAGGGCGACGTCGATCCCGGCCGCCTCCAACTGCGCGGCAAAGCTCGCGTCGTAGGCGGTCAGCATGGTGATGCGGGTTTTTTCCTGCTTCATGGCCCGCAGGGCGGGTACCGTCACGGCCTTGCGCTCGGGAGCATTCGGATCTTGCGCGTACACGTGGCGCTCCGTCATGAAGTTGAAACGTCAGATTATCCTGCCGCAACGCAGCAAAGCTCAAGGACGGCTTTCGATTCAGCCCAGGCGCCGGCAGCCTGAAGCATCCACCCGGGCCAGCAGCCACGCCACCGTCCCCTGCCCCGGGATCACAAGCGCCGGGTCGATGTCGGCCAGCGGCAGCAGCACGAAGGCTCGACTTCCGATGCGCGGGTGCGGAAGCTGCAGATGCTCCTCATCGCACACCGTGTCGCCATAGAGCAGCAGGTCCAGATCGAGCGTGCGCGGGCCCCAGCGCTCGCCCGGGCGCATCCGGCCGAAGGCACGTTCGGTGGCAAGCAGGGCCTCGAGCAGGTCCGGGGCGGTAAGCCGGGTGCGCAGGCGCACCGCGGCATTGATGTAATCCGGTTGGGGTACCGGCCCCCAGGGCGGGCTCTGGTAATCGGCCGAGCGGGCCATCAGTTCGCAGCCCGGCAAGCCCCCCAGGGCCTGGACGGCCTGGGCGATGATGGCGCGGGAATCGCCCAGGTTGCTGCCCAACCCGACGTGGGCAAGCACGGCCACGGACATGGTCAGGATTCGGCCTTGCCGCCTTTGGGTCGACGCGCACGCCGGCGGCGCCGCACGGGCGGACGCTCGGGCGTAAGCGGCATGTCGTCGGGTGAGGGTGGCAACGGACCGCCCCCCAAGGCCGCGGCCAGCATCTCCTGCGGCAAGGCCTGGGCGTGCTGCCACCACGCACCCAACTGCGCCATGGCGGCCGACTCCGGTGCCCGCAGCAGGAGGAAATCGAATGCCGCGCGAAAACGCGGGTGGGCCATCAGGCGGAACACGCGCTTGCGCTGCACCTGCTCGAAGCGCGGCTGCAGGGCCCATATTTCTTCCATGGTGAGGGTGAAACGGCGTGGGATCGCCACGCGCTGGCACTGCTCGCCCACCACCCGCACCGCGGCCCGCTGCCAGGCCTCGGTAGGCTCGATGCCGCGGGCGATCCAGCCTAAGGCCTGGTCGCGCACCTCGCCCCATAGCAGCACGGCGAAGAGGAAGGCCGGGGTGACCGTTTTGCCTTCCGTGACACGTGCATCGGTGTTGGCCAGGCCCTGCTCCACCAGCGAGCGAAGCGCCTGGTCACCGCGCTGGAGCGCGCGCGCGGTGGCCGGGAACAGGAACTTCAGGAGGCCGCAGGCCTCGAGCATGCGGAAGCTCTTCAGCCCATGCCCGGACAGGAACAATTTCAGCGATTCATCGTAAAGGCGTGCCGACGGCGCCTCGGCCAGCAGGTAGCCCAGGTCTTCGAATGGCGCGGCCGCGGCCGGGTCGATCCCGAAATTGAGTTTCGCCGCCAGCCGGGCCGCGCGGAGCATGCGCACCGGATCCTCGCGGTAGCGCAGTTCCGGATCGCCGATCAGGCGCATGCTGCGGTCGGCTAGGTCCTGCATGCCGCCGACGTAGTCACGCACGGAGAAATCGGCGATGTCGTAATAGAGCGCATTGACCCGGAAGTCGCGGCGGACGGCGTCTTCCTCGATGCTGCCCCAGATGTTGTCGCGCACGATGCGGCCATCGACGATATGGCGGTCGCCGCCCTCGGCGCCTTCCTCGCCCAGGCCACGGAAGGTCGCCACCTCGATGATCTCCGGGCCAAACACCACGTGCGCCAGGCGGAAGCGCCGCCCGATCAGGCGGCAGTTGCGGAAGAGCTTCTTGACCTCGTCCGGAGTGGCGTTGGTGGCCACGTCGAAGTCTTTCGGATGGCCGCCAAGCAGCAGGTCGCGCACCGCTCCGCCCACCAGGAACGCTGAATAACCCGATTCGTGGAGTCGGTAGAGCACCCGCAGCGCGGCCTTGGAGATATTTTTGCGCGAGATGGAGTGCTGCTCGCGCGGGATGATCCGTGGCGCGGTGGCGGCGTCGTTCCTTGGGTCGGAGTTCAAGCGTTGGTAGTCCTTGCGGACGCACCGCGCCCGACATTTTCTTAATGTAACCAAACTTTCCGCCGCTTACGATGGTCGGCTGATGGCGCCGTTGCCGGGCGGATGATTTCCGTTATACTACCGCGCTTCGTCGTACCCCGCTCCCTTCGTCTAGTGGCCCAGGACACCGCCCTCTCAAGGCGGGAACACGAGTTCGAGTCTCGTAGGGAGCACCACTTACCGCTGCTTGGCGCCCGCATGACCTTTGTCGTCACCGACAACTGTATCAAGTGCAAGTACACCGATTGCGTCGAAGTCTGCCCGGTCGATGCCTTCCACGAAGGTCCGAACTTCCTCGTCATCAATCCCGACGAGTGCATCGATTGCACCCTGTGCGAACCGGAATGTCCGATCAATGCCATCTACCCCGAGGACGACGTCCCCGGCGGCCAGGAAGGCTTCGTCGCGCTCAATGCCGAGCTCGCCAAATCGTGGCCGGTGATCACCGAGCGCAAGGATGGCCTGCCCGACGCCAAGGAATGGGAAGGCAAGCCGGGCAAGCTCGACCTCCTCGAGAAATAGAAAAAAACCCGCCGAAAGCGGGTTTTTTTGTTTCTGGCCGTGCGGATGGATGGTTGGGGGTCAGAGTCAATACTCTGACCCCGGACCCCGCAGCAGCAGTGCTTACTTGGCGAGGCGGCCGCGCAGCGACTCGATCACCTTCGTCACGGCGGCGCCGTCACCCTGGGCACTGACCTGGCTGCCCGTGCCGCTGGCCACCACCGAGACGGTGATCTTGCGGGCATCGGGCGAGGACGCATCGGTGGATTCCTTCGACTTGCCGTTGAACATGCGCTTGAACATGCCCGGCTTCTTCGCATCGATGGTCTGCTGCGACACGGCCAGTTCGTAGGTGTGGGCGTTGTCGTCGTGCGCGGTGACCTGGCCCAGGTCCCCGGCGTTGAACGCCTCGCCCACGCGCTTGTAGACGTCATCCACCGTGCCGGGCATGACGAAACTGTCGGTCGTTTCACGCGGCCGGTTGGCCTGGCCCGCACCCGGTTCCGGGATCACCAGGGCTGCGCTGGTCGAGGGCGTATCAAGGCCCGGCGGAATCTCCAGCGGGCTCTCCTGCTGCGCCTTGTCCCAGGCCTTGTGCGAGCGGAACATGCCGCAGCCGGTCAGCAGGACGGCGGACATGGCCACGGCGGGCACGGCCAGGAGGAGCGAATTTTTCTTCATGAAGAGGTTCCGTAAGGGGAAAAACGCCTGCGTTGAATCAGGCCGCAGTCGCCAATGGTGCCAGAGAGCCAAGTATTTCGCGCAAACGTGCCCGGTCAGGACCCTCCGCCAGCGCCACCAGCGGCAGCCGCGGGCTGTCCAGGCCCAGCCCGAGCTCCGCAAGCCCCGCCTTGACCGCGATGGGGTTGGGTGCGCAATCGAGCGCCTCGACGAGCCTGGCCAGCGCACCGCCATAAGCCCCGGTGTCGCCGGACCGCGAGGCGTCGCAGAACGCCCGGAAGACCCGTGGCACCAGGTTGGCAACGACCGAGATTACCCCGGCGGCGCCCGACAGCATCGCCTGGTGGGCGGTACCGTCGTCGCCGGACAGATAGACGAAATCCGAGCGCACAAGTTCCGCAAGGGCCGAAATACGCGCGGCATCCCCCCGGGCTTCCTTGATGCCGGCGATAGCCGGATGGTCGCGCAGGATCGCCACGGTGGCAGGCTCGATGTCGCAGCCGGTGCGCGCAGGCACGTTGTAAAGCAGCACCGGCAGGCCACCCTGGTCGGCCACTTCGGTGAAATGGCGGCGCAAGCCTTCCTGGGTGGGGCGCACGTAGAACGGCGCCACGACCAGGGCGGCGTCGGCACCCAACGACTTTGCGCGCCGGGTCAGGGCGATGGTTTTCGCCGTACCGGCCTCGCCAGTACCTGCAATCACCGGAACGCGGCCGGCAACCCGGTCGACCGCGAACGACAGTAGCTGGTCCCATTCCCCGTGATCGAGGAAATGCGATTCACCAGTGGATCCGGCCACCACCACGCCCTGCGTGCCGCCCTCGAGCTGGTATTCCAGCAGGCGGCCGAAAGCTTCAAGGTCGAGTTCGCCGGGCGCCGAAAAAGGCGTCGCCAGCGCGCAGATGCTTCCAGAAATGGTCAACTTCGAGCCCAACGGGAAAGGAGAAACGAACACCCTGCATGTTACTTGCGGGGTCCTCGCGCGGGCAAGTAAGCTGCCCGGAGGCCAAGGCCGCGCTTCGCACGGCCCCTTTAAGTCAGGTAGTGCATCTTGAATCCTTCCGCGCCGCGCGCAGCTCCTTCGGACAACCACCTGCTGATCCAGACCCTGTCCCCCGCGCAGCGCGCGCCCCTGCTGGCCCTCACCCGCCGCATCGCCGATTCCGGCTGCAATCTGGCCGACGCCCGGGTTTCCACCATCGGCAACGACACCTCGGTGATGCTGCTGGCCTCCGGTGCCTGGGACGCCGTGGCCAAGCTGGAGACGGCCCTGGGCAAATTCGCCCGGGATGAAGACGTCCAGCTGATCCACTACCGCACCGCACCGCGCGAGCCCGCGGCGCACTTGTTGCCCTACCTGGTGGAAGTGATCGCCGCCGACCGCCCGGGGATCCTGGTGAAGATCGTGGAATTCTTTTCGCGGCGCGACATCAGCACCGAACAGCTCACCTCCATGCGCTACCAGGCCATGCAAACCGGTGCGGACATGTTCCAGGCGCAGATCACCATCGGCATTCCTTCCGAGACGCACATCGCCGCGTTGCGCGACGATTTCCTCGAGCTGTGCGACGGGCTCAACCTCGATGCGATCATGGACCCCGTCAAGTTCTGAAAAACCCCTTGCCAAGAACCCGCGTTAGGGGTATCCAAGCATCATGGTAGAAGTAGGCAAGAAAGTCGGAGCACTGAAGGGTCACACCGGAAGCGGCCAGACGCTCTCCCTGTCGTCGCTGCATGGCAAATGGGTGGTGGTTTACTTCTACCCGAAGGACAGCACGCCCGGCTGCACCACCGAGGCCCAGGGCTTCCGCGACGCCTACGACGAATTTCGAGAACGCAACGCCGAAGTCATCGGCGTGTCACGTGATTCTGAGAAATCACATGCGAACTTCGCCTCCAAGCAGTCACTGCCATTTCCCCTTATCGCCGATACCGACGAAACCTGGTGCAACGCCTTCGGCGTGATCGCCGAAAAAGTGCTGTATGGCAAACGCCACATGGGAGTGGTGCGCTCCACCTTCCTTATCGACCCCGACGGCAAGCTTGTCCATCAATGGCGCAACATCAAGGTTGCCGGCCACGTCGACGCCGTGCTGGAAAGGATTCCGCCACGCTAAACCATCCGCATCACATCCCAACGCACGAGGTCAACCACGCATGACCGTAGCTAAGCGTATCTATGCCCTGGATACCAATGTGCTGCTGCACGACCCGACCTCCCTTTACCGCTTTGAAGAACACGACGTCTTCATCCCGATGACGGTGCTTGAAGAACTCGACGAAAAAAAGAAAGGCTCATCGGAAGTTTCGCGAAACGGCCGCCAGGTCAGCCGCTTCCTCAACGAACTGATCGAGCAAGGCAATGGCCACGGCATCGCCGATGGCATTCCGCTGCAGAGTCCGGGCGGGCTGAACCTCAAGCGTGGCCAGGCGGTAGGCCGGTTGCATTTCCAACAGCGCACCACCGCCAACACTGGCAAGGCCGACAACCAGATCCTGGCGGCGGTGATCGACCTGCGCGATGAAAACCCCGGCGCACTGGTGATCCTGGTCACCAAGGACATCAACCTCCGCATCAAGGCCACCATCTTCGGCATCCACGCCGAAGACTACGAGAACGACCGCGCGCTGGACGACTTCGCGCTGCTGTTCACAGGCTCGGAGGAAACCGGCGAGGATTTCTGGGATCACCACCCCGAGGTCCGTTCCTGGACCGAGCGCGGCCGCACGTACTATGAACTGACCAAACGCGAAGACGAAGACTGGTATCCCAACCAGTGCCTGTATCTTCCCGGCGAGAATTCCGTCGAACTGCGCGTCATCGAACTCGACGGCGATCGCGCCACGCTGGTGCTGATGGACGACCATTCCCACGCCAACCACGCGGTATGGGGCATCGCCGCGCGCAACCGCGAACAGAATTTCGCCCTGAACCTGCTGATGGACCCGGACGTCGATTTCGTCACCCTGCTGGGCACCGCCGGCACCGGCAAGACACTGCTGGCCCTGGCCGCGGGCCTGGCCCAGGTCATGGACCAGCAGCGCTACCGCGAGATCATCATGACGCGCGCCACGGTGTCGGTGGGCGAGGACATCGGCTTCCTGCCCGGCACCGAGGAAGAAAAGATGACGCCGTGGATGGGTGCGCTTACCGATAACCTCGAAGTGCTGGCCAACCCCGAGGAAGGCGGCTCCTGGGGCCGCCAGGCCACCAACGACCTGCTCGCCTCAAGGGTGAAGATCCGCTCGCTGAACTTCATGCGCGGCCGTACCTTCCTGTCGCGGTACCTGATCATCGACGAGGCGCAAAACCTCACGCCCAAGCAGATGAAGACGCTGATCACCCGGGCCGGGCCCGGCACCAAGATCGTCTGCCTGGGAAACGTGGAGCAGATCGACACGCCATACCTCACCGAAACGACTTCGGGCCTCACCTACGCGGTGGACCGTTTCAAGCAGTGGGCGCATTCAGGTCATATCACCTTGCGCCGCGGCGAACGCTCGCGCCTGGCCGACTTCGCTTCCGAAGCGCTGTAAGCCACTCATTGGGGAAAATGGGGGTCAGAGTGAATACTCTGACCCCGGCCCACGGAGGGTTTTCCGGGCGGCCCTCGCCCTCCGGCGTCGATCCGGGGTCGCGCGGCGTTATCATGGACACACCGGCCATCGGACCCCGATTGAATCGGGGCCCGATCGCCCTGACCTCCCCTATCGTCCACCTCAGGTCCACCAAGCCTCCCGATGAATCTGCTAGGCCCCCGTTTCATCATCCTGTATGTGCTGCTGGCCTTCGCCCTGTGCGTGCTGCTGGTGCACCTGCGCGGGCGTTCGCGGCTGCGCTTCGACCGCCAGTTGGTGGACCACTCGGCGATCTTCGCGCCGTACAACCTCTTGATGTACGCGTTCTCGGCGGTGCCTGCGCGGCCGATCCTTGATCGCCGCGGCTTCCCGCAGCTCGATCCGCTGCAGCAGAACTGGCAGGTTATCCGTGATGAAGCGATGCACCTGTTCGACGAGGGTTTCATCAAGGCGGCGGAGAAACACGCCGACGCCAGCTTCAATTCATTCTTCAAGCAGGGCTGGAAGCGTTTTTACCTGAAGTGGTACGGCGAGCCGCTGGCCTCTGCCGAGGCACTGTGCCCGAACACGGTGAAGCTTTTGAGTTCGATCCCCAACGTGAAGGCGGCGATGTTCGCCCTCCTGCCGCCGGGCTCGAAGCTCAACCCTCATCGCGATCCATTCGCAGGCTCGCTTCGCTACCACCTGGGCCTTATCACCCCCAACTCCGACGATTGCCGCATCTTCGTCGATGGCCAGATGCACAGCTGGCGCGACGGCGAGGACATCGTCTTCGACGAAACCTATGTGCACTGGGCAGAGAACCGCACCGACCAGACACGCGTCATCCTGTTCGCCGACGTCGAGCGCCCGCTTCGCACGAAGCTGATGAGCGCGATCAACCATCGCGTTGGCGCATTCATGGGTTCGATCACCGCCTCGCCCAATGCCGACGATGGCAAGGAGTCGGTCGGTTTCGTCAACCGCATGTTCGCGCTCAACGCACGCGGCCGCGAACGCTCAAAGCGCTTCAAGAAGAAGAATCCGAAACTGTTCCGCGCCATCAAGTACACCGGCATCGTGCTGGCGCTATGGGTGATCTTCTTCGCGCCCTATCCCTTCTACAAGGGCTAGGGTCCGGCCATAGGCCGTCAAGCCTAGATGCCAAATTCATCGCCAAGGCCACACCATCGGTGGATCAGATGATGAGGTTACCGCCATGGGTTACCTGAACGAAGGACACTGGACCCGCCAGGGCCCGGCCCAGGAAAAGAACCGGGGCCAGTTCGTCCGCGAGGAGAGCCGGTTCCGCCACTGGGTCACCGCCGACGGCAGTCCCGGCCCGACCGGCGATGGCGGCTTCCGTGCCGAACCTGGCCGCTACCACCTGTACATCGCCCGCGCCTGTCCCTGGGCCCACCGCACGATGATCTTCCGGGCGCTGAAGGGACTGGACGAACTCATCGACTATTCGGTGGTGCACTGGCTGATGGGCGAGGAAGGCTGGACTTTCGAGCCGGCCCCCGGCGTGACCGGCGACAAGCTGCATGGCGCACGCTTCCTTTACCAGTTGTACCAGCGTGCGGACGCCACCGTCACCGGCCGCTCCACGGTGCCCGTGCTCTGGGACCGCGAGCGGGACACTATCGTCAGCAACGAATCGGCCGACATCATCCGCATGTTCAACAGCGCCTTCGACGGTGTGGGTGCGAAGCTGGGTGACTATTATCCTGGTCCCCTGCACGAGGACATCGACGCGGTGAACGCGCGCGTGTACGACACGCTCAACAACGGTGTGTACAAGGCCGGCTTCGCCACCACGCAGGAAGCGTACGAACTTGCGATAGGCCCGTTGTTCGACACGCTTGACTGGCTCGAGGAACGCCTGGCCGACCGGCCCTGGCTGTGCGGCGAGGTACAGACCGAGGCCGACTGGCGCCTGTTCACTACGCTGCTCCGTTTCGACCTGGTCTACCACGGGCACTTCAAGTGCAATGTGCGGCGCCTGGTGGATTACCCGCGCCTGTGGGAATACACCCGCGCGATGTACCAGCAACCGGGCATCGCCCAGACGGTGGACATCGAGCACATCAAGAAGCACTACTACATGAGCCATCGCCAGATAAACCCCACCGGCATCGTTCCGGTGGGCCCGGATTTGGACCTGGCCGCACCCACCGACTGGGGGCGGCCCCGCGTGGTGGTGGATTTCGGCCAGCCGGCATAAACAGCGACTTGATACTTCGGCGGCTATGCTGGGTGCCTTGCCCTTTCATAAGCCCCTCACCATAAGGATCGACACGATGGAACTTGGACTGATCGGCCTCGGCCGCATGGGCGGCAACATCGTGCGCCGCCTGCTCCGCGACGGCCACCAGTGCGTGGTGTACGACGTCAGCGCCGAGGCCCGAGAGGCGGTGGCCAAAGACGGTGCGGTCGCTGTCAATTCCGTCGAAGCCCTGGTGCAGGCGCTCAAGGGGCCGCGCGCGGTATGGGTGATGCTTCCTGCCGGCGAGATCACCGAGAAGACCGTCGACCAGCTGGGTGGATTGCTCTCCGAAGGCGATACCGTGATCGACGGCGGCAACACGTTCTACCGCGACGATGTCCGCCGCACGAAGGAGTTGAAGGCCAAGGGCATCGATTACATCGACGTGGGTACCTCCGGCGGCGTCTGGGGCCTGGAGCGCGGCTATTGCATGATGATCGGCGGCGACAAGGCGCAGGTGGACCGACTGGACCCTATCTTCGCAACGCTGGCCCCAGGTAACGGCGACATTCCCAGGACCGTCGACCGCGAGGGCCGCGATGCGCGCGTGGAGCAGGGCTACATGCATACCGGCCCGGCGGGCTCGGGCCACTTCGTCAAGATGGTCCACAACGGTATCGAGTACGGGCTGATGCAGGCTTACGCC
>Ga0193716_1000673_pt1 | contig 20569 bp, 15 predicted proteins | sample U2c1metaG_FD_145901 | JGI IMG/M metagenome (GOLD analysis project Ga0193716, IMG submission 145901) | Soil microbial communities from a riparian zone of the East river system, Colorado, United States - U2c1 | ecosystem: Environmental > Terrestrial > Soil > Riparian zone | place: USA: East River...
GTGCCGATGCGGGCCGGGCGCGGACGGCTTTGATGTCGCAGCGGCACCGCCGAGCTGACCCAAGGTGACGACCGCGCTGCCGCCGGTCCAGAAGTTCTTCGCCGTTCCCCGGGCGACCAGCTCCACGCACGCCGCGTGCGCACACTGGCTCACACCGGGACGTGCGGGATGGAATTCGTAGTAGTCGAGCATCTCGATCTTGATACGCGTAGCTGGATTCTTGCGCCAGTTCTTGGGCGCAGGTTGTTCCACGGTCCACCGCACGCAATCGATCGCACCGTAGGCGAATTGCAGATCTTCGTTCTTGAAGTCGCTCTGCTCGATGCGGTGCGTGCTGGTGTCACCACCGCGCTTGATGGATTGCCGGATCTTGTTGCGCACGCCACTGGACCGCTTGATCATGTCCGCGACGTCGATGGTCACCTCGGTGCCGCTGCCGCCAAGGAAGTGGGCGAAGAGCCGAGCGGCGAGCGGGCCGGCCGCCACCACCCGGGCCATGGCGAAGATGGCGACCTCCCGTGGATCGCCGAATGCGCACGCACAATCGATGGCGGACTTCGGGTCGAGGCGATGGGTCGTCAGGCTGCAGCTGCGGCGGAATCTCTTCTGCATCTCCGGCCAGGGGGCTGCGGGTTTGAGATCATCCTGAACCGGTGTACACGGGCCGAGTTTGCGGCGCGCCGAGCCGCGCGGCGCCTCGTCGTCGGGCAGTTCCGACAGGGCCACCGTGTGCCCGCAGTGGGTGCATTCGTGATCGGACTCATCGAATTCGTCAGCCGGCCAGGTGGCTTCCTCCCAGCCTTCGGTGTCGCTCCACAGTTCGGAATCGAGTTCCTCGTCAGCGACCACTTCGTCGAATTCCTCGTACTCGTCGTCGGCCTCGGCGGATTCCCATTCCTCCGCGAACTCACCAGGCTCCCACCCGGACTCATCCGCCGGGCTGAACAGGTCATCACGGGTGGGCCATTCGTCGTCGGTACCTTCGCCGACGCTGCCTGCGAAGACGGTGGATTCGGTGTCGATTCTCATCGGCTTGGTCACCTCCAGCGGCGATGTTCGATGCCATCGTCTCCGCCAGACGTTGCGCAGCCGTCAACGAATCGTCTCTCTGGTCCTCGATCAGGTGCGGTCAGGCCCTGACCGGCTGAGGAGCCTTCCAGGAACCGTTCAGCGCATCGGGTTTCGGCCAGTACAGCCGCAGGATCACCTGGAACGGCCCCTTGGGCGCGGGCAGCCAGTTGGCTTCCTTGTCCACGCCGGGCGACTCGTTCTGGATGTAGAGCGTGATTCCTCCGTCGGGATCCTTGATCAGGCTGGACAGCATCGGCGAGTTGATCAGGTACCGGTTCATCGGGTTGGCCACCAGCAGGCTCTGCGGCAGCTCGTACATGGTCAGCGACCAGAAGGCGTTGACCGGCGGCAGCTGACCGGACGCGAAGTGGTAGGTGTAGCTGTCGGCACCGGTCAGCGGCTGCCCAGTCGAGTCGGACGACGTCCCCGGATAGATGGCTTCGTCCTTGCTGTTGCCGTAGATCCCCAGCACCGCGCCTGCCATCCGGTAGAGGTAGTTGCCCGCCAGATACTGTGCGGTGCCGAACAAGTCGGCCGAACCGACCTGGCCGGTGTCGATCTTGTCCTTCTTGAGCGCGTCGAACTCCGCCCAGGCGTCGGCCATGCCGCCTTCGATTGCCGGTCGCATCTCCGGGCTGAGCTTGTCGGCGTCGAAGGAGCCGTCCGGCGCGATCCCGATGGTGGCGAACCGGTCCCGCATGGCCTTTTCAGCGGGAAGTACCGGCGCAAATCGCAACGCGAAGTTCATGATCTCGAAGAACTGCGGCGACGTCTTCTGCTGGTCGGACGTCAGAGGTGGGACGAAGTCGATGGGCGGGGCTGGTGGGGGTGCCGGCTGGTTCAGGTACACCGACAGCGGCGTGACCTGATAGCCGTCCTGGATCTTCTTGACGCTGTCCAGGTCGGACGGCCCGAGCAGTTGGGTGCGGTACAGCACCAGCGCGAGGTCGGTGTCGCTGCGAATCACCTTGTCGACGCCCTCGGGTGTCTCGCCCTTCCAGTTCGGGCCTGCGAGAAGGTATTTGCCGCCGCCATTGCCGGTGGTCCGGCTTCCGACGTAGTCGAAGTTGTAGGTGTACAGGTCGATGAACTGAAGCGAGTAGTAGCGGTCCTGCTCGATGGGCGGGACGGTCAGCACCAGGGGCTCGGTCCGCAGGTCGGCTCCGACGGTCGAGTACGGGGTATCGGAGTTCGGCGTCTGGATGGCCGTGTCCTCGGGTGTGTAAACCCTTGAGGTGTTGTGGATCTCGTTCCAGCCGCCCTTGTACTCGGGATCCTCCTTGTTGACGAAGTAGGAGTACATGACTCGGTAGTCGTCCACCATCGGGAAGCCGTAGACGTACGCCTCCTTGGCGATGGCGCGCGCCTGCTCGGGTGTGACGGCAGCCGGACTTGGCGGCGGCGCGGAGCTGATCGCCTCTGGCGCCTCACTCTTGGTGCACCCGACCAGTCCGACGACCAGCGCGACAGCGGCGACGATTTGCCTGATCAATGCTTTTCCAGCGCCTCGGTGCGTGCGCTCATCGAGCGGCCGAGCGCGGCCACTTCTGCGTCCATCCTTGGCAGCAGATCGGGCACGAACTTGCGCATGTCTCGTTCACCGACCGGCGTGGCGATCAGCGGCCGCAGCCATCGCGTCAGCCCCACCCACCGTGGACAGTAGATGCGACTCTTCCGCCCTTCAATGCCCTTGAGGAACGCTTCGCCGCACTTCTCCACCGACGTGGTCTTCTTCAACGGCCCAGGCAGTTTCGAGACCATCTCCTGGACGGTCGACAACTCCTTGCTCTCCCGGACCAGCGGCGTATCGATCAATGACATGTGCGCGGACCCAACGTCGACTCCTCGGTGTGCGAGCTCCAACCGTAGCGCGTTGGCGAAGTGCTCGACGCCGGCCTTCGAGGCGTCGTACGAGGCCATGCCGGGCACCGCCGCGAACGCCGCAACCGACGACACCACCAGCACATAGCCGCGGCGTTCGATCACCGACGGCAACGCGGCTCGCACCGTGTAGAACACGCCCATCAAGTTGACGTCGACCACGGTCTTGAAAGCCTCGGGGTCGATTTCCAGTACAGAGCCGTAACTCCCGATCCCTGCATTGGCCATCACGATGTCGATCCCACCGAATCGCTCGACGGCCTTTTTCGCGGCCCCCCGCATCGCCGACAGCTCACGCACGTCGGCGACGACCGTCAGTACCCGATCCTCGCCGAGCCTGGTAGCCACGTCCTTGAGCTGGACTTCGTCGAGGTCGGTCAGCACCAGCTTGGCGCCCTTGTCGTGCAGGCGTCGGGCCACTTCAGCGCCGATGCCGTTAGCGCCGCCGGTGATCAGCACGACTTTTCCGTTCACAGAACTCATAGCCCGAAACGTACTCCGGCCGAGGCGGCGGCGGGCCGATCTGGCGGTCCTACAGCGCAACGCCCAACAACGCGTCGATGGCGGCCGCGACGGCCCGTGGCGCGTCGGTGTCGTGTCCGCCGTACTCGAGCGCGTCGGTGCTCCAACCATCCAGTGCGGCAATGGCTTTCGGCGTATCGAGGTCGTCGGCAAGGTACTGCCGCACGCGCGCGATCACATCGGCGGCATCGGGGCCTGCGGGCATCGTCGTCGCAGCCCGCCAGCGCGCCAGCCGGGTCTGTGCCTCGTCGAGAACGGCGTCGCTCCAGTACCGGTCGGAGCGGTAGTGCCCGGCCAGCAGGCCGAGCCGGATGGCCGCGGGGTCGACACCGTCGGCGCGCAGCCGGGACACCAGCACCAGGTTGCCGCGGCTCTTGCTCATCTTGTGGCCGTCCCAGCCGATCATGCCCGAATGCACGTAGTGGCGGGCGAATCGTCGCTCCCCCGTTACGGATTCGGCATGGGCGGCGGAGAACTCGTGATGCGGGAATATCAGATCGCTGCCGCCGCCCTGGATGTCCAGATCGGTGCCGATGCGGCTGAGTGCGATCGCCGAGCATTCGACGTGCCAGCCGGGACGGCCAGGGCCGAATGGCGACGGCCAGCTGGGCTCGCCGGGCCGCTCGGCGCGCCACAGCAGCGCGTCCAGCTCATCGCCCTTGCCCGCGCGGTCCGGGTCGCCGCCCCGCTCGCCGAACAACCGCAGCATGGTGTCGCGGTCGTAGCCCGACTCGTAGCCGAACTGCGGCGTGGCATCGGCGCGGAAGTACACATCCGGGTACTCGGCGTCATCGACGACGTAGGCGGCGCCGGATGCCAACAGCTTCTCGACCAGTTCCACCACCTCGGCGATGGCCTCGGTGGCCGCGACGTAGTCGTGCGGCGGCAGCACCCGCAGCGCCGTCATGTCCTCGCGGAAGAGTTGGGTCTGCCGGTCGCCGAGCTCGCGCCAGCCCACCCCGTCCCGATTGGCCCGCTCGAACAGCGGGTCGTCGACGTCGGTGACGTTCTGCACGTAGTGCACGCCGTGCCCCGAGTCCAGCCACAACCGATAGATCAGGTCGAAGGACAAATAGGTGGCCGCGTGACCGAGGTGGGTGGCGTCGTACGGCGTGATGCCGCACACGTACATGGTCGCCGTCTGGCCCGCCGAAACGGGACGGACCTGGCGGTCGGCGCTGTCGTAGAGGCGCAATTGAGGGCCCTTCCCGGAAAGCTCCGGGACGCTCGGCGCCGGCCACGACTGCATGGCGTCGACTCTAGGGTGTGCGGTCAGAACATCCTCCAAATGGTGCGTCGTCGAGTCATGCGACAACGGTGACGCCGATTACATTCCCGACGAGCCGGTCAGAACAGCGACCGGATGGCATCGAGCAGCGTCCTGGACAGCTCCGAGCGGCACATCACGAAGTCGGGAAGGTACGGATCACGCCGGTTGTAAAGCAGCGGCGATCCGTCCAGCCGCGACGCGTGCAGCCCGGCCGCCTGCACGACGGCGGACGGTGCGGCGGAGTCCCATTCCCACTGGCCGCCCGCGTGCACGTAGGCGTCGACGTCACCGCGGACGACGGCCATCGCCTTGGCGCCTGCCGATCCGATGCCGATCAGTTCGATGTCGAGCATGTCGCGCAGGTACCACAGCACCGGCGGGGGACGGCTGGTGCTCGTCGCGATCCGGATCGGGCCCGGTGCGCGCGGCGGCGGCGGCTCGACGGTGTCGGTGCGGTACACCTCGCCGACGGCAGGCAGGCCGACCGCGGCGTCCGTGATGGCGCCGTCGACGCCGCCGCTGCGCTGCCACAGGGCGATGTGCACGGCCCAATCGCTGTGACCGCGCAACGAGAACTCCCTGGTGCCGTCCACGGGGTCGACGATCCACACGCGGTCGGCGCGCACCCGGGACAGGTCGTCGGCGGCCTCCTCGGACAGCACCGCGTCGTCGGGGCGCTCCTCCTTGAGGCGATCCAGGATCAGCGTGTTGGCCCGGCGGTCGCCCTCGTCGCCGAGGTCGTACGGGTCGGAGTAACCGATCTCCTCGCGCACCCCCAGCAGCAACTCACCGGCTTCGCGAGCCACCTGCGCGGCAAGCGCCGCGTCGGTCACGCGGGCTCGGTCACTTGGGCTCGGCGCCAGGCGCGCGGACGACCATCGGGACGGCGGGGAAGTACGCCGCTATCTCCGATCGGCTCCGTCGCAGCGCTGCCGTGCCGAAACCGCGGTGGCGGTGGTCCGGGTGAATCCAGATCCGGACGTTGACCTCGCCACCGAGGAGCTCACCGAAGACCATGCCGACCTTGTCGCTGCCCTCCTCCGCGACGAACCACACCGCCTCCTCGGCGGATACCCGTGCCACCGCCGCGCGCAGCTCGTCGTCGAGGTCGCCGGCGGGCGCGCCCGACCCGTCCCCCTTGGCTCCGACGTCCTCGGTGCGGGCCGCGAACAGGTCACGATCCACACCTGAGGAGAAGATCCGCAGCACGAGGCTCTCCCCCGAGCTGGCCGGGCGATCGCCGAGAGTGAAGCTGAGCTGCTTGTTCAGGTCCTCGAGCTCGTTGGCGATCTTGCGGCGCGAGTCCTTGGTGAGCTGGGCGAACGACATCGCCATCACGGCTTCTCCGCCAAGGCGTGACGTCTCGAGCAGCGTCGAAATCGCCTCGACGGCGGCGTGCTTGTCGTCGGCCTCGACGATCGCGTCGAGCACCTCGTGCCTGCGGTCGAGCGCCTTCAGCAGGGCATCGGTGATCTCGCGGCGGGCGGCGGCCCGATCGTGTTCGGTCATGACGACGAGCGTAGAACACGCCAGTCCGCGGGGAGAGCCGCTTCCCCCGACGCCGAACGGCTCAGAACGCCGGCCACGGGATCGGGCGGTGCCGGTCGGGGCTGGGCATCACCGGATCGTCAAGCAGTCCAACGGCTCTGGCGTAGAGCGCGGTGATCTCGCGTTCGGTGATGTGCCCGCTCAGCGCGTCGGCCAGCCCGTTCAGCAGCGCGTCGCGCAGACCGGCCACCTGCCCGAGCGTCTCGTCGTCGACGGGCTTGCCCGCCCAACCCCACAGCACGGTGCGCAGCTTGTCGTCGGAGTGCAGGCTGACGCCGTGGTCGACGCCGTACACGCTGCCGTCGACACCGGAGAGGACGTGGCCTCCCTTGCGGTCGGCGTTGTTGATCAGCACGTCGAAGACGGCCATCCTGCGCAACCTGGCGTCGTCGGCGTGCACGAGGATGACCTCGTCACCTGCGTAGTCGTAGGCCCGCACGATCGGCAGGAACCCGGACGGAACATGACCGACCGGCAGCAGGTCGATCAGGTCGGGCCCCGCTCCGGGTTCGTCGTCGTCGAGCGCGTCTCCCGGCTGATCCACCCAGCGCTGCAACATGCCGGGCCCGGCGGGGCCGTCACGAATGATGGTGTAGGGCACGATGTTCCACCCGAGCGCGGCGGACACCAGGTACGCGGCGCGCTCGCGGCCTGCCAGCGTGCCGTCGGGAAAGTCCCACAGCGGTGCCTCGCCGGCGATGGGCTTGTAGACGCAGTGCAGTTCCCGGTCCACCAGCCGGGCCTCGCAGAGGAAGGTGGCGTTGCTTGCCGAGCGGATGCGGCCGAGAACGGTCAGATCGCCGCACCGCAAGACCTCCCCGTCGACTCCCCCGTCGTCAGGTTTCTGGGTCATCGTCGGCCCCACCTAGGGCGCCGCGCCGGTAACCGTTGGTGCGCACGCAGATGTGCCCATCGGGATCGAGCGGCTCGTCGCACAGCGGGCACGGTGGGCGCCCTGCGGAGATGACGCGGCTGGACCGCGTCGCAAATTCGCGCGCCGATTCCGGCGACAGGAAGACCCGCACGGCGTCGGGGCCGTCCTCGGCGTCGTCGAGCACGACCGACGCGTCGAACTCGGTCTCGGACACCGCAAGCAACTCGACGACGACCGTTTCGGCCTCGGAATCCCAGCCAAGGCCCATGGTGCCCACCCGGAACTCGGCGTCGACCGGCATGATCAGCGGGCTCAGATCGCCGACGTCGCCCTCGGGCGGGATCGGGGTGCCGAATCGGCGGTTGATCTCGAGCAGCAGTGCTGCGATGCGTTCGGCGAGGACGGCGACCTGCTGTTTTTCCAGCATCACCGACACCACGCGCTTGTCGTGCACGGCCTGCAGGTAGAACGTCCGGTTTCCTGGCTGCCCGACAGTCCCGGCCACGAAGCGGTCAGGTGAGCGGAAGACGTGAATCGAGCGTGCCATGGCACCTTTCAAAATACCGGCATGAGCCCAGCTGTCGTAATCGTCGCGGGGGTGAATCAGTCGGTGGAACCACCAACAACGGCATCGGAGCTGGCATCGGAACTCGGCTCCGGTTTCGCGAGCAGCGCAGCGGTCAGTGCGGGGCCGGTGTGATTGACGTGCATGACGAAGGGCCGAAGCGTCGTGTAGCGAATCACGCTCATCGACGCGGGGTCGGCGGTGATCCGCTGAAAGCTGTCGAGGTGCGTGCCGAGCGCGTCGGCCAGCACGGCCTTGATCACGTCGCCGTGCGTGCAGGCCACCCACAGCACGTCGGTCTCGTGTTCGGCCGCGAGCCGCCGATCGTGCTCGCGCACCGCCTCGACCGCGCGGGCCTGCACGCGGGCCAGGCCCTCGCCGTCCGGGAACACCGCCGCGCTTGGCTGTTGCTGAACCACCGCCCACAGCGGCTCCTTGAAAAGCTCCTCGATCTTGCGGCCGGTCCACTGGCCGTAGTCCACCTCGGACAGCCGCTCCTCGACCACCGGTTCCAGACCCAGTGCGGCGGCCAGTGGCTCGACGGTGCGTTCGCAGCGCAGCAGTGGTGACCGCACGATCGCCTTGACCGGCAACGAACCGATGCGCTCGACGACCCCCTGGGCCTGCTCGCGCCCCTTGTCGTCGAGATCGACGCCATCGGATCGGCCGGCCAGGGTGTGGGCGGTGTTGGACGTGGAGCGCCCGTGCCGGAGCAGGATGACCGTCATGGGCGGGCCTGGGTGGGAGTGATCATTGCGCGGCAATCGTGCCCGTGCCGAGCAGGATCAGCACGACGACGCCGACGATCAACCGGTAGCCGACGAACCAGTACATGCTGTGGCTCACCAGGAACTTCAGGAACCATGCGACGGCGGCGTAACCGATCACGAAGGCGATGACGGTGCCGACCAACAACTGCGGCCCCGTCGCGCTCATGCCAGCGCCTTCGGGGTGGAAGGCATCCGGCAGTGAGAACAGGCCGGACGCGAGCACGGCGGGGATGGCCAGCAGGAAGCCGAACCGCGCCGCAGCCTCACGCTTCTGCGCCATGAAGAGTCCCGCGCTGATCGTTGCGCCGGACCGGGACACCCCAGGGATCAGCGCCAGACACTGGACCGAGCCGATGACGAGGCTGTCGCGCCAGGTGAACTGCTCGATGGTGCGGGTCTGCTTGCCGAAGTACTCGGCAGCGGCGATGACGGCGGAGAAGACGACCAGCGCGGTCGCGATGATCCACAGGTTGCGGACGTCGCCGCGGATGTAGTGCTTGAAGATGAGCCCGGCCGCCCCGATCGGTACCGAACCGAGGATCACCCACCAGCCAAGCCAGTAATCAGGCGTTCGCCTCGCCTTGTCGAACAGTCCGCCGAACCATGCCTTCACGATCCGCACGATGTCGCGAGCGAAGTAGATCAACACCGCAATCTCGGTGCCGATTTGAATGACGGCGGTGAACGAGGCGCCTGCGTCGTCGTGGAAGAACATCTGGGACACGATCGCGAGGTGACCGGACGAGCTGACCGGGAGAAACTCGGTGAGGCCCTGGACTACCGACAGCACGACCACCTGCAGCCAAGACACGTCTGTCACGCCGAAGACCGTACCGTGCGGTTCCTGTCAGCGTGCTGAGCGCGGCACCTGTTGTGCGTCGGCGACGGCGTCCCGCACGGCGGCGGCCAGACTGCGCTCGTCGCTGACGTCGACGTTTGCCACGCTGTGGCTGGCCACGGCCACCACGTCCTCGTCCAGCGGTACCGGCCCTGCGAGCCGCGGACGGTAGATCTCGACCATCAGAAGCTGCCGCTCGAGCCGGAAGGAAAAGCTGCGACCATCGCCGACACGGCCAAAACCACTCGCGTACATGCCAGTTGAGATGTCTTCGATGGTGAACGCGTCGCCGGCTACCTCATTGTTCGCCGTCATGGTCATGCCCGAACCATACCTCTGGTACGACCAGCCGGGGGGCGGGAGTTGACGAATCCGTAAACGGGGGCTTGCCTACACTGGCCTCTCGAACCACATCCGTATCGCACAGCTGAGAGCTTCCCTTTGCCACCGCATCGAAAACCGAAAAGTCGCCTAGTTCACAGCGCCGCAGTGGCTGTGATGGTGGTTGCCCTCGCAGGATGCTCTACGAAGACGGCCGACGCGCCGCCGCCGACCATCGCGCCCGCCAAGGCGGCCGACTCGCCACCGGTCACTGCCCCACCGGCGGGCGAGGTGCACCCGTTGAACGGCCCGGGCCTGGCGAGCACGTTCGACCGTGCGAGCCACACGCTGGTCGTTCTCGGCAGTGATCCTGCGGGGCGTTCCGTGCTGACCTTGGTTCCTGGTACGCCGCCGTCGCTACCGGCGCGGACGGTGCCCCTGCCCGCGGCCGCGACGGCCCTGACCGGCGACGGCCACGGCACCGCCTACGTCTCGACAAGGGGCGGCTACTTCCGCGTCGACGTCGCCGGAGGCGCCGTGACCCGACTCGACGTCGACGGCGCGCAGGACGCCGAGTTCACCGCCATCGCCCATCGTGACGACGGCAAGGTCGTGCTGGGCAGCGCCGACGGCGCGGTGTACACGTTGAGTTCGGACACCGCGGTTGGCGCCAAGCTGGCGATCTTCGCCCGCGTGGATGCCCTTGCCGCACAGGGCGACACGGTCGTGGTGCTGGACCGTGGCCAGACGTCGGTCACCACCGTCGACGCGTCGGGAACGCACGCCGAACATTCGTTGCGGGCCGGTGACGGTGCGACCACCATCGCGGCCGATTCCGTGGGGCGGGTGCTGGTCGCGGATACCCGTGGCGACGAGTTGCTGGTGTTCGGCGCCGACCCCCTGATGCTGCGGCAGCGCTACCCGGTGCCAGGCGCGCCGTACGGGCTGACCGGTTCGAACAAGTTGGCCTGGGTGTCAGAGACGGCGACTAACAGCGTCGTTGGTTACGATCTGGCCACCGGAATACCCGTAGAGAAGGTGCGTTATCGAACCGTGCAGCAACCGAACTCCCTGGCCTTCGACGATGACGCCGGCACCCTGTACGTGGTGTCGGGTTCAGGTGGGGGCGTGCAGGTGATCGCCAGGGCTGCACCATGACGGCGGCTCAGCGTGGGCGGATGCCCGCGGGCTGGGAATCGGACCTGTCCGACGAGTACGAGTGGGCACCGCTGCGGCTGCCGCCTGACGTGACGCGGTTGTCCGCATCGACGCGTCTGTCGATCGAGGCCGAGTACCGCGGTTGGGAGCTGACCCGCGTGCGCCTCTACACCGACGGTAGTCGTCGAGTTCTGTTGCGTCGCAAGAAGACCGCCGCGGACCGGCTGCCCACGGACCTGCCAGGCACCGCGTGATCTACCGCGGGCTGCGCCGGGTGTTCTTCCTGGTTCCACCCGAACGGATCCACACCTGGGTCTTCGCGGGCCTTCGCACCGCAACGGCACCTCGCCCGCTGCGCCGCCGCCTGACCCGGTGGATGGGCCCGACGGACCCGGTGCTGGAGAGCACCGTGTTCGGCGTTCGCTTCCCCGGCCCCGTCGGCTTGGCTGCGGGGTTCGACAAGGACGGCTCCGGCCTGAACACGTGGGGCGCTTTGGGTTTCGGATACGCCGAGGTCGGCACCGTGACTGCGCGGGCGCAGCCGGGCAATCCGCGGCCGCGGATGTTCCGGCTGGCCGACGACCGCGCGCTGCTCAACCGGATGGGCTTCAACAACCACGGCGCCGGCGAGCTCGCGCTGCGGCTGACGCGGCACAGCTCCGACGTGCCGATCGGCGTGAACATCGGCAAGACCAAGGTGACGCCACCGCAGGACGCCGTCGCCGATTACGCCGAGAGTGCACGACTGGTCGGCCCGCTGGCGGCGTTCCTGGTGGTCAACGTCAGTTCACCGAATACGCCCGGGCTGCGTGACCTGCAGGCGGTGGAGTCGCTGCGACCCATCCTGGCTGCGGTCAAGGCACAGACGCAGACGCCGGTGCTGGTGAAGATCGCACCGGACCTGTCCGACGACGACGTCGACTCGATCGCCGACCTTGCCGTCGAACTGGGACTCGCGGGCATCGTGGCCACCAATACGACGGTGTCGCGCGAGGGCCTTCTGACCCCAGGAGTCGACGCACTTGGCCCAGGCGGCATCTCGGGTGCTCCCGTCGCGCGGCGCTCTGCCGAGGTGCTGCGCAGGCTCTACCAACGGGTGGGCGACCGCCTGGTGCTGATCAGCGTCGGCGGCATCGAGACGGCCGACGACGCGTGGGACCGCATCACCTCGGGTGCGTCGCTGGTGCAGGGGTACACCGGCTTCATCTACGCAGGCGGCTCTTGGGCCAAGGACATCCACGACGGCCTGGCCCGCCGACTGCACGACGGCGGCTTCGCCTCGCTCGCCGACGCCGTCGGTTCTGCCGTGCGCTAGGACTGCTCGTACGTGCCGTGAATGACGGCGCGGGCGATCGCGTGGCCGAACAGGTTGAAGCCCAGATACGCCGGCGTGGCGCCCTCCGGCAGATCCAGCTTCTCCACGTCGACCGCGTGCACCGCGATGAAGTAGCGGTGCGGGCCGTGCCCGGCAGGCGGGGCTGCGCCGATGAAGCGCCGCAGGCTCGCGTCGTTGGCCAGCGTGATCGCGTCACCGGGAAATCCACTGTTGCTGCCGTCACCGACACCGGCGGGCAGATCGGTCACCGTCGCGGGCAGGTTGGCCACCGCCCAGTGCCAGAACCCCGATCCCGTCGGTGCGTCCGGGTCGTACATCGTCACCGCGAAGCTGCGGGTCGTCTCCGGGAACCCCGACCAGCTCAGCTGCGGCGAGACGTCGGAGCCACCGGCGCCCATGATGCCGCTGACCTGGTCGTTGGAGAGCGGTTGGCCGTCGGTGACCGACTCGGAGGTCAAGGCGAAACCGGGCAGCTGGGGCAGATCGTCGTACGGAGTGCTCATGTGTGAATCCTCTCGTGATCCTTCGTTTTCGGTCAGCAGTGCAACAGGAAAGTGCTCGAGCACCCGGGTGCCGAATTCGAGTGCCTCGACGGGTACCCGCTCGTCGACACCGTGGAACAGTGCGGCGAAGTCCAACTCGGGCGGCAGCCGTAGCGGACTGAAGCCGAAACAGCGAATGCCCAGGCGCGCAAAGTGTTTCGCGTCGGTGCCGCCGGACAGCATGTAGGGCACGATGCGTGCGTCGTGGTCGGCGGTCAACAGGGCGGCGTTCATGGCGTCCACCAGATCCCCGTCGAAGGTGGTCTCGTAGGACGGCAGCTGGGTGATCCACTCCCGGCTGACGTTCGGGCCGATCAGTTCGTCGACCGTCGCCTCGAACGCTGCCTGACGCCCGGGGAGCACCCGGCAGTCCACCACGGCCTCGGCTGTGGCCGGGATGACGTTGGCCTTGTAGCCGGCCTTGAGCATCGTCGGGTTGGCCGAGTCCCGCAACGTGGCGCCGACGATGCGCCCGATGGGCCCCAGCTTGGCGACCACACCGTCCAGGTCGGGCGAATCCGGATCGAACTCATACCCGGTCTCCTCGCCGACCGCGGTCAGGAACTGCGCGACCGGTTCGGTCAAGACGAGCGGGAACTCGTAGTTGCCAAGGCGTGCCACCGCCTCTGCGAGCATCGTGACGGCGTTCTCGGCGTGCACGAACGAGCCGTGCCCGGCGCGACCACGGGCCGTGAGACGCATCCAGCTCATGCCCTTCTCGGCGGTCTCGACGAGGTAGAGCCGCCGCTCGCCACCGTCGCGGCGCGGCACGGTCAGCGAGAACCCGCCCACCTCGCCGACGGCCTCGGTGACGCCGTCGAACAGGTCGGGGCGGTTGTCCACCAGCCACTGGCAGCCGTACTTGCCACCGGCTTCCTCGTCAGCGACGAAGGCGAAGACCAGATCGCGGGGCGGAACCAGCCCGGCGCGCTTGAGATGCCGCGCCACCGCGACCATCATGCCGACCATGTCCTTCATGTCGACCGCGCCGCGGCCCCAGACGTAACCGTCCTCCACCGCACCGGAAAACGGGTGCACGCTCCAGTCGTCGGCCTCGGCGGGCACCACGTCGAGGTGCCCGTGAATCATCAGTGCGCCACGATCGGGATCGGCGCCGGACAGCCTGGCGAACACGTTTCCCCGGCCGGGGGCACCCGATTCGACGTACTCGGTCTGGTAGCCGACCTCTTCGAGCCGCTCGGCCACCCAGCGGGCGCATTCGGCCTCACCCTTGGTGGTCTCCAGTTCGCCCGTGTTGCTGGTGTCGAACCGGATCAACTGGCTGACGAACTCGACCACCTCGTCCACACCACTAGTCACAGTCACACTTAATACACTGCCGGAAACTGCTGGTTTGGGTCCGGGCCCCGGCATCCGATAACCTAAGCTGCCTTCGAACTGGTCCGAGTGGCGGAATGGCAGACGCGCTAGCTTGAGGTGCTAGTGCCCTATTAACGGGCGTGGGGGTTCAAGTCCCCCCTCGGACACAATTGTGGTGAGTCGAGTCATCGGTTACAGAGAGGCCCGGCCTTTGGCCGGGCTTTTTTGTTGGTTGCGCCAGTAGTTGCGGTCGGGGTCGATGTGGTGGCTGGCGATGAGGTGGTGGCCGGTCTTGCTGATGACCGTGACGGTTTGGGCGGCGACGAGGATGAGCACCGGGGTGCCACCGTGCTGGCGGCCGACGCCGAGGTGATGCAACCGGCTGCCGTGGCGCAGGGTGAGCTTGCCGAATTGGTCGACGGTGTCGTGGCGGATGCGGAAGTGGCACGGCGAGTGGGTCGCAGAAGAAAACATCGATCCCGGCACCCGTCGGGCATCAACTCGGCTCTGACCCTGCAACCGATTCCGAGCTCGACTCCGGCGCTGTAACCAATTCCGCCTCGCCCGAACATGATTCCGACTCGGAAAGCTGACTTGCGAGATGCTCGGCGAGCCCTCCGATGGTCGGATAGTCGAATACCGCGGTCGCGTTGATCGTGAACTTGCCACCGAACTGGCTATGCAGCCGGTTGCGAAGCTCGATCGCCATCAGCGAGTCGGTGCCCAGGTCCAGGAACCGGCTGGTGGCGGCCGGCGGCTGTACCAGTCGCAGGAAGTTCTGCACCTCGCGCTGGAGGAACTCGGCGACGAAACCGGCCCGCTGCGGCACCGGAATCTCCATCAGTTGCTTGAGCAACTCGCTGTCACCGGTTACCTCTGGAGCGGAGCTCGGCAGCACCAGTTCCAGGATCGGTGGACGCGAGCTGCCCAGCACCTTCGCGGCACGCTGCCAGTTGGCATTGATGACGGTGGCCTGTCCGGTTCCGTTGGCGATGACCTCGGCGAGCGCGCTGAGTGCAGCCGATGGGTCCAGCGGTATCAGGCCCTGCGCGCTGATGTTGGCCGCCGCGGCCGCCGACGAGGCCATGCCACCCTGCGCCCACGGGCCGAAGTTGACTCCGGTGGCCGGCAGCCCGTGTGCCCTACGTTGCGCGACCAAACCGTCGAGCAGCGCATTGGCAGTCGCGTAATTGGCCTGTCCGGGTGGGCCGAACAAGGCCGACACTGAGGAGCACACGATGAAGACGTCCAGTTCGTCGTCCTTGGTCAACCTGTGCAGGTGGTAGGCACCGTATGCCTTGGGCGCCAACGTCGTCCGGAAACTTTGGAGATCCTGTTGACCGAGCAGCGCGTCATCGAGCACACCGGCCAGATGCACCACACCGGCGAGTGGCGGCAACTCGGCACGGATGCGCCCCAGCAGGGCCTCGACCTCCGACTCCTCACCGACATCGGCAGCGAAGACATGGATCTGGCACTTGTAACGCTCGGTGATGTCGTCGATCGCCCTTTGCACGTCGGCGTCGGGCGCGCGCCTGCTGGTCAGCACGATGTCACCGGCGCCGAGTTGGGCCAGATACGACGCCGTGTGCAGGCCGATCGCCCCGAGTCCGCCGGTGATCAGATAGCTCCGGTCGGGCCGCGGTTGCAACGGGTTGGGTATCTGCAGCACGATCTTGCCGATGTGCCGGGCCTGCTGCATGCGGCGGAACGCGGCCCTGGCCTCGGTCAGCGGGTATGTCTCGGCGGGCAGTGGCGTCCACTGCCCGTTGGTCAATCCGTCCGACACCTCGGTGAGCAAGTCGCGAATGCGATCGGGTTCGGTGAACATCACCGTGTCCAACGCGACGATCTCGTAGGCGATGTCGGGACGTACCGCGGCCATCTGCTCGGGTGTCCAGATGTCGCGTTTGGCGATCTCGGCGAAGCGCCCGTTCTGGGCGGTGGCCCTGAGGGTCGCCTCGAGGAATCCCTCGTTCGTCAGGCTGTTGAGGACGACATCCACGCCCGCGCCGTCGGTGTCGGCCAGGATTTGGTCGGCGAAATCCGTTGTGCGCGAGTCGTAGACATACTCCACGCCCAGCGTGCGCAGGGTCGCGCGTTTGAAGGTGCTTGCCGTGGCGAAGACTGTGGCACCGCACTGCTGAGCCATCTGGATCGCGGCAAGACCCACGCCGCCGCTGGCGGCGTGGATCAGTACCCGGTCGCCCGGCTTCAGCTGTGCCCAGTCGAATGCGAGCCGCACCGTCAACGCCGCGGCCGGGATCGTCGCGGCTTCGACCGCGCTCACCCCGTCCGGGATCGGCGCCAGGAAAGGTGCAGGCACGTTGAACCGACTGGCGAATGCGCCCTGCATGGAGCCGTAGACGCGCTGGCCTACCTCGAGTCCGGTGACGCCTTGTCCCAATTGGGTTACGACGCCGGCGAAGTCACCGCCGATCGGGCCCGGATCGCCGGGATACAGGCCCAGCACGTTGAGGACATCGCGGAAGTTGAGACCCGCGGCCTCCACCCGGACCTGCACGTAGCCGGCATCCGGTGCGGGGACGTCCTTTTTGGCCAGTCGCAGGTTGTCGATCGCACCGCGCTGGGTGGGCGCCAAAACGTAGTCGGTGGAATGTGGCACCGTGAGATGACCGCTGCGCGCCCATGGCAACAACCGGGAGGCCAGCAGCTTCCCTTGCCGCACAGCGAGTTCGGGCTCGTCGACTGGTGCGGCTAACAACTTGACCAGTGCCGCAACAGCCTCGGGTGATCCGTCGACGTCGACAAGCTTGGCGCGCAGCGCGGGCTCCTCGTTAATCGTGGTGCGCCCGAATCCCCACAGCGCCGCCTGCACCGGGTCGACCGGTTCGCCGGACTCGGTGGCCACGGCCCGCTCGGTGACGATCCAGAGGCCGTTCGGAAGGGTCACGCTGCCGCTTTGGGAGCCGCCCTGCACGGTGTGCACGGCACTGAGCAGGTTGGCGATCTCGGTCTCCAGCCGCACCGACACATCGGCGCTCGATTCATCGGCGTTCTGCCCGGAGCTGCGCCAGACCACACCCGAGAACGGCAGACCGCGCCCTTGCGCCGCCGACAGCACCTGGCCCAGCAGCTCGGGATCGGTGTCGCGGTCCAACGGGATACAGCCCGGCAGATCAGCGGCCAGTTCGTCGAACCCGGCGATCAGCCAGGTGCCGGTGGCGGCGCCAACGTTGTCGCTCGGTGGGGGTGGGACCTCATGCCAGCCCAGAGTGTAAAGCAGCCGGGTGGCATCGCCGCCCAGCCCGCGCAGCAACGCCTCCCGGGGCGCGCGTTTGACCGTGAACTCGCGAATTCCGCCGAGGTGACGGCCGTCCCGATCGACGAAATCGAGGTCGAAGACCTGGGTTTCGTTGTCGAGAGCGTTCTGGTGCCACGTCGCGCGGCAGTAGAACCGTCGAGGCATATTCTCGCGCAGCGTCACCTGGCCGTAGCGCAGCGGCAGGAGCAGATCAGCTAGACCTTGTTCGGCTGCGAGGAGCGCCGGGAAGGCCGGGAAGCAGACTCCGGTGCATAGGTCGAGCAGTACCGGATGGATCGGCTCGGTTCCGAGCTGCTCGGCGAGTTCGTCGCCGACGCTGATGTCGCCGATCGCCTCACCCTCGCCGACCCACAGCGATTTGAGGGACGTGGACCAGGTAGGCCCCCATGCCAGCTCCATGTCGGCGAAGGTCTCGAACAACTGCTGCGGACGGGTCCGGTCCAACCGCTCGATTGCCGCGTCGATGGAGTCCGCCGGATCGGGTGTCGGCTCGGCCTCGGCACCAGTGACGCCGGTGACCCATGTGTTCAGGATGCCATCGGCGTTCAACGACCATTCAGCATTACGGACGCCGTATGGGCGGCTGTGCACACTGAAGCTCCAGGCCCCCCCGTTCTGCAAGCCGTCCTCAAGCGGGTGCAATGTCAGCTGCACCTCGCGGGAACTCTTCTCGGGCAGAATGATCGGCTCGTAAAAGAAGACGTCTCTCACCCGGGCCGGCGAACCGACTGCGGCCAGCGCCATCGCGGCATACGTCGCGCCCGGCACGACGACGATGCCATAGATGACGTGATCGGAGAGCCACGGCTGGGATTTGACCGACAGCCGACTGGTGTAGACGGAGTCGCCCGAGGCGAGGTCTTTTGCACTACCTAGGATTCCAGATGCCACCGGACCGACCGACCCCTCGATGGCGATCCCGGACGTCTTCGGCCAGAAGCGGCGGCGCTGGAACGGATAGGTGGGCAATTCGAGTCTGCGACGGGGCTGACGATGCAGTGCCGCGAAATTGGGCCGGTGGCCGCCGACGTAGGCCGCGGCCAGCGCGTCGGCGATCTGGCGCCGGTCACCAACGCCTTTACGCAGCGATACAATTGCCCGCGGCGCGGCCGAGTGCTCCGGCCAGACCTGCACCGCAGCGCCGGTCAGCACCGGTTGCGGACCGATCTCCATCAGCACCGAGCACCCCAGCGCCGCCACGGTGCGCACGCTCTCCTCGAACTGCACCGGCTGGCGGGAATGCCGCCGCCAGTACTGGGCGTCAAGTGGGGATTGTGCGGTGAGCACCGCACCGGTGCGGTTGCAGACCAACGGTAACGTCGGGGTAGCGAATTGCAACTGCGTTGCGTACGACTCGAATTCGTCGAGGACCGGATCCAGTAACTCCGAGTGGAAGGCGTGGCTGGTCTGCAGCCAGGTGCACCGGATCGCCTCGTCGCCGAATATGGCGACGATCTGTTCCAGATCCTCACCTGGACCCGAGAGCACGGTGTTGGATCCGTTGTAGGCGGCGACCGATACCCGTGGGAATTCGCAGGCGATCTGCTCGACGTGCTTGGCGTCGGTGAACACCGCGACCATTCGTCCGCCTTCGGGCAGGCTGCCGAACATCCGTCCGCGCTCGGCGATGAGCCGGGCGGCGTCGGTGAGGCTGAAAACTCCCGCCACACACGCCGCTGCGTACTGGCCGACGCTGTGGCCGAGCACCACGTCGGGCTCGATGCCCCACGACTGCCACAGCCGGGCCAGGCCCATCTCGACTGCGAACAGCGCTGGCTGCGCAAACGACGTGTGCCGCAACACTTCCCCGGATTTGCCACCGGTATCGCGGTCGGTGGCGAACAATACCTCCAGCAACGGCCGAGCCAGGATATCCTCGACCGCGTCCGCGCAACATGTCACGGTCTCGGCGAAAACCGGTTCGCTGTCGAACAATTCACGCGCCATCCCGGGATACTGGCTGCCCTGTCCGGTGAACAGCCACGCCGTCGTCGGGGGGTGCACGTGCTCTCCTCGAACGACGCCGGGCCGCAGACGGTTCTGGGCCAGCTCGCCCAGGCCCTCGCGCGCAGTGTCGATCGAATCGGCGACCAGCGCCGCTCGATGTTCGAAATGCGAACGACCCGTGCCAGCGGTGCGGCATACGTCGGCGAGGTCGGCGTCGGGGTTGGCGCGCAGCCAGGCCTCGTAGCGCTGCGCCACCGCCGCCAGCGCCTCGGGTGACCGGGCGGACAGCGCAAGGACATTCACCTGTCCAGGCGGCGCTTCGGAAACCGGCTCCGATTGTGGCGGCGCCTCTTCGATCAGCACATGCGCGTTCGTCCCGGTGAACCCGAACGAACTCACGCCGGCTCGCCGCAGCCTGCCGTTGGCCTGCCATGGGATCGCCGTATCCACCACCCGCACCGGCAGCGAGTCCCAGGGGATGTGCGGTGAGGGCGTTTCGAAGTGCAGGCTCTGCGGCAGCACTCCGTGTTGCAGCGACAACACGACCTTGATCAGACCTGCTGCGCCCGACGCCGATTCGGTATGCCCGATGTTGGTCTTGACCGAGCCCATCAACAGCGGTCGGTCCGTGTCACGGGAGTTGCCGAAGGCGGCGGCCGCCGCCTGGACCTCGATCGGGTCGCCGAGCGGGGTGCCCGTCCCGTGCGCCTCGAGGTAGTCGATGTCCCCGCCGGTAAGTCCGGCCCTGGCCAGCGCCGTCCCGATGAGCCGTTGCTGTGCGCCACCATTCGGCACGGTCAAACCACTGGAGGCCCCATCCTGGTTCACCGCGCTACCGGGTATGACCGCGCAGACCCGGTCACCGTCGCGCACCGCGTCGCTCAGCCTCTTGAGGACCAGCATGCCGCAGCCTTCACTGCGCACGTAGCCGTCGGCGGAGGCGTCGAAGGTTTTGCATCGCCCGACGGGGGACAGCATCCTGGCGCGGGATGCGGCGATCACCGTCACCGGACTCAGCAGGACATTCACACCGCCCGCCAACGCCAGGTCGCAATCACCGGAATGCAACGCCTGACAGGCCAGATGGACGGCCACCAACGCCGAGCTGCAGGCGGTGTCGACCGCCATCGCCGGCCCTTCGAGTCCCAGTGCGAAGGCGACCCGACCGGAAATGGCGTTGAGCGCGTTGCCGGTGATGAAGTAGGGCTCGATCTTGTCCATCGACTCCGACGACAGCAGATGGGCGTACTCGTTGGCGGCCACGCCCGCGAAGATCCCGGTCCGACTGCCGCGCAACGTCGCCGGTGAGTACCCGGCTCG
>Ga0193716_1000674_pt1 | contig 20524 bp, 10 predicted proteins | sample U2c1metaG_FD_145901 | JGI IMG/M metagenome (GOLD analysis project Ga0193716, IMG submission 145901) | Soil microbial communities from a riparian zone of the East river system, Colorado, United States - U2c1 | ecosystem: Environmental > Terrestrial > Soil > Riparian zone | place: USA: East River...
ATCGACCTGGGTGGCATCTGAACCTGGAATGACCAGCCTCCAGTAGGTCGGACTTTCGTTCAGTATAGGTTTGAACGTGTCAATCTGAATCCAATGTAAGCACTCTATCAGCTCTGGTCTCTGAATGCAAATATACGTACATCTTTGAGGCTTGTCAACTGATTGGCAGTGTGCTCGCATCGCTCCTCTATAAATTTCTGTAGGTGTTTCACTGTTGCAACATATTTTATAATTTTTATAGTCTCTATTGTCATGATCTAACTCACCTGCCCCGGTGAAGTCATAGTGGTTGTCCATGGTTTTCTTTGGAGTGTGGTCCGTTCCCTCCCGTCTATTGTCTGGAAGGTTGCAATTACGTGCCTTATCCGTTAAGTGGCTGTGTTTCTTCCTTCTTGTTATTACATCTTTTTTAATTTATTTTGGGTGCTGTGTTCACGTGTCCTACCCGTTACTCATTTCAGCCATGTTGAAAACCTTAATTGCACTGGCCCGCACTTTCTCCATGTCGGCACTTGCTTGGTACGGTGCTACTTTTTAAATTTATTTTGGGTGCTGTGTTCGCGTGTCCTACCCGTTACTCATTTCAGCCATGTTGAAAACCTTAATTGCACTGGCCCGCACTTTCTCCATGTCGGCACTTGCTTGGTACGGTGCTAATCCATATTTGTGGTTTGCTGGCCTCTGCCTATTGGGTGCGCTTTATCTCCCTCCATTCTTTACGTTCCTCGCTTAAATTTTATTTATGTTCTTCGCTTAAAAATTACACCTCGTTGCTTCGGCCAATATAATGAATGCCCGTGTTTCCTATTACTGGCTGTGCCCAATGGCCGCCACTGCACATCCCACTGTTTCGGTTTCGTCAGGACTATATTTTGGCCAGTATTCGGTTCACACACATCAATCTGTATGGCATCCTGTACTTCTATGCCATTTACCAAAATTTCGGAAGACTTGGCATGTCATTATTTTGTGCCCTGACCGAAGTATCGAAAACATATAAATTCAACCATTGTGGTGATACGTTACCCACAATTCCCCAGAATTTACACACTCTATACATCATACCAACTTTGTTTTATTACAATGCCACCCAAGAAGATTTCTGCAGCCGCTGCTAAGGCCAGCACCAATACCCCGTGAGCAATGCTCGGATTCATTTGCCTTCATGTGCTCTTGACTGACATGAGCTCAGACGCCCTCGAGGCCGTCCTGTGTCTAAAAAGATAATCAAATCTGCAGAGTTCATCGATGATGAGGCCGAAGAAGTGTGAGTTATTTTTACAATCCACCACACACATCCCTGCTGAGTACCTTTTAGTTTGGATGACTCAGATGATGATATGAAGAGCGTCAAAAGTGTTACACGGCCTTCTTCCAAAGCCAATGCCCCTGCATCGTGTGTATCATATTTTTTCTCTGCTTCACTGCCGTTGGCTGATGTATAATCTCAAGACGTCTTCGAGGTCGTACCACCTCCAAAAAAGCCATCGGATCTGATGTGGAAGACACTGAAGACGAGTAAGTCCTCCATCGTGACCACCCCTTTATTTGTCTTTCAGATAGATGCACTATAGGGTTGTTGACTCAGACGACGAAATGAGGAGTGTCAAGAGTACAACCAGGTATGTGTCATTTATCAACGCAACTAAATTAGCCCCATCTTAATTTCTCTCTCTTTTATTTGTACACTAAGTTCTCGCTCTCGTCCTGTCGCTGCTAGGGCAAAGTCCGTCGCGTACATGTCTGACGATGATACTACGAACTTTAAAAGGTATGATACTTGTTATATCGGCCATTTGTATTACGCTTTAGTTGATTTGACACCAAGCTCTGCCAATCGTCCTACCCCTCGCGCCGTCAGCAAATCAAAATCTAACAAGGCACCCAAGACTGAAGTTGTGTATGCCATATGTATAGACCAAAATGTGTATGATGTTGATTGTCTTGTCTGCTTGTAGCATTGAACTCTCCAGTGACGACGATGCAAAGAGCGTTAAAAGCACCAAAAGGTACCCTCTAATATTCTGACACTCCATCCCATTCTAACCTGTTGCCCGTGTGATTAGTGCCATGTCAGTAGACAATGACAATGAGGAATGGATCACCACTCCTCCTCGCCGCAAGTGTGTTCATGACTATAAATTTGGCTCTTTTATTTACACACATATGTTGAGCAGTCATTCCCAAGTTCCCAAGACGCCATCCACATCAAGGTCTTCCTCTGTGTATGCACTCATTGCTGTATTTACCTTTAAATGCTGATGCATGCTTGTTTGTGAAAAGGCACAGGAAGCGCTCTGCTTCTCTGATGGTTTCTCCTATCACCGATGAGGAAAGCGTTGAGTGAGTGCCTTGTATATTTTGTTTATCTGCGTTCATTTTTAACAGCTGTGTTACAGCATGTTGCCCAGTCCTTCCAAGTCAGTTCGGTTTCAGAATGCAGCCCCGCTCAAGGGGGTATTGAAAAAACCAGAGGTGGTCATTCCCGTGTGAGTGTAGTTCCTTACTTTTAATCATTGAAATTGACACATCCGCAGAAGCAAACCAATTAACAAATCAAGCTCGTCTAAGTCGATTTATGAGGGCTGGAGCGACGATGAAATACTTACAAAGTACGTGTATTAACCACCTTTATTATTTATTCTTCACTCTGATGGTCTGTAATTATATAGTTCGACTTCCCTTCAGTCGCCTTCGAAGAAGTCTCTTAAATCTTTTTCAGTCGATGACGATAACTGTGGTGATCTGGGCTCTGCTTTTGAGGCAGACTCAGATGGCACCACTCCGAAGAAACGGTATCTGTTTTATGCAATAACGACATACCAATATGCTGACCTACCTTTTTCTTCTTTTATTCGTCCTATTTACACTCAGGTCCACCAAATTGGTTGCATCCGTTAGAGGTAAACTCGTTCGTAAAGGTCCTTCAGATGATGATGTGTTCTTGGAAGATCTGGAGATGGGGTATTATTCTTCTACGTTCTATCAAGGCTCTTTACTGACTCCTTTTGCTTGGTAGTAGAGGCCCTCCAGACAGGGATGAGGCCAACGGAGGCAACAGAGATCCGCTTCTGAAAGATACTTATGACGGACTGCCAAATCTTAGGTGCATTTGTGTCACCCTTTTTAGATGGTCGCATATATATGTTGTTAATCCCCTCAACTTTTTTAGACTGGCCTTCATGAGGTCTTGGTCGTCCGCACCAGCATTGTTGCCTTCCTTTACGGAGATACTCGAGGAAATCCCAAACATCAACAAAAAGTGAGTATTTGTTAAACTGATATTCCTAGTTGTTTTAGTCATTGATGTAACTGCATCTAGATTTCTTCAACAAGCTGTCTTATTTTCCGGCGTTGGTAGCATCCGTAATCTGGCTCGCACTGACCCCACAAAGTTATCTACTGGCTTTGGCTCTCAGACCTACATCCATCCTGTCGGCGGTAGTGCTCCTGTCACTTTTGTATCAACAGTTAAGGTCCGAGAGTGTTACCTTATAGACCCCAAAATTACCAACGGCAAGATGCAAAAGGTGATTGAAGGGGCAGGCATAGATGGAGAGTGGGAGCGTCTTGTTTGCGCTGTTGGTCAGGTAATCAATCGGCAAGAATATAAATCACAAGTTCAAGCAGGGTATCTACAGTTCTCTACCACATTTATCACTGGTACGTCCGCTTCGTGAGGATTCTGCTGTTTGATCTCACAAGGTTGTATAGAATCCCCATCCCCTTCAAAGGGTGCACGTCGTGTCAGTGGTCCCAATCTTTTTACTCGCGGTCCCAACACCAGCAACGTCACTCTATCTTGTCATGACATAGGTAAGTTCATCTGTTTCATTTCTGCCATGTATTTTTATGAAGGTTGTTCTGTGCAGTTCCCATTTATGACGGTCGTAAAGTCAACAAGAGCTTTTATGATACTGTGCTGAACCTCGACGAGCTCAATCGCATCCACCGCGAACTTCCACCTGACTCCTGGGCTGTGGTCGCATACACTGTCAATACCTGGGGCACAACCTCACCCATCAATGTGTCGTTCAATGTTAAATGGGTAATGCTTCTGGGTGTTCCAGGGAAGTAGTAATAGTATTGAACCTGTCGCCACGAGTTGTTTATGTTGCCATGCACCTTATGATCATATGCGCTGTTATGCTCAATAGTTACACCAATGCAGACCATGTTCTATGATTTAACCAATATGCTTGCTTAAGGGTATCTATTGAATAAGAGTGTCCAATCTACACCGATAAAAACCGTCGATTGTATTCTATCTACATCACAGACAGGAAGAATGCTAAACTGGATTTCTGAAGATATCAAGACGAACAGACATAGCAGTTGAATGTTATGTCAAAACTTGTGCAAAGAAAATTATTCCACAATATAATCTCTAACCAGCCATCGACCTCCACCGACATCTCCAGATAACACATCAAATCCATCAGGCCTGTCAAAAGAGCAGACACCGCGACAGCCACTCTTTCTACAATTGAAAATGTAAGTGGATTTGGATTTGACCGGGTCGGCCCAACTATTTGGAGATGAACACAGATTGCAGCAGGATGGGATACGATACCCCCAAGGGCGCCATTTCACATGGGAGAATACATACTCCTTTGTGATCGATGGAAGGCTGTCTTCGAAGTGAACATGTACTATATTGGTGTGCCGAGCGAGGTTAGACTGAGAACAGCCGTTGAGTATATGTTTGAACGAGTCAGCAACATCAAACCCCTCCACGAGGACCCGTTGGGTATAATCCACAAAGAAGGACAAGGCGAGGATTGCATGAAATTCCGGGGCGGTAAACGCGATGAGATTGTCAATACCAATGCTTACAAAAATCCAAATTTAAGAACCATCAAGAAGGGATAAAGCGGAACTCACAAGCCAGAAGATTTGATCAGTTCTTTGAAGCTCTCCTTGTTCGTAACGAGTGCACCACAGGCCAGCATAAACAGTGTTGTAGGTTTTCCTTTAAGAAAGGAAATCAAAACTTCAGGGAACAGTGCTTCCATAAACTGGATGGCCAAAGTCAAAACAAAAATAATTCAGTAGACATAAAATTAGAAGTGTGGTAAGCAGGCGTACGCTCTCCACTCTTGCTGAAAATTCTTCAGAGAGATATAGATCGCCGGTATCGTCGTGGGAGTGATCGGTAACAAAAACGACCACACGACTGAATTTCAACCTGTCCGAGATGCAAAGTCAATGACCTGAATGGAAAAATACTAAAACAGACTTCTTCGCAAGCTGACGCACAAGCCGACCTAACGCATGTTCGTGCTTTTCCACGAGCTCCTCCGAACCTATATCGAAGGTGATATCCTCAACCCGAAGCTTATCACCCAGATACCCTCGCATAATTTCGCAAACGATGCGTGAAGGACCTCCGGAAGGATCGATGGAGGAAAGAACGAAGTTGAGGACGAGGAGAGGATCAGATAAAACCTGAGATTTGGCAGTGGTCTGATAGATGCCCTCGAATTTGACAGTATCTGCAAAGGCGGGTCTCCAAGAGGAGAATGGAGCTGTAGGCGTGCCACGGTAAAAGCCCTATCACAATACATCACTCGGTACGGTGATTCAAAAAATAATAAATAAATAAAGGACTTACACGGTACGGTGTAGGATTACTGTGCACCTGAAGATGACAAGCAACACATAGGAACAAAGTACCCTTGATGTCCGTGCCGGCAGGCAAAACGACATGGCGGATGCAGAGGACGCGAGGGCATCTGTTGCATTCGTAGAGATCGCCACCGTTAAGGCAAACATAACAATGGACCTACGCTGAATTTTAATCAACCGGATACATGCAAAATAAATCTACAAACTCACCTGAGATTGCGGAGTGCCATCAGAATGGATCTGATCGGCGGACGACATTTCTACATCGACCAGAGCGGGGGTGCTAACTTTGCCGCCGGTCTTCTTGACGAGTTCCTTCCGAGGAGCTTTACCGCCGGTGGACTTTCTAACGTGGTTCTTCTTAACCATACTCTAATATTCTGATAATGGCGTGAGGGGGATCGAAAGAGAGGGAGATACAATCGATAGATTGCCATGCGCCCACAACATGTTTATTGTGGCGTGGGAAAAACCAAATACGACCAAACAGTTCGAAACTTTTCAAAGCGCGTTTGTACCAGCGCGTTTGTTCTCTTCAACCTTCACCGTCTCGCTAGTTATCGCGTTGAGACGCGTCGTTTATCGCCGCCATACCCCTACTGCAGAGGGGTATGACAGCGATGAACGATACACGACCAACGGCTTCAACGAGGTAAGTAAATCCTTTTGTCGAGTAATGCATCTCCTCCACAGCTTTCAGTCCCAATAATGACATCAGGTGAGTGCCCCCATCAGAGGTATCAAATGCTGACGCGTTATGTTATTAGCATCACGTTTCTGGTTTGCACCCGCAAACTCCTTTTTATTTATTTAGGATACAGAAACAGCCTTGTGGGCTATGTGGGTGCATGGGCCTGCTTTCCGCAGGTCCTCTCCACAAGTTTCTATCTCGGAGACAGCCTTGTGGGCTATGCGGGTGCATGGGCCCGCTTTCCGCGGGTCCTCCCTGCAGTCTTCACATCGGAGATGGCCTTGTGGGCCACGTGAGTGTATGGTCCCGCTTTCCGCGGGTCCTCCTCACAGTCTCCACATTGAAGATGGCCTTGTGGGCCATGTGGGTGTATGGGCCCGCTTTCCGTGGGTCCTCCCCACAGTCTTCACATCGGAGATGGCCTTGTGGGCCACGTGAGCGTATGGTCCCGCTTTCCGTGGGTCCTCCTCACAGTCTCCAAATCGAAGATGGCCTTGTGGGCCATGTGGGTGTATGGGCCCGCTTTCCGCGGGTCCTCCCCACAGTCTTCACATCGGAGATGGCCTTGTGGGCCACGTGAGCGTATGGTCCCGCTTTCCGCGGGTCCTCCTCACAGTCTCCACATCGGAGACAGCCCTGTGGGCTATGTGGGTGTATGGTCCTGCTTTCCGCAGGTCCTCCCCACAGTCTCCACATCGGAGATGGCTTTGTGGGCCTTGTGGGTGTATGGGCCTGCTTTCCGCAGGTCCTCCCCACAATCTCCAAATGCATATATTTGCGAGCGAGACTGGCCATGTGGGCCCTGGGTTAGGCATGAGTTGCACGGCAGGGCACTCTCCACCCACCTCCCTCAATACAAAGGTGAGTTGCAGGGGCGACCATGTGGGTCATTGGAGGTTGGATGGGCGCATCGGCAGGGCGTCCTCCCTCCACCCCTTTTGCTTGGGTTTTATTTAGAGATTTGAGTATCTTTGGATGCTGGAGACAGATAGCGGGCCTGGCCCCCCGACATTTGTCTTTTAGCATCTGAAGATACTTTTAGATAGACTATTACTACCTCATCGTAAGAACAAATAGTAAGGCAAACAGTAAATGTAGCAAGGGTGCCGCCATTATGCACCAGATGGTCACGTGACGGTACTGTGCCTGACCCCAAAGATGGGCCACATATTCGTGTATTGCAACATTCCACAAAGGTTTAGACATGATGTAAGGATGTATAATAATAATACACTGTGCAGAATCTTATGGAAATTAGTTCTATATGCAGAGCCATCATGTAGAGTTATTATTTGTAACACAACAAGATTTTACCTCATGTATAAGTCTATACGATAATATTTATTAACAGATTTTAACTATGTAAAACATTCAGGTTGAATATTTACAAATCCCACTGAAAACTATCGAACTTGCAACCTGCCAAGCAACAGCCATATTAATGCAACAACCATTAACACTATTTAAGCCTGATACCTGCAACTCGAGAGATCATATTTGTATGTACCTGAGTCATGATAATGTATTTCCTGCAGACGGAATTTACTTAAATACTGCCAAGAAAAATAATAGATTATTGTAAAACTTTTGGCTGCTGGAGGTAACCAAACCTAGAATATCATGGAATTAATTGTTTGAGACCGATAAAAGAATATATTATATTTCAAAAGGTCCGAGTTATGATCACTGCTGGCCAGGTTAGGGTTTGAAGGGAAAGTAACTCTGTTTATTCTTTTGTCAGTCTCAGACAATTAATTCCATGTTCTAATTCTAATTTTTGTTATCTTCAGCAGCTAAGAGTTTTACAATAATCTATTTATTTTTCTTGGCAGTATTTAAATTCCGTCCACAGGAAATATGTCGTTATATCTCAGGTAAATTAATAAATCGCCTTGTAGTCACGTGTTGGTTCATTTTTGCTGTGGCGATATTCAAACCCGCTATGTTTGCATTGTTTACATTCTGATCTCCGCTGTCATGCCACATCACAGCAAGAAGAGGAAGCACTCAGATGCTGAAGTGGTTCCAGTTTATGATGTTCCTACCCTGAAAGAATATGCTTGGCAGTGTCTGTCATCTGTTCTTCGCCGATATTTGACTGTACCTTTGGCCAATAAATCTGGTTCCGATAATGCAATGCAGAAATTCCGGTGTGTGATACTTTCATATTTCCTGGTGACTGCTGTATGTATATTCCTTCATCTTTCTAAGATCAAGGATTCGAATGGAGTGGCACTCACTTGTGAAGCGGATGGATGCTGAAGTTCATCTGGATGTTGGTGGAGCCACTACTCCAGATGAATTTGATCGCATAGCACTCACTATTGCCTTTGCGTTGTCCAATCCTTGTGAGTGTTTCCTCGACTTCCATGTACATATGATGTGTTTATTTTATAAAAAGACCAGACTAGTTGGGATGTGGAACGTTTGGCAGAACATGTCAAAAATGTGCATCCCCAAACAGATGGTGGTACATCCAAAGAAGATGCCAGGCTTGCCAAACGTTACGAAAATCCACAGTTTGGAGAATTTAAAGAACCTGCCACCGTGTTAGATCAGCATGGGCATATTATTTTGTGGCACTTGCCTTTCATATTCTCTCACTATAGGATGGTAAACACTTTTTGCTTTTTTGTTATACTTAACCCACAGTACCTGACAGACCCACAGAGTGATCTTAGTGCTGCTACGGTGGCCGTACGGCGGCCTTTAGACTCCTTTATGAAGTCTCTCCATAGGAATTCAAAAACCCCTTCATGGCGCCACAGCCTGTTTGATCCTCCATCTGGTGGTGGGATCTTCGGTGCCGGTGTTCTGAACATGTCTCCTGGATGGTTCCAGCAGTCTCAGGATGTAAGCTTTATTACTGACCTCTCCTTTTTTTTTTAAATGCAGCTTACTTGTATATTATTTTAGCAACTTTCCGATTCCCTATATGTTTCTACTGATATTAGGACTGATCAAGCTGTCGACTTCCTTCGAATCACTACTAGTCTCGACCTCCTCTCAGACGCTATCACGGCTCTGGTGTCACCGCAGCAGTATGATTATGGGCAAGCTGCGATAAGATGTCTCAAAGAAGGTGACCATCTGGACCGACGCCTTCCTGTGATAGACAATTGGCATTCCATATACTCTGGATCGTCTCTCATAGTCAACAGGAAGACTCGATTTCACCGTGATGCGGGTGGAGCACCATCCCACTATGACCTCTTAGTCAGTGGTGGAACACATACAGATTGCTTCCTGGAGGTTCGTGAGCTGGGTTTGACACTCCAGTATCTTCCTGGTGCCACTGTTGTTATTGCTGGCAGGGTATTGAGGCACGGTGTTGATTCTTGGAAGGGGGGTGAAAGGATTTGTCATGCGAGGTTCATTAAGGACTCTGTCCATGATAGACTGAAGCTGCCAAGACCAAATTGGGTTCTTCACAGGGATTATTTTGAACAGGGTTAGTATGTAGCATCCTACTGGGTTGTGCCACATTCTTCAATAGGCAATAAATACACGTGACTTGTTAAAAAATTTCTTAACACTACAAGAGACCCTTCTCCATCCTTAACCACCATGCTTTCACTGCATTACTTGTTGTGTCTCTATATACTTGTTGCAGTTTCTGCCTTTGATGCCTCTCTGTTTGATGTGGATATTCTTCATCCTCTTCCAACAGACGATTCAGTAGGTCCAAAAACTTCTCACCGTCTTGAACCCTTCCAAGCAAAATTTTTACAGATTTTATCTCATCATCCCATCAGCGACTGGCTTCCTTTAGCCAGTTGTTGTGTTGGTATTGATGCTGTGCCTGCCCGAGAGTCAGGCGTTTTGGAATTCCACATCCCAAGAAAGGATGTGGACGTTTCTTTTGCCCAAGAACTGGGTGTACATTATTTTGCCCAAGAACTGGGTGTATATTATTTTGCCCAAGAACTGGGTGTACATTATTTTGCCCAAGAACTCGGTGTACATTATTTTGCCCAAGAACCAGGTATATGTTACAGTGTTGCAAATGGTGTGCCATTTGTTCCGTCAATATATGATTCCAAGGTGTCGGCCACCATTTCTTGTGGTGCTGCACTTGATGTTTGTGGTATTTCCAACACATATGTACTCTCATGCACCATCAAATATGCCGATGATGTCTACAACTTGGGGCTGGTCATGGTTACGTTTGTTTTAGATTTTTTGTCCTATGTTTGTCAGTTCTTTCAGTTTATGTGGTATGGTATGCTTCTTCTCTTCAGACTCACCCTTGCATTGATTCCGCATGGTGAATGGTGGCCTCCTCATCTGTGTCGTGTTAGTTTTATGGTGATAAGCTGTTGGATGGCATCACCTGACACTGTGCTGGGCAAGTGCAGAAGGCTGAAGGTCCTTCTCTTACGATGCATGTTTAGACGTGGTGATTTCTTGTTTTTGTGGAATTCTATCCGAAAAGTGCGCCCATTTACTGTTATATTCCTTCTGGCTTTTCATTTGATGTCACGGTGGACAATGGCCACCATTCCATCAATTGAATTTGGCATACACAAAAATGTGTCTAGCATTTATGTTCCACCTCTGGTGCAGATCGGTGGTGGTAGGATTGCTTTGTTTAGTCTAGAAGAACTTCTGCCTCATGTTGACCACTCTGGCAAGGCTGTGAAACCATTTTCCAACCTGAAGTTTGTTGGGCACAGACACAAAAATGTGGCAGGCGCCCTGTACAAGGAGCTTGATGATCATGTATTTGGTCAGGTGCCTATGGGTGTTTTTCTAGCAAAACTAACTCAGAAAGATGCCAAATCTATTGCCAAAATGCATAGAGTGCATGTACGATCAAAAGCAACCTCCACTGAAATCTTGACCCTCTTTGAGGGGCATTGGTGTGCTTGCTGTGATGACTTTGTGTCTGTTTTTCAGTTACATTCATCGAAGTCTGACTCCGAAAGGAGCAAGCTTCGGTATGCAAGACTTGATGATACACTGAAGAAGAAGAGACAGGAGCATGATAGAAGAAATGAGAGGTCTGAGTCATCTAAGAGAAAAAAGGCTGCTAAGAGGAAAGAAACAACATCAGACAAGGGTTTGAAACATCATGAATTTCCTCCCTCTCCACCATCAAAGCCTCTCCGTGAATCCATCGTAAGAGGATGGTATGAAGATACTTCTCCAGAAGTTTTTATGGAGGGTGGTTGTGCAGTGTGTGGGCAGCTTATTCCCTTGTCTCGGTTGTCGAAGCTGTCTGAATCTGAATGCAATCTAGATGTATTGGCCAGAGATGGTTTGGGTGTCACGCGCCTGGAGAGATTTACCCCAAATGACCCAATACAGGAAATTAAAGGTCCAGTGTTGGACAATACCTGTACCAAAATATGTTGCTCATGCAAAGGCAGTCTGGATGAAGGTGTGAGTCCCAAATATGCTTTGGCCAATGGTCTCTGGCTTGGTCAAGTTCCACCCCAACTACAAGACCTTTCATATGCTGAACAGCTCCTGGTTTCCCGTGTACGCAGGAATAAGTGCCTTGTCAAGGTGTCATCTGGTATGCACAAGATGAAAGCGAATGTTATTGCCTTTGAAAATCCCATGCCAAAAATATATCAAAGACTACCTCCTCCTGTTGAGGATCTTGACGAAGTGCTTGCTTTTGTGTATACAGGCCCCTGTCGGCCAAGTCCCGAGGAAATGGAGAGGACACCTCTGCTTGTGCGAAGAACCAAGGTAAGCCATGCTCTGGAGTGGCTTAAGTTGAATCATGCAGATTATCATGATATGGACATTGCCTATGACAATTTGAAGGCTTATCCAGAGTGTGGGTCTCCTTTCATATACACATACAAGGATGCGACAGCCAATAAGACCCCTGAGGCTGCCAGTGCCTTTGACAATGAGACTGAAGAGGGAGTTGATTCGGGGCCATGTCCTTTTGTTGTCAATGGTATCACTGGTGAACAGCTTAACAAATTAGGAACAAAGGCACTTGTTGCCAAGGCTGTGAAGCATTTAAAAGAAGATAACGGTCATATACTTGCCATAGGTCATGCAGAGAAGCCAGAATCTATGTATGACAACCCACAGTTATACCCTATGATGTTTCCTTGGTTATTTCCATATGGTCTTGGTGGTGTTGGTGCTGCAGACGAGTTGGGTATGTCAAACCTAATGCACAAACGAAAACTCCTTATGTATCATGACAAGCGCTTTCAGCTGGATTCACATTTTCCACTCATTGCATTTAACCAGGAACAAATCAAGAGTAGCACCACGGGGGGTTATCTGATGGCTGAAAGGCAGAATTTTGATGATATAGCTGAACGTCTGATGAATGTGGACATTGGTGCACTTGAAGATCTATCCAGTAGGTTGGCTAAGGGTGAAAGAGTTAAAGCAGTTACTGAAGAAGAAAAGACTTGCTACAAGCTTATATCTGATTTAGATCATGTGGCTGGTCATGTTCAGGGATCGCTGACATCCAAAAGATACATGCGAAATGAGATTTGGTCTCTGATATCTTACTTGGGTGCTCCATCATGGTTTATCACTTTTGCCCCTGCCGACAACAATCACCCTATCTCCTTGTATTATGCTGACACCAAGGAGACATTTTCACCTAAAATTCGTGATGGGAATGAACGGTACAGATTGATTGCTCGGAATCCTGTGGCGGGTGCCAGATTTTTTCATTTTGTGGTTCAAATGTTCATTAAGCATGTACTTGGGGTGGATCAGGTTCATCCTGGGCTCTATGGGAACACTTCCGCCTATTATGGAACGGTGGAACAGCAGGGGCGTCTTACACTACACCTTCATTTACTGCTGTGGATATCGGGTGCTCTAACACCTCAAGAGATACGCGATAGGATAATGGACGTCAATTCTGACTTTCAAAAAAAATTAGTTGAATACTTGGAGAGTGTATGTGTTGGAGAGTTCCTGACTGGTCCAAAGATTGATGTTTCTGAAAGGGTTGGAGTTGCATCTCAGGCTTCTGATTACCTTGAACCCACTTTCACTTTGCCAACCCCTCCTCCTCGGCCATGTGGTGATCAATGTGGTGATTGTTCTTGTGAGAAGGACCAAGAGTTGTGGTGGCAGGAGTTTGAAAGCACTGTGGATGATGTCCTGTTGCGTTCAAATCAACACACTCACAAATTTGATAAGAATGGAAATAATATATCTTATTGCATGACTGCCAAAGGTGAGTGCAAACGTCGGTTTCCTAGAGATACATTTTTACAGACATTGGTTGATCCAAAGTCTGGTGCTCTTAGTCTGAAAAAAGGTGAAGCATGGATGAACTCTGTGACACCATTGCTTTCTTACCTTCTGCGTAGCAACTCTGATGTCACTAGTCTATTGTCTGGCACTGCGATCAAGGCTGTTGTTGCCTATGTCAGTGATTATATCACCAAACCGAGTCTGAAGACATATATTATATTTGATGTTATAAGAAGTGTATTTGACAGGAACTCGGAAATGATTGGTGGTGATCTCACTCGAAGGGAAAAGACAAGGAAAATAATTACTCAAGTTGTAAACTCTCTTACTTCTAAGATGGAAATCGGAGGGCCTATGGCATCTCTCTACTTACTTGGAAATCCTGATCATTATACCGGTCACAAATTTGTTCCATTTTACTGGAGGGGATACGTTAATGAAGTGCTGTGCGCTTGGGAGGATGAAGAAGTTAAGAATGATACACCTGACTTAGGTGGTCCAGAAAAGGTGGTTGTTAATAAAAATCAAGGCAGAATTATTGGTCTATCCAAGGTCAGTGATTATGTGCATCGACCTTCTATATATAAGAATAAGACCTTGTATAACTGGATACGGCTTTACAAGAAGAGTCCAAAAAGAAGGGTTAAGAAAAAGAAGGTTGGAGATGCTGCTGATTGTCCAGAATATGCTGACTCTGATGATGAGTTGAATATTCAACCTCTCGCATTAGAGTGTTCAGATGTAGTGAAGAATGATGATGTACATTACATTGATGATACACCTTTGGAAGATTTTATTGAGGATGACACAGGGCCTGGTGATGATTATGAGGATGTGGAGAGTCTAGATGTAGTGAAAGATGATGATGTACATTACATTGATGATACTTTTGATGGTTTTATTGAGGATGACATGGGGTATGGTGACAATGATGAAGTTGAAGAGGTTGACGAAGGTGATGAATTAGACATCATGCAAGAATTGGCAGAAGATATTGTAAAAAAACCTGACAGATCCTTTCAAGAGGGTCATCCTCAATGTGCCACTCATCAAGCTCACATGAGTCGCAATAACTCACTCATCATTCCTAATTTTTTGCCGGATGCTCTCCCAAGATCTGATCGTGGTGATAGGGAGTATTATTGCTGTACCATGTTGACCCTCTTTAAACCTTGGCGTAATGGCAAAGATTTGAAAGGGGAGCATAGCTCTTGGGACAAGGCTTTTGTTGCTCATGAGTTCACCAGACGGCAAAAGGAGATCATGAAGTACTTTGATGTGCGTTATGAATGTTTGGATGCGAGAGATGATTATTCTGCTAAAAGAGCCAAAGGTGACAATGGTATTTCTTACCAGTGGGCCACACCTGATCTCCTTGATGAACTTGATCAGTTGCATGAGGCTGAGCTTGGTATGGCTGGTGCTGATTTTGGTGCAAGTTCTGAATATGATGATGATATATCTGGAATTGTTGGAAGGAAAGGAAAACATAGATTGAACGAGATGCTAACCGCTGAGCGGACAATGAAGACAGCTGGATGGCTTGATGCTTGTGAGGATGGTCTTCCTGATGTCGGTCCTTTAGATCCTGTGAGACCTGAGGTAAATCAACCATCTAAAGCATGGAGGGCTGCTGTATTGGCAAGAAAACAAGCAGTAATAGAGGAAAGGAATAAACATATTCCTACCAATACTGCCTCAAAACCAACCAATTTCAAACCTAATCAGGTTGAAGTTGTAGATAAAAGCTATATTGACCATCTGTTCAATCCTACCTCTAAGCGTGATGATCATCTTATCACTGATACCATTGAGAAGTTCATTCTCAATTCTGAACAACAAAGGGCCTTTCGTATAATAGCCAATCACTCTGTGATGGATAGACCGGATCAACTCAAAATGTATCTTGGTGGCATGGGGGGGACGGGTAAATCTCAGGTTATTAAAGCACTCATGCACTTTTTTGGTGAGAGAAAAGAGAATCACCGTTTTTCAGTGGTAGCACCTACTGGTTCGGCTGCTGCTCTACTTAATGGCTCTACTTACCATTCAGTGCTTGGTATCAATGATGGTGAGCGTGTGTCAGCAGCTTCTTTGGCACAGATCAGGGCCAGATTAGATGGTGTTGACTATATATTTTTGGATGAAGTTTCTATGATTTCCTGTCGTGACATGTATAAGATAAGTGCACAGGCAGCCAAGGCTCGTGGAGTTTACGATGAACCATTTGGGGGTATCAACTTTATATTTGCTGGTGACTTTGCTCAGTTACCTCCTGCTCGAACTGGAGCAGCTCTATACTCTGGTGATGTTGGTACAACTGTGGATGCTGGCAAATCTATAGATCGTCAAGAAGCTGCCATTGGAAAAGCCTTGTGGCATCAGATCACAACAGTAGTTATTCTTCATCAGAACATGAGACAAGCACAGCAGACGCCAGAGGATGCCAAGTTGAGGACTGCATTAGAAAATATGAGATACAAATCTTGTACACCTGATGACATATCATTCCTTCGGACAAGAATAGCTGGCAGAGGGCCTAATGATCCAAAGCTGGCACAGAAGAGGTTTAGAAATGTGTCTGTGATCACTGCACGCAATGCTCAAAAGGATAGAATCAATGAACTTGGTGTCGAAAGATTTGCTGCTGAAAACAACCAAACATTACATTCTTTCTATTCCATGGATAGGTGGAGAAATCCTGATATGAAAAGGCAAAAGGGGGCACGTAGACAGACTAAAGGGAATATGGTTGACCCTATCCGAAAGACAAATGTATTGTCCCCACAGCTTCAACGTGCATTGTGGGAGCAGCCACCTGCATCTTGTGACAAGCATATAGCAGGGAAATTAACCTTGTGTGTTGGTCTGCCAGTTATGATTAGACATAATGAAGCCACTGAGTGTTGTATTACCAAAGGTGCAGAGGCCACAGTAGTGAACTGGCAGACCATCAAAGGGCCCGAAGGACAGCAGATGCTTGATACATTATTTGTAAAATTGAAAGATCCACCAAAGACAGTAAAGATTGATGGTCTTCCAGATAATATAGTACCCCTTACAAGACACTCTACTGCTGTTACATGTGTTATGCCAAATGATGATGAGATTCCTTTGACCAGAGATCAGGTATTGGTGCTTCCCAATTTCGGTATGACAGATTATGCTTCACAGGGTAGGACAAGGCCAGACAATGTGGTGGACCTAAACAGCTGTTATAATCATCAATCCTATTACACCTGTCTTTCCAGAAGTGCTACGGCTGCTGGCACCATTATTGTGCAAGGGTTCAACCCAAAAATCGTAACTGGTGGTGCTTCTGGTTACCTCAGGCAGGAATTCAGAGAACTAGAAATACTGGATGAGATAACCACCCTGAGGTACAATAACAACCTACCTGATTGTATCACAGGTGAAAGACGAAACATTGTCATTCGTCAGTTTCAAGAGTGGAAAGGTGTTGATTATGTACCAAAAAATGTTCATACTTCTATTAGATGGAGCAAACAAGATCCTATGGACAAACTCAGTGTCACTACAGATACACCTTGGCAGATAGTGAAAAATGTGAGAAGTAACAAAAAATATGTTGCAGGTTCTAAATCAGACTCAACTGGATTTATCACTGCTAAAGGTTCTATTCCAGTCAGTCATGTCCCAAAAATTGAAAAACGAAGGTTGGATGACAATGAAGATGTGCAACAATCTGTTAAAAAGTTTAAGGTCAAAGATAACATACCGGAAGACCTGGGATCACTTGAAGAACCTGATGGACCTCGAGGGTTTATATGGGATAGTGAAAACTACAGTTGTGCTTACGATTCTGTTATGACTATACTGTTGTCTGTCTGGTCTGAAGATCCCACCAAATGGAAGATGAGATTCAAAGACATGAATAGGATTATGAATGTTTTAGCATCTGGTTTCTACAAGGCAGATAGTGGCCTATTATCTTTAGAGGCTGCTCGGAATAAGGTGAGACACTTGTTACATCAAAGGGATCCAACATTATTTCCTTATGGTCAGTTGGGTACTTCTGTCAGTGAAATGGCACAGAGTCTGTTGAGGAGTGATTATGTCATTGCACATCAGTGGTTACGTTGTGTTGATTGTAGTATTGAAAACAATGTAAATGATGATCTTCAGACCTGTGTCATTCAATGTCCCACAGACCGTTATTGCACTATATCCATGTGTTTACAAAGGAAATTTAAAGACCGTCATCCCAGAAAAAAATGTGATCACTGTCATGGTGATGTTGATGTTATCATGAGCTTTAATGCAGTACCACAAATTTTGGCCTTTTCATCATTAGATACCTCTGTTCAAGTGAGTAAAAAGATTCGCTTTCATGATGGTGATTCTGACATGGTATTTGTTCTGAAAGGGATAGTGTATCATGGAGATTTTCATTATACATCAAGGGTGGTGGCAAATGGTTCTGTATGGTTTCATGATGGTATGGTGACTGGAAGGGGATGTGATTATGAAAAACAATTGGACAAATACAGAGATAATGAATTGTCCACCTGTCATGGTAAATCAATGTCAATGGTATTTTATGCACAAGAATAGTGGACATTATACTTGGTAGAGTGGGCCATTGCTTCGCATGGCATGTACAAGTCCCATCTTTTTGTAATCTTTTTATTTTTATTATTTCAAATAAAGGGAATATCTTTGTAATGACATCTCACTGTTATTGTCTTTTGCACATGACCCCCCCCAATGCCATTTTTGGACATTTTTCAATTATTTCAGTATTTTTTATAAACTTGAAGGAGTGGGCTGTTGCTTTGCATGCCAGGGTACTCAACCCTCTGTGGACTGTTCTTTACCATGTCCAAGATTTATTTTGATATAGATGAGGCTTTGAATATATTCTCAATAATTATTTTTCACCTGCATGTCAATGTCTTTTAAAATGATTATATTGTAATATTATGTATTACACATTTTTACATATTTTATACGGAGTGTAATTATTTTATTTTGGTTTATAATTCCCATTTACCAGTCTGAGAAATGTCTCTGCCATGCTGCTATAGTATCCTACACTCGGTGACCCTAGGCCAGATATTATATAAGAATAGATAGGCAGCAACTTACAATAGGAGCCCGTGTTCGTGGTGATAGACACAGGCCATGTATCTTCGTAGTTGGTCATTAAGAGAAGTGTTTGGAGGCCAAACACCTTTCTTAGTGACCAACTTCGAAGACGCATGGCCTGTGTCTATCACCATGAACACGGGCTCCTATTGTAAGTTGCTGCCTATCTGTTCTTATATAATATCTGGCCTAGGGTCACCGAGTGTAGGATACTATAGTGATATCTGATCGTGCACAATTCAATGATTGCTAAGTCGAACTATCTACCAATAGGAACGTAAGAAATACTTGGAATTTAGTAGGAATGACAATGAGGAACAATGCCAAGAGATAAGTGGAGTAGAATGTCCAATAGGAAGAGAGCGGAATATAGAACAATAAGACAGAATGTAGAAAGTACAAAGATAATCAAATAGATAAGAGGCTGTGAAGATAAGATGAAAGATAATCAAATAGATAAGAGGCTGTGCAGATAAGATGAAAGATAGAAGCATAGGACGATAAGAGATATGATCCGAGATAATAGTGAGATAAGATCGGAATGTGATAGGCATAGATAAGGTGGAACATCAGAATGATAAGGAAAGTAAAAGGGTGATGAGGTGATATTGATCATGTGATCAACACGTGGATAGTCACGTAATAGAAAGGAGGAATAAGAGAAAAGAGTAAATGTTCATGACAATATTGTGAACATTGCAGACTGGGTCATTGTGAGGTAACCTTAAATTAGGGTTACAGGAACAAATGTGAATGGAGTACTTTACACTCCCCCACATTCCCATGGACTTCATGAGCACTCCATGAGCACTCGGTGTGGAGTCCATGGCTGTATTTCCTACAGTCTACATAGAGTCCATGAGGACTTGGGGGAGTGGGCCATTGCTTTGCATGGCAGGGTACTCATCCCTATGTGAACTATTCTTCATCATGTCCAAATTTGATTTTGACAGAGTTAATCCTTTAGAGCCCAACTTTCTTGTGCTAGACAACATTAACATAGAGTGAGAAGTAAAATTGTTAAAATTATCAAAATATTTGAGAAGCCATTTTTCAATTTTACCTCTCTTCACTTTAACAAAAGTTTTCCAGAAAACATCAATTTTGGCAACACTATATTCAATTGCTTGATGCCAGAAGAGTGCACTTTGTTCCAAATTGGAAAGTTGGATTCACACCACTCAATTATGGGCAGCATGATTCCTTAGGCTTGTAAATGGGAGTAATAATCAGAATAAAATTATTGTGCTCCACATAAAATATGTAAAAATGTGCAAAAATTTTATTCTGATTTATTACTCCCATTTACAAGTCTGAGAAATATCTCCATCATGCTGCCCATAGTTGAGTGGTGTGAATCTAACTTTCCAATTTGTTTGTTTGGAACAAAGTTCACTCTTCTGGCATCAAGCAGTTGGATATAGTGTTGGCAAAATTGATGTTTTCTGGAAAACTTTTGATAAGGTGAGAGGTAAAATTGTGAAAATTATTAAAATATTTGAGAAGCTGGAACACATCAAACATTTTGGTTCAAAAATGACAGGGCATTTATTGTGCAGACATTCAATTAGCTATCATTTACACCTGAATTCTACAAGCACTTGTAACTGATCAAATATTCAGAAAAAGAAAGAAAGAAAAAAATCACTCCTGATTATGGCCTGTTGGTTTTAAGATGTTCCAGCTTCTCAAATATTTTGATAATTTTGACAATTTTACTTCTCACTCTATGTATGTCATTGTTGTTCAGCACAAGAAAGTTTGGCTCTAAAGGGTTAACTCTGTCAAAATAACATTTGGACATGAAGAACAGTTCACACAGGGACTCGTAACCTGCCATGCGAAGCAATGGCCCACTCCCCACAAGTCTTTGCATGTGACTTTACCATTGCCATTTTG
>Ga0193716_1000676_pt1 | contig 20501 bp, 16 predicted proteins | sample U2c1metaG_FD_145901 | JGI IMG/M metagenome (GOLD analysis project Ga0193716, IMG submission 145901) | Soil microbial communities from a riparian zone of the East river system, Colorado, United States - U2c1 | ecosystem: Environmental > Terrestrial > Soil > Riparian zone | place: USA: East River...
CCCATGTTCGTCTTTCCCACCCTGAACGCCGACGGTGACTTGCCCAATGAATGGCAGTTGGCGGCCGCGGGCTGGGGCTTTGCCCGCATCGATCCCGTCAGCATCCAGGCCGACAATGGCGCTGGCCTGACCGCAGGCATTATCGGCCTGGCCAACAAGGGTCAGCCGCGCAAACCCGAAGACTGGGGTGCGCTGCGCGCCTGGGCCTGGGGCGCCAGCCGTGGCCTGGATTATCTGACGGCATTCCCGGACGTGGACGCCCATCACGTCGGCATCGAAGGCGTCTCGCGCTATGGCAAGGCGGCACTGGTCACCATGGCCTATGACACTCGTTTTGCCATGGTGCTGGTGGGCTCCTCGGGCGAGGGCGGCGCCAAGCCGCATCGCCGCAACTTCGGCGAGGCGGTGGAGAATCTCACCGCCACCGGCGAATATCACTGGATGGCGGGCAATTTCCTGAAATACGGCGGCCCCAAAACCGCGAACGACATCCCGGTGGACGCCCATGAACTGATCGCGCTGTGCGCCCCGCGCCTGACCTTCATCTCCTATGGCGTGCCGGAAAAAGGCGACGCCCATTGGCTGGACCATCAGGGCAGCTACATGGCGACCGTAGCGGCGCAGCCGGTGTGGGAATTGCTGGGCGCAAAAGGCATCGGGCCGGACCGGGATTACCGCAGCGCGAAAATGCCCGGCGTGAATATCGGATTGCTGGACGGACAGTTGGCCTGGCGCCAGCATGACGGCGGCCATACCGATGCGCCCAACATGAAATACTTCATCCAATGGGCCGACAAGAACATCGGCCATATCCCGCCGGCGCCCTAGGCCACCCGCAGACCGGCGCGGAAATCGCGGCGTTTGGGGCGCCCCATCCTTGCCCGGCCCCGGCCGGACGCATAGGCTGGCGCTGCGGCAATTACGGCCGTCTGGGGCTGTTGGGCAATGGATTTGAAAGAGAAACGCGCGGGCGACGCCATTCTGGTCGCCGCGGCCGGACGCATAGACCTGTCCAATGCGGACGCCTTCAAGGATGCCTTGTCCGCCAGCCTGGCCAAGACCAAAACCGCCCTGATCCTGGACCTGTCCGGCGTGGATTATATCAGCAGCGCTGGCTTGCGCGCCCTGATGATCGCCTTCAAGGCGTCCAAAGCGGAGAACAAAGCTTTCGGCATTGCCGGGCTGCAGCCTTTGCTGCTGGAGATCTTCGCCATCAGTCGCTTCAACCAGGTATTTGCGCTGTTCGACAGCGTGCGCGACGGCGTCGCCAAGCTCGCGCCCGACGCGCTTTCAGAGTTCGACACGCCATGAAGATCACCTTCTGGGGAACCCGTGGCTCGCTGCCGACGCCATTGGGCGCCAAGGGCGTGCGCAAGAAACTGGTCGAGGCATTGGTGAAGGCCGCGGGTAAAAATCTCGACACGCCGGAAAAAGCCGAGGCCTTTTGCGAGCAAGAACTGAGCTTCGTGCAAAGCGGCACCTTCGGCGGCAATTCCTCTTGCGTGCAGGTGGATGTCGGCGGGCCTGACTATCTGCTGTGCGACCTGGGCTCGGGCGTGCGCGAATTCTCGCTGGCCGCGATCGCCAAGCACGGTCCCAAACAGCCCCAGACCTATCACATCCTGGTGTCGCACGTGCACTGGGATCATATCATGGGCTTTCCCTTCTTCATTCCCTGCTTCATTCCCGGCAACCGCGTCATCCTCTACAGCTGTCACGCCAAGCTGGAACAGGCGATCCGGGGCCAGAACCACGAACCTTGTTTTCCGGTCGAGTTCGAATCCCTCGCCGCCAAGATCGAATTCGTCAAAATGGAAATCGACAAGCCGTATGACATCGCCGGCGCCAAGGTCACCGGCACCCGGCAGATGCACGGCAACGATTCCTACGGCTATCGCATCGAGAAGGGCGGCAAGACCGTCGTCTACACCACCGACTCCGAGCACAAGCCTGAAGACAAGGCGGAGATGCAGCGGGCGGCGGACTTCTTCCAGGGCGCCGACCTGGTGATCTTCGACGCCATGTATTCGCTGGCCGATTCCGTCTCCATGAAGGAAGACTGGGGCCATTCCAGCAATGTGATGGGCGTGGAGCTGTGCCAAATGGCCGGCGCCAAGAGACTGTGCCTGTTCCATCACGAGCCGGTTTATGACGATGCGCGGCTGGAAGGCGTCTTCAAGGAAACCATCCGGTTCGAGGAAATCACCCGCACCGACCGGAAGCTGGAGATCAGTATCGCCTATGACGGCCTCGTTCTGGATCTCTGAAAACTGATGGCGCGCCTGCTTCTGGGCGGCTGGGGCCGCCGCGCGGCCTGGGCGGTGCTGATCGTCTTCCTGGCGCTGCAGGCCGGCGCGGGCTGGCTGTTCGAGACGCCGCGCATCGATCTGTTCGACACCTACCAGCGCGCCCTGCCCCGCACCAGCCTGCACAAGGGCGTGGTGATCGTGGCGATCGACGATGCAAGCCTGGCCAAGGTCGGTCAATGGCCATGGCCGCATCACGTGATGGCCCGGCTGATATCCGCGATTGCAAAGGGCGGTCCGCTGGCGCTGGGCATCGACATGATCTGGCCGGAGCCGGACCGCCAGTCGCCGGAGCAATGGCTGAAGAATGCAGACGATATACCGCCGGCCCTGGCCGCCGCCTTGCGGCAACTGCCCAGCCACGATGCCCAGCTGGCCGGGGCGCTGCATGCCGGGCCCGTGGCCATCGGCATTGGCGGCCTGTCCGACAGCCCCTTGAAGGACGATAAGGGCCCGCTGGCCGCCATTGCCCTGTCGGATCTGGATGCGCCGGCCGCGATGCAGGATCCGCCGGATATCCTGCCAAGCTTCGGCACCACGCTGAGAAGCATTCCTGAGCTGGACCACGCCGCCGCTGGCCATGGCCTTCTGTCGGTCACGCCCGACCCCGACGGTACCTTCCGCCGCCTGCCCATGGTGTCGCGAGTTTCGGGGCGGTTGGCGCCGGCGCTCAGCCTGGAGATGCTGCGCCTGGCCATGCCCGGCGGCGAATCCTCCTGGCTGCATCTTTACTATCGCCAGCGCGGCATCGAAGGCGTCGGCGTGGGTGAGCTTCGTATTCCCACCCAGCGCGACGGCAGCATCTGGGTCAATTTCTCCTCGCACGATCCCAGCCGCTTCCTCTCCGCCGCGGACGTGCTGAGCGGGCGCGTGCCAGCGAACGCTTTCGACCACAAGCTGGTCCTGCTGGGGCTGACCGGGCTGGGCCAGCTGGACCAGCGCCTGACACCGCTGGACTATATGCCGGGGGTCGAAATCCAGGCGCAGCTGCTGGAAGACATTCTGCTGGAACAGGTGGCGCGCCGGCCGGCCTGGGCGCCAGGCGCCGAACTGGCGCTGACCTTCCTGGCTGGCCTGCTCCTGATCATCGCCTTGCCGCAACTGCGCGCCAGCCTGCAGATGATCGTGATCATCATCATCTTCCTGGCCCTTGGCGGGTTGGGCTTTGGCCTGTGGCGCCAACCCCGCATCCTGCTGGATGTCGCAACGCCCCTGATCGGGCAGGCCGCCGTGGTGGCGGCCCTTCTGGGCGCCGGTTTCGCACAGGCCGACATGCAGCGCCGCCGGCTGAGACTGTCCGCCGCCAGGACGGAGGGCGAGCTTGAGGCGGCGCGGCGCATCCAGATGGGCATCTTGCCCAATCCCGCCGGCCTTCAGGGCGACGGCCGCTTCGATCTGGACGCGCTGATGATCCCGGCGCGGCATATCGGTGGCGACCTGTTCGATTTCTTCCAGATAGACGCGGGCCACCTGTTCTTTTCGGTGGGCGATGTCAGCGGCAAGGGCATGCCCGCCGCATTGTTCATGGCGCTGGGAAAATCGCTTTGCAAGAGCTGCGCCCTGCACGGCGAGCCGGAAATCGGCGCCATCATCAACCGCACCAACCGCGAAATCAGCCGCGACAATCCCGAGACGCTGTTCATCACCTTGTTCGCAGGAATCCTGAATCTGGCGACCGGCGAACTGCGTTTCTGCAATGCCGGCCATGACGCGCCGTTCCTGCTGCGTGCCGGCGAGGTGCCCCATTCCCTGGACGCGCAAGGCGGCCCGCCGCTCTGCATCGTGGATGATTTCGATTACCCAGAGGAGCGTTTCCAGCTGCGACCCGGCGACATGCTGTGCGTGATCACCGACGGCATCACCGAGGCCATGACCAAACAAGGCGATGTGATGGGCCGGGCGCGCTCACAGGCGGTGCTGGCGGCGCTGCCGCCGGACAGCGGCCCGAAGGCGGCAATCCAGGCGGTCCATGACGCGGTGGAAAAATTCGTCGCCGGCGCCGAGGCGTCAGACGACCTGACCATCCTGGCGGTGCGCTGGAACGGGCCTATTGCACAATGATGTCGACGTAACGCTCCAGCGGATTGGCGGTATTGGGCGGATCCTTGTCGTCCCGCTGGCCGCGTCCCGCGGTGGTGATGCTCATGCCCTGGGGAAGATCGCTTTTGCGCGACAAAAGCAACGTCTTGATCGCCTCGGCGCGCTCCCGCGACAGCTGGTCGTTATGGTCCGCACTCCCCGTGGTGTCGGTATGGCCGATGATGACAATTTCCGCGGCCCCGCGGGCATGAACATCGGCAAACACCTTCTGGTCGAACTCCGCCTTGGAAGGATCCGTCATCTCGTCGCTGTCATTGATGAAATACAGCTGATGATGCCCCGGTGGGATAGGACGCGCCGCCATCACCTCGGCGAAGGACTTGTTGACGTCGTCGGCGGTGCTCATTCCCGCCTTGCTGTCGCCCGGAACGTCGGAGGCATAAGCCTTGTCCAGCACCACCGTCTTGCCGTCGCCGGTCTGCACCACCACGCCGCCGACATGACCGTCGGCGGCCGGCAGCACCACCACCAGCTCGTTGGAAGCGCAGCCCGCCAGCATCAACGCGGCGCCCAGCGCCGCGAGAAAACGAAGATGCCTGCTCATCAGCTTTTTCCGTCGGCGCGCACCAGAAATTCTGTGCCCCGCACGCCCAGCAGCGCTGCCGGCGTTTTGATGTGCATCGCCTCGGGCGTCTGTTGCACGATCTGTCCCGATTTGACCGCCAGGGTGCCTTTTGACAGCGACGTATTGAAAACGCCCTCATGCGTCGTAGTATCAAAGCGAAACTGGTCCAGTGCGAGCTGGCTGTTGGGTCCCAGCGACATCATGCTGTTGTCCGCGAACGTAATGCCCACCGAACTGTTCGTGGTGCGAATGGTGTCGGACTGGAAAACATGCTCGCCGACGGCGAGAGGCAGGACCTTGCCTTGACGAACGACCTTCACATCGCCTTTCAGGGTTTTCACCTGTCCGATGGGATTGTCGGCCCAGGCGGCGCCAGCAAACCCGATGGCGAGCGCAACCGCGCAGCCCAATATCCGTGATGGCGTAATACGCATGGAAAAATCCCCCCGGCCGGCAGAACTGAGTTGGAAATATACCGCGAAAATGGACGGCCTGGTTGATGCGCTGGACGCGATCGAACAGGCCTGCAAGGCATGGAATATAGACACGCCCTTGGTATCACGGGCACGAATTGCGGTCGAGGAGCTTTTCTCCAACACCATCAAATATGGCTATGGCGCAGAGTGCGAAAGCGCCGTCCGCATTCGCCTCGCGGCCGGCCCCGGGCTTACCCTGGTCTATGAGGACGACGCGCCTTTGTTCGATCCCACGCAGTGGAAGTCGCAAGGCGATGAGGCGGTTTTGCCGGATGCGCGCGCCGAAGGGCGGGCCGGCATCGCCATGGTCATGGGCCTGTGTGCGACGGCCAGCTACCAGGCGCGGGACGGGCACAATAGCTTGACCCTGACCTTCGGACCTTAAGAGAGCTCGTCCAGCAGGACCGCGACGTGACGGGCCTGGCGGCCCGCGCCATGGGCGATCTGGTGGCGGCAACTGGTGCCGTCGGCGACAATGATGGCGTCCGGATTGCTGCGCACCGCGGGCAGCAGGCTCAATTCCGCCATCTGCATGGAGACGTCATAGTGATCGGCGTCATAGCCGAAGCTGCCCGCCATGCCGCAGCAGGAGGTTTCGATCAATTGCGGCTCAGCGCCCGGGATCAGCCGCAGCACTTCCAGAATTGGCGTCACCGCGCCGAAAGCTTTCTGGTGACAATGGCCATGCAGCAGGATGGGCGCAGGCGCCGGCCTGAGCGGCAAGGTGAAGCGGCCCGCCTTGGCTTCCCGCGCCAGGAATTCCTCCAGCAGCAGCGCCTGGGCCGATACGGTTTTTGCTTTCGCGCCGAATCCCATGGACAGCGCCTCATCCCGCAGGGTCAGGAGACAGGAAGGCTCCAGCCCGACAATGGCGATGCCGGCCTCGGCCAGCGGCAAGACATCGTCCAGCAGCGTCGACAATTTCGCCTTGGCCTTGTCCACCATGCCGGCCGACAAGAAGGTGCGGCCGCAGCAATGCTGGCCCTGCTCCTTGGCGACGAGGCACAGCGTGTAACCCGCCTTTTTCAGCACCCGTGCCGCGGCATGGGCATTCTCGCTGTCAAAGGTGCCGTTGAACGTATCCACGAACAGCGCCGCCGACTTGGGCGCCGCCGCGATCGCTTCGGTACGACTTGAGAACAGCGTGGCATCATGCGCCGCCCAGAAGGTATCGCCGCGCCAGCACGGCAAGCTGCGGCGAGCGGAAAAACCCGTGAGCTTTTCGCTCAACCAGGCCAGGCCCGGAATGCGATCGCGCAGATTCGCCAACCCCGCGATGCGGCTGATGGCATCGGCATAGTCCGGCAGATGCGCCACCAGCCGGTCCTTCAGGGTGAAGCCGTGCTTCGCCTTGTAATGAACAAGAAACTCCACCTTCATCTTGGCCATGTCCACGCCGGTGGGACATTCGCGGCGGCAGCCCTTGCAGGAGACGCACAGATCCAATGTGTCGTGCATCGCCTGGCTGGTCAGGGCGCCTTCGCCCAATTGGCCCGACAATGCCAGCCGCAGCATGTTGGCGCGGCCGCGCGTGACATGCTGTTCGTCGCGGGTGACGCGATAGCTGGGACACATGGTGCCGCTGTCGATTTTGCGGCAATGGCCGTTGTTGTTGCACATCTCCGCCGCCTTGGCGAAACCCTGCGCCGCATCGCCGCCGCTGCCGGGCGACGAGGTCTGTTCGGTCACCGGATCGTTCTGGACATTCCAGTCCGACCAGTCCAGCGCGGCCTCCAAGGGCGTCACGGTATAGGGATGCGCACTGCCCGGCGGCGGAAAGCGGAACAGATTGCCGTCATCCATCCGCGGCGGATCGATGATGCGGTTCGGGCTGAACAGACCGATCGGATCCATCTCATTCTTGATGGCGCGCAGGGCGTCATTCAATTTCGGTCCGAATTGCCAGGCGACCCATTCGCCGCGGCACAGCCCATCGCCATGCTCGCCGCTGAAGGCGCCCTTGTATTTGCGCACCAGCGCGCTGGCCTCTTCGGCGATGCTGCGCATCTTCAGCGCACCGCCGCGCCGCATGTCCAGGATCGGACGCACATGCAAGGTGCCCACCGAGGCATGAGCATACCAGGTGCCATGCGTGCCATTGCGCGTGAATACATCCGTCAGCGCCGCGGTGTATTCCGCCAAATGCTGCAGCGGCACGGCGCAATCCTCGATGAAGCTGACCGGCTTGCCGTCGCCCTTCAGGCTCATCATGATGTTGAGGCCGGCCTTGCGCACTTCCCACAGATTCTTCTGCGGCGCGTCGGCTTCCATCTCGACCACGCTGCCGGGCAGACCCAGATCGCCCATCAGCGCGACAAGGTCTTTCAGCTTCTTCACCAGAGCGGGCTTGTCGTCACCGGCGAATTCCACCAGCAAAATCGCTTCGGGCTTGCCGATCAGCGCGGTTTCCATGGTGGGCCGGAACGCCGGGTTGGACAGCGCCAGTTCGATCATGATGCGGTCCACCAGCTCCACCGCGCTGGGTCCCAGCTTGACGATGTGCTGGGCCGAATCCATCGCGGTGTGGAAGCTGGTGAAATTGATTACGCCCAGGACCTTGTTTCGCGGCAAGGGCACCAGCTTGAGCGTGAGGTCCTTGGTGAAGGCCAGGGTGCCTTCCGATCCCACCAGCAGATGCGCCAGGTTCACGCTGCCGTCGCTGGTGTAAGGCCGCTCGTTCTGATTGTCGAAAATATCGAGATTGTAGCCCGCCACCCGCCGCAGCACCTTGGGCCAGTTGGCTTCGATCTCGCCACGATTGGCGGCGGCAAGATCGCGCACGAAAGACGCGATCTCAGCCGCGCGGCCGCTGAGGCCGGCGACCGGGCCGAATACCGCCTCGCTGCCATCCGACAGCCAGGCCGTTGCGCCCAGCACATTGTGCACCATGTTGCCGTAAGCGATGGAACGCGAGCCGCAGCTGTTGTTGCCGGCCATGCCACCCAAGGTCGCCTGCGCGCTGGTGGAGACATCCACCGGATGCCAGAGGCCATGCTTTTTCAGCGCCGCATTGAGATGATCCAGCACCAGGCCAGGCTCGACCTTGGCGGTGCGGGCCTCGACATTTACGTCCAGGATGGCGCGGCGATATTTGCTGTTGTCGATCACCAGGCCAGCGCCCACCGTCTGGCCGCATTGGCTGGTGCCCGCACCGCGGGGCACGACCGGCACCTTTAGCTCGCGCGCAATGTCGATGGCGATGGCCGCGTCGCGGTCCGTTTTGGGTACGAACACGCCCAGCGGCATGACCTGATAGATCGAAGCATCGGCGGCGTAGCGGCCGCGCGAGCCGTCATCGAACAGCACTTCGCCTTCGGTTTCGGCGGCTAGGCGGCGCGCCAAGGCGGTGCTGATATCGCTCGCTTGCGTGCCGGGAACGGATTTGATCAGCACGAGGCGTCAGGCCTTGAAAAGGGCACGGCGGTCGGCCCGCCTGTTTGCATTTCTGATGCAGGAACCATAGCATTTTGACCAAAGAACACAAAGTACAGGCGCGTCATGCTCACGCTCGATTTCCATCCCACCGGCAATCACTTTCTGCAGATTCCCGGGCCCAGCCCGGTGCCGGACCGCATCCTGCGCGCACTGAGCCTGCCCACGATTGACCATCGCGGACCGGAATTCGGCGCGCTGGGCCTGAAGCTGACAACCGGCATCCGGCGCATCTTCAAGACCGTCCATCCGGTGATGATCTATCCCTCCTCCGGCACCGGCGCCTGGGAAGCGGCGTTGGTCAATGTGCTGAGCCCCGGCGACCATGTGGTGATGTATGAGACCGGCCAGTTCGCCGCGCTATGGGCGCGGCTGGCGGGACGGCTGGGCCTCAGCACCGAAATCCTGGAATGGCGCGGCAGCGATGCCGAACTGCCCGAGGCGCCAGGCTGGCGCCATGGTGTGCAGGCTTCGCTGATCGAGGAACGCCTGGTGGCGGACAAGGAACACCGCATCAAAGCGGTATGCGTGGTCCACAACGAAACCTCCACCGGCGTGACCTCCAACATCACCGCGGTGCGCAAGGCCATCGACGCCGCCAAGCATCCCGCGCTGCTGATCGTGGACAGCATTTCGGGCCTGGCCAGCGCCGACTACCGCCATGACGAATGGGGCGTGGACATCACCATCAGCGGCTCGCAAAAGGGCCTGATGCTGCCGCCGGGTCTGGGATTCAATGCCCTGTCGCCTCGCGCCATCGAAGCCTCGAAGGGCGCCAAGCTGCCCCGCTCCTATTGGGCCTGGGACGAAATCATCGAGATGAACAAGACGGGCTATTTCCCCTACACGCCCGGCACCAACCTGCTCTACGGCCTGCACGAAGCGCTGGAGATGATTGAGGCCGAGGGCCTGGACAATATTTTCGCCCGCCACAAAAGATGGTCGGCGGCGGTGCGCGGCGCGGTGACCGCCTGGGGCCTGCCGGTGCAGTGCGCCGACAAGGACCTGCACTCCCCGGTGCTGACCGGCATCATCGTGCCGGCGGGCATCGATGCTGACAAGCTGCGCAAGACCATCCTGGAGCGCTTCGATCTTTCATTGGGCGCAGGGCTGGGCAAGCTCAAGGGCCGCACCTTCCGCATCGGCCACCTGGGCAACAGCAACGACCTCACCCTGCTGGCCACCCTGGCCGGCTGCGAGATGGGCTTGAAGCTGGCGGGGCTGAATTTGGCGGGCCGCGGCGTGGAAGCGGCCATGGAGTATTTCGCCGGCCATCCGTCACAAACCGGTGTCACGAAAGCCACATAATAAGACGGCGCCATCAAGAGCGCAGGGGAGGACCAACCATGAAGCTCTTTCGCCCCACTGGCCTCGTGCTGGTGATGTTGTGCCTGATGTACCTGATTACCTATGTTGACCGGGTCAATGTCAGCACCGCGGCGGCCGGTTTCGGCAAGGACTTCAATCTCAGCAAGACGCAGATCGGCCTGGTCTTCTCCGCCTTCGCCTATCCTTATCTTGTGTTCCAGATCATCGGCGGCTGGGTCAGTGATCGCTTCGGCACCCGCCGCACCCTGATCGCCTGCAGCCTGATCTGGGCCACTGCCACGGTGCTCACGGGCCTGGCCGGCGGGCTGGCCTCGCTGCTGGCCGCGCGTGTGCTGCTGGGCCTGGGCGAAGGCGCCACCTTCCCCGCCGCCACCTCGGCCATGTCGCGCTGGGTCGCCGCCAAGGATCGCGGCTTCGCGCAAGGCATCACCCATGCCGCGGCACGGCTGGGCAACGCGCTCGCGCCGGGACTGATCGTGGCGGTGATGGCGGTCTATGGCTGGCGCGCCTCTTTCTTCGTCTGCGCCGCCATCAGCTTTGCCTGGGTGATCGCCTGGTATTTCATCTTCCGCGAAAATCCGGCCGAGCATCCGGGCATGACCGTGGAAGAATGCGCCGTCCTGCCGCCGCCCAAACCGAAGGGCCAGCCTGTGCCGTGGGGCCGTCTATTCAAGCGCATGGCGCCCGTCACCATCGTCTATTTCTGCTACGGCTGGACCTTGTGGCTGTTCCTCAGCTGGATCCCGCAATATTTCCTGCACAGCCAGAACCTCAATCTCAGCAAGATGGCGCTGTTCTCCTCCTGCGTCTTTCTCGCCGGCGTGATCGGCGACACATTGGGCGGCATCGTCACCGACCGCATCCGCACCCGCACAGGCAACCTGCACCGCGCCCGCAGCAACATGGTCGCCGTCTGCATGGGACTGACCTGCCTGTCGCTGCTGCCGCTGATGTTCACCCATGACGTGATGGTGTCGCTGGCCTGCCTGTCGGCGGGCTTCTTCTTCGCCGAGATGACCATCGGGCCAATGTGGGCAGTGCCCATGGACATCGCACCGGAGGCGTCCGGCACCGCCAGCGGCATCATGAACACCGGCTCGGCCCTGGCGGCGATCATCTCGCCGGTGGTGGGCGGCTTCCTGATCGACCAGACCGGCAACTGGCAGCTGCCCTTTGTCGGCAGCATGGTGCTGATGCTGGTGGGCATGGCGCTGACTTTCCGCATGCGTCCCGACCAACGGCTCGACATCGCCTGATCTGGTTGCAGTGCAGCGCGATTAACACCCTGTAACAGAATGTTTTTCGGCACTGGTTAACGCCGGGCCCTTCGGCCCTTTTGCACGCCTTTTGCCCTCGCTAGTATGAGGCCACAGGGACTCACAAAAAGCAGCCGGCCAAATCCCCGGACATGCTGAACAACAAAAGCCAAGGACCATCGCGCACAGTTAGCTGAATCATCCGTCAGACGTTGGTCCGTCAGGGCATGTCATTGGGGAAGCCGTCAGCATCATGAGTAGTGCAGCAGTGAGTAAACCGTCCCGGCCACTGTCGGGCGCGTCGAATGGTCAAGCCGCCGGCGGCATGAAGCCCACCGACATCGCCAATCCCGATTACTTCCACAAGGTGGTGGATTGCCAATGGGCGTGCCCGGCGCACACGCCGGTGCCGGAATATATCCGCATGATCGCGGCGGGGCGTTACTCCGACGCCTATATGGTCAACTGGCACTCCAATGTGTTTCCCGGCGTGCTGGGCCGCACCTGCGACCGCCCGTGCGAGCCCGCCTGCCGCCGCGGCCGGGTCGAGGAAGTCACCGGCAAAGCCGAGCCGGTCGCCATCTGCCGCCTCAAGCGCGTCGCCGCCGACAACAAAAGCGATGTCAAAGATCGCATGCCAGCGCCGGCTGCCACAAAGAACGGCAAGCGCGTGGCGCTGATCGGCGCCGGTCCCGCCTCGCTGACGGTGGCGCGTGACCTGCTGCCGCTGGGCTATACCGTGGTGTTGTATGACGGCGATGCCGCCGCTGGTGGCATGATGCGTACCCAGATTCCCAAATTCCGCCTTCCCGAAACGGTGCTGGACGAGGAAGTGAATTACATCCTCGATCTGCAGCCCGAATTGCGAACGGGCCAGAAGATTGCATCGCTGAAAAGCCTGCTGGCGGAGGACTATGACGCCATCTTCGTCGGCTGCGGCGCGCCGCGCGGACGCGAGCTGGACATTCTCGGCCGCCGGGAAGCGGGCGCCAACGTCCATGTCGGAATCGACTGGCTGGCCTCGGTCTCCTTCGGCCACACCACCGCCATCGGCAAGCGCGTCATCGTGCTGGGCGGCGGCAACACCGCGATGGACTGCTGCCGCACCTCGCGCCGGCTGGGCGGGGAAGAGGTCAATGTCGTCGTCCGCTCCGGCTTCGACGAGATGAAGGCCAGCCCCTGGGAAAAAGAAGACGCGATGCATGAAGGCATCCCGATCCACAATTTCCTGGTGCCCAAGCAGTTCCTGCACGCCCACGGCAAGCTGACCGGCGTCAAGTTCGAGAAGGTGAAGCCGGAACTGGACGCCAAAGGCCGCCGCAAGCTGGTGCCATCGGGCGAGCCCGACGTGATCATGGAATGCGACGATGTGCTGGTCGCGGTGGGACAGGAAAATGCCTTCCCCTGGATCGAGCGCGATCTGGGCCTGGAATTTGACGAATGGGACATGCCCAAGGTCAATCCCGCCACCTTCCAGTCCACCAACCCGCGCGTCTTCTTCGGCGGCGACGCGGCGTTTGGACCCAAGAACATCATCTGGGCGGTGGCGCACGGCCATGACGCCGCCATTTCCATCGACCTGCTGTGCCAGGGCAAGGACCTGGGTCAGCGCCCGCCGCCGCTGGTCAACCTGTCCAGCCAGAAGATGGGCATTCATGAATGGAGCTATGACAACGACATCTCCAACGACCTGCGCTTCAAGGTGCCGCACGCGCCGATCGAAAAGACCCTCAAAGACGTCAAGCTGGAAGTGGAGCTCGGCTTCGACATCAAGCAGGCCTTCCTGGAAGCCGAGCGCTGCCTGAACTGCGACGTCCAGACCGTGTTCGACACCCCAAAATGCATCGAATGCGACGCCTGCGTCGACATCTGCCCGATGGACTGCATCACCTTCACTGCCAATGGCGAGGAGAGCGATCTGCGCAGCCGCCTGACCGCGCCGGCGCTGCATCCCGACCAGGACCTCTATGTCTCCACCGCCCTAAAAACCGGGCGCATCATGGCCAAGGATGAAGACCTCTGCCTGCATTGCGGGCTGTGCGCCGAGCGCTGCCCCACCGGCGCCTGGGACATGCAGAAATTCCTGCTCAATGCACCCAAGACGGGGTACGCATGCCGGCGATAAAATCCATCAACGATTTTGTGGTGAAATTCGCCAACGTCAACGGCTCGGGTTCGGCCAGCGCCAACGAGATGTTCGCCCGCTCGATCCTGCGCATGGGCGTGCCGGTGGCCTCGCGCAATATTTTCCCGTCGAACATCCAGGGTCTGCCGACCTGGTATGAAGTGCGCATCTCCGGCAAGGGCTGGGTGGGCCGGCGCGGCGGCGTCGACCTGATGGTGGCGATGAACCCCCAGACCTGGGACAAGGACATCGCGAGCATCGATCCGGGCGGCTATCTGTTCTACGACTCCTCCCGTCCCATTCCGCTGTCCAAATTCCGCGACGACATCACCGTCGTGCGCATGCCGCTGACCGAGATCTGCAACGCCGCCTACAAGGACCCGCGCCAGCGCCAGCTGTTCAAGAACATCATCTACATCGGCGCCCTGGCGCAGCTCCTGGGCATCGAAATGGCGGTGCTGGAACAGCTGATCGGCGAGCAATACAAGGGCAAGGACGCGTTGATTGCCCCCAACCACCAGGCGCTGCGCATGGGGCACGACTATGCCCGTGACAACCTGGCCGGCATCTGCGGCCTGAAGATCGAGCGCGCCGATGAAGTCGGCGACCGCATCTTCGTCAGCGGAAATGACGCCGCCGGGCTGGGCTGCGTTTATGGCGGCGCCACGGTGGCGGCCTGGTATCCCATCACGCCTTCGACCTCGGTGGCTGAGGCCTTCGCCAAGCATTGCCGCAAGTACCGGGTAGACGCAGCGACGGGCAAGAACAAGTTCGCCATCGTGCAGTCGGAAGACGAAATCTCCGCCATCGGCACGGTGATCGGGGCGAGCTGGAACGGCGCGCGCGCCTTTACCGCCACCAGCGGGCCGGGCATTTCCCTGATGCAGGAATTCCTGGGGCTGGCCTACTTTGCAGAAATTCCCGCCGTGATCATTGATGTGCAGCGCGGCGGGCCGTCCACCGGCATGCCGACCCGCACCCAGCAATCCGATTTGCTGGTCTGCGCCTATGCCTCTCACGGCGACACCAAGCATGTGCTGCTGCTGCCCGAGGACCCGCGCGAACTGTTCGAATTCTGCGCCCTGTCCTTCGACCTGGCAGAGCGGCTGCAGACCCCCATCTTTGTCCTGGAAGACCTGGACATCGGCATGAACGACTGGTTGTGCGAACCCTTCGTCTGGGACGACAAGCGCAGCTATGACCGCGGCAAGATCATGACCGCCGAGGACCTGGAAGCCGGCAAAACCTTCGGCCGCTATCTGGATGTGGACGGTGACGCCATCCCCTGGCGCACCCTGCCCGGCACCCACCCGACCAAGGGCGCCAGGGGCCGCGACCGCTTCGCCAAGTACAGCGAGGAAGGCGCGGTCTATCAGGACAATATGCAGCGGCTGCTCCGCAAGTTCGAGACCGCTAAAGCGCTGGTGCCCGCGCCCGTGGTTGAGCGGGCGAAAGAAAAAGCCAAGTGCGGGGTTATCTATTTCGGCTCCACCACCGCGGCGATGCGCGAAGCCCTGGCGGCACTGGCGGCGGACGGCATTCACCTGGACACGATGCGCCTGCGCGCGTTTCCCTTCAACGATGCGGTCACCGACTTCATCAACGCCTATGACCAGGTTTTCCTAGTGGAGCAGAACCGCGACGCCCAGATGCGCAGCCTGCTGGTCAATGAATGCGGCATAGACCCGGCGCGCTTCATTTCCATCCTGCATTATGACGGCCAGGTGATCACCGCCCGCTTCATCATCAACGCCATCGCCGAACGCATCGCGCTCAAGAAGAAAGAAGCCGCGGAATGACCTATATCGCCAAGCCCAAGCTGCGCCATCCCGGCATTGCCGTGAACAAGCTGGGCTTCACCCACCGCGACTATGAAGGCTCGATCTCGACCCTGTGCGCCGGCTGCGGCCATGACTCGATTTCCTTCGCCATCATCCAGGCCTGTTTCGAGCTGAACATTGAGCCGCACAGGGTCGCCAAGCTGTCGGGCATCGGCTGCTCGTCCAAGACCCCCGATTACCTTTTGGGCCAGAGCCATGGCTTCAATTCGGTGCATGGCCGCATGCCGTCGGTGCTGACCGGCGCCAATCTCGCCAACCGCGACCTGCTCTATATGGGCGTGTCGGGCGACGGCGACTCCGCTTCGATCGGGCTGGGCCAGTTCGTCCATTGCGTTCGGCGCGGCGTGAACATGGTCTATATCACCGAGAACAACGGCGTCTATGGCCTGACCAAGGGCCAGTTCTCCGCCACCGCCGACAAGGGCTCCAAGAGCAAGGCCGGCGGCAGCAACATGGATTCCCCGCTCGACCTGGTCAGCATGGCGCTGATGGTGGGCGCCACCTTCGTCGGCCGCAGCTTTTCAGGCGACAAGGCGCAGATGGTGCCCTTGATCATGGCGGCGATGAGCCACCCCGGCCCTGCCTTCATCGACATCGTCAGCCCCTGCGTCGCCTTCAACAACCATGCCGGCTCGACCAAGGCCTATGATTTCGTGCGCGCCCACAACGAGGCGGTGAACCGGCTGGATATCATCGAGCCGCGCGAGGCGATCACGGTGGAGTATGCCCCCGGCACCTCCGAGGAAGTCGCACTGCATGACGGCTCGACCTTGCGGCTGGCCAAGCTGGCCGCCGATTACGATCCCTTCGACCGCATCGGGGCGATGAACTACCTGCAAAGCCGCGCCGCGGCGGGCGAGCTGGTCACCGGGCTGATCTATATGGACTCGGGCGCCAGCGACATGCACGCCAACCTCAACACCGTGCCCGCGCCGCTCAACCGGCTGTCGGAGAAGGAGCTGTGCCCCGGCGCCAAGGGGCTGGACGCCTTCAACGCGGCGCACCGCTGACATGAAACACGCCATTGCCGCGCTGCTGTTGGCGGCCACGACCGCGTCAGCCCAACCCGCGGTGGATGCGCACTTGGCGGCGGCCAAGAAGGCTGAAGGCACCGATTTTCCCGGCACCCTGGCCCGGATTTGCGTGGTGCCCGATGCGCCGGTAGGCGGCGGAGGCGCGCGCCCCATTCCCGACCGTGCCAGTTGGTATGCCGAGCCGGCGCGGATGTTCGATAACCTCTATTGGGTTGGCACCAAAATCCATTCCGCCTGGGTGCTGCAGACCGGCAGCGGCCTGATCCTGATCGACACGCTGTACAATTACGCCATCGAGCCGGAAATCGTGGACGGCATGAAGAAGCTGGGCCTGGACCCCGCCACGATCAAATATGTCATCGTCACCCACGCCCATGGCGATCATGACGAAGGCGCCAGGCTGCTGCAGGATCGCTATGGCGCCCATGTGGTGATGGGCGCGCCCGACTGGGACGCCATCGAAAAGAACACTGCCATGCCGGGCGGTGCGCCCAAGCGCGATATCGTAGCGGCCGACGGACAGAAGATCACCCTGGGCGACAACAGCGTGACCATCGTCACCACGCCAGGCCACACGCCGGGCACCCTGTCGCTGATCTTCACCGTCAAGGACCGGGGCAAGCCGCTGACCGTCGCCTATTCCGGCGGCACCGCCTTCAACTTCCCGCACGATGCCGCCCATTACGACATCTATATCGCCTCCCAGCACAAGATGGCGGCCGCCGCCGCGGCTGCCGGCGCCACCGCCGTGATGTCGAACCATTCGGAATTCGACGACGCCTGGGTGCGCGGCCGGCTGGTTCGCCTGCGCAAGGCCGGCGAGCCACATCCCTATGAGATCGGCGCCGACGGCGTGCAGCGCTATTTCACCATGACCGGCGAATGCGCCGAGGCGATGCGCGCCAAGCTGGCCCAGCCCTAATCCGTTTCGATCAATGCGATGCCCAGCTCGGGATGCTTGCGCCGGGTCAGGTGCCCGGGCATCTCGGTGATGGTGATTTCGAGCGTCGGTCGCACATGTCCTTCAATGAGATGGCCTCCGCGGGTGCTGCCATCGCTGCGCCCCAGCACGGTATGGGCATGCAGGCTGGGCTTGCCCTTCTCGTCCGGGATGATGTCACCGACCAGGGTGATGACCTCGACCTGCTCGTCTATCGGGATCGGCTGGTACTTCTTTTTCTGCCAGTCGAAATAGCCGACGGTGGCCTTTTCAAAGGCTCCCAGCGCCACGAAAGAGGCCGCCTCGAGGCCTTCCGCCTTGGCCAGCGACAGCAAGGAAGCTTTGGCCTCTTCACCCATCTCCAATATGGCAATCCACACCCGCGTCTCGCCCGGCTTGCTGACCAGTTTGCTATGCATATGTCTCTCCTATGCGATCCACAGCCCGCGCTTGCGGTGCCATTCCTCGATCGACAGTTTGGGGTATTCGCGAAACTTGGCATCGCCGCGGCCGAAGTCCGGCTTCACCCAGGGCGCCTTGGATTTCAGCATCAGGTGCACCTTGGACGGCGGCACCGGCAGCTTGGTGTCGATCGCCGAGGCGAAGGGATGGATCAGTTCCGGCCACTGCGGATCGTAAAGCCACAGGGCCGTGCCGCATTTCTTGCAGAAACTGCGCTGGCCGGTGCTGGTATGGCAGTGCCCGTCTTCATCCGCGACCCGGGCGCGGAACATGCCGATGGCCTTCCGGCCGCGGACTTTCAAACTTTTGTTATTGCCGTGCAGGTTGATGGCGAAGCCGCCGCCGCCCGCCGTCTTGCGGCAGATCGAGCAATAGCAGAGCTGATAGGGATAAGGCGCGTGGCTTTCGAGCGAGAAATGTACGGCGCCGCACCGGCAGGAGCCTTCCAGCATCTTGGGCACAGGAACTCCTTTGCAAAAGCGGCACTGAAAGAACGTCAGGGGCAACCATGGGTTCCGCTGGGCGTTTAAACGGCGGGCTTTCGAATTATTGGAGATTACCATGAAACACACTCTGCTCGGCGCCGCTTCGGCACTGTTCCTGATGACCGGCGGCGCCTTCGCCGCCCCCGCCGACCAGCCCGACCATCAAAGCCCCAAGCCGGGCACCAATTCCGAGGCCATGAGCGCGGTGAAGGATACCACCGCCGGCGTGGTCGGGCAGGTTTCCGCCCAGATGACCAGCACCACCCAGGGCTTTGTCACCGCCGCCGCGACCAGCGACATGTATGAAGTGACGGCCGGCAAGATCGCCGCCCAGCGCGCCCAGTCGCCGGAGGTGAAGGAATTCGCCGAAATGATGATCAAGGCCCATACCGGCACCACCGCCAAGCTCAAGGGCATCATCGCCAGCAACAACATCAACGTGACGCCGCCGGCCCATGTCGACAATCGCCGCCAGGGCATGCTGGACGATCTGCGCGGGGCGAAGGCCGAAGATTTCGACCATCGCTACATCGCCCAGCAGGTCGCGGCTCACAAGGAAGCCGACATCCTGTTCCGCGGCTATGCCAAAGACGGCGACAATGCCGCGATCAAGGACTTCACCGCCGCCACCGACAAGGACATCAAGATGCACCTGTCCATGGCGCAGAAGCTCGACGCCAGCATGAAGAGCGCATCGGCCAAGTAACACTCGGTAAATATGCAAAGGGCGCGGTCCACAAAGACCGCGCCCTTTTCTTTGCGTTTTACGGACCGCCTACGGCAGCGTGAAGGCAATCAGGCTGTCGCCGACCGGCGGGCTGTGCACGAAGGCCCCGCCCGTCGCCACCACGGCGACATACTGCTTGCCGTCGGTGCCCTGATAGGCCACCGGCGAAGCATGGGCCGAGGCTTCCATCTTGTAGGTCCAGATTTCCTTGCCCGTCTTGGTTTCAAAGGCACGGAAACGGCTGTCATCGGTGGCGCCGATGAAGATCAGCCCGGCCGCCGTGGTCAGCGGCGCACCCAGGTTGGGGCGGCCGGTGTCCTTCTTGCCTTCCGGCATGATGTCGCTGACACCCAGATTGACCCGCCAGGCGATCTTGCCGGTGTTGACGTTCACCGCCCACAAGTCACCCCAGGGCGGGTTCTGGCAGGGGTAATAGCCATGACCGGGAATCTCCTGATCGAAGAAGCTGTCGGGGATGTTGGCGGACGCCCAGTAGCCGTCCTTCTTTTTCTCCAGCTTTTCGATCGAGCCCAGTTCCTGGGTGTTGACGATGAAATAACCAAGCTTGGGATCGAAGGCGCCACCGCCCCATTCCGGACCGCCGCCCGAACCAGGGAAGCGCGCGTTCTGGGAATCGCTGGTGATGGGCGAAAAGGGCACGGTGTCATGAATCTTGTTGGTAGCGATCAGCTTCTTGCAGAAGCTTTCCAGCTCCGGCGTGATGTTGGTCACGTCAGTGGCGGCGGTGAAGCTCTGTTTTGCCAGCGGCGGCGGCGTCACCGGGATGGGTTGGGTCGGCCAGGTTTCTTCATCCTCAGCGTTGCTCTTGGGCACCGGCACTTCCTTGACGTCATAGAGCGGCTTGCCGGTCAGGCGGTCAAGAATGAACAGGTAACCCGACTTGTTCATCGCCGCCACGGCGGGGATGGTCTTGCCGTCTTTCTTGACGTCGAACAGCATCGGCGGGGTGGGCTGGTCCCAGTCCCACACTTCGTGATGCAAAAGCTGGAAATGCCACAGCCGCCTGCCGGTATTGGCGTCCACCGCCACCAGCGCATTGCCGAACAGGTTCATGCCATGGCGGTCGCCGCCCCAGCGGTCCGGACCCGGCCCGGTGAAGGGCAGGAAAGCGATACCGCGCTTGTCGTCCACCGTGATCATGTTCCAGATATTGGTGCCGGCGCGATCCTTGCGGCTGCCGGGCGCCCAGGTGTCGGCGCCAAACTCCCCGTCATGCGGCACGCCATGGAAGGTCCAGACCAGCTTGCCGGTGCGCACGTCCCAGGCGCGCTCGTCACCCGAGATGCTGCGCGATTCCTCAGGCCCGGAGCCGCCGGTCATCACCAGGTTCTTGTAGATTCCCGGCGGCGAGGTCAGGGCATAATTCTTGTCATAGCCGCGCATGATCTCCGGCGTCTTCAGG